>Ga0114920_10000018_pt1 | contig 76028 bp, 69 predicted proteins | sample ChitaG_FD_88683 | JGI IMG/M metagenome (GOLD analysis project Ga0114920, IMG submission 88683) | Deep subsurface microbial communities from South Pacific Ocean to uncover new lineages of life (NeLLi) - Chile_00310 metaG | ecosystem: Environmental > Aquatic > Marine > Oceanic > Sediment ...
GGAATAAGAAATATTCAAGCTGGAAAAATCAAAGCTCCTTCAATGGACTTGAAAGAGAAGGTAAAAAAACTAAGAAACTATTTGGTCGAATATGAAGGTTCGCTGGAAAAAGTTCACACTTACCTGGAGACAGTTATCAACCAGGACGAGCTTGACTATATGGAACTAAAATACGACGTCTTTAACTTTTTGGAAAACCTTATGAGTATGTATCAGGAGTTTATAGACTTGACCACTTTTAGGAGAAAAGATCTTATTACCTTTATTCACCTTCTAAATGTTACTGTCCTTTCTATGCATATTTCTGCAAAACTCGGTTATTCCAAGGATGATGTTTTAAATGTTGGGATTGCCTCTTTATTCCACGACATAGGAAAACTCTATGTCTCCCGGAAAATTGTCCAGAAGACGGATAAACTTGACAGAGAAGAGCTTACACGGATGAGACATCACACTACTCTGGGAGCAGAGATACTATTTAAATACATCGACACCCTGGGTACATTGCCTGTTGTTGTTGCGCTTGAACATCACCTTAGATATGACTTAAAGGGTTACCCCAAGCTGGCTTTTCCTCAAAAACCCCATCCTGCCTCCCTTATTGTTTCCACATGTGACGTATATGATGCATTATCACAGAGAAGGTCTTATAAAAAAAGCTATCCTCCTGATAAGATTTATAATGTCATGCTGAAGGAAAAAGGAAGTGCTTTTGACCCGCTTATTCTGGACAAATTTTTCCAGATTATGGGAGTCTGGCCGGTAAAAAGTATTGTATCTTTGAGTGATGGAAGAATCGCAGTTGTCAGGGAGCAGAATAAAAATGATATATTCAATCCCAAGGTTGAAGTCATTTCCCCCAAGAAAAAGAAAGGGATTATTGACCTGGTAAAGGGAAAAATAAAAATTGAGTCTTACCTGGATCCATGGGGTCAGGGGAAAAAATACCTCAAACTCTTTAAATCAGAGCAGCAAGCCCCTGCCTTATAATTCAAATTCCTCTTTAGCTTGATTCCTTTTTTCACTCATTTCTCATTTGATGTCAAACTTCCCTAGCACTTTATACTAATTTTTTCCATTTTTCCCTGCTCCCTCCGACTAAATTCTTGCCTCTTATATGAAGGAGAAAATGAGCTCTCTTCAAGTACAAACCCAAAATATTTTAGAGTATAAGAAAAAATTCCTGCCAGAAACTATTGAAACAAAAAAAACAAAAGAAGTTCTCAGTCTATTTTCAAAAGCATTCTCTGCGAAAAAGATCTATCCTCTGGAGAATCCCTCAGTAAAAAGCTCTTTTAACTCATTCCACGAAAAAATGGAAGGGTTTCTCTATGAATATGAGGAACTAAAACTCACAGTTGAAGAATTCAACTTTTCCTTTAAGGGAAACATAGTCTTTCAAACGAAAGATAAAAAGACCAGCCTACCTTTTCTTTTCTTCAAGGATGGAATGAGAAAGCTGTCTTTTTATAAAGGCCTGGGAAAAAAAGAGCTTCAAGATTTTCTGGAAATCGTAAAAGAAGATTCTGACCTTCCTCAGGAAGACAGTGATATCGTTAATTCTATATGGACAAAAGATTTTGCTTTTATACGGTATTTTGCCCATGATGAATTTCTTGAATCAAATATTGGCGGAGAAGTCGAAGAAATTGACTATAACATTAACAATGAAGAAGTTTCCAAAGGGAAAATAGAACTTACCGAAGAAGATAAGGAGGATATACAAGAAAGAAACGCTGCCTTAGGATTTCAAGCTACTGCCAGTAAGGAAGAGAATAAGGACAAAGATACTAACCTGGAAGATGTCAATCTTCCATTCCAATTATCGACCAAAAGCAAAGATGAAGATACTGAACTTGAATCCCTGCTTGAGGAATCACGGTCAGACCCTCCTTTAACAGAGATGATTAATCTGCTATTCGAAATCCTTTATTTAGAGGAAAGGATTGACCAATTCTCAGCCACGTTAAATGTTCTCAACCAGTTCTATAAGGAAATCATCTATAATTCCAACTTCACATTAGCTTCCTTAATTTTAAATCGCTTTGAGGAGCTAAAAGAGCTCTTTACCGGTCAATTTGAAGAAAAAAAGGAATTGCTGGAGAAAACCCTACAGAATGTCAGAGATGAAAGCTCTATTGTTTACCTGAAAAAATTATTCTTGAACAACCAGATAATAGATTTTGACTCCTTTTTTCAATACCTTAAACTTCTTGGTCCCAACACCATCCCACTTATGGGCGATATCTGGGAAGAAGCAAAAGAGCCAATTATCCGGCTGAAAGCTTCAAATTTCCTCTATAAAATTGGAAAAAAGGATATATCTCTTCTTATCAATATCGCCAAAGAGCACAGAGTATCCTTATCTAAGGAAATTATAGTCCTTTTAGGACGAATTGGCGATAAAAAAGCTTTATCTTATCTTAATAAATTTGTTTGCCATAAAAATAAAGAGATAAGGCTTGCCGTTATATATACTCTTGGAAAAATTGAAAATGGAAGCACTAACAGAATTCTAATAGAATCTCTCTCAGATGAAGATGAAGAAGTGCGCACCAGAGCTGCAATAACCCTTAAATACCGTGGAGATGAAACAACCTTTAACTTTGTTTTGGATTTAGCCAATAAGAAAGAATTCAAGGAAAAAAACAGACTGGAGAAGAAAGCACTATTAGAATTTTTAGCTACGACTAAACCTGAAGAAGCCATCGCTCTCCTTGGGTCCATCTTGAAAAAAAGGAGTTTTCTCTCTAGATCCAAGCAGAATGAGACCAGACTCTGTACAATTCCCGTATTAGAAGCCATAGCGAGCCCTGAAGCCCAAAAAACTCTCGAGGAAGGGGCGCAAATACGAAATAAAACCATCAGACTGGCCTGCAAATTTGCACTCAAAAAAATTGCCCGAAATCTTAAATCCAAGAAAACTCTTATAGGCGAACAAATTGCTTAATTCCACAATAGAAAAAGACCAAAAAAAGGTAAACAACAATAACTCCATTGATAATATTCTGAATAAAACTATTGAGGAGATATTTATCCGCTTTTCCTCTGCCCTGAGAACCGCTCAAATCTATGAGCCCAATAATCTGGCTTTTGTAGAACAGCTCAGCCCTCTCTTTACCTCAATTCGAAATATTTTGGAGGATGAAGGAAAAGCCGTCTTTCAGTTTCAGGAAAACACATTATTTTTCAATAAGAATAGAGTCAAATTTGATTACATCAGCTATCATAACTTTAAATTCCTGGCTGATGAATTCAGAAAAAAAGAGATTGGGACAGTTGGATTCGAACCTGGCCTGGACGATGAAAATCTGGCACAGTTTATTGTTCTTCTTGCCAATTCAAAAGAAAAAAAAGAAAATCCATTCGAAGATTTTCAGAAAGAGTTAGAAGAGAAGGAGATTAACAACATTTTTCTAGAAAAAATCCATCCTTACGAAATCGCTACCCACATGACTGAGGTGCAAGTCAAACAAAGCGCAAAAAAAATCTTTTTCAAGAGTCTGACTCACATGAAAGAATCCTTTAAAAGAGAAAAACAACAGAAAAAAATCCACTTAAAAACCTCCCGAAGACTTATACAGTCCATAGTAAATATCATAAGCCAGGACGAGTCCTTTATGATAGGTATGACCAGTATAAAAAACTATGATGAATATACTGTCAATCACTCAACAAACGTATGCGTTTTGGCTGTGAGTTTTGGAAGAAGGTTGGGCCTTAACAAAGAAGAATTAATAAATCTGGGTATGAGCGCTTTTTTCCATGATATCGGCAAATTGGAGGTTCCTAAAGAAATTCTGGACAAAAAAGGTAAATTAACCAAAGAAGAAAGAGAAATAATAGAAAAGCACACCTACCATGGCGTGGCAAAACTGATAAATCTAAAAGAGTTTAGTTATCTTCCCGTAAAGGCCCTTTATGTAGCCTTAGAACATCATCTCTGGGCAAACCTTTCTGGATACCCCAAATACTGGAAAAGAAATAAGATCAGTCTTTATGCAAAAATTGTTAAAATGTGCGACTTTTTTGACTCAATAACCACAGAAAGGCCTTATCGAAAACATGTTTTAACCAAGGAAGATGCCCTGAGCCTGATGTTGGAGAAAAGCGGGATAGAATTTGACCCTGTCCTGCTCAAAGTTTTCGCGAACATGGTAGGAGTTTATCCGATCGGCTCTCTTGTTGCACTTAATACCGGGGAGCTTGGTATCGTGACAGAAACGAATCCGGAAGTAGCCTTTGTACTAAGGCCTAAGGTTAAACTTATAACGGACAAGAATGGCAATAAAATTGACGGAGAAATCGTCGATTTAAGTGAAAAGAAGCTTGAAACTGAGGAATATAAAAGAACTATTGTCAAATCCTTAGATCCTAATAAATATAATATTCAACCCTCCGATTACTTCCTGGCCCAGTAATAATAAATAGATCCGTCTTCAATTCCTTCCCTCAATTTCTTCTTGACTTGTGTATAAATATATTATAAATACAGACAAGTCTAACTTCAATTTGATGATGTAAACAATTATATTAAAAAGTTATAAATAAAATTTAAATTGACGTTTTTGCTAGTTTATCGAGAGGGGAATGGCTTCAAAAAGCGCTATTTTAAATCTTTATAAAGTCTTTAATCCCATAAAAAGTATAAGCATTATGAGACTTTTAATAGAGCAGGCTATATGAGCATGGATAATAAAAAAGATTTCCCGATATATCAGGGAGCTGAACACCGGTCTGGGAACGACAGGCGGAGATTAATTGACCGCCGCATGGGAGATCGCAGAAAAAGTGAAAGACGGCGGCAAGATAAAAATACATACATGGAATTTCAGGACGAGGAGCTACGTTCCGGAGGGGACCGGCGGAGGTTGGCTGAACGCCGCACGAGAAAGCGCAGAAAAGACACTAGACGCATATAAGAGCAAGATAAAACTGGCTCTTCCTTTTTTACAACAAAAAAACCACTTAAAAAATTATATCAATTCCACATCAAGAAAAATCATTACGGATCAAACTTAACTCAAAGAAAAGCTTGAAGCTAATAGGGCAGCTTACTGTCGTTCTGCCTTTTGGGAGAGTTCTCAATTATTTTAGTTTTTGACATCAGATTTTTCCTGTGCTATAAGTTTTTTGGCGGAGAATTGAAAAACTTGACCTGCTTGCGGATACAGACAGGCAGGCTAACAGGCAGGCCTTATTGAAGACAGAAAAAAGAAGCAAAAGAGAAAGAAAATCAAATTCTTACCCTTTAAAATTAAAAATTAAAAATCCAGTCAAAGCTTTTTTTACCTTGCTAAAAAACTATAACTAAATGAAATCCAAAAACTTTTTATCCTTCGTCTTTACTAGCATCAACAGCCGTAAGCGACTCTGGCTCCAGACATTTTAAAAGGAAAGAAGAATTGAAAAAAATTGCAATCGCAACGTCCAAAGGAGGCGTCGGTAAAACCACAACAGCTATCAATCTCGGGGCTGGTCTTGCCCGTAAAGGCAAAAAGGTTTTGATTATCGACTGCGATCCCCAGGGAAACGTCGGAGGACATTTTAACATCAGCTCAGAGCATTCTCTTTCCGACCTACTTACCGAGGGCCACCAGGATGTAATCATTGAGGTCCGGAAGAATCTGGACATTATCACATCTGGCCGAAAACGTCTGTATGATGCACAGAGGGAATTAACCAAAGACGACTTCGGGATATTCAAGTTTGGGGAACGCATTTCTTTTATCCTTGGATATAAGTATGACCTTGTTTTTTGTGACTTTTCTCCAACCGACACTTTGATCAACAGAGCAGCGCTAATATTTTGCGATAATCTTCTGCTCCCAATAAGCCCGGGAATAGATTCTATAATAGGAGCTGACCGATATATTGATGTAGCCATGGATATCTCAGTCAGAGGAAATAAAGTAATTGACATTTTTGGTGTCCTGATAAACTTGTATGAGAAGCAGACGATCATCTCAAGAGAAATAGACCGTGTATCAAGAGAAAAATGGGGACCAAAAGTATTCCAAACAAGAATCCGGAAGAATGTAGCTCTCGGGGAAGCCAGAATAGAAAACCAGACCATATTTGAGTATTCTCCTCAATCTAACGGAGCAAAAGATTTCACAGCATTAACAGCGGAGATTCTCAATGCCAGTTAAGAAGTTTGATGTTGGGAAATCCATTGAGAGAGAGCATGATGAACCAAAATTAAGAGGCAAGCAGCCTGGCCGGCCTGGAGAGGAGAAAATCGAGCGGACCAAAGCATCAAATAATCAATCTTTCGAACTACGCCTAAAAAAAAAGTCAAAAGCAAAACTTGAAAAACCCTTGGCTGAAAATATACAACCATTTGTAGAAAACATAGAAATAGGAATGACGACGGATAAGGTCATTGAGGTTATAGGAAAACCGCGGGAGATATTTGAGTGGTATTCAGGAAATCTGAAACTCAATTATAGCGATCTATGGGTTGTAATAGAAAATGGAGCAGTTACATGTTTAGTGCTTTCTAAAGATTTTGAAAAATACTGGGGTAAAAGTGATTATCAGACTAGAAATCCCGAGGCCATAATCAAGTAATCCTTAATTTTCATCTAAGCTTAATAATATTATTTTAACTTATTTCTCATTTGACTTCGGATTTTCCCTGTGCTATAAGCACTCTATCGGAGAGTTAAGAAACCTGCCTTTTTATACATACAGGCAGGGCTGTCAATATATTTACATAGACAGGACTAATGAAGGTCAAGGAAAATTGCAAAAGAGAAAAAAGCAAACTCTTTTCCAAAAATATGGTTTGCAAAATCCTTGTATAGGAGGGGGAAAAGATGAAACTGAACCGACGAATACTGGATAAAACCCAGAAAACTGATACGACGGCTATCTTCGAGGGGATCAGCGTAGTAGGAGATATAAAGGGCTCTCACAACCTTTACCTGAATGGTGAATTCGAAGGAACAATCGATCTCACAGCACTCTTCTTAATAGGCAAAACAGGGAAGTTTAAAGGCGAAGTTAAGGCACAGTATGTGATTATCGAAGGCGAAGTTGAGGGTAAAGTCATCGCAAAAGAAAAGGTTGAGTTGCGTGACAGCGGGAAATACAGGGGCGAAATCCTTGCACCTTCGGTCATGATTTCTGACCACGCTTTTTTCGATGGCACTGTAAAGATGCTGAAGGAAGGACATGAAGTAGCAGAGCCGCTACCTATAACTGAAGAGCCCCAGGAAGAAGAAGGCGAAAGCTTTAAGGACTACGAGGGAAGCTAAGTCACTTCAACACAAAATCAAAGAGAAAATCCCAGCTATTTTTTTTCAAATCGAAGATTTTTAACCCGCCCTGCATCCAGGGTAAAGGCAACTATTTCTTTTTTTTCGTTACGTAGAAAATGAATTTTTAAATTCCCAGAAGTAAAGTTATCTTTTAAATTCATTTTTAAAGGACTTTTAGGGGCATTTTTATTGACAAAATATAATTTATCTTTTTTCAGGCGCACTTTGAACGTCACGTGCAGTTCTTCACTGTAGTATTCTCCCTCATATTCTTTCAGTTTATCAGGAGGCACTGTCGGCATTTTGAAGGATTCGTAGGTTTCTGGTTCTTCCCCTTCCCGAAAAAAATGTAAAAGTAAAGGCCTTCCTTCATTCTGCTTTTCGAATTTAAGGACTGTTTTGACTAACGTGTCCAGGAAGTGAAATTCTGTCTCACTTAAAGCAGCCAAGAAAATATTTTGATTGGGGACTCTCGCTTGTAATTTTCCCCTTATAAAACCTATCCAGATAATCTCACTGGTTTCAGGCTGAATATATGTGCCAACTTTCTCAATTAGCTTTTTTCTCGGGAGTTTTATATATTCCTGATTCTCAGCTAATTTAGCATTATCCGCGGATTTCGCTTCTGCCTCGGTTTTTTCTTTTATCTGGCCGGCAAGATAAATATCAACAATTTTCCTGGAAAGGGATGAGGGATTAAAACTGCTGAGGTTTGAAAGAATGATTATAGAGAATTTCTGCTCTGGGAATTGGGACATTGTCGATCTGTAGCCGCCCAGGGCACCACCGTGACCAACCATTTTTAATCCCCTATAACTACCTATGGAAAGTGCAAAAGCATAATCAAGCTCTTTACCGCTGTTTAATCTGCCCCGGGTAAACATGAGGTCCATTACATCCTTACCGCCAACTTTGTGATGATAAATATTTTGGTCCCAGAGAAAAAGGTCTTCAACTGAGGTAAACAAACCGCCCGATCCCACACAATCAAAAGTGGAAATAAAATTTATATACTTTCCTTTTCCTTCCTGGAAATAACCGGAAGCCCTGTTTTTAATAAGCTGCATGTAGTCGTCATGAAAATGAGAATTTTCCATTCCCAGGGGTTTAAAAATGTATTTATCCGCATACTTCCTGAGGCTTATACCGCTTGCTCTCTCCACGATGACTGCCAGCAGAAAATAGCCTGAATTGCTGTAGAGATATTTATCCCCAGGCGTGAAGTTTAGTTCCTTCTGCCGGGAAATGATCTCCAGCACATCTTCTTCGTGGTAATAACCAAAGGGAATGCCGGCAATGCCCAAGAGAGTAAGGTAGTCTCGGAGTCCGCTTGTATGGTGAACGAGATGCCGTATTGTGATAGGAGTTCTATAATCCGGAATCTCAGGAATATACTTGCGTATGTTATCGTCAAGAGATAGCTTCTCCTGTTTGGACAGCAAAGCGATGCACATGGCTACAAATTGTTTTGAAACAGAGCCGATATAAAATACTGACTTTGGGGAGATAGGGATGCTGTGCTCCAGGTTAGCCATGCCATATCCATGTTTATAGATGATTTTTCCACCTTGAATAATGGCCAGGGCGCATCCTGGGGAATCGAGCTTGTCCCACTGGGCAAACAGTTTATCAACCTTATCTGTTTTTTCATCAGCCACGGCCGATGAGATAAAAATAAGTAAGAAAACAGCCGCGAATATCGCTTTTATCCAAAATAGCTTCTTCATAATCAATACTACCTCCTTTTTTTGGTATTGCCCCTTCTTTAGAGTGACTTCTCTGCTTCTTTAATAGCGTCAGCGAATATCTCAATACCTTTTTTTGCCAATTCTTCTGTAAGGACAAGAGGGGGAAGGAAGCGGGCCACATTTGAATAATGCCCCCCTATCTCGATCAGGAGGCCGCGGCTGTGGCAAAAAGTTCTCACTTTCCTGGCAAGGTCCGGAGCCGGCTTCTTAGTTGCCTTATCTTTGACAAGTTCCACACCCAGCATTAATCCCTTTCCGCGTGCTTCCCCTACAATCTTCGAATCTTTTTCTATTTGTTTTAACCAAGAAAGAATTAAATTCCCCAGATTTAGAGCATAGTCTGCAAGGTTATTCTTGACCATAAAATTTAAGGCCGCACTCCCGGCAGCATAAGCAAGAACATTCCCTCGAAAAGTACCTATATGTTTGCCTTCCGGCCATGTATCCAAATCCTCCCTGTAAGCAACACAGGAAATCGGAAATCCTGCACCTCCAAGCGCCTTACTCATAGTCATAATGTCAGGCACTACACCGGCAAACTCGAAGGAAAACATCTTCCCTGTCCGGCAGAATCCAGCCTGAACCTCGTCCACAATCATTAAAATATCATGCTTACTGCATATCTCTCTGATTCTTGGAATAAATTTGTCCGGCGGAACAATCGAACCCCCTTCTCCTTGAATCGCTTCAATTATAACTGCTGCGGGCTTTCCCACCCCAGAGTGAGGATCTTCAAGTATATGATCGAGGTACTGAGCACAATCGAGGTTACAGGACTCTTGTTCCTTTCCAAAAGCACAGCGGTAGCAGTAAGCATAAGGAACAAAATGAACCTCAGGGAGAAGAGGAAGGAAATCCTCCTTAAAACCCAGGCCGCTCGAGAGTGAAAGAGCACCAGCGCTCATGCCATGATAACCACCTTCAAAGGCAATCATCGGATAACGCTTTGAATTATATCTTGCGAGTTTTATAGCTGCTTCTACTGCGTCTGACCCGGTAGGCCCTCCAAAAAAAACCTTATTTATTTCTTCTGGTAAAAGAGTCACAAGATTCTTTACCAGTGATTTCCGTGCAGGATTTGGAATATCCAGGGAATGGGTAAGCTCACTGAGCTGTTTTGAAGCTGCCATTATCACTTCAGGATTGGAATGCCCAACGTTCATCACTCCGGCTCCTCCAAAAAAATCGATATATAGATTACCATCCACATCCTCTACAGTAGCTCCTTTTGCGCGGCGCAGTGCCATTGGCATTCCCTTTGGATAAGAAACAGCCGAGCTTTCATGTAAAGACTGATAATCGAGATACTCTTTCGACTTAGGGCCCGGCGGATGAGTCTTGATCAAAGGTGCCTCAGGCATGGAAAGGTCTCGGAAATCCATCTTTAGTCTCCTCAAAAAAAAGGAAAGGTTACTTTCTCAAAAAAAGGGTGTATCGCCTTAAAAAATACACTTCCTGCAGAAAAGTTGCCTGTCCCCTTTCTTTAATATATCTTTTGACAATTTTTGAAGTTTTCTCTATCGAAAGGCTTATAGCACTCAAAAGTTGAGATGTCAAACTTAACAAAAATGGCTGCCTTTTCTTTAATTCTATTTTTTCGAACAATTCTTAATTTTGCATATTTGCCTCTGAATGGTAAAATATCCTGCCTCATGAGTTTTTTATGAAAAAACGATGGACGAGTTACTAAAGCTTCTTCTTCTCTTTGGAGTTGGTTCCCTGGCCGGCTTCATCAATGTCATGGCTGGCGGCGGGTCCACGATCACTCTTCCCGCCCTCATATTTTTAGGACTTGATGGTGCTCTGGCAAACGGTACCAATCGAGTTGGTATTTTTGTTCAAACTCTTACTGCTGTTATCTCCTTCCGCCAGGAAAAATATCATAAAATAAAGCTAAGTTTAAAACTGGCTGCTTTTACTCTGCCAGGAGCCATAATCGGCGCCATAATTGCTGTTAACATAAGTAACGAACTTTTCCAGAAGATCTTGGGTTATGTCTTGATCGGTATTATTTTCTCTATGCTCCTCCGGAAAATAAACACAAATAAAACCGAAGACGACAAGCAGAACCAAAATTCCTGGCTTATCTATCCAGCAATGTTTGTCATGGGATTTTACGGCGGATTTATACAGGTTGGGATTGGATTCATGTTTATGGCTTCTCTCTACCACCTGCTGAAGTTCAAGCTTCTCCATGTCAATATGCATAAGGTCTTAATTATATGTATATATACTCTCCCGGCGCTTCTTATTTTTATTCTTACCGGCAATGTCAACTGGAAATTCGGATTGGTTCTGGCAGCTGGAATGGCATCTGGGGCATGGTGGTCTGCCAAGCTTTCCATAAAAAAGGGAGAAAAAATCATTCGAATAATACTGATCGCTGCAATATTTCTGATGTCATTGAAGCTTTTAGATGTTATTTGATTTGCAATTTACAAATTGTAAAAAAAATTATAAACTTAACTGCAATATTTATTCTGATGGGATTAATATAAAGAACGGTTGATTGGCTCAAACAGTATAGGGAATAAACTCACTCAATAAAAAAGTTATGGGAAATATTTTCCGATGTAAGGGGATTGGAAATGAAAGAACAAAATAAGACCAAAGCCCAACTCATTAAGGAATTAACAAACCTTCACCACCGAATTAATAAACTAGAAAAATCCGAAACACAGCGTAAAAAAACAGAAGAAGCACTCCAGAAAAACGGAGGAAGCCAATGATAAAAATCCTCATTGCTGATGACCACGCAGTTGTTCGCAAAGGCTTGAAACAGATTCTTGCTGAAACATCAGATATTGTTGCAGCAGATGAAGCAAAAAATGGACAGGAAGTCCTCGAAAAAGTCCGTAAGAGTGATTACGATATAGTCATGTTAGATATTTCTATGCCAGGTAGAAGCGGGATAGAAATACTGAAGCAGCTAAAAGACGAAAAGCCTGAGGTTTTAGTGCTTGTATTGAGTATGCATCCAGAAGAACAATATGCAGTGCGTGCTTTAAGGGCAGGGGCCTCTGGATATCTGACCAAGGATAGCGCACCAGAGGAACTTATATCAGCTTTACGCATAATATCGCAAGGGAGGAAATATATCACAACATCTCTTGCTGAGAAATTAGCTTTTGACTTAGAAATTGATACTGAAAAGCCCCTCCATGAGACTCTCTCCGACCGCGAATATGAGGTAATGTGTAAAATTGCCTCAGGAAAAACAATAAAGGAGATTGCTGAAGAACTGTTCCTGAGCATAAAAACAATCAGCACATATCGGTCCCGAATCCTTGAAAAAATGGGAATGAAGAACAATACACAACTGGTCCATTATGCCTTAAAAAACCGGCTGTTAGACTGAGATTACAAATCAGCAGAATTAAACTTAAACTCTGTCTGTTTTCTTCCGGTTCTATCTTACTTTCTTTTTTCTATGCATAAGTAAGCTCTAAACCAAAATAACGAACATTCTATTATTATGTATTATGCGCTTTCTCTTTTTTTTTGTCAGTATTAAGCCTTTGAAATCAAGAAATAAACATAAATTGACTTATGAAGAACAAGCAGATATTATGAATTTTAACATTTTGGAATCATAAACAAGCGAAGTGTTACAAGAGCGAAAAATTAAGTATTAATGAAAAAAATCAAGCTGCACACCAAGATCTTTATCGGTCTGATCCTGGGAGTCATAGTAGGCCTTATCTTCGGTGAAAAGGCCACAATAATCGAGCCTGTCGGGACAATCTTCCTCCGTCTTATCACCATGATCGTTGTTCCCCTTGTTCTTGTCTCTCTTATGCTGGGAGCAGCAAGTCTCGGCGATATACGCAAACTTGGTCGAATCGGAATAAAAACTATCGTATATTTCACAATAACAACCATGATCGCCATTTCCATAGGCCTTGTTTTAGCCAACATTGTCAATCCCGGCTACGGCCTGAATGAAGATGTGCAAACTGAACTTTATAAGAATTATGAATCCAAAGCGCAGGTCGGGATACAAAAGATAGGAGAAAAACCTTCGCTCAAAGATATCCTGATCAATATAGTTCCCACCAATCCTATCAAACCTCTTATTGAAGGAAACATGCTCCAGGTTATCTTTCTCGGGCTCCTCTTTGGCATTATTCTCACTCTTATAAAAAGAGAAAAATCAGAGCTCCTTATAAAAGTCCTTGAGGGCGTAAATGACACTATCATTCAGGTGGTCCACATTGCCATGAAGCTCGCTCCCTACGGCGTACTGGCACTTATTGCCTCGGTGATCGGCCAGTACGGTGTCGGCATCCTAATCACTCTTCTCAAGTATTCCCTGGTGGTTGTGGGAGGGCTCGCGCTTTATACTTTTACAATAAACAGCCTTACCGTTGGTTTTCTCGGCCGTATCAATCCCATGCACTTCTACAAGGCAGTTAAGGAAGCTATGATCATCGCATTCAGCACATCAAGTTCAAATGCCGCTTTGCCTGTAAGCCTGGAATGTGTCGAACACATAGGAGTGTCACGAGAATACTCAAGTTTTGTCATTCCTCTGGGAGCCACCATCAACATGGACGGAACTGCCCTTTATCAGGGAGTGGCAGCTGTCTTTATTGCCCAGATCTACGGAATCCCTTTAGGCATTATAGACCAGATCACCATTGTATTAATGGCGACTTTAGCTTCAGTTGGAGCAGCAGGCGTCCCTGCTGCAGGCATTATTACCCTGGCAATGGTCCTGAGGCAGATCGGGATTCCCCTTGAAGGAATCGCCTTGATTCTGGGCGTTGACAGATTCCTGGATATGTGCAGGACAACTACAAACATCATCGGAGACATGGCGTGCTCTGTTGTTATTAAAGAATCAGAGGAAAAGCGAAAACGAACTTGAAGTGACCAAAAGAACAAAGATAAAGGCTCTTGGTCAGCATTTCCTGAAAAATCAAACTATCTTAAGAAAAATCATTCGTTCCATCTCTCCTTGTAAAGAGGACCTTATTATCGAAATTGGGCCTGGAAAAGGGGCATTAACTTTCCCCCTGGCGGAAAAAGCCGGGAAAGTTATCGCAATAGAAATAGATCCATTTCTTATTCCTTACCTGCAGAGAAAAAACATTCCGAATTTGACGATCCTGGAAAAAGATATCTTGAGAGTTGATTTTAATAAGCTCGTAGAAAAAGAAGAGAATTTTAAGGGTCACGTGAAGCTGGCAGGAAACCTTCCTTATTCTTTGTCCTCACCGCTTCTTTTTAAGGTGCTTCAAGTAAAAGAACTTTTCTCTGAGTGCGTTTTTCTTCTCCAAAAGGAAGTGGCAGAAAGAATATGCAGCAGGCCTGGTTCAAAAAAATTTGCTCCTCTCTCTATACTCCTCCAGATTCATTTTTCTGCCAGAAAACGATTTGTTGTTCCTCCAGAATGCTTCACGCCCCCTCCAAAGGTAAATTCAGCCCTTGTTTCTCTAAAAAAAAGAGATGCCCCTCTTTATCCCATATCAAATGAAGAAAGCTTCCATAATTTTTTGAAGGGAGCTTTTAAACACAGGAGAAAAATCCTCCGCAACAATCTGGAAAAGCTAAATCTCCCTATATCTTTAATTGACGAAGCCTACAATAAATTCACCCTGGAAAAAAACCTGCGAGCTGAGCAGTTGTCTATTTCTCAGATTGTGGAACTATATAATTTTTTTAATCAAGCTTGATGAATCAAGTCCCTACACAATTTTTCCTGCAAATCCCAACATTAAAACCAAAGAGAAAAAAATGGGGCCTGTCCCCATTTATTTCACTCATTTATTCCAGATGATTCAAATCCCTACAAAAAATTTCTCAAACTGCTTTCACTTAGTAAAACAAAATAAATATGATATAATCTGAGCAATGAAAAAGAAAAAGATGGATCTAGAATCCGCGGTTTCCCAAAAGCTTAAAAGAAAAAAGCGAGTCTTGTCCTCTGATATAACCGGTATTTTCCTGATTTTTGCCGCAATTCTTATCTTTGTCAGCTTGATCAGCTATGATTCCCGGGATCCTTCCTGGACAAATACCGGTTGGGCCAATGCTGATCCTACCATACTTAAAATCCATAATTTTGCCGGAAAAACGGGCGCATACCTCTCAGACGCTCTCCTGCAATTTTTAGGACTTGCCACCTTCCTTCTGCCTTTTGCTCTTTTCTACCTTGCTTTCCAGGCCTTCTCATCTGTAAAGGAAAAACGTATCTTAATAAAAATTGGAGGAATTTTTTATCTTATTATCGTCGTGAGTTCTCTTCTTTTTATGCTTTTCCGGAGTTTTTCTTTCCTTGGAGGAACGGAGATTCTAGCTGGAGGACTTTTTGGCGAATTGACCTCTTCTTTTTTGATTAAATATTTCAGCCGTGTAGGAACAATCCTCGTTCTTTTTGCTCTCCTCATCTTTTTCTTTATTTTCTCCACTAAACTATCCATAGGAGACATTTTCCACTTCTTTTCAAGATTCTTTGGTTTTGTATTCAAAGAAGTCAGAATTAAGATCACTCGATACCAGAAACAAAAGCGTCGGGAAAAAATGAGGAAAAAAGTAGTCGAAAAATATTCCTTGCTGAGAGAGGAAGAGGATGAAAAACCCCAACTAAAGAAAAGAAAAAAAGAAATAAAAAAGAAAAAAAAGCCAGAGCCCAAAAAAGCTAAACCAGTCCCTCCTACTGCGCCAGAAATATATCTTTTTCCTGAAATGGAAAAAAATGGGGATTACAATTACCCGCCTCTAACTCTTCTGGATATGGGAAAAGAAGCTGAAAAAATCGACAAAAATGAACTTTATGAAAAAAAGCAGCGGATAGAGGAAAAATTAGCTGAATTTCGAGTTGAGGGAGAAGTCAGGGAATATCACCCCGGCCCTATCATCACCACTTACGAATTCTATCCTGATCCAGGCATTAAAATTAGTCAGGTGGCTAACCTTTCAGAAGACCTGTCCCTGGCTTTAGGAGCGGAATCTGTCAGAGTCCAAAGAATGCCTGGGAAGTCCTCTCTCGGAGTTGAGATTCCCAACAACAAAAGAGAAATCATAAAACTCAGGGATGTTTTACAATCAGAAAAATTTAGCGGTTCTCCCTCCAAGCTGACTTTTGGCCTGGGGAAGAGCATTCATGGGGAAGACTATACTTCAGATTTATCAATCATGCCCCATCTTCTTATTGCTGGGGCCACCGGAACAGGGAAAAGTGTCGCACTTAACTCTATCATTGCCAGCATTCTTTACAAAGCTACTCCTGAAGAAGTCAAGATAATCCTTATTGACCCTAAAAGGATAGAATTTGCTCTTTGGGATGGAATCCCCCATCTTCTCAGCCCTGTTATCACAGACGCAAAAAAAGCAGCCACCATTTTACTGGATACCATAAAAAAAATGGAAGAGCGGTATCAAAAGCTTGGTCTTCTCCGTGTAAGGAATATCGATCAATACAACCACCAGGTTAAACAAATACTAAAAGAGAAAAAAGGGAAACTGACGGAAGAGGAAAAAGAAAAATTCAAGCCTCTACCGTATCTTGTCATAATTATTGATGAATTAGCAGAGTTGATGATGGTCGGAGCTCAAGATGTGGAGTACTGCATTGCCCGCCTTGCTCAATTAGCACGAGCTGTTGGTATCCACCTTGTGATGGCTACTCAAAGACCTTCAATTGATGTGATAACAGGAACAATCAAAAATAACTTCTCCAGCCGTATAGCCTTTCGTGTTCCTTCCAAGATTGACTCCCGGATTATCCTTGACACATCCGGTGCCGAAAAGCTCCTTGGCTTAGGAGATATGCTCTTCATGCCGCCCAATTATCCCCGCCTTATCAGGCTGCACTGTTCTCACATTTCTGTTCCCGAAATCACCAGGCTTGCCAAGTTTGTTAAGGAACAGGGTAGTCCTACATATGACGAAAAAATCCTCAAAACCCTTAAAAGCAAAACTGCACCCGGATGGGAGGAAACAGGCGAAAAGGATGCCCTCTATGATAAAGCGCTTGAACTTGTTCTCGTCACAGGCCAGGCCTCTGCATCTTATCTTCAGAGAAAGCTCAAGCTGGGTTATGCCCGGGCAGCCAGAATTATTGACCAGATGGAATATGAAGGAATAGTTGGCCCTTCGGAAGGTAGCAAGCCAAGGGAATTCCTGGTCGATCCCCTGATGTATCTAGAAAAAATGAAAAAAGAGGAGTGAGTGTTTCCTCGCAGAAAAAAGAAAAGAGAGGCAAAAAAAGCCCTTCAAGACCAAAACCTCCAGAAGGCTTTAGAAAAAGCTTCTTCCCACCATTTCAAGAAATTTAATACCACAAAAGATGAAATCCCATGGGAGAAATATAAAGAAAAGGCCATAGCAATAAGAGAAGAGTGCGTCAAACGCCTCCCTCAGCTTATTCAAAAATTCACTGAAGAAGCAACAAAAGCCGGAGCACATGTGTATAAATCCTCAACTCCAGAGGAAGCTCTCTCAACTATTGAAAAAATCGCACGCCAGAAGAAGGCCAAGCTTTTTGTCAAATCTAAATCCATGGTGAGCGAAGAAATCCAGCTCAACAGTTTTTTTGAGAAAAAAGGCTACAAAATTATTGAAACGGACCTGGGAGAATGGATCATCCAGCTCGCGCAAGAAAAACCTTCCCATATCACTGCCCCCGCATTGCACAAAACAAAAGAAGAAATTGCTGAGCTTCTCAGCCGCCATCTTGGAAAAAACGTTCCTCCTGATCCAAAACAAATTGTAAAGCTTGCCCGTGAAGAGATGCGGAAACATTACATGGAAGCTGATATCGGAATTTCAGGTGCCAACCTGGCTGTCGCTGAATCCGGGACTCTTGTCATTATCAGCAATGAAGGGAATGCCCGGCTTGTTACATCTCTTCCACCTGTCCATATAGCCCTTATCACGACGGAAAAATTCGTTGAAACTCTGGAACAGGCTGCTACTCTAACAAAAGCCCTGATTTTTGCCTCCTCTGGCCTGAAATTAACCTCCTATGTCTCCTTCATCACAGGGCCAAGCCGGACGACCGACATTGAGAAAGAATTAGTTATTGGAGTCCACGGACCCAAAGAACTCCACATCATCATCCTCGATAACGGAAGGCTTAAATTAAGCCAGGATAAGGACCTGGATAAAATCCTTTACTGCCTTAAATGCGGGGGATGTTTGCTTGTCTGCCCCATTTTTTTATCCCTTGGCGGCCACGTTTATGGGGGCCCTGTCTATACGGGAGGCATTGGCATTTTATTGACTTCAGTAATCGAGTCTTTTAAAGATCCCTCTTCGTTGTTCGATTTTTGTGCGGATTGCAAAAAATGCGAAGAATTCTGCCCGGTTGGCATCCCTATAGGCGACCTCATTCTCAAGCTTAAGAGCAAAAAGGGGCCAAAACTTTTGGAGAGGGCTCTCTCAAGCTTTTTTCGAAAAAAATCCCTTTCCGAGAGTACAATAAAGGTTTTTTCCATCCTGCAGAAACCCTGGAAGAAAAACGGACATTTGAAAAAATTTCCTTTTTTTTGGGCAAAAGGAAAATCCTTTCCAGCTATTAATCTGAAAAAAAGCAGGCCTTCAGAAGAAAAAAGAGGAGAGAAAATCTACCTTTTCCAGGGATGTATGGCAAAGTTCTTCTTTCCGGAAATTCGAGAGAGCGCACTCGCCAGCCTTTCTCATTTTGGTTTTAATACGGTATCTCCAGATGACCAGGTATGCTGTGGAGCACCCAGCCTTCATTTAGGCCATAAAAAAGACGTTCAAAAACTGGCAAAAAAGAACCTGGCTTCTTTTGAGAAAGAAAACCCGGATTATATTCTCACCGTGTGCCCAACCGGAAATTCTCTCCTGAAAAAACTTTATCCTGAGTTCGAACCAGAGTCTTCCCGCTGGACAGAAAGAATCTTCGACTTCACCGAATTTATGGTAAAGAAGGAATTATTCCCGGAAACAAAGAGCACTCCAAAAAAAGAAAAGGTTTTTTACCATTATCCCTGCCATTATTTAAATTCTCTTGGACTGAAAGACGAGCCAAAAAAAATGCTGCAGGCATTAGCCCTTATCCCAACAGAAGAGGAAGAACCGTTTACATGCTGTGGATTCTGTGGTGTCTTTTCATTAAAAAATCCGGAAATCTCGGCCAGTATGTGGGAGAAAAAAAAGCAGAAAATTCTCAAGAGCGAAGCCAGTCTTATTGCCACTGACTGTCCGGGCTGCCTTTTCCAGCTAAAAGCTAACTTAAAGACTGAGAGACAACCATTTAAAATTTTTCATACAGCCGAGCTTTTTGCCAAAGTTTTGGAGCGATCTTCAAAAAAGGAAAGCAAATCCTCCAGCCTGCATCTTTTTTAAGCTCCTGTTTTATCATTCACTCATATCCCGACCCCCGGCTTACTGCTTACACCCTTGTGGAAGCCACTTTTTTATAAATATCTGCTGAAATCCCTTATATAAAATTCCTGGGGGGAAAAAGAAATTAGGGAAAATATCTTAAAGGGAAAAAATTTACGAAAAATATAATTTAATGCACTGTAGGAAAATAGAGGCCGATCTTTGTTTTTGCTTTAATATTCTGCCACTTTTCTTGTGGAACAGAAAGGAAAGCCTCCACAATGTGGGGATCAAACTGGGTGCCCTGGGCTTTTTCAATTTCTCTATAAGCTTCTTCAAATGTATTCCCTTCCCTGTAAGGCCTGTCAGAAGTTATTGCATCCAGTGTATCTATTACAGAAAATATTCTCGCCTCTAAAGGAATGTCTTCTCCTTTCAAACCGTAGTGATATCCTGTTCCGTCATGCCTTTCATGATGATACAGAACAACCTGGGCTGCTTTTTTTAAAAATTCAAATTCCTCAATTATCTCATAACCTATATAAACATGTTCTCTAACAATCTTTCTCTCTGTATTAGTAAGAGGGCCGGCTTTTCTCAAGATGGATTCCGGTATCCCTATTTTTCCAATATCATGGAGCAGAGCACCTCTTTCGATGCTTATTAAAAATTCTTTATCTTCAATCCCAAGTACTTTTGCCAGCAGAGATGTATATCCTGCCACAAGCTGGGAATGGCCCCAAGTATCTTCATTGCCATCTGTTACTGCGATCAAATGGAGAAGGCTAGAATTTAAAAAGAGCATTTTTTCAGCACTGTCTTCCTCAACGCCGGATATTTGGTCTTTGAAGATATTCACGTAGCGTTTATCCAGGTAACTTAAAATCCTGTGAGCCGACAGCACTTTTCTAACTTCGGAGGTTTCCCAATTTTTTGACAGTTTTACTTCTTCTTTACTTTTTCCACCAGCTATAAAAGCAAAGGGAGGCTTTGAACCTGCTGGTCTTTCATTAAAGCTTTCTCCAAGTTTAAAGCGCCTGAAGTCTTCAGAATTATAAGAGAAAACCAGTTCACGTTTTTCTGCTTCTTTTAAGGAAGAGAGACTCGTTTTTTGCTGCAAAGAGGTTTGCTCAACTGAGTTTCTCATGCTTTTTATCCTGTTTTCTCCAATGTTTTTTTTCGCATCTAACTTAGTCGAAGGCATATTAAAAAAATTGAAAAAATTCTAACTTGCCAACTACAACTCCGGTTTATATAATGGCAACGATGGAAAGGACAAAGGAAGCTATCAACATAGAAGAAATCTATACAAAATATAGACCTGTCATCAGCTTTAGAGTTAAAAAATCCTTGGGAGCTTCCACTCCAGAATGGGAAGATATTGTTAATGAGATCATCACCAATGTTATAGAAAAATTAAAAAAAGGGGAGTTTAGAGGCGAATCTTCGATCGGAACTTTTATCTATACTATTACCAGTCGCAGGATCATTGATTACATCCGGCATAAAAGTAAAGTGCTGAAACATGCACCCGAACCAGCACCCTATCCTGACCCCCAGGAGTACATTGAAAACAAAGAAAGAGCTGAATTAATGGCAAATGCCATAAAAAAACTAAAGCCTAAATACAGGGAGGTCCTTTACTTATACTATTATAAAGATTTCTCCAGAGAAGAAGTTGCTAAAAAATTAAGTATCAGTCCGCGCCGGGTGAGCGAGCGAGTGAATTATTCACAAAAACTTTTAAAAAAATGGATAAAAACGTGATTTTTTTCCGTTTTTTTGCTCTTTCTACGACTAAACTTTATGAAATTAATTTAAGAGGAAAAATGATATGAGAAACTGCAAATTTGAAGAACTCATCGATGACTATTTATTGAATAGATTAACTGAAAATAATAAGGAAAAATTCGAGAAACATTATTTTGACTGCCCCGATTGCTTTAACAAAATGGTGGAAAGAGACGAGCTTATTTCCATAATCAAAAGCAAAGGGGATATTATCTTTAAAGATGAATATGTCACAGAAGAGGCAAAGGGAGAAACCTGGCTTGAAAAAATCACTTCCTTCCTTACTCCCAAACAGTGGGCTATGACGGCAGCTTCGGCTTGTTTAATCTTTGTTATCGTTTTTAGTGTTATCCCCAACCTTAAGACAACCTCTCCTCAATTTTTCATAAATGAAGATCTGGTCAGGGGGGGGTCAATAACTCTCATCTCTCCTGTTGTTGAGACAAATGTAGTTCCCTCACAGTTTGAGTGGAAAAAGTTAGATGAAAACATCGAATACAAAATCTATATTTATGACAACGGTGACGTGTTGTGGCAAGAGACAACAAAAGAAAATTTTATTGTCCTTCCGGAAAAAATTAAAAGACTCCTGACTTCAGATGAAAAATACTCATGGCAAGTGAAGGCCTTCTCTCCTGAGGGGACCCTTATCTCTGTTTCCAGCAAGGTTCAGTTCAAGATTAATCAAAAGGAATAGAACTTCAGCCTCTGCTCTCCTATCCTGAATATATTCTTTTCTAATCCTCTTCTACTTTTTCTTCATCAGTATACATCCTGCCCCGACTTTCGTCTTCAAAAGCCAGGCAGCACATCAAACGGCCGCATAATCCGGAGATCTTTGTAGGATTAATGACAATCTGCTGTTTTTTTGCCTTCTGGATTGTTACAGGCTCAAAATTCTTCATAAAGCTAAAACAACAAAGCTCGCGGCCGCAAACTCCCAGCCCTCCAACCATCTTTGCTTCATCCCGAACACCCACCTGGCGCATTTCAATCCGCATTTTGAATTCTTTTGCCAAATCTTTTACTAACTGTCTAAAATCAATGCGGCCATCTGCAGTGTAGTAGAAAATTCCCTTCTTTTCATCAAAGAAATATCGAACCATTACTAATTTCATAGGTAAATTTCGACTCTTTATCCTTTTCAGACAAAAATCGAACGCCTGTCTTTCTTTCTTTTTTAGCCATTTAAACTTTTTCTCATCTTCTTCAGTTGCTTTCCGTATTACTTTAACTGCATCCCGGGCAGATTTTTGGTGGGAGCAGATATCACTGGAAACATCTACAACAGCCGCCAAATCACCTCCCAGCTCAGATTCAACAATACACAAATCCCCTATTATTAGATCTTCTTTTCCCTTATTGACCCGGAAAATCTTACCCGACGATTCGGAAAGCACACATATAATATCAGACATATTCCCCTTCCTTAAAATTTGAAAAAAATGAACTTACTAGCAGGTTCATGTTGAGATTTTTTTCTAAACCGTAAACAGCATAGTCTATCTTAGTCAGGAAATTGATTAAGGCTTCAGAGCTCAACAGGTTTTCTGTTTTTCTGAGTTGCTCCTTATAATCAGGATTCATTAAAAGACGAACATCACTTTTTTCCTGGAGCAGGATTAAATCGCGGCAGAAAGAAGAGAGAATTTGCATAATCTGTTTCCATTCTTCTTTGACCAGCCCTCTGTAAGAATAAGCATAATTCCTCAAAAAGCCAGCAATATTTTCTTTCTTGATAAGAGAAAGAAAAAGCTGCCACGCCTGTTCTCTTTTTGCCTTAACCTCTTCCCATTCCAAAGCCATAGCCTGTTTGAGATTCCCATGAACAAAAAGAGAAAGCATTCTGGCTTTTTCCTCGTCAAATCCTTTTTCCACCAAATTCTTTCCTATATCTTCTCTGGAAACAGGCGAAAAGTATAAAACCTGGCACCGCGATTTTATGGTTGGTATGATTAAAAAAGGATTATGAGTAACAAGTAATATATATGAAAAAAGAGGAGGCTCTTCCAGTATTTTCAGCAGAGAATTTGCTGCTTCTTCACTCATCTTTTCAGCTTCTGGCACAATAAAGATTCTCTTCTTTACCAACATGGGCTTCAGGTAAGCTAACTTTCTCAAGATCCTCATCTGCTCAATCTTGACTACATTTTTCTCTGGTAATATCTCTATAACATCAGGAAAATTTTTTGCATTTATCGCTCTGCAGGATGAGCAGGACTCACAGGCATCATCTTTTTTCCGTTTACAGTTCATGGCTTTAGCCACCATCAAAGCCATACTTCTCTTGCCAACTCCCTCCGGCCCGCAGAAAAGCATAGAATTGGGAACTTTATTTTTCTGCAGGGCTTTCCTCAGGATCTTCTTCACGCGGTCATTACCTAATATGTCTTTAAAGGGCATTATTCCTTCCTGAATTTTTCTGTCTTCCTGTTAAAACCATCTTCAAGAATTTACCTGTATGAGATTTTTTTTCTTTTGCCACCTCTTCGGGCACACCCTGAGCCACCACCCAGCCTCCTTCCTCGCCTCCTTCTGGACCCAAGTCTATAATATAATCACAATACTTGATAACATCAAGGTTATGTTCGATGATAACAACTGTGTTGCCCAAATTGACCAGTTCTGAAAGAACCTCAAGAAGCTTACGTACATCATCAAAATGGAGCCCGGTAGTGGGCTCATCCAGAAGATAAAGCATTTTCCCCGTATCTTTCCGGCTTAACTCCTTGGTCAATTTGATCCGTTGAGCCTCTCCTCCTGAAAGAGTTGGGGCTGGCTGCCCCAGCCTGATGTAACCTAAGCCCACCTTTTTTAATGTTCCAAGCTTCCTTTTTAGCACTGGATTGGATTTTAAATATTCGTAAGCTTCATCCACAGTCATATCCAGATAATCCGCAATATTTTTACCTTTGTATCGGACAGAGAGCGTCTCCATGTTATACCGTTTGCCTTCACAGCGGTCACAGGTAACAAAAACATCGGGTAAAAAGTGCATCTCGATTTTTTTAACACCAGCTCCTTGACATTCTTCACACCGCCCTCCATGAAGATTAAAGCTGAAGCGACTCGCCGAATATCCTCTTATCCTTGATTCTTGAGCCCGGGAAAAAAGCTGTCTGAGAGGAGTAAAAAGTCCTGTATATGTGGCAGGATTGGACCGCGGTGTCCGTCCGATGGCTTTCTGGTCTACAGAGACAACCCTGTTAATCTGATCAATTCCCAGAATACCCTGATGCTTACCTGGTTTCTGTTTTGCCTTATAAAATATGTTTAAAAGGCTTTTATAAAGTATATCGTATAAAAGAGTGCTCTTCCCCGAACCAGAAACACCAGTGACCGCTATCATGACTGACAGGGGAAGCCGGACATCAATACTTTTTAAATTATGCTCTTCAGCCTTTAACACAACAAGCCAGCCTTTTGGTTCTCTCCTCTCCGGAGGTAAAAGAATGCTTTTTTCTTTTCTCAGATACTGAGAAGTCAATGAGTTCTGCGAAGACAGTATATAATCTAAATTCCCTTCTGTTACTTTAAATCCCCCTTCTTCCCCAGCTCCAGGGCCTAAATCAAGGATAAAATCAGCTGAGCGAATGGTCTGCTCATCATGTTCAACAACAATGATTGAATTTCCCTGATCTCTTATGTCTCTCAAAAAAGAAATCAAACGTTTGTTATCTCTCTGATGAAGACCAATGGTTGGCTCATCCAGGACATATAGTATGCCCCTCAGGCGGGCACTTACCTGAGCGGCCAGCCGAACTCTCCGGGCCTCTCCTCCCGAGAGAGAAGCCGTTGTCCTGGATAACTGGATATATGGCATTCCCAGTGCGACAATAATCTTGATGCGCGAGAGTACCTCCTTCTGTATTCTTGAAGCAATTATCTCCTCAGATGGGGAAAACTCTAAAGAAGAGAATTCTTTGATCAATCTGTCTGCCGGCAGAGCGGTAAATTCATAAATATTTTTATCTCCAATTTTTACCGCCATACTTTCCTTCTTCAGCCTGCTCCCTTCACAAACCGGACAAATATCCCCTGTAAGTTCCACTTCACCTCGAAAATTCAGAACAGTCTGGCAGCCGAGGCCGTGGCAGCTCGGGCATGCCCCATAGGGACTGTTGAATGAAAAATTCCGGGGCTCAAGTTCTGGAAGGCTGATCCCACAATAAGGACAGAGTAAGCTTAAAGAATAATAAATGTCTCTTCCGTCTTTTTTTTTCAACAAAAGATCTCCCCTGGAAATCTCAAGAGCCTTATCCACAGCCTCCTTTAGCCTCTTCTCTGAAGAGGAAGAAAGATTTATTTCGTCAATCAGGATGTCAATGTTGTGCTTTTTTGTCCTTTCCAGGTAGATTTCTTCTTCCAGTTCTCTAAACTGACCATCCACTCGAACACGTAAAAAACCCTTTTTCCTCAGCCTTTCAAAAAGACGAAGATACTCTCCTTTGCGCCCCTTAACCACAGGTGAAAGTATTTTAACTTTTTCTCCAGAGGAAGAATCGATAATTCTTTTTAAAATCTGCTGAGGAGTCTGGGAGCTTACCTTTCTCCCGCAGCGGGGACAGTGAGGGCTTCCCACCCTGGCAAAAAGAAGCCTTAAAAAATCATACACCTCTGTGACCGTGCCAACAGTAGAGCGAGGATGGGAAGAAATTGTCCTTTGGTCGATTGAGATGGAAGGAGAAATACCTTCTATGGATTCCATTTCAGGCTTTTCCATCTTCTCAATATACTGCCGGGCATATGCAGAGAGGCATTCAATGTAGCGCCTCTGACCTTCAGCATAAAGGGTGTCAAAAGCAAGGGAGGACTTTCCCGAGCCACTTGGTCCGGTGATAACAATCAGTTTATTTCGCGGAAGGTTTACATCAATTCTCTTGAGATTATGCTGAGCGGCCTTTTTTACTTTAATCTCTTTGAGCATAAGTTCTCATTTTATCATACTTACTGCTCTAAACAAGCCTAATCACTCTTTCCTGGAGGCCTTCCCAATTCCATGATACCTTTGATAAAGGTTTTGGGAAATAGCGTCAGCGACTATTGAAGATTTAGCCTTCGGATTTTGGCTTTCGAGGAAAGTCGACGGAGTCGACCTGCGAGTATGTTAAAGCTCAGGCCAGTGGATTCAGAAAACACGCAGCTTTTTCCCCAGCGAGTCAAAAGCTGCTCGGTTTCAGGCTTCGCTCTCCTCTCCATCACGGAGAGGAACCATGCCCGCTTTGCCTTCAAACGGTTTTTTTCACCCACTACTCCTCGCTTATGCTCTAAAAAAATTAATTGAGGAAAAGCGTTAAAAATCTGATTGGGAGCCGAGCTATTTCTTAAAACCTCCTTGAATCATAAATTTGGAAATGTTCATCTATTACGTTACATTTTCATTGACCATTTTGATTCAATAATAATAATATAGGATTGTCACCTATCCAGGATTAGGTTATATGTCTCGAGAGGAAAATTTACTCAAATCTTTAGAAGAGTTAAAGGATATCGGAGTCAAAAACGACTCCATCCAGGCAATAAAACATCTTCCCGCCCAGGAAGGTAAATACCGAGAGTACCCGCCCGACATCCATCCTGCTCTCGTTGAAGCTCTTAAAGAAAAAGGATTTCTAAAACTTTACACCCATCAGCATCTTTCCTGGCAGTTACTCAAGAAAGGAAAAAACATCACTGTAATCACTCCCACAGCTTCAGGAAAAACGCTTTGCTATAACCTCCCGGTGCTTGATGCTATTTTGGAAAATCCGTCATCCCGGGCAATTTATCTCTTCCCTACTAAGGCTCTCTCTCAGGATCAAAAAGCCGAGCTCAATGAGACAATCAAAAAACTTCCTGACGAAATAAGGATTTTCACCTACGATGGCGACACACCACAGGATGCAAGAAAAGCCATAAGAGCTCGCGGACATATCATACTCACAAATCCTGATATGCTTCACGCAGGAATTCTGCCTCATCACACCAAATGGATTAAACTATTCGAGAACTTAAAATACATCGTCATCGATGAGCTTCACAATTACCGCGGCATCTTCGGCAGCCATCTGGCAAATATTTTAAGAAGGCTGAAGAGAATAACAAAATTCTACGGCTCTAAACCCCAATTCATTCTCTGCACAGCCACTATTGCTAATCCTCTGGAGATGTCAGAAAATATGATAGAAGAACCAGTCTCGCTTGTGGAAAACAACGGAGCGCCCCAAGGAGAAAAATATTTCATTTTCTATAATCCGCCCGTTGTTAACAGGTTCTTAGGGATTCGCCGTTCCTATGTCAATGAATCCCGGCGGGTTGCTTCTTTATTCCTAAAAAACGATCTTCAAACCATTGTTTTTGCCCAGAGCCGCCTCATTACAGAGGTCTTGTTGACGTATCTCAAGAAAGACATTGAAAAAACAGTAAAGGATGAAGGGCTCATTCGGGGCTACAGAGGCGGCTACCTCCCTTTAAAAAGAAGAGAGATCGAAAAAAATCTCAGGGAAGGGAAAATAAAGGGCGTTGTCTCTACAAACGCCTTGGAATTGGGCATTGACATCGGAAGCCTCGATATTGCCGTACTTGCAGGCTATCCCGGGACTATTTCCAGCACCTGGCAGAGGGCAGGCCGGGCTGGCCGAAAAACAGGAAAATCCGCTGCGGTTCTGGTCGCTTCAAGCTCACCCCTTGACCAATTCATCATCACTCATCCGGATTACTTTTTCTCAAAAAACCCAGAAAAAGCATTGATTAATCCGGATAATCTCTCGATTCTTGTCAGCCATATCGAGTGCGCAACTTTTGAGCTTCCTCTTATTGACGGAGAGAAGTTCGGCCGCGCCGAAATTGGCAAACTGCTGGAATTTTTAGAAGACGAGAAGCTTATCCATCACTCAAAAGACAAATGGTTCTGGACATCCGATGCCTATCCTGCGGACACAGTCAACCTGAGAAGTATAAGTTCCGATAATTTTGTGGTCGTGGACACAAGTAAAAAAACAAAAGCCATCGCTGAAGTTGATTTCTCATCTGCCCTGACCAGCCTCCACCCGAAAGCCATCTACATGTGTGAAGGCGAGCAGTATTATGTCGAAAAACTCGACTATAACCAGAGAAAGGCCTATGTCAAAAAAACCGACGTTGATTATTTCACAGATGCCATAGACTATACAAAAATCAAAATTCTTGATGTTTTTGATAAAAAAAATCTGGAAAAATTCTCCATCTCCCACGGTGAAGTGCATGTCGCAACACAGGTTGTCGGCTTTAAAAAAATCAAGTTCTACACATCTGAAAATGTTGGAGCCGGAGACCTAAGCCTTCCCCAAAACGAAATGCACACAACGGCCTACTGGTTAACCATATCCTCTGAGATCTTTCAGTCTCTCCCTTTTTCTCCGGAACAAAAAATTAACGGGTTGTTTGGCCTGGTTTACCTTCTCCATCATGTTTCTCCTCTTTTTTTGATGTGTGACCTCCATGATATCGGCGTGTCCATCGGTGACAACTCCACAGGAAAATCTATCCCTCCGCGGAATATTCCTTTAAAAATTTCCCGGACCGAGGAGCAGCCCGATTTTTCTGATTTGGCCTTTGAGCCGAATATCTTTATCTATGATAGTTATCCTGGAGGAATAGGATTAAGCCCTTCTCTCTTTGAGTTGGAAAAAACTCTTTTTGAACATTCCAAGAAGACCATCGCAGTCTGTCCATGCAAGGAAGGATGTCCCTCGTGTGTAGGCCCTACAAAAGAAAGCGGCAGACAGGCCAAACAGGTTTCGCTGGAAATACTGAAAAAACTTCTAAAGTTAACCTAGCGTGTAGAAAAGAGAAGAATTAGGAAGATAGTTCAGGCAATCTATAAAGAGTTAATCTTTTCGAGCTGTTTTTCTTCCCCCATAATGATTAAGATATCACTGTCCTTTATGACAAAATCCGCCCTGGGAACATAAGTCGTTTTCTCCGGAATAAGTTCCTTGATAGCCATAACCTGAATGCCATATTTATTTCTCAAATCAAGCTTTTTTAAAGACTTCCCGATAAACTTCTCGGGAGGGGCAATCTCCTGGACTCCAAAACCAGAGGTAAGAGGGAGGTACTCCAGCACATTGGGACAGCTCAGCTTTAGAGCTGTCTTAATGGCCATATCCTTCTCCGGATAGATCACATCAGTTGCTCCAACAGCCTCTAAAATCTTTGCATGGTCTTCTGTCAGGGCTTTAGCTACAATTCGCTTAGCTCCAATCTCGTGCAGGTGAAGGACTGTGAGTATGGAAGCTTCCATATCCGGCCCTAGACTCACAATAACCACGTCCATCTCCTGAATCCCCAGGGCCTGCAGATTTTCCTTATCTGCGGCATCCATGTTCACAGCATGAGATACAAACTCCTGGACTTCATCAACCTTTTCCTTTTCTACATCCACAGCCAGCACTTCATTTTTTTTCTCATAAAGAGTCTTGGCTATATTATACCCAAAACTCCCTAGCCCTATCACAGCAAATTTCATCATTAAATACTCCTTTACCGATTCTATCCTATCATAACGGTTTCTTCAACATACTCATATTTTCCGAAGGCTTTCCTCCTGCTGAAAGCAAATAAAATAGTTAAAGGGCCAATCCTCCCGATGTACATGGTTAGAATAATCACAATCTTGCCAAAATTACTCAATTTTGGCGTTATCCCCAGAGAAAGTCCAACTGTGCTAAAAGCAGAAAATACCTCAAAAAGCACTTCTTTCATGCCCGCCCACGGCTGGGTGATTAACAGGATAAAGGAGGAGAGGAATATGATACCAACAGCCAGTGTAACAACCGTGAACGCCTTTGTAACTAACTCCAGAGGTAAAGTCCTGTAAAAAAGACTAACAGAATCCCTGGCTTTTATTTTAGATTTCAGGAACGCAAAAATTACACCAATTGTGCTTGTCTTGACACCCCCTCCGGTAGAACCTGGGGAGGCCCCTATAAACATAAGCATAATCAGAAGGAAGACCGCCGCAAAACTCAAAGAACCCAGATTTATGGTGTTGAACCCGGCTGTTCGTGGAGTTATCACCTGAAAAAGGGAAGAGAAAATCTTCTCCTTCATTGTGAACATTTTTAATGAACGATTCCACTCTATAAGAAGGAAAAGAACAAAGGAAATAACAATAAGAAATGAAGTCATTGTGAGAATCATTTTGGTATTAAGGGATATCCTTATCTTTTTTCTTCGCACTAAACTTGATAGAATCTCCTTTGATTCCTGGAGGACCAAAAATCCAACTCCACCTAACACAATCAGAATAAAGAGTGTAATATTTATCCATGTATCATCCCTGTAAGACATAAAACTATCGCTGAAAAGAGAAAAGCCAGCATTACAAAAAGCCGAGACGGAATGAAAAACCGAATTGGAAAGAGCTTTTAGCCAAAAGAAATCTTTCTGCCAGCGAAGGAAGAGAAAGAGGGTTCCTGCTGTCTCAAAAGCCAGGGCATAGAAAAAAATATTTTTGACAAGAGATTTAACATCTCTTGGCGCTCCGGTATGAAAATCCTGCTGTATGATTATTCTGTCTTTTATTGAAATCTTCTTGCCGGCTACCAAAAGAATAAGAGTGGAAAAGGTCATAATCCCCAGCCCGCCAAGTTGAAATAAGACGAGAATAACAATCTGGCCAAACGGAGTGAAATAGGTAGCAGTATCCTGGACAATAAGGCCTGTCACACAAACTCCGGAGGTAGCTGTAAAGAGGGCATCGATAAAAGAAATATGGCCTGATTTTGTACTAAATGGAAGAAGAAGAAGAATAGTACCCACACAGATGGCTACAATAAAGCTAATAGCCAGGAACTGGGCTGGCTGAAAACGCCTTTCCCCTTTAATACTTTGTCTCCTTTTAATTCGTCTGCTTTGCTGCAGGGCATTCGTGTTGGAAAATCACAGCTCCATACCCTGTGCCTCGTCATGATAGCACAATTTGTGAGATTGTTTAGCCTGTTGCGAGTGCAGCGTGGCAATCTTCTTCGTTCCTCGCAACAACATCTACAGCAATCTCAACTCGTGAATTATCCAGATTATTCAGGATTTTGTCAATAAAACTTGAGATAAAGCCCTTTATTTTCATGAGCTCGAGTTGACTTTAAATATGGCATATGCTACTTTTTTATGAGGAAATCAATGGATTATATAAGACTTATTATAAATGCCAGCATTATAGTCCAACTGGTCCTCCTAGTCCTGGTTTTCTTCTCGGTTTTTTCATGGGCAGTCATTTTCTTTAAAAGGAAGACACTAAAAGCTGCATCTTCCCAATCTAAAAAATTCCTAAAAGTGTTTCGAAGAAGCAATGATTTTACTGAAGTGAATCAAGCAGCCAAAAGATACAGATCCAGCCCCCTCGCTTCACTCTTTCGGTCTGGCTATAAAGAGCTTGTTCATTTGAGGAAATCATCTGAGGGAATCCTTAATTCGGAGAATCTAGAGAGTATAAACCGTGCTCTTGCCAAGGCTTCGAATAATGAAATTCACAATCTGGAAAAAATGATGAGCTTCCTGGCCACAACTGGAAGCGTAACTCCTTTTATTGGCCTTTTTGGAACCGTATGGGGAATCATGCATGCCTTTAACCAAATCGGAATAGTCAGATCCGCAAGTGTCCAGACCGTCGCTCCTGGTATTGCAGAAGCGCTTATTGCTACAGCAGCCGGCCTTTTTGCCGCTATTCCGGCAGTCATCGCCTACAACCATTACCTTCACCGAATAAAAAACGCAATAGCTGAGATAGAAGACTTTTCCTTTGAATTTATAAGCTTCGCGGAAAAGCTCTATGGCTCTTAAAACAAATCCTCTGCGTAAGAGACAACTCGGAACTTCTCTATCCGAGATAAATGTCACTCCCTTTGTGGATGTTATGCTTGTTCTCCTGGTCATTTTTATGGTCACAGCACCTATGATGCAGTCGGGGATTGGAGTCAACCTCCCCCAGGCAGAAACTGAGTCAGCTCCTGCTGAAGAAGGCTTAACTCTGATCATCACCAAAGATAAATACATTCACATGGAAAATTCTGTCGTCAACCAATTTCTCCTCGAGCAAAAACTAAAAGAATATTTCTATGGAAAGGAAAAGAGAATTGTGTTTATCCGGGGAGATGAAAGTATTCCTTATGGATTTCTTATGCGCATTCTTGATATTACAAAAAAGGCCGGGGTAGAAACCGTTGGACTAGTTACACAACCCATAGAACCTGAGGAGAAAAAACGGAAATGACGGCCCTTGACAGAAACGCTTCCGCCTTTAAAATGACTGTTATTTTTTCATTTTCAGCTCACCTCGTACTTTTTTTCCTCATTCTTATATCGCCTCATTTCCCAAAGTCTTCAAAAAAAGAAATGATTCACTATGTTAGCATGGTCTCTTTCCCTGGAGGCGGGGGAAGCGGAGGACCTGCAGGTGGAGGAGGCGGCGCCAAAGAAAATATTGCAGAAACGAGCCTCCCAAAAAGAGAAACTTTAAAAGACTTAACTACTCTCCAGAAACTACAGCAGCAAACAACTTTATCTCCGAGGCATCCAGTCGAAAAGCCCAAAAAAGAAATAAAACCAAAAGAAGAAAAAAAGGCTGCTATTCAAAAACAGCAAAAAGTGGCTCAAGAGAGTCAAACTGGTCCAGCCCCTGCCAAAGAGCCTGAAAAAAAGGCTGGTGAAGGGTCTGGAACAGGGATTGGTACTGGGTCTGGCATTAGAATCGGCGGAGGCGGCGGTTCAGGCAGCAGTTCTGGCGGCGGCTTTGGATCGGCTTATTCCTCTAAGATCGGTCTTTCAAACTTCCCATATACATATTATCTCCAAATTATCATCGACAGGGTTTCAAGCAACTGGTTTACTTCTCTTGTCGATCCGGGTATCTCAGGAAATTTCCAGGTTACTGTTTATTTCAGGATTTATAAAAACGGGCAAGTATCAAATCTCAAAATAGAAGAGTCAAGCGGTGTAAGGTCCCTTGATCTATCTGCCCAGCGCTCCATCCGCTCATCATCCCCTTTTCCCCCGCTCCCAAGAGACTATGAGGATGAATATTTAGGAATTTTCTTAATTTTTGAGCATTCCAAATGAAAATTAAAGGGATTTTTATTTGCTGTATCCTTTTATTGCTTGTTGCATTGATTCTCTTTTCTCAGCAGGAAGTGGTTATGAGCATAAAAAAAGGAATTTCCGTCATTCCTCTGGCTATTCCCCAGTTTATAGTGCATTCCACCTCTCCAGAATTAAAATCTGTGTCCCAAGAACTTCATCAAGTCATCTCTGACGATTTAAACTACAGCCGGGTTTTTCAACTTATACCCAAGAGCTATTACAGTTATATAAGGCCCTTAAATCCGGATAAAATATTTTTTAAGGATTGGGAATCTATCCAGGCTAAAATCCTCTTTGTAGGCGAGGTCTCGGAGAATGAAAAGCAAGACCTTCTTTTTGAGGGAAAAATTTATGACGTCAAAAGTGGACGATTCATTACTGGAAAGCGCTATCAATCAGATAAGACCATCCTCCGCTTGGTGGCTCACAAAATTGCTGATGAAATCATGAAAATCTACGGAGAAATTCCACTTTTTGCATCCAAAATCGTTTTTACTTCCAATCGAGATGGCAACGATGAGCTTTATATGATGGACTATGACGGCCAAAATCAAACACGATTAACTTTTAACAAATTAATAGATTATATGCCTGCCTGGGCGCCTGATGGCAGAACAATCGCTTACACATCATATGTAGGCAACGCCGCAGTCTTGTATATATATAATCCTTATGAGGGAACAAGAATAGAAGTGGTCAACAAAGGAACAAATTTTGCTGCAGCATTTTCTCCTGACGGGAAAAAACTGGCTTTCTGCTCTACTATAGAGGAAGGAAATTCCGAAATTTATGTAGCAACAAGCGAGGGCAAGAACATAAAAAGATTAACCTTTAATAACGCAATCGATACCGCTCCTTCCTGGTCTCCAACAAGCCGAGAAATAGCCTTTACTTCTGACAGGGGAGGGACTCCTCAAATCTACATCATGGATGCAGAAGGCTCAAACATTAGAAGAGTCAGCTTTGGGGGAAATTATCACGATGCGCCCGCATGGTCTCCTGCAGGAGACAGAATCGCTTATGTCTCCCGTGTAGAACACCTATTTGATATATATGTCCAGAACCTCCGGACAAAGCAAATAATCAAGCTAACTGAAAGTAATGCTCGAAATGAATCTCCCTGCTGGTCCCCCGATGGTCGGCATATAGTATTCACCTCAAACCTAAACGGAACAATTCAGCTTTATTCAATCGATTATGATGGTTTTAACCTTCGATGCCTTACTTCAAAAGGAGATAACAAGCTCCCTCATTGGTCTCAACAAAAAAGCTTGTAGCATCCGCCCCCATTATATCCCCATCTTAAAGGGATTGGCAGGTTTTATTAATAATTCAGGAAGTCGTGAATTATTCACGAGTTAAGGTTGCTGCAGACGTCGTTGCGAGGAGCGAAGCGACGCGGCAATCTCACAAATTGTGTTATCATTGCGAGGCGCATGGTATGAAGCTGTGGTTTTCCACCGCGAATGCCCTGCAACAAAGCATATGCAGTGAGATCAGCTCGACCGAAGGGTAAAAAATGCCGGCATAAAGTTAAAAGGAGGCTATTAGAAAAGGTTTGAATGTTAAACTTGAGAAAAAACTAAACTAAAAGCCTCATTTCATTGAGAATAAATGATAGTGTCGGCAGGTTTTATTAATAATTCAGGATAATTATGGTTGACACAATCCCATATTGATTGTATAAAAATAAAGGAAAATGCTCTTCTTATCAAATTAGAAGAGAAAAAATCAATTAAAGGAGATCAAATGAAAAAAATAGCAATCCTTTCCTTAGCATGCTTTATAATTTTTGCTTTCTTCATCTCCTGCAAGAAAGATGTTGCTCCCCCTGAACCTCCCCCACCGCCTCCAGTTGTGGAAGAAGTAGTGGAAGAACAACCAGCTGTGGAAGAAGTAGTGGAAGAACCAGTTGTGGAAGAACCAAAATTAACAGAAGAAGAAATTTACTTGCAGAAATCTCTCGAAGAAATGAACGTTGAAGCTCCTTTACAAATGATCCATTTCGATTTCGACAAATTCTTTATCCGCGATGATGCTAAACCCGTCCTTGAAGCCAATGCCGAGTGGCTCAAAAAATTCGCCACAATTAAGATCAAAATCGAGGGCCACTGTGACGAAAGAGGAACCGAAGAGTATAACCTTGCTCTGGGTGAAAAAAGATCCAAGAGCACCGTTGATTATCTTGTTTCTCTCGGTATTTCTCCAGACAGAATGACAATAATTTCTTTTGGAAAAAGTCAACCTTTAGATCCGGCACATAACGAAATTGCCTGGCAAAAAAACAGGAGATCACAGCTTAAGATTACCGGTAAATAATATATGTGCAAAAGGCTTTTTGGGATACTTCTTATCCTGTCTCTGGCCTTCATATCCACAGGAACAGATAAAAAAAAGAAGGCTTATGAACTGATCTACCAGGATGTCCAGCTCCTCAGAAAACAATTTGATAAACTCAGCAATAAAATAGAAAAGAACACTGAGAATATTAATCTTATTAAAGAACAATTAAAAGAGCTTCTGAATCTGGTTAAGCTTTTTCAGACGGAACAGGCAAGTTTTAAAGAAGACCAGAAAAAAGTCCCAATTCAGTACCAAATCATTCTCGAAAAATTTGATGTGTTAAACCAACAATTAGAAAAACTTACAGAGGATCTAACAGTAATTAATCGGCCTTCTCCTCCGCCTGACGAACAAGTCATAGTAAAATCAGAAGGCGAAGAAGAATCGCTAGAGAAGCAAAAGCCTCCTCCCGATAAAGGAACCAAGGAAGAAAAAATCGAAGAAAAACCCTCAACTCCTCCAGTAAACCTTTCCCCTTCTGAGGTGTTCGAAATGGCTCATTCAGATTACCGGAATGGTAACTTTGAACTGGCTGTTGATGGTTTTAAAATGTACATAGAACAGTTCCCGAAAAGCCCTCTTGTTGACGATTCTCTATATTGGATCGGCGAATGCTTTTTCAGTCAGAAAAATTACGAAAAAACTATTGAGCAATTTAACGAATTAATCCTTAATTATCCACGTGGAGATAAAATCCCTGCGGCCTATTTAAAAAAGGGATTATGCCTTGTGGAACTGGGGAAAATGGACGAAGCGCTTTCGGTCTTCAAGCTTCTGGTGAGTAAATTTCCCCTTGAAGAAGAAACAAAAATTGCTCAGCAAAAAATCAAAGAATTGCGGTCAGAAAAATGAGAGATATTAACAGCCTTAATAAAGTTATTTTAATCGGTCGCCTCGGTGGGGACCCCGAATTAAGATACCTTCCCCAAACAGAGAGAGCAGTGGGAAAGTTCTCTCTGGCTACAAATGAGCGGTATTTCAACCCGAGTACAAACGAATCCGATATCCGCGTCGAATGGCACCGCATAGTGACATGGGGAAAACTGGCGGAATTTTGTGAAAAATATTTGAACCAGGGGAAACAAATCTACCTGGAAGGGAAATTAAGGACGCGTAACTGGCAGGACAGAGAAGGCAATAAAAGATACACAACCGAAATCGAAGCACAAAATATCGTCCTACTTGGCAAAAAAGAAGATACTCCCGAAAAACAATCCTATTCAGAACCAGAGCCTGACACTTCAGATTTTCCTGCTGATGAAACCGCTGAGCCTGATAAAGAGGGAGAAGACGAAGTTCCGTTTTAATTGAGAAGACTTTTAATAATCTATCTTCCTCGAGAAGATCTATCTATAAACTATTCTTCCAGATAATCCGCTGGCCGAGTTATTCACTGGCTAGTTTATACATTCAGCCGAGACATTTTTATTTAAAAAGATAAAATGAAGACAGCAGTGAAAACATCGAGTATAAAACCATGGAATAATGGACATGTAAAATTCCATGATCCAAAAAGGATAAAAGCTAAATAAATTGATAAGCGGAGACGCTTATGCCTTCAGATAAAAAAAGCAATATTGAAAATTTCAAAGAAAAAATAATTGAAGACATCCGGCCGTGGGGAAAATTCCGCTCTTTCCCTTACGAGAAGGCCCGAAGTATTAAAATTATAACTATAAACCCTGAAGGAGCGCTCTCACTTCAGTACCATAATTTTCGCAGTGAATTCTGGGTCACCCTGGATAAAGGGCTGGAAGTAACAGTTGGTAAAAAAGTCTGGCAGCCAGAAGAAGGGGAAGAGATATTCATCCCCAGGAAAATCTCTCACCGCCTTCGAAACCTGGGACAGAAACAAGCCCGTGTAATGGAGCTTTGGATTGGCGATTCTGACGAAAACGATATTGTTCGACTTGAAGACGACTACGGAAGAGGATAGAAAAGAAATCTATTTCTCTTTACTCCAGGGATTTCCACTATTCTTTTTATTATAAAAAAACCAGCCTTCATTAAAAAAGGATTTATCCGTTTGAGCCATCCTTAAGGCTTTGAACCATTCTGGGAAGAACTTTTCCAGCCTTTTCATTTATCACGTAATCAGCCATATAATCCAAGGGTGTTCCTTCTTTATTAATTATGGTTAAAGTAGCGCCCCCCTGTTTCGCTATTCTGGGAATATCAGCGGCTGGATGGACAACCAGGGAACTTCCCACAGCAAGTAGAAAATCGCAGGTCTCGGCTTCTTTAAAGGCTGAGTTAAGGATTTGAGGGTCAAGAGGTTCTCCAAAAAATACAACCGCAGGTCTAAGTCTCCCTTTACACTCAGGGCAGGCAGGAGGAATCTCTTTCTCCAGTATATAAAAAACCTCGTCCATAGAATATTCCTGGGAACAGTTTAAGCAATAAATAACTCTTGTTGTTCCATGCAGTTCAATCACAGAAGAAGAACCGGCCTCCTGGTGAAGGCCATCAATATTCTGAGTTATCACTGTTTTTAAATTTCCCTCTTTCTCGATTTCGGTTAATGCGAGGTGTGCTTGGTTCGGCTGCACTTTTTTGATCAACGGATAACGTACCTCTCGAAAAAAATTCCAGTAGTATGAAGGCTCTTGATTAAAATAATTGATGTTGGCATATAAGTTAGGGTCGTATTTGTTCCAAAGCCCATCTTTCCCTCTATAAGTTGGGATACCGCTTTCAGCTGAAATTCCTGCTCCGGTAAAAGCAACAATGTGCCTTGACTTCATAATAGCAGATACAACAGATTCTAAATCATCCATTTCAGCCTATATCTATTTATATTTATTTTCCTAAAATGTACAAACCGCAGATTCATAATACCATTAAAAAATAAGACAGACTACTTTTATGTTTAAAACGTGGGCTTGATAAATCAAATTCCTACAAAAGATGGCAGCCCGGTAAAAAGAACTTTTCTGTTCTTTTCTTTAAAAAAATTTTACACCTGCAAAAATAATTTACATCCAAACACAGCTATAAACGGGAAAGTGTTAAGGGGAATCACTCCATGTCAGGCTTTTTTTGGCATGATTTTTGCATGTCAAATGGATACGAGGCAAAGGAATGCAATCAGTAGTTGATACAAATTTACAAATACAAATCAAAGAAGCCCTGAAAAGGGCAGAGTTCAAAAAAGTTCTCTACCTTTATGACGAAACCGGGCATAAGAGGCTCATAGGTGTATTTAATAAAAAGAGAGCTTCCCAGATAAAAAAATACTTCCAGAGTCAAAATTTAATTAACCGTCTAACAGAGTTTGATATAAGAACGACCGAGCCTGATAGCACTTTTTAATAAACTTTAGTAAACATTCAACTAAATGACCTGGGCTCTCAGAAAGGCGTTTGGATGTTTCACCAGTATTTCTTCAATAATGCACTCTTCAATCTCCTGGGCAGTCTTTAAGTTCATTGCCTTTTGAACGACTTTTTTCACGGTTTTGTATTCAACGGAACGTAAGGCTTTTTTAATCCTGGGAATAAAAATCGGATTCATACTGAAGTTTTTCAAACCAAATCCGAGCAAAACAATGGCAGCAAGCGGATCCGCAGCCATCTCTCCACAGACAGCAATTTCCTTCCCCTCCCTTTGGGCGGTCTCAATTACAAACTTAATAAGCCTCAAAATTGAAGGATGTAAAGGCTTATACAGGTAAGATACAAATTCATTTGAACGGTCTACCGCTAAGTAATACTGGATTAAATCATTTGTGCCTATACTTAAATAATCCACCTCTTTAACCAATAAATCGGTTATTGCAGCAGCTGCTGGTACTTCAATCATTACTCCCAGAGGAATGTTTTCATCAAAATGAACTCGTTTTTTTCTGAGCTCCTCTTTAACCTCTCTGAAAAGAATCTTGACTTCCACTATTTCCTCAATCTCTGTTATCATGGGAATAAGAATCCTTACATTTTTTTGGGAACTCGCTCTCAGGATAGCCTTAAGCTGGACCTTAAATTCATCTCTATCCCGCAAGGAAAATCTTATGGCTCTCAAGCCAAGAGCAGGATTTGGTTCTTTTTCTATCTTTAGCTGGGGCAGTTCTTTTTCACCGCCCAGATCCACAGTCCTTATGTAAACTGGAGAAGGATAAGCTTCTTTTGCTATCCGAGAATATATCGAATAATGTTCTTCCTCGGTGGGAAGAGTCGTATTCTGAAGATAGATAAATTCAGACCTGAAAAGCCCTACCCCCTCAGCCCCAAGAGAAATGGCCGGTTTCACCTCCTCAGGGAGCTCGATATTTGCCAGCGGGAAAAACCTGACGCCGTCCAGAGTCGCTGATTTTAATTTAGCTGTCTTTCTGAGCTCTTTGCGGTAATCATCATATCTTCTCTTCTTGCTGAAAAATTCTTTTCTTGTGGCCATAGGAGGATTAACAATAACTTCTCCGTCCGTTCCATCTACTACAATGTAATCACCGTTTTTTACTCTCTGGGAAATGTTACGGAGGCCCACAACAGCAGGGACGTTTAAAGAACGAGCAAGTATCGCGGTGTGTGAGGTTTGCCCACCCATATCAGTTGCAACAGCCAGAACATTGCCTCTGCTCAGTCTTATTGCTGCTTCTGAAGGAAGCAACTCATGGCCAACCAAAATTCTTTCTCTTTCTTCCTCTATTTTCTTCTGGTCTTTGGTTTCCAGGTTCTTATAAATTCTTGTTAAGATATCTGTTATATCTGACTTTCTCTGTTTGAAATACTCATCAGTAATGGATTCAAAAATTTTCTGATATTTATCATGAACCCGGGAGATAGCCCATTCCGCCTTGCACTTCTCTTTTTTGATGATTTCCTCAAAGCTCTGATGCAATGATTCTCCCTCAAGGATGAGTAAATGGGCCTCAAAAATGAAGGAATGTTCTTCCCCTACCTTTTTTCTTGTTTGATTTCTTAAACGAGTCAGCTGAACTCTTGTTCTTTCAATTGCCTTTTTTAGCCTATTTAATTCAGTCAAAACTTGATTGGAAGATATGCTTTCCATCCTTTCTGTAAAAATAACTCTCTCTGTAAGTAAAGCCTCGCCTATAGCAATACCAGGGGAAACTCCAATTCCTCTTAATCTAAAATAATCCATATAGTTTTACTCTTTCTCTCGAAATTTATTATTTATAAGCGCAATCAAAGCCTTGAGCGCTCTGTCCTCATCGGCTCCTGACACTTTTAAAATGATTTTAGACCTCCGGACCGCTGCTAGAGTTAAGATACCCAAAATGCTTTTACCGTCAATCTCATTCCCGTCTTTCTCAATCTTTACTGAAGAGTTAAAACGGTTAGCCAGATTGGCAAATTTGACGGCAGCTCTGGCATGCATCCCCAGCTTATTTTTTATAGTGATTTTCTTTTCGAGCATTGAATCAACATGCTTCAGTGCTTAGAGCTTAAAAGATCGCTAGCAAGATGGATATTCTTTTTCCCCTGCTCGAATACTTTTTTTGCCACTTCCTTCAAATTATTGTTTCTCTGTAAAGAAACAAACTTAATAAGCATCGGGAGATTGACTCCTGTAATGATTTCTACTTGATCATTTTTTAAAAAAGAAAAACTCAGATTGGATGCAGTACCTCCAAACATGTCAGTAAAAATCACAACTCCATTTTTCTGATCTATCCTCTTCAAGCTTTGACTGATCTTCTTCTTTGATTCCTCGACATCATCATACCACCCGATAGAGATGGCCTCTATGTTCACAGCTTCACCAATGATAATGGTTAGCGCATTCAAAAGCTCCTCGGCCAATTTCCCGTGCGATACAATAAGTCCTCCAATCATTGTTGTCTTCCGTCAGGCCATTTAATAATAGTTTTATTATTTAACTGCCCTGCCAAAATTATCACCTTCAACATTGTATCACTTAAAGCTTATAATCTTAAGTATTTTTCAAGGAATAAAAGAATATCAGAGCAAAGATCTAAATTATTTTATGCTTTTTACAGGCTCGCTTATTTGTATAAGTCGCGATGATGAATTCCCACAGAATATTTCTTACCTTTAAGGTGCTCTTTCAGCTTTTCAGCTATAATCACAGACCTGTGTTTCCCTCCTGTGCAACCTATAGATACTGTTAGAAGGCTTTTTCCCTCATCGATAAATTTTGGCACTAAATAATCAACAAAGCGGTTCAATGTGGCAAGAAATTTCTTTGCTCCCTTCTCTTTTAGCACATATTCCTGAACCCTCTGGCTTTTTCCAGTTTTATTCATCAGTTCATCTACATAAAAAGGATTAGGTAAAAACCTCGTATCAAATACTAAATCCGATTCTAAAGGAATGCCATACTTGTATCCAAAACTGACGACCATGATCTGCATCTTTTTAGCTTTTCTCTTTAAAAATCTTCTCGTAAGACGTTCTTTTAGCTGAAAAATTGTAATCTCGGTAGTATCAACGACTTCATCAGCTATTCTTTTAATATCAGCCAATCTCTTTCTTTCTAATTGAACACTCTCCCTCACTGATTTTCTTCTCTTCATGGGGTGAGGCCGCCTGCTCTCGCTGAATCTCTTAATCAAAGTTTCATCTGAAGCATCAAGGAAAATCAGCTTTGGGGATATTTTCTTTTTAATTACCTTTAAAACCTCAGGGAATTCTGTCTCAAATCCAGCTTCCCTGATATCCACTACAAGTGCAACTTTTTCAATTTCGACCTCTCTTCTGGTCCAAAGTTCAACAAAGCTAGGTATGAGCTTGGCAGGCAAATTGTCTATACAGTAATAACCTAAATCTTCAAGAAACCGGCTGGCCACAGTTTTTCCCGAACCTGACAACCCGGTAATTATGAGAAATCTGTCGTCTTCCACTTATTTTCTTTCCTTTATTTAACGAAGAGAAAGGGTGCGATTGAGTTTTTTGACCAATTCATGAGGGGCGTGGTATCCATTTTCCTTCAATAGAAACACTTTACAAGCTACTTCTATCAATGTTGCTATGTTCCGGCCCGGGGCCACAGGAATATTAATCTGAGGAATTTTCACTCCTAATATTTCATAATCTTCCGGAAATTTAAGGCCAAGACGGTTTTCCTCTTTCCCTCGCCTTTTCTTTTTAAGATTGATGACCAAATCAATCTTAGATTGTTTCGCGATAGATTTGGGCCCAAAAATCTCTTTAATATTAATAATACCCAATCCTCTTATCTCCATAAAATACCGAGTGATCAAAGGAGGCTCTCCTATTAATCCCCTGCTGTTTTTTCTCTTTATACAAACAGCATCATCACAGACAAAACGATATCCTCTGGAGACAAGTTCTAGAGCGCTTTCGCTTTTTCCGATGCCGCTGTCACCCACAATTAGGACTCCTAAACCAGAAATTTGTACTAGCCCCCCGGAAATAGTAATCTGATCAGCATAGCGTAAAAGAAAAATTTTTTTCACTTTCTCCTGACATATTTTCTGAGAGAGCTTCGAATAAAAAAGTGCCAATCTTCTTTTTTTTGCTTCTTCCTCTATTTTTGGATAAGGCGTAATACCGTCAGCAAGGATCAAACAGAATGTTTTATCCTTCAATCTCTTCTCGAGAAATTCTCTCTTTTCTCTCAAGGATAGTTGCTTGAAAGCCTGAATCTCTTTTTTTCCCCAGATTTGAAATGGCTGATAACCTTTCTGTGAGAAAAACAAATCTGCCTTTTTGGAAAAACCAATTTTACCTGATGCCGGTCTTATCTTCAGAGAATCTTTTGCCTTTTGGTAAAAAGCTCTTACTTCAAGGGAAGAGCCTTTTTTTTCATTCATGTAATTTTTCTTCTTCCTCCCGAATAATATCCAAGATAGCTTCTATGTTTCTGGCTTCAAGAATCTTTTTTAACAGGGAGCGTGACTTTCTCACCAGGTGAGCAATAGCTGCTAAAATCTGAAGGTTCAAGCTTGGATTATCGGGAGAAGACACCACAAGAAAAAAAATAAACGATGGTTTTCCATCCAAAGAGTGAAAATCCACGCTCTTCTTTGAAATAGCCAGCATAACCACAGGACTCTTTACTCCCTTCATTTTGCAATGGGGAATAGCAACTCCTCCTCCAATTGCCGTACTTCCCAGCTTTTCTCTCTGTATAAGCTTCTCGTACAGTTCCTTCTCTTTAGTAATCTTGTTCCTCTTTTTTAACAAATTGACCATTTCCCGGAGAACACTTTCTCTATCCTGGGATTCCAGGTCAGCAATAATCATATCCTGCATCAATAAATTATGGAGTTTCAATTTCTTCTCCTACTCTTAGAGATTCATTCAGGCTCCACTAAGCCATAATTTCCGTCTTTTCTTCGGTAAATAACAGCCCATTTTTCAGAACCCAATTTTCTAAAAACAAAAACTTCTTTCCTGTTTAAATCAAATTGAAGAAAGGCTTCCTCAAGAGTCATAGGTTTCACAGAATAATACTGGCTCCTGATGACTCTTTTTTCCCGCTCTTCTTTTTCTACAGGAAGCGAAAAAACATCTTTGTCTCTAATTTTCCTTCTTTTCCTCTCCCTTAATTTTTCCCTCTCCTTTTTTGCTCTTTTCTCAACATTATCGAAGGCTAAACCCAGGGAATTGAACATATCATGGGTTTCTTCCACAACATTTAATACTGATCTTTTTATTTTTATATTAATCTCGGCTTTATTCCTGTATTTTTCAACTGAGAGAATAATATCGGCACTAATTTTATGTCCCAGGACCTTCTCTAAAGATTTCAGCCTTTTTTCACAATACTGTTTTATTTCAGGGGTTATATTTGCGTGTCGAGCAGTGAAATTTATGTTCATGAGGCTTCCTCCATTTTGAATTTTCTTTTCCTGATGTGGGAAGGTTGAATCCGTAGTTGCTTTCTGTATTTTGCCACAGTCCGCCTGGCAATTTTTAAGTTTTCCTTTGCTAATATTTCACCTATTTCAATATCACTCAGTGGATCTCTTTTATCTTCGCTGTTTACAAGTTTTTTAATCCTCTCTTTGATTCTTAAGGAAGAAATTTCTTCTCCATAATCTCCATGAAGGGATTTGTGGAAAAAATACTTAAGAGAAAAAACTCCCCGAGGTGTCATGATGTACTTATTGGCAACCACTCGGCTCACGGTGGACTCATGAACACCAATCTCATTGGCTAATTCTACCAGAGTTAAGGGTTTAATAAATTCAATCCCCTTCTCGAAAAAATTTTTCTGCTTTTCTACAATATATTTTGCGATTTTATAAATTGTTTGGTCCCTCTGGTCCAAGCTCCGTAAGAACCAAAATGCTTTTTTCATTTTATCCTTCATGAACACATAGGCATCAGGATTATCCTTTGATGCTTGAGCCAGAAGCTTTTTGTAGTAACTGTTAATCCTCAAACGAGGTAAACCCTCGTTATTCAAAACAATTTTAAGCTCATTATCTTCTTTTGTGACAATAATATCCGGGACAACATAAAACGTTCTCTCCTGGCTGTATTTTCTTCCAGGGGTTGGATCCAGGTTCTTGATAATTTCAATATGATACTTTACATCAGAAAGAGGGATTCCGAGCACCTTTGCTAACTGAGAATAATCTGATTTTTCTAGAAGACTAAGATGATGTTTTAAAATTGTATGAGTAACTTCGTCCTTGACCTGAAAATAATCCATTTGAGTTAAGAGCGCTTCTTTAAGTTCCAGGCTCCCTACACTTATAGGGTCAAACCCTTTGATTTTCTCCCGAATCTCGTTTACCTTCTCCACAGAAGCTTTATTAGTTGATGCTATTTCTTCAATTGAGGTCGTTAAATAGCCGTCTTCATTGATGTTTCCTATAATGTACTGAGCAATCTCTCTTTCTTTTTCATCAAAAAAGGTCAGGTTGGCCTGCCAGTTCAGATGGTCCCAGAGAGAAGACTTTTTAGAAACAACATTCTCCAAGGAAATCGCCTCCTTTTTCTCTAAAAAAAAGGAACGGAATCCATCATCAAAATATTCCTGAAAGTAAGATTCAATTTCCGAATCTTCGATCTGTGTTTGGGACTCAACGATCTCTTCAGGCTCTAAATCTTCTGGCGTTTCCCTTTGCTCTTTTTCAGTCTCTGTCTTCTCTTTTTCCCCTGTTTCAGTCCCTTCTTCAGGTTTTTTTTCTAGCGTTTCCTCTTCAAGCTCAAGCATTGGATTTTGTGAAAGCTCAGTGTCAATAATTTCGATAAGCTCTAAATTTGTTAAAGGGAGGAGTTTAATTGCCTGCTGAAGAGCAGGTGCAAGGATCAACTTCTGAACCTGTCTCTGATCTAATCGCAACTTAAGATGCATTTTAACTTCCGTATCAACTTTAATTTATAAAATTAAGAAAGAGAAAAATCCTCTCCTAAATATCTTTTTCTTACTTCTTCAGAAAGAACCAGCTCCTGGGGAGTTCCTTCTTCTAAAATCCTGCCTTTATCAATGATATAAGCTCTATTTGTAATTTTTAGTGCTTCCCTCACACTGTGATCCGTTAAAAGAACACCGATTCCCCTGTCTCTAAGGGAAATAATAATTTCTTGCAAGTCAAGGATGGCTAGAGGATCAATGCCTGTAAAAGGTTCATCCAGAAGCATAAATCTTGGAGTCGTTATCAAGGCTCGAGCAATTTCCAGCCTTCTTCTTTCTCCCCCTGATAGGGTATAAGCTTTTCCTTTAGCCAGTTTCTGGAGTCCAAACTCTTCAAGAATAGTTTCCAGATTGTCATTATTCCCTGAGTTGTCACTCCGCTGTGTCTCCATTATAGACAGAATATTGTCCTCAACGCTCAGCTTCCTGAAAGCAGATGGTTCTTGAGGAAGAAGACATAACCCTTTTCTAGCCCTTGCATACATAGGAAGCCCTGTTATATCTTCATCATCAAGGAAAATCCGCCCCGAATCTTGAGGAGTGAGACCAAGAATTATAGAAAAGCTGGTTGTTTTACCTGCTCCATTAGGCCCTAAGAGCCCAACAATCTCTCCTTTTTTGACAGAGAGAGATATATTGTCGACTACTTTCTTCTTGTGATAGCTTTTTTCCAGGTTTTTCGCTTCTAAATAATCTTTCATTTCTCACGTTTTATTACTGTTACCGACCTTTCTCTATCTTTATTTTCAACGAGGATTTTACCATCGGCCAGGTAAAAAGTCAATTTGTGCCCCCTGGTTACACCCCTGTTTTTATCTACCAGGATCGGGTTTCCAAGAAGAACTACTGACTCATCAGTCGGATTGTATATTGCTTCTTCTCCTCTCCCTTCTCCGAGCTCTTGAACAATGACAACCTTCCCCCGCGCGACCATCCTCTGGATGTCCCCTCCTTCTTCTTTTAAATAGACATAAAGGGAATTAGCTTGGAGGTTAATGTCTCTAATCTTTAAAGTGCTTTTCCCTTCATAATAGACAAGATTCTCCTCTGGGATAAAAGTCATTCTCTCCGAGGAAATTTCTAATCTGTCTTCCTCCTTTTCTTCTTTTGGCTTATGAGGAAGTATGGTTCTTACTCTCCCTGTACATAAAAGTCCTCCCGTCTCTTTAAAAAGCGTAATTTCCTGGGCAGACAATTCTTTCTTCTCCTGCCATGCTTTTATATTCCCATTAAAATTAAAACGCTTCTCCTCATCAAAATATCTCATTTCTCTAGCTTTAATAAAAACAGGAGAATCTTTGGAAAAAATGCCGATGGGCTTTTCTTCCTCTTTTGACTTCAAGATCACCCTGACCCCGCCTTTCACTTCTAAGTTTTTGTTATTAATGTCTATTGCTATTTCCTTAGCTAAGATATCGCTTTCTTGAGAAGTGACTCTTGCCTCAATGTCTCCCTTTCCTTTAACCCGAAGAATATCGCTTTGACCTTTCATTTTTAAAGTATTTCCCTCAATAAGCCGCTGTTCTACAGGATTTTCTCCCTGATCAAGCATCCTTGCATTCTCCAAGGCATAAAATTCCTCAAGCTCTCCGTTATTATCAAACTTAAATTTTATCGTCTCAGCAAGAATCTGGGTAAAGCTTCCGGTAGAAGAAATAAATTTGAAGGAACAGTTTCCTTTAGATTCAATGACGCGTACCTTCGAGAGATTTGGGAAGTCTTTAATTATTAACTCTTCTGCTTCAACTTCTCGCTTTACACTTTTGTCAAAAAAGGAAAGCTGTTCCTGGGAAGCAACATTTTCCTCCTCTTTTTTAACAAGTAAAGCCTTGACTCCACCTTTTAAAATCATAGTTTTGATATTTTCTCCATCGGGAAACAACTCAAATTCTAAAAAGTCAGCCGAAGCTTGGCTCTCTTCCTGAAAAAATTGAACTTCTCCTTCTACCTTGCCCCGCTTCTTTTTCTCATTATAATCAAGCCGTTCTCCGCAAACTTCAAAGGGGGAAGATGTGTCAATTTTGGGATTAATCTGAAGACGGATATTTCCTTCGAGCCTGAGTTCTTTTTTCTCCATCATGTAAACCATCTTCCGAGCAGGTCCCCTGAGTCTTTGTGAGGAAATATAGACACCGCTATCCGTGCTTAAAATGTCACTCTTTTTGTCATAACGCAGCAAACTTGATTCAATCACCAGGTCTTCAAATGTAGCTTTTGCCTTTCCATGTAATTCAACATGAGTCCGATCTTTGTCATAGACTACTTTATTTCCATAAAGGTTAACGTCTTTATCTTCTCTTTTCTTAAAAAAGACCATTTTAACATTTCCCTCTGCGTAATAGTTGCCGTCTTCTCCCACATAATGTTTATCAGCCTCAACCTGAACGGTCTTTTTATCCCCTTTGATTTCGAAATGAACAACTTTCTCTTTTTTCTCTATTTTATTTGGGTCTATTTTCTCAGTTTTTAAGGGAATCTTAAACTCACTAATAGAGCGAACAGCAAAATGCCTCACAATTATCGCCAGAACTATTACAAATAAAATTGCAATCCCGGCTCTTAGTACCCTTGCTAAATTCATGCTTTTCCCTACCAGACTTTTCCTTATGTTTTTATATCTTCAAGAGAAAGACTGAGTTTTTCTTCCCCCAAATATTCAGAAAATTGAAATGTATAAGCCATATCGATTCTGTCTCCCTTCTGGATGCTGCTGACCCATTCCCCTTTGCCCCAGCCCAGGGCTTCAAAAATTCTTCCATTTTGTCTGACTAAGAATTTGCTGTGTTTACCTTTTAATTTTTGAGGATCACCTACAATTTCTGCTCTCTCTGTCAGAAAAATCGGCTTAGGATTCCCAACACCAAAAGGAGTGAGAAGCGAAAAATTCTCGATAAATTTTGGTGTGATCTTTGCAAAATCTATCTTTGAATCTATGAATATCTTTCTTTTTAAGTGTTCCTCGGTTAATCGAGAGCTGGCAAAGGCATTTGCGGCTTTTTGAAACATACCCATATCTTTGCGGGCAAGCACACAACCCACAGCCATTACATGTCCTCCATAATTTAGTAATAAGTCTTTACTATTTTCTAAACATTCAATAAGAGGAAATTCACTGATGCTTCTACCTGAGCCATGTGCTTTTTCGTCTTCATAAGTAAAAAGAAGTACAGGCCTATGAAAAAGATCCTTGAGCTTTGAAGCCACAATACCGATGACTCCCCGGTGCCAATCCTCGCATCCCAATATCAGAAATTTATATCGTTTATCAAGAGACCTTTCCTTGACTATTCTCAAGGCCTGATCATAAACTCTTTTCTGGGTTTTTTGTCTCCTGGAGTTCAGCTCATCAAGTTGGCTAGCAAGCTCAAAAGACTCCGAAAATGAATCAGAAAAAAACAGCCGCACAGCTACATCCGTTTTCCCCATTCTTCCTGCAGCATTTATCCTCGGCCCAATTCTGAAACCTACATCCCCGACAGATATTTCTCTGCCCTTCAAACCGCAGAGTTCCATCAGGCTCGCCAATCCTGTATCTGAAATGCTTTCAAGCGCCTTCAGCCCGAATTTGACTAAAAGCCTGTTTTCACCTCTCAATTCAGCAACATCAGCTATGGTTCCTATAGAGACAAGCTTCAGATAATAAGATATAGAAGAGGACTTTCCTTCTCTTTCAAATAGAGCCTGAATAAGCTTGAAGACAACTCCAATGCCGGCTAATTTTTTATCCGGATACCCGGAGCAGTCAAGAACAGGATTAAGGACTGCCTCAGCTTCGGGAAGATTATTCCCGGGGAGGTGGTGGTCAGTGATGATGACATCAACTCCACTCTTTTTAGCTCTTTTTGTGAAGTTGACCGCTTTTATACCGCAGTCAACACTGATAACCAAGCCTGCTTTCCTTTTAAGTGCAACTTCCACATATTCCTCTTTTATCCCGTATCCATCCTTCAATCTCTCCGGGATGAAATAGTCTACCTCTGCTCCCAGGGATTCCAGAGCTTTAAACAGAACAACAACAGAAAGGATTCCGTCTACATCATAATCGCCAAAAATTATGATCTTTTCCCTTCGAGAAACTGCTTTCATAATCCTATCCACTGCCTCTCTCATGCTTTTCATTAAATAAGGATCATTCAGGTTGGCCAATGTCCCAAAGAGAAACCTATCGGCATCTTCTGCATTGCACACATTCCGATTGACCAGTATCTGAGCAATTTCTTGTGGAATACTAAGCGCTGCAGAAAGATCTATTGCTTCCTCCCGGGGAGGGATCAATCTCCAAACAGTATTTTCCATAGTCTTTCTAAATTTATCATAATCTACCATAGTAAAAAAGTAAAAAAGGAACAAAAAAGGGGTCGCGTCTCCATCCACCTCTCCATTGACTTTAAAATCCACGAAAAATATAATGGTTTTGCCGTGCTTGGAAACCTAAAAGACAAGCTAACAAAAACAAGAGAAACCTTTAAAGAAAAATTCGAAGAATTTCTTCGAAGTGAAAAAAGCCGAGAAGAAATTCTTGAGGAACTGGCCGAATCTCTGGTTCTGGCTGACGTGGGAATTCAATCGACTGAAAAAATCATCCAGTCTATCAGACAAAAAAGTAAAAAAAATGACTCTTTTATAGTTTTAAAAAAGATATTAGAAGATGAGATTTGCAAAATTCTCTCTCAATTCCCTACCGATTTTAACTTGAACAATAACCATACTGTTATCATGATGGTTGGAGTTAATGGTGGGGGAAAGACAACCTCCATAGCAAAGCTGGCTATCCGCTATAAAAAAGAAGGGAAGAGTGTGCTGATGGTGGCGGCGGACACCTTCAGAGCGGCAGCGCAGGAACAGCTCGAGCTGTGGGGGAAAAAATTGAATATTCCTGTGATAAAAGGCCAGTACGGGGCTGATCCTGCATCTGTGATTTACGACGCTATTCAATCCTTCAAAGCTCGACAATCCCAACTTCTTCTAGTTGATACTGCAGGAAGAATCCACACCAACACAAATCTAATGAATGAGTTAGAAAAGATTAAACGGGTCATATCAAAAGAAATCGAAGGAGCTCCTCATGAGACCCTGCTGGTCCTGGATGCCAGCATTGGCCAGAACGCTTTAACTCAAGCCAAAGAATTCTTAAAATTTTCTTCCCTGACCGGAATTTTCCTCTCTAAACTGGATGGAACTGCAAAAGGAGGAAGCGTCATCAGCATAGTCGACGAACTGAAGCTCCCGATAAAATTCATCGGTATCGGAGAAGAGGAAAAGGATATTCTCCACTTCTCTCCGCAAGAATTTGCCAGGGCTCTTCTTTCATGAAAAACTTAAAAGATATTTTCTATCTCCAGATGGCCTATGCCTTAGCCGAAAAAGCCAAAGGATGGGCAAGTCCAAATCCATACGTGGGAGCCGTTATCGTTAAAAAAGATGTCATTTTAGGCGATGGCTATCATGAAAAGCCCGGCCATCCCCACGCAGAAGCCGTAGCTCTCCGGAAAGCAGGATCTCTATCTCGCAACAGCACGGCTTATGTTACTCTTGAGCCCTGTGTTCACTGGGGAAAAACTCCTCCTTGTGTAGAGAACATGCTTCAGGCACGTCTGAAAAGAGTGGTTATTTCCGCCCATGACCCAAACCCTCTTGTTTTTAAAAAGGGTGTTAAAAAGCTTAAACAGGCTGGAATAGAAGTCTCTGTTGGCCTTTTAGAGGAGAAAAATAGACGCCTGAACGAGACGTACATAAAATACATCACAAAAAAATTCCCTTTTGTTACTGCAAAGGCTGCAATAAGCCTCGATGGGAAAATCGCCACAAAAAAAAGCGCATCTTTATGGATTTCTTCTCCACAGACAAGAAAATACATGCATCTCCTAAGAGGAGAACACGATGCCTTGATGGTTGGAATTAACACGATCCTCAAGGACGACCCGCTCCTCACTGTGCGTCATCCAAATTGGAAAGGAAAACATATAACACGGGTTATCCTTGATTCCCGTCTTCGTCTTCCTTTAAAAGCCAGGATTCTTTCTTCTCTTTCCAGAGGAAAAATTCTGATCTTTACTTCAAAAAAAGCTTCCCAGAGGAAGGCTGATGCTTTGTTAAACAAAGGTGTTGAGATTATTCGTTTCTCTTCTCCCAGGATTAATTTAAAGAAAGTCTTATCCTGGTTGAGCCAGAACGAAATATCAAGCGTATTTGTTGAAGGAGGCGGTCAGCTGCTTACATCCATGCTAGAAGAGAAACTAATGGATAAGATTTATGTCTCTGTTTCTCCCAAACTGATTGGAGGCAAAGAAGCCCCGTCTTTTTTCCAGGGGAAAGGTTCTGATTTAATCAAAGATTCTCTTATTCTAAAGAGAACGCATGTTTTTCAAATCGACCAAGATATTATTATGGAGGGATATTTCTAATGTTTACAGGAATCATTCATCATTTAGGCCATTTTAAGGGATACCGACAGGGAAAGCAGGAAATAGCTGTTGAGTCACCCTCCATTTCTTCTCGTTTAAAGATTGGCGAAAGCTTAGCTGTAAACGGTGTATGCCTTAGTCTTATCAGAAAGGAAAGACATACCCTTTTCTTTATTCTCTCTCAGGAAACAGTCAAAAAAACCAATCTCGACTCTCTGAAGAAACGTGAAAAGCTCAATCTTGAACTGCCTCTATCTCTTTCTTCTCCCTTGAGTGGTCATCTCGTAACAGGGCATGTCGATGCACAAGGAAAGGTACAAAAAATTTTAGAGAAAAAAACTGGAAAGAGACTGACAATCTCCTATCCTCCGGAGCTCAAGCCGTACTTTATCCCTCAAGGTTCAGTCGCATTAAACGGAGTAAGCCTCACAATTGTTAATCTAGGACCTTCTTCGTTTGATGTTGAGCTTATTCCTATCACATTAATAAAATCAAACTTTGGGGATATAAGAAGAGGCAATGCGGTCAATATCGAGTGTGACATGCTCGGAAAATACGTGTATAATTGGATGAGTAAAAAGAAACGGTAATAAAAGAATAATATAGGAAAAAATAGAAAATGAAAAACAAATATAAAACAGCTTCAGTAGAACAAGCTGTTAAAGCTGTAAAAGCAGGCAAGCTTATCATTATTGTTGATGATGAAGACCGGGAAAATGAGGGTGACCTCATGGTTGCGGCTGAAAAGGTCACTCCAGAAACAATCAATTTCATGACAAAACACGCCCGTGGCCTTATCTGCCTGCCTCTTACTGAAAAAAGGCTGAAGGAACTCGATATTCCATTAATGGTTCGAGATAACACGGCTCCCTTTGGAACAGCCTTCACTGTTTCCATAGATGCCAAAGAAGGAGTTACTACGGGTATATCTGCCTATGACCGGGCCAAAACAGTTTTAACTGCCATATCCTCCAAAACGCGTCCCGAAGACCTTACCCGGCCAGGCCATATTTTTCCCCTCAAAGCACAAGAAGGCGGTGTTCTGGAGAGGTCAGGTCAGACAGAAGCAGCGCTGGACATCGTTCGTTTGGCAGGCTTAAAGCCTGCAGGTGTCATCTGTGAAATCATGAACGAAGACGGAACCATGTCCCGGATGCCTCAGCTCGAAGAGTTCAGCCAGGTTCATAACATTCCTGTTCTAGCTATCGCTGACCTTATTAAATACAGGATGAATCATGAAAGACTAGTAAAAATGGTGGAAGAGACTAAGTTACCAACAAAATTCGGGGATTTTAAAGTGATGATCTTTGAAGACATAATTCATAAAGAAGACCATATCGCCCTGGTCAAAGGAGAAATCAAGAAGGATGAACCAATCCTTGTCCGTGCTCATTCTCAGTGTCTGACAGGAGATACTTTTGGGTCTATTCGCTGCGACTGCGGGCAGCAGCTTCACAGAGCTATGAAGATGATCAACAAAGAAGGAAAAGGAGTCATTCTTTATATTCTGAATCATGAAGGAAGAGGAATCGGCTTTACCAATAAAATCAGGGCCTATGCAATGCAGGACCATGGAATGGACACGGTTGAAGCCAATAAAAAACTGGGTTTTAAGCCTGACCAAAGGGATTATGGAATAGGAGCTCAAATACTGGTTTCCCTGGGAATCACGAAGCTCCGCCTAATAACTAACAATCCCCGAAAATTCATCGGATTATCAGGGTATGGCTTAGAAATTATTGAGCGTGTACCCATCGAAATTCCACCGAACAAACGCAACATCAAATATCTGAAGACCAAAAAGGAAAAATTGGGCCATATTCTGGAAATGGTATAAAGGTTTCCACGAGTAATTCTATTTAATACTTACAAAAACGGGTAGTTCCATAAAGACGGAAATGGTAAAAATCTGCTTCTACTTCCTCATCTCGTATTCAGATGAGTTCTTTTTTTGAATAATAAATGTTACGGGGCCATCATTAATCAAACGGACATCCATCAAAGCCCCAAAAACTCCTGTTTTAATCCTTATTCCTCTCTGCCTGATTAACTCCACAAAATAAGAAAAAAGTTTTTCCGCTCTTTCCGGTTCTTCTGCTTTGTCAAAACTGGGCCTTCTTCCTTTTTTTACAGAACCGGCAAGAGTGAACTGAGAAACAGCAAGCACCTCTCCTTGTATATCCTGCAAGGAAAGGTTCATCTTCCCCTCTTTATCAGGAAAAATCCTCAACTCCACGATTTTATTTGCCAGATACAAAGCATCATTCTCTGAATCGCCTTTATTTATGCCAACAAGGAGACAAACGCCTCTCCCAATCTCTCCTGTAGTCTTCCCATTAATTTCAACAGCGGCATGTTTCACTCTTTGTAAGACCACTTTCATTTTTCCCATTCACTCCTTCAAGATTTTCTTGCGGGAGAAGGCATCTCTTAAGCTTTTTAAGTCTTCATGGTTAAAAAGCAAATTTAATAAAAGATACACCAGAATTCCCAGTGTTATAGCTGAAAGCAGAACACCGAGTTTAGGGAAAAAAGCAAGGCGGAGAAATTCAAATTGCTTAAAAAAATACCAGACAGCTCCGCCCATAACAACCGCAGAAAAGCCATATTGTATGGCCGGAATTATGAACTCTTTTTTTTCTATTTTTCCGATCTTTTTTTCCAGGAGAAAAAAAAGCAAAATAAAATTTAATACTGAAGTTATGGATAAAGCAAGAGCAATCCCCCCCACTCGCAGAGGATTCATCAAAATCAAAGATAATCCAATGTAGCCCAGCATAATAAAAAAAGCAACAATAACAGGAGTCTTTATATCCTTAAAGGAGTAAAAGGCAGGAGATAAAATTTTGATTCCGGAAATAAACGGAATTCCTAGGGCAAAATAGAACAGACACAGTGCACTTTTTGTGGTTGACTGGACATCAAATACTCCATACTGAAAGAGAACATGAATGATGGGGCGGTTGAGTACCAGTAATCCCATCATAGCTGGAAGTGTAATAAAAAATATCAATTTAAAAGAGAAAACGAGAGTTTTTCTCATTCCCTGGATATCCTTATGGGCAACCTGTTCAGAAAAAGTTGGCAGAAGGGCGATAGAAAGGGCGATAGAAAAGATGCCCAGAGTAAGCTCCTGAACTCTCGAGGCAAAGTAGAGGGAAGCAACACTTCCTTCCTCTAAAACAGAGGCAATCGCCCGGCTTATGGCAAAGTTAATCTGTACTATCCCAGCTCCAAATATACCAGGGATCATAAGCTTTCCCACTTTGCGGACCGCTGGATGCGTAAATGAAAGGCCGAACTTAAAGCGCATTCCATTTTTCCATAGAAATGGAATCTGGAAACCAAGCTGCAATATGCCACCAACAACAACTCCAACTGCAAAAACATAGGCAGGCTCTTCTGCCTTTCTCGCGAAAAAAAAGACCGCACTTATAATCGCCAGATTAAAAAGGACAGGAGTAAAGGCAGGAACAAAAAATTTGCGGAAAGAGTTAAGAATTGCCATAGCCAGAGCTGCCAAGCTTATTAGAAAAATATAAGGGAACATTAACCGTGTAAGAACAGTAGTCAACTCCCATTTCCCTGGAGCATCTCCAAAGCCTGGAGCAATAATTCTAACTAAAAGCGGAGAAAAAATTATGCCCAACACTGTGAGCAACGCCATAATCAAGGTCAAATCAAAAAAGAAGGCATTTGCAAACTTCCAGAGCTTTTCCTTTGTCTTCTCCTTCTTAATCTGGGTAAAAACAGGAATAAAAGCTGCTGTCATTGCTCCTTCGCCTGTTAATCTTCTCAGCAAATTTGGGACAATATAAGCAGTAGTAAAAGCATCACCCAACCTACTGGTCCCTAAGTAAAATGCCTGGAGCAGGTCTCTGATATAACCCATAATCCTGCTCAGCATGGTAGGAGCGGAAACGGCAAAAGTTGATCTCAGTAACCTTCGATCTTGGTCTTTTTGTTTCATGTCAGTTCATAATTCCCGTTTGTTTGACCTTTTTATTACGGTAAACTTCTCAAAAAAATGCTTCGTTATCTTTTGTGCCCGAGCCTTTAACTCTATACTCATCGCCCCTAGTCAATCACACATAACTAGTAATATGTTTGACTTTAGATAGGAGATATCTTATCATACTCTTTTCAAAAAGGAGAGAAAAATAGCTATTCTCAAATCAGCCAATCGGCAGTGGAGACGAAACTTGCGCAGGAACGCCATAAATAAGAAGAATAAGTCTGCCCTTCGTAACCAGGAAAAAAAATTGAGAGAAGCCATTAAAAATAATGACCGTGAAACCGCTTTAAAACTCCTCCCTATAACTTTCTCTCTTATTGATAAATCAGTTAAAAAGGGAACAATCCACGAAAATAAGGGCAACAGAGACAAGTCAAGGCTGAGCCGTCAGGTCGAATTGCTCACCTCTCCTCCCTCTAAGTGATTCTTTCCTTCTTCCTAAGGCTGCAATAACTAAATAGGAACACTTCTAGAAGCGTCTGCACATTAGAAGAAGATGTCTTCATCTTTAAATCAATCTCCTCAAGTTCAGTCAAAATACGATTCAAATCTTTCATCGAAAATATATCCACCAAAAAAAATAATTCCTTGAATTTAGTTGCATAAAGGTCTCTGAATTTTTCTTGAATTTGAGGCCTCAATTCTTTAAAAATCGCTTTTTTATCGACATCTTTCTCCCTGAGCAGAAGCTTTGCCATAAAAATATCACGGAAAAACCTGCCTATTGAACCAAGTATATTTACTAGCTCGACACCTTCTTTCTTTATCAAATTGTCCAGCACAACAAGGCACTGTTGATAGTCAGCTTTAACTAGACTTTCAGCAATCTCCCAGTCAATAAAGGTCTTGACCCAGCCTGAAACCTGGTTTACATCATCCAGCTCAATCACCTTCTTATCATCTACGAATGTAATTAGTTTTTCTATCTCGTTATTCACACTTCTAAGGTCATTTCCAGCAAACTCCCCCAGCCTTCTTATAGCATCTGGAGTAGCTGCCTTCCCATAAGATAAAAATTTCTTATCCATCCAGTTGTGGAGATCCTTTTCTTTTAAACGCCTCAACTCTTTCGAAAAGGCTTTTGAAGAGGGAAGAGAGGAAAAAAATTTGAAAAGAGAGGAATTTCTTCTTATTTTCCCTGAAAAAACAACCACAATGACAGTCCTCGAAGGAGGAGAGGAAAAATAAGCCTCTAATATTCGCTGCTCCGGTGAAGAAAGAGTCTCCCACTTTCCTTTTTTTACTTCAACAATAATTATTCGCCATGGCGATAGAAAGAAGGGAATTGTCCGGGCCAAATCTATGACTTCTGCCCAGGAGTTATCTTCAAGGTTGAATTTACCTACATTAAAGTCTTGATTTTCAGAAGATATCAGAGTTTCTTTAAGCCCATCAATAAATTGATAAGCTGGAAAAGTCTCTTCTCCATAAAGAAAATAACAGGAGACAAGAGTTTCTTCCTTTATCTCTTTCTTCAGGAGAAAACTATACACTCCCTAAAATCCTTCTAATATGTTGGTTACTAAACTGCGGGCAAATTTCTCAGCAATTTTGTCCAATGCCTCAGACTCTACAGTTTCAAAATCTGTCCCTTCCGGTACTTCGTATTCATCCTGATAAATAAAATTGGGATTGGAAAATATAATTTTCTGGTTGACCAGGTCTTTTAAGGTAATACTGGCAGCAACGATTATGTTATACCGGTCGGCTGTTGCCTCTTTAGAAAAAGCTATAGGTGTGGCTTTGAAGGAAGTGATCTCCCCTATCAAGACAGCATCTGCGGATTCCATATCTTCTGTCATCTCTACTTTTCCCCTTGCCACCATCTCATCAATAACACTATGGGTCAACTTCAAGTCAAGCTCAAAGCGTGTTGTTAAGTTCTTGAACATAGGGATATTTATTTTCTTGATATGGGTAGGAAGGAAGCTTCCTGTTCCCCGGAGGTGGTAACCGCACCGGAGAGAAAGAAGACATAAGAAAATTAGCAAAATATTTCTTTTCATATCAATTTCACAAAAAATTTATAAGACAATATTAATTTATAAGACAATATTAATTAGTTTATTTCTGACATAAATTATTTTTTTTGCCTTTTTTACTCCGACAATATTCCGAATCCGGCTCAAGCCCAGAGCCATTTCTTTCATCAGGTCCTCACCAAGGTCTCTTTCAGCCTCAAATTTGTCTCTTAATTTCCCATTGACCTGAACAACAACTGTGACTTTTTCCTCTCTGGCCAGGTTCGGATTAAATGACGGCCAGGAAGAACGTAAAATAAAAGACTCATGCCCCATTCTCTCCCAGAATTCTTCACACAGATGAGGAGCAAATGGAGAAAGCAGAATAACCAGGTTCTCCAGGGACTCTTTTAAAAACTCTTTTCCTTTCTCGCTTTTTCTTAATTCGTCCTTTTCTTTTTTGATCTGGTTGTAGTATTCCATTAAGGAGCTTATGGCTGTATTCAAATGATATCTTTTCTCAATGTCTTCGGTGACCTTTTTTATAGTCTGGTGCATTTTTATAATTAAGCTGGTTGGCTTCTCTTCCTCTTTCTTTTTGACTTTACTGGAGGATTCATCTTTGTATAAATCCAGATTTTCCTGCAAAACAAACCATACACGATTTAAGAATTTATAGCATCCTTCTATCCCTTCATCATTCCAGGCAAATTCTTTCTCCGGTGGAGAAGCAAAAAGAATAAAAAGTCTTAGTGTATCGGCTCCGTATTTTTCCACTATGTCATCAGGATCAACAACATTACCCTTGGACTTAGACATCTTTGCACCATCTTTTGTTACCATTCCCTGGGCAAGCAGACGGGGAAAAGGCTCATTAACTACAGATAAGCCAAAATCTCTGAAAAATTTACAGAAAAAACGCGCGTATATAAGATGAAGGATAGCATGCTCAACACCACCTATATAGAGGTCAACAGGGAGCCAGTAATCGGCAGCTTTAGAATTAAAAGGAAGTTTTTCTTCATGGGGTGAAGTATAACGATAATGATACCAGGACGAATCAAAAAAAGTATCCATGGTGTCTGTTTCCCGCCTGGCTACCTCATGGCATTTCGGACAAGTAGTTTTGACAAAACTTCCTACATTTTCAAGTGGTGATCCTTCCTCTCCTTTAAATTCCACTTCAGAAGGAAGTAAAACTGGCAAATCTTCATAAGGGACCCCGGCTATTCCGCAATTTTTGCAGTAGATCACGGGGATCGGTGTTCCCCAATACCGCTGTCGGGAAATACCCCAATCTCTTAACCGATAAAGTATGCTCTTTCTCCCAAATCCTTTCTCCTCAGCATACTGAACCATCTCTTCTATCGCCTCAAGACAAGGCTTACCAGAGAATTGTCCTGAATTAACAACCACCCCATAATCCTCAAACGCTTCTTCCGGCTCTTGTTCAGGAGATTTTCCCTCCGGAACTATTACGACTTTGATTTGCAATGAATATTTTTTTGCAAAGTCAAAATCTCTCTGGTCATGAGCAGGAACAGCCATAATTGCTCCCGTGCCATATTCCATTAATACATAATTGGCAATCCAGATCGGTATTTCCTCATTTGTATAAGGGTTAATTGCCTTTTTCCCTGTATCAATCCCTTCTTTTTCAACTTCTTCCAGGTCTTTTCTGATACGAGACTCGGAAATGTTTCTTTCTATCCATTCCTGTGTCTTTTCTTTTTGATCTGAATCTGCGATCAGTTCCTGACTTAAGGGGTGCTCAGGGGAAAGCACCAAAAATGTTGCTCCATAGATTGTATCTACTCTTGTGGTAAAAACTTCAATTGATTGAGAAGAATCAGAAAGAGGAAAAGTTATATGACCTCCGGTGCTCTTTCCGATCCAGTTCTTCTGCATAAGGAGGACATGTTCCGGCCATTTTTCCAAGAGTTCGTGACCGGAAAGTAATTCTTCAGCATAATCTGTTATTTTTAAGAACCACTGCTTCATCTCCTTCTGCTTGACAAGTGACTCACACCGCCAGCACCGTTCTCCGACAACCTGTTCATTTGCCAGGACAGTTTTACATTGTGGACACCAGTTTACCCAGCTTTTTTTCCGATAAGCCAGGTCCTTCTCGAGCATCTTGAGAAAAATCCACTGGTTCCATTTATAATACTCGGGCAGGCACGTATTCACTTCTCTTGACCAGTCATAGCTAAAACCCAGCCTTTTTAGCTGTTTTTTCATATGCGAAATATTGGCAAGCGTCCATTCCTGTGGGTGGATTCCCTGGGTAATAGCGGCATTTTCGGCTGGCATTCCCAGGGCATCCCAGCCAATGGGATGTATAACATTAAACCCCTTCATAATTTGAAAACGGGAAATCACATCTCCAATCGCATAATTCCGGATCTGGCCCATATGGATATGACCTGAAGGGTAGGGGTACATTTCAAGACAGTAATACTTTGATTTTTGCGGGTCTTCACATGACTTAAAAACTTCCTCTTTTTCCCACTTATCTTGCCACTTTTTCTCAATCTTTTTAAAATTGTAATCTTCGGTCATCTTCTGATTCTTCCTGAATTTCTTTCAGGGGCTATAAAAAAAGAAAAAACCTCTTCTTTTTTTCCTTTTTTCCCTTAAAATATAATCATAAATATTAATTTCCTGCCCCCTAAAAGTCAAGGCAACCAATTTATTGTATAACATTGAACATTTTTTTGAAAAGTATTAGGATGAAAAAGCCTTAAAAAAACGGAAAAATTTTAAATCTTTAAATAACCCAGGTAAAGATGGCACTTCTTGAAGTAAAAAATCTCTCCGCAGGATACGAAAATGGGTTTGTTATAGAGAATATTTCTTTTTCCCTAAAAGAGGGTGAATTTATTTCCATTCTCGGACGGAATGGTTCCGGAAAAAGCACCCTGATAAAAGCTCTTCAGGGACTTTTAAAAAATGTCTCTGGCCAAGTCAGAGTTGATAAAAAAAATATTTTTTTATTAAAATCCAGACAAATAGCAAAAAAAATTGCTTATGTCCCCCAGATATTCAATTATTCATTCGAATTCAGTGTTTTAGAGATAATTCATATGGGGAGATATATCCATCAAGGCCGGCTGGGAAGCACCTCATCCCTGGATTCGAGGAAAATTGAGGAAGTCATGAATCTGGCAAAGATTTCGCATCTCAGGGAGAAAAAAATTGCTCATCTCAGTGGCGGAGAACGACAGAGAGTTTTTATCGCCCGTGCATTAGCCCAGGATACACCCCTTCTTTTCCTTGACGAACCCAGTTCCCATCTGGATATCTCATATCAGGTAGAGATTTATCAAATACTCAAACGCCTGCAAAAGGAAAAAGGCAAAACCATCTTCACTACAGAGCACAACATAAACCTAGCTATTCCCTATTCCGAGAAAATTATGTTTCTTAAAGGAGGAAAAGTTCAGGCTGTAGGTCCTCCGAAAAAATTAATCACCAGAGAAAATATCAAAAAAGTCTTTCAGGCGGATGTCGAAATCAGAGAAAATATCCATTCCAGGCTCCCCGAAATTTCTCTAATCCATAAACCAGAAGAGAAGGCATGAAACACAAGAATATCCTTTTAATATCTTTTCTGGTCTTGCTGGCTGCCACAATCTCCGGCGATCAGAAGAAAACTACAGTCAAGGATGACCTGGGTTTCTCCTTTTTGAAAACTTCTCCTCCTCAGCGAATTATATCGCTTGCTCCCAATATCACGGAAATCCTTTTTGCCATGAGTTCAGGGGATAAAGTTGTCGGTGTTACCCGTTTTTGTGATTACCCGGAAGATGTATTAAAAAAAGAAAAAATCGGGGGGATGGTTGATCCCAGTCTAGAAAAGATCAAAGCCTTGAATCCTGATTTAATTTTAGGTTTCCGCGGGAATCCCCTGAGAGTTCTCAAACGCCTCAGGAGTCTCCATCTTCCTGTTTTTGTCATAGAAATGGGGCACAATCTTGAATCCGTATTTACTGTTATCGAGAAAATTGGAACTATTACTCAAAAGGAAAAAAATGCCCAAATACTTATTCAATCTCTAAAAAAGAAATACGAAAAAATCCAATTTGCACTTCAACATGTCGAGCACGAACCAAAAGTTTTTTTCTCCCTTCACGGCATGGGTCTCTGGACCTGTGGAAAAGAGAGCTTTCTCAATGACCTTGTGAGAAAAGCCAGAGGAGTGAACATTGCCGGAAACGTACCCAGGAAATGGCTTGACTACAGCCGGGAACAGTTTATCCATGAAGACCCGGAAGTCATCATCATCCTGGCTAAATCACTAGAAGATTTCTCTAAAGCTAAAAAGAGTTTCAAAAATGACGCTTTGTTTAAAGGCATAAAAGCTGTTTCAACAGACAGCCTTTATTTTTTAGATGAAAATCTAGCTACAAGACCCGGCCCCAGGATTTTTGATGCCCTTGCCGAGCTGGCGCGCCTCCTCCATCCGCAATGCTTTGAAACAGGATTAAAAAAATGAAGACAAAAAGACTAAGGCTCCTTTCTCTCCTCCTTGTCCTACTTATTTCGGGTTTCTTAATCTCTCTTCTCGTTGGCCCAGTTAAGACAAACTTCTCAGATTTATGGGATTTTCTCTTTAATAATGATAAAACTTTTAGCCTCATTTTTATCGAGCTAAGGCTTTCCCGTGCACTTCTGGCTTTTCTTGTTGGAGCCAGCCTTTCGCTTTCCGGCGCAATCCTCCAGGGTTACTTTCAAAACCCTATGGCCGGACCATTTATTGTTGGTGTCTCTTCCGGAGCTTCTTTCGGCGCTGTTCTTTCTATCTATCTTGGATTAACTATTCAAGTCTTCGGCTTCTCTCTACAGACCATCTTTGCCTTTTTGTCAGGATTTGCCATTGTCTCTTTTGTCTATCTCCTTTCCCAGAGAAAGGGAGTATTTAAGGTTGAGACTCTGCTTCTAACTGGAATTGCCGCGGGAGCGCTGGCCTCAGCTCTAACATCTTTTTTAATATTCCTGAAGTCTGAATCATACCAACAGGCTGTTTTCTGGCTCCTGGGAAGTTTCCATCTTTCAGACTGGAATCAAATCACTGCTGTATTCCCTTATTTTATTCTCTGTTTTTTTGTGGCTCAGTGGCTTGCCAAAGATATGAATCTTCTTGCCCTCGGGGATGAGACTGCTCAATCGCTGGGATGTCAGGTGAATCGTGTAAGGAAAATTTTCCTGATTATCTCCACATTTCTTGCAGCTTCATCGGTCTCTGTTTGCGGAATCATCGGCTTTGTTGGGCTGATTGTTCCCCACTGGGTTCGTATTCTCATTGGGCCTGATCACAGGCATCTTTTCTTTTTTTCCTCTTTTACAGGAGGGATATTCCTCCTTTACTCTGATCTCCTGGCACGTACGCTCCTCTTTCCTATAGAGCTGCCTATCGGGGTCATCACCGCTGCAGTAGGAGCCCCCTTCTTCATATATCTATTGAACCAGCGTCGATAGAACACTTTCGGTTCGATTTTCTCCTTTTCTAAATAGTTCTTAGCTTCTTTACCTTCCCGCTTGCTAATTATTCTTAACATCTTGCCTCTTTTCCTGGTGAAATGCTAAAATGAAGCACGCTCATGAGATTCTTTTTTGTTCGAGACTATCGGCATAAATTTAGATATTTCTCTTCCGAGCCGGTCAGGCAAATCCAGATCAAGACCTCCCGATTGAAAAAAATATGGGAACAGGCTAAAAAAAAGCTTATGCTCTTACCGCAAAAAATTCTCAGGCAGGAACAGGCATTCGGAAGAACTCTCAAACTAGAATTAAAAACAATTCAGATTTATTATTCAGGCAAGATAAGCGAGAAAAAAACTAAAATCAAGTTCTACTTTTTTCTTCAAAGGCAAAGAACCAAACACGTTTTTTTTCTTATCGGAGAAGCTATACTACTGCCTATAAGTGGGCTGGCCGCCCTCCTCCCAGGGCCAAATGTATTCTTCGGCGTCTTGGTTCTTCTGATGATCACCCACTGGCAAGCCTTAAAAGGAATCAACAGGACACTCAAAAAAGAACATGAGTTCATTGTTTCCTCATTTATTAAAGAGTGGGAACAATCGCTTAAAGAAAAAAATGAAAATAAATATCCTCAAATATTGGAAAAAATCGAAAAAGAGTATAATCTGAACAATATCCGCAAAGTCCTCTGGAAATAAGGCTATTTTTTTCGCCTTTCCTGTTTTTCAAATCCTTCAAGCTTCTCCAGCCTCTCCAGAAAACCCAGGAAAGGTTTGACAAATCCACGATTTTATTTTATCTAATAGGAACAATGTCGCTTACTCTAAACCAATTTCTATTCTTGGTGATCACAATCGCCGTTGTGGTTGCCATCACATTCCTCGTTGTTCTTTTAGCCCAGCTTCGAAAGACAGCCAGGCAAGGGGAGGAAACTCTTTCTGAAATAAAGAAACTCGTCAGGAACTTAAAAGAGACAGACCAAAAGGTTAACAAAAAAATCGATGAACTGAGTCCTTTGCTTGAAGCCACCAAAAAGACTGCTGTCAGTCTATCGGAATTCGCTTGGTTTTTAACGACAAGAATCATCAAGCCCTCCTCTAAATACTGGCCGGTTCTGTTACCTTTTCTCCGTTTTGGATGGCGGCAAATCAAAAAAAAACGTAAGGAGGATAAAAATGGCAAATGATAGAGGCTCATGCTTCCTTGAAACCACCCTCTCATTTCTTGTCGGCACTGCCGCAGGCTTCATCCTGGGAGTCCTTTTTGCTCCCGCAAGCGGAGAAGAAACAAGAAAAAAAATCCAAAAAGGCGCAGTTAAAACCGGTGAGAGAGCTAAAGAAAGTTATGAAAAAATCGCCAGAGAAGCAGAAAAGGGAATAAAGGTTGTCAAAGAAAAAACTCACGAAGGGATAGATACAATTAAAGAATTTGTCGATAAGAAAAAAGAAGAAATTACGAAAAAATTTCCTGGTGAAGCCGGTAAAGAGGAACAAGCAAAAAAATAAGCTTTATTTTACCCAGCACACAATCAACTTTCCCCATAAGAAAGAAGGCATATATCTATAAAAAATCCAAGGACTTCTAAAATGACAAAAACAACGATATCTGAAATTAAATCCAGAGAAATTTTAGATTCAAGAGGGAATCCTACTTTAAGCACACAGGTCTTCCTCCATTCAGGAGAGGTAGGAAAGGCTGCTGTTCCTTCTGGAGCATCTACGGGCACACATGAAGCCTTAGAGCTTAGAGACAAGGATCCTTCACGTTATCTGGGAAAAGGAGTTCTGACGGCTGTTTCAAACGTGAAAAAAATCATCGCTCCAGAAATTGTGGGATTAGACGCGCTTAACCAAGAAGAAATTGATAAGAGGCTAATCCAGCTTGATGGGACTCCCTCAAAGAAAAAATTGGGAGCAAATGCAATCCTATCGGTTTCTATGGCTGTGGCTCATGCCGCTTCCAAAACCCTTAATTCCCCTCTCTATGACTATTTAGGGAAGAAAGAAAACTACCGGCTGCCCGTTCCTCAGATCAATATTCTTAACGGCGGCTCACATGCTGATAATAACGTTGACATCCAGGAGTTTATGATTGTCCCTGCAGGCAGTCCCAATTTTTCTGAAGCCATCAGAACGGCAGCAGAAGTTTTTCACAATCTTAAAAAAATCCTCCAGAAAAAAGGGTACAGCACAGCCGTGGGAGATGAAGGGGGATTTGCTCCAAATTTAAAATCAAATGAAGAAGCTCTTGAACTGATTCTTGAAAGTATCCAAAACGCAGGGTACAAACCCGGAAAGGATATCTATCTTGCCCTTGACGTAGCGGCTTCTGAATTCTATATGGATAAAAAATATATCTTTAAAAAATCAGATGGTTCAGAGAAAAAATCCGATGAGATGATCAACTTTTATCAGGCACTGATCCAAAAATACCCCATTATCTCTATAGAAGATGGTTTTGCAGAAGATGATTGGGAGGGCTGGAAAGGCATGACAGAAGCGCTAGGCCATAGAATCCAGATTGTGGGCGATGATATCTTTGTCACAAACCTGGAAAGATTCAAAAGAGGAGTGGATCAGGGAATTGGAAACTCTATCCTTATCAAGTTGAACCAAATAGGTACTCTGAGCGAGACAATAGAAACAGTCAATTATGCGCACCAGAAAGGATATTCATCAGTGATATCCCATCGCTCAGGAGAAACCGAAGATACTTTTATCGCAGATTTAAGCGTTGCTCTTAACACCGGCCAAATAAAAACAGGCTCTTTAAGCCGAAGCGAAAGAGTAGCCAAGTACAACAGGTTATTAGAGATAGAGGAGGATTTAAAAAATAGGGGAAGCTATGCAGGCTCTTTGGCCTTTAAACGATACATCTCCTGATTTGAAACAAAATTCTCTAGCCAAAGACATTGTTTAAGTGTAAGTTACCTGTTTTAAATTATTTTTTAATCCCGGGGGAGCTCCCGGAGAAAATCTGAGCGGGCTATGGTTCCAAACAAAAAAAGAAAAGATAAGTTTTCCACCTCATCCCAGGTAAAAATCAAAAAACACTATAAAGAAAAAGAGCGGTCCGGCTTCGAGCCTTCCCGAGACCTTGGCAAACCAGGGGAATACCCATATACCCGAGGAATTTATCCAACAATGTACAGGAAGAAGTCTTGGACCATGCGCCAATATGCTGGTTTCGGGACAGCAGAAGAGTCCAACAAAAGATACAGATTCCTCCTCTCTCAAGGCCAGACAGGGCTAAGCGTCGCTTTTGACCTTCCAACCCAATTGGGACTTGACTCGGACCATACCCAGGCCAAAGGGGAAGTGGGTAAAGTGGGAGTGGCAATTGATACTCTACAGGATATAGAAACTCTTTTTTACCGCATCCCCCTGGACAAAGTCAGCGTTTCCATGACAATTAATTCCACAGCAGCCATTATTCTTGCTATGTACTTAGCCCTTGCTGAGAAAAAAGGTATTAAATGGAAAAAACTTTCAGGTACAATCCAGAATGACATCCTGAAGGAATATATCGCACGGGGAACCTATATTTACCCACCACAAGCTTCTCTTAAGATCATCACAGATATTCTTGCTTTCTGCCAAAAAAATGTTCCCCAATGGAACACTATGAGTATTAGTGGCTACCATATCAGAGAGGCAGGAGCAACAGCTGTTCAGGAACTGGCTTTTACGTTCGCTAACGCACTCACTTATGTTGAAGCCGCCATAAAAGCAGGCCTTGATGTTGACACTTTTGCTCCACGCCTATCCTTTTTTCTTGCTTCACATAATAATCTCTTCGAGGAAACTGCCAAGTTCCGCGCGGCTCGGCGATTATGGGCCAGGCTCATGAGAGAAAAATTTCAAGCAAAAAATCCGCTCTCCTGGAAATTCAGGTTCCACACCCAGACAAGCGGAGCAACACTTTTAGCCCAGCAACCTGAGAACAATGTCATCAGAGTCACTCTCCAGGCTCTGGCTGCAGTCCTTGGAGGAACACAGTCTCTTCACACCAACTCAAGAGATGAAGCCCTGGCGCTCCCCAGCAAAGAATCAGCCCAAATCGCTCTCCGCACTCAACAAATCATTGCCTATGAAAGCAGCGTGACTGACACCGTTGATCCCCTTGGAGGCTCCTATCTTATCGAAAGCCTGACTAACCAGATTGAGAACAAAGTAAAGGAGTATCTTCAGAAAATTGAAGAATTGGGAGGAATGCTCAAAGCTATCGAAAAAGGATTTATCCAGAAGGAAATTCAAGAGAGTGCCTATAAATATCAAAGACAGATCGAAAACAAAGAACAGATTATAGTGGGCCTCAATAAATATGAAAATGCAGAAGAAAAAATCCAATTCAAGCTTTATTCTCCGCAGACAAAAATTGAGAATACCCAGATAAAGAAACTCCAGCTTCTCAAAAAAAAGAGGTCAGCAAAAAAGGTAAAAGACAGTCTGAAAACTCTCAGAAAAGCAGTCGAAGCCAGAAAAAATATTCTTCCTTATACAATCGATGCTGTAAAAGCTATGGCGACCCTGGGAGAAATATCTTCCATCCTTAAAGAAACCTACGGAGCATTTAACGAAACAGTCAACATCTGATCCCAACATTTCTTGACTTTATTCTTGAGCAATTTTAAGATAAATCTGTGTTCTGATGCCTTTTCCATTTCTTTTCCTTGCTTTGTCTCTTGCCTTAGGAATTCTATTCTCGTCCCTTCTCTCCTTCTCCCTGCTGAGCCTGGTCCTGTCCATGATAACGTGTCTTGCCTGTGCCTGGCTTCTTTACCCTCTCCAAAAACACAAGCTTTCCTTTCTATTTGTTCTTTTTACGACTTTTCTTTTTGGTGCAAGCCTCTATACATTTTCGAGCAGGAGCTTTGAAGAAAATTCTCTTCGCAAATTGAAACACGCAACTTATGCTGACTTTTACGGCACATTATATAAGTCTCCCTCGTTTGGAATCGTAAAGGATTATCTCTTTTTAAAAGTGAAAAAAGTTGTTTACCAGAATAATGAAGAAAAAATTAACGGGAACTTAAGAATTACTGTGCCCCGTTCTTCAGAATTTCCTGCCCCTCTTAACCTTTATGCCCGGGATAAAGTTAAAGTTTCTGCACGCCTCCTTCCTCATAAAAGCTTCCAGAACTTTAAAACATTTTCTCTGGATGCCTACCTCAAAAGCCAAAAAATCCACAACAGGGCCTCTGCTAAAAGTCCTCTTCTTGTAGAAAAAATAGAATCCGGGAAAAAATATTCTCCCATCCGCCTGATATCAGTCATTCGTCAAAAGATCCAGAAAAAAATTAAAAAACATTTTTTATCTCCTGATACAAACTCACTTTCTCCCCAAGGAGCTGTTCTTGAAGCTCTTCTACTGGGAGAGAGAAAAAGAATGGACTTCTCAGTAACTCAATCTCTCCAGAAAGCAGGAATTTATCACCTCTTTGCCATATCCGGAGCTCATATTGCAATAATCTCTTTTTTTCTTTTTTCCCTTTTTAATCTTATGCGAATTCCTAATCGATTCTCTTATCTGTTTGTTATGACCTTTCTCCTTTTTTATGTTTTTTTAGTTGAAGGGAGGCCATCTGTCTTAAGAGCCACTATCATGACTCTGGCTTTTCTATCTGGGAAACTCATCTGGAGGAATGTCAACCTCATCAACACTATTTCTATCAGTGCTTTTATTCTGCTCCTTTTTAATCCTTTTTCCCTATTTAGTGTAGGATTTCAGCTCACATTTGCTGCCACGTTCTCTATTATTCTTTTTTTCCCAAAAATCATTAAATTGTTGCCCAGGCTTCCCCTTAGAATCAGTGAGATCATGACTATTTCTCTTACCGCCCAGCTTGGAGTCTTGCCTTTTATAGCCAGCTCTTTCAACAGGGTAACTTTTTCCTCTCTTATCCTGAACTTCGTAGCTCTGCCTCTTGTCGCGCTGATTATGGCTTGCGGATATATCTTCATTCCGCTTTCCTTTGTTAGCTCTTTCCTGGCCCAGCTTCTGGCAAAAGTTTTAAATTATCTCATAGACCTGCTCATTGGCTGTTCACATATCTTTGACAGCCTTACTTTTATTTCATATAGAATTCCAACACCTCATCTATTGACCATAATCGGCTATTTTCTTTTTCTCTACCTTTTGCTCCTGCCCTTAAAAATAAAGAGGCAAAAATCAATTCTTCTTCTCTGTTTTCTCGTATTTTTTGCTGTTTTGATTTCTTATCCTTTTTCCTCAAAATCTAAAAATCTCAAACTCACTTTTATTGATGTTGGACAAGGAGAGTCTATACTTGTCGAATTTCCCGGAAAAAGAAAAATGCTTATCGATGGAGGTGGGTTTCCAGAGGGAACCTTTGATATAGGCGAAAACGTGGTTTCTCCCTTCCTATGGAAAAAGGGACTCAAAAAAATCGATTACCTTGTATTAACACACGCTCATCCTGACCATTTAGACGGCCTTAAAGCCGTCTCAAAAAACTTTAAAATCGGTGAATACTGGGAAGCTTACAGTCCCACAGAAACTGAAGCTTATACAGAATTTAAAAGTCAGCTTGGATCCTATACTCTTATAAAACGGTTATTCCGCGGCGACTCCTACCAACAAAAAAAAGTAATCATCGAAGTTCTCCATCCTGAATCAGGGAAAATATATGTTCCAACTGTACACAATGACCATTCTCTTGTGCTCAGACTCTTGTATGGCCAGACTTCCATATTACTTCCAGGAGATATAGAAATAGATGCAGAGAACAAAATTTTAGAAAACTCCCGGGAAATTCAAAGCCAGGTCCTCAAATCCCCTCACCATGGAAGCCGAACCTCAAGCTCAAAAGCCTTTCTTGACAGGGTGGCTCCCCAAATTGTAGTGATCTCCATAGGCTTGGGAAACAGGTACGGTTTCCCGGATCGTGAGGTCTTGGAAAGATATAAAAAGATGGGAATAAAAGTCTACCGCACAGACCATCATGGAGCAGTGGAAGTTTCCTCAGACGGCCAGAGAATCTATGTTCGAACTGCTTCGGGAATAACAGAATAAAGATCAAGGTAAGAGCCTTTAATAATATTTACTCCTGTTTCTCCGCTTCTTTCTGAGCTTTTAATCCTCAAGATAAGCTGTACCGAACTTCTTCATAATTCATAAGTTACGAAAAACACCATAAAATACCCAAGATAAAATACATGCTCTATGTCAAGGCCTGACACTTATTATTTGAAATGATGAGTACAAATCATCTTTTCGGGTGAAAAAAAAGGAATAAAAATCATTCCAAAAATCATCCTTAAAGGCTATTTACTTGCTGATTGGTTTCTATTATCTTTTTAGCATGAGGCACAAATAAAATGCTTAAGTTATGGGATCGGTTCGTGAGGAGGGACACTAATTTATCTCCAAACCTTTTTTATGTCACGATTCAAGAACCGCCCCCTCAATGATCTTCTAGAATTGACACAAAAAACTTTATTGGATATAATAAGCTTCAAAAGAAGGTAAAATGAATCTCAAAAGGGTTATTGTATTATTCTCCCTGCCTATACTCCTTTCTTCCTTTCTCCTATCTCAGAGTGTAGCTGAATTAGCAAAAAAGGAAAAAGAAAGAAGAGAAAAATTAAAAGAGAAAAAAATAACAGTTATCACTAATGCTGATTTAAAAAAGGTTAAAAAAAAGTCGGGCGTCTCTGTAAGACAACCAGCATTCTATAAACCTCCAAGTAAAAAGGAATCGACTGCCCCAAAGACATCTTCAATTGACAAAGCAGACCCATCTGAAATCAGAGCTATGGACCAAAAGGAGCCTCGAGAAGAGACTCCAGAAGAGCTCGAAACCAAATGGAATAATGCAAAAGAATACGCAGAGCTCCTAACTACTAAATTAAACGGTCTGTGGCATGAGTTTTACAACATGAATAGCATGAAATCTAAAGAGACAATCCAGCAACAAATTGCGGAGACTTCAAAAAAACTGGAAAAAGCACGAGCAGACGAGGTTAAAGCCAAGAGAGACTTTGATCGGTCGGGAAAACGGGTTAGAAAGAAATAGTATTCTTAACAAAAAAGCCCCGCTCTATCCTATTAAATCAGCAGAAAGAAAACAAAGTCCTTTCCATCTTTCACTTACCTGAAATATATGAAGGAAATCTGAATTCCTAATTCCCTCTCATCTTTAGAACAGAGAATAACCTTCGCAGGGATAAATGTTTTATCTGTAGAGATTACAAGGTCAAATTTTTCTGCCTCTCCAAGTATTTCTTTTTTTATCTTGTAAGATTTCTGGAAATAACTACCCTCCGGGATAAACTCATCTAAAATTACATTTTTTATCTTGAATATAACCTTCTGATCATGAAATATCTCCTTGTTTACACCTCCCTTGATGACCAGCAGGGCATCCTGTTTAGGATTATCGATAATACACCGGGCTTCCTTACCTGTCCATCTCCATCTCTTAAGCAGAGTCTCAGGATTTATCTCAAGATCATACCAGCCATCCCCGTAGACTATTTTTGGAATATTCGGAGGGGACGGGACAAACTTTAATTTTTTTACTAAGATCTTCTTCATGGAATCTCCGGGCCCGTCATAAGGAGAGGAAAATCCTATAGACAACTCCAGAGTTTCTTCTCCTTTGAACTCAGGATCAAGAGCATCAATAAAGGCAGGAATATAAATTTTTCGAGAATACGTGTATTCTTTATCCGGTTCCCATAAAGATGTTGGAATTTCAGGCCTATGGCCGTCGTGAACTATTAAATTACTCCTGTGCCAAAAATGCACAAAAATAATATAATCTATATCCATTTTTAAAAAATTACTCTTAGTTTTCCATTTGTACTGGATATCCACATATAAATTATCTGTCAAAGTAGTTTCAGAAAATTTGACTTCGATGTCTACTCCCTTTATCTGCATTTTATTCTTGCAGACTAACAAGGTGAATGCCACTACCAGCCCAAGAAGAAAAACTGTGATTTTTTTCTTAATAACGACCCTCCTATTTTCACAAAAAAACGGGATCCGGCTTATTTTACTTCATGAAGTTACAAAAAAATAGGTTTCTATATTTTTTTAGGCTAAATATTTGACTGAAATGCCCATGTGTGCTCAACAGTCTGCCGCTAAAATTACCACAAGATAAAAGAACATGTCAAAGAAACAGAGAAAAAGGTAAGCATCCTTATTTCCGTGACAGTTTCTTTGGAAGTCAGGCAATCTGGTTAGGAAGCCATCCGGAGGCGAGAGGGCATGGTTCCTCAAAGAGGAGAGCGAGCCGAGGAATAAGTGGATTTTCCTCACTGGGGAAAATACACGGGCTGACGAATCAGTTTGCCTGCCTGTTTCTTCATCACGGAAACAAGGATGCTTCTGAGAAAACGGGGGAAAAACAGTTATTGTCTTCCATGTTTTTATTTCTTCTATTTTGCCTTTCTACTTGCCAGCACAGCTCTAACACCTTGAAAGAGAAAAACGAATAGTGTATATTCCCCAGAAGATGAAAGTTTTTCTTCTGTTCTTCTCTTTTATTCACCGTTCAGGATGTATGATTAAAAATTGGCTTTACAGCAAGAAAATATTAACTCCAAAAAAAGCTCCTTTACCAGTCATCAGTGTCGGGAATATCACTTTTGGAGGCACAGAAAAAACACCATTAGTCATAAACCTTATGTCTTCACTTATCAACAACAGCTTTAAAGTGGCAATGATTTCCCGAGGGTATAAAGGGAAATGGGAAAAGAAGGGAGGGATTCTCTCTGATGGTGAAAAGATCCTCGGCACATGGGAAGACTCGGGTGACGAACCTTATATGGTGGCCCAGAACATCCCACAGGCTGGCATTTTCATTGGCAAAAACCGGCTTCTCTCCTGCCAAAGAGCCAAAGATTATGGATTCGAGCTTGCCGTGCTGGATGATGGTTTTCAGCATCGCCGCCTACACAGGGATTTAGACATTGTCCTCTATAGCCCGGAAAAAAAAATTGCCCTCCGCGAATCCACTTCTTCCCTAAAAAGAGCTAATATTCTTCTGATAAAGAGAGAGGCAGATATTTTTAGAAATAATGGGATAAAAGAACGTTTCCCCGAACCAGCCATCCACAAATACTCTGTTCGAAACAAGGGTTTCTTCAGCCTGAGAGAGAAAGGAATAAATCAGGCTGAGCTGCTAAAAGAGAAAAAAGTCCTCGCTTTCTGCGGTATAGCCCGTCCTGAAAGGTTCCTATCCATCCTTCAGGAAGCAGGAATAGAGCCTGTATCTTTTTTAAAATACCCTGACCACCATCCATTCCCCTTTTCCACCTTAAAAAAAATCAAAGAAAAATGCCAAAAATCCAAAGCTGAAGTTATTATCACCACTGAAAAGGATGCTGTAAAAATTATTCAAAATATGAATTTTATAAATATCCCGGCTTACTATTTAAAAATTGGACTTGAGCTGGAAGAAGAATTTTACTCCAGAGTCCTCCATCCCTTTAGAGGAAAAGCTTGATCGCTTAAAATGGCTAGTTTTAAAGAACTGTCAGAATTTTTAATTTTTCAAACAATTAAGGCTCCTTTTACCATTCTTCCGCGGAATCTGTGTCTTTTTGCAGGAAGGAGCCTCGGGCTAGCCTTCTACTGGCTGGATAAAAGGCACCGTCGGCAAGCCTTATCCAATTTAAAAATTGCCTTTGGCACAGAATTATCTCTTTCAGAGATTAAAAGAATTGCCCTCCATTCCTTTAAACATTTTGGTGAGTTCCTCATAGACATTATTAAGTTTCCCTATCTTGGAGAGAAAAAAAAGAATACACTCATGTTTGTCGAAGGCGAAGAAAATCTTCTGGAAGCCCTCAAGGAAAAAAAGGGAGTCCTCATCTTTTCTGCCCATTACGGAAGCTGGGAAATCGCTGAAAACTTTCTAACTAAAAAAGGAAAACTAAACATTGTTGTCCGGGCTCTTGATAACAAACTATTGGAGAAAGAACTCGTTAAATTCAGAACAGGGCTGGGAGCAAAAATCATCTACAAGCACCAGGCGACAAAACAGATCCTTCAGTCCCTCCGAGCAGAAGAAATGGTTGCAATTGTGATCGATCAGAATGTTCAAAGGCATCAGGCTGTGTTTGTGGACTTTTTTGGCAAAAAAGCAGCCACAACTCCGAGTCTGGCTGCTTTTTACCTCAGGACAAAATCACCTGTTGTCCCACTCCTCTGTTACCCGACATCATCTCATGGCTATCACCTCAAATTACTCGGACCTCTAAAATTGACTTCAGGTGAAGACTACAGCCAAGATATATTGAAAATTACCCAAATATGCACTAAGATTATAGAAGCCCAAATAAGAAAAAATCCCGATTATTGGCTTTGGTTCCACAACAGGTGGAGAACAAGACCAGATGGAGAAAAATGAGAGCTAACAACCGTCTTCCCGATGAATTAAGACCGATTAAAATCAAACCGGATTACCTGGACTTTGCTGACGGATCTGCTTATATAGAGATCGGCAAAACCAAAGTTGTTGCTGCGGCCACAATCGAAGAGAAAGTCCCACACTTTCTTAAAAACAGTGGGACCGGCTGGGTTACTGCTGAATATTCCATGCTTCCCAGGTCTACTGAAAAAAGAACTGTAAGAGAGAGAGGACAATTTCGTCTTTCCGGCCGAAATCAGGAAATCCAACGTCTGATTGGGCGCTCTCTCCGGGCTGTAACAGAACTCAACGTCCTGGGAGAGAAAACTATAATACTTGACTGCGATGTCCTTCAGGCAGACGGAGGCACAAGAACAGCCTCAATAACAGCAAGCTGTGTAGCATTAGCTCTTTCTTTAAAAAAGATGATGGAAAAAAATATCATTGACAAAATGCCCCTCAAGCACCTTGTCAGCGGCATCAGTGTGGGGATAGTGGAAGGAGAGATTCTTCTCGACCTCGATTACAATGAGGATGCAAAGGCAGACGTAGATATGAATGTTGTCGAGACGGAAAAAGGGCAGCTCGTGGAAATCCAGGCAACAGCGGAAAAAAACCCTTTCTCAAGAAAAGAACTAAGCTCTCTTTTAAGTATAGCCAACAAAGGTATAAAAGAAATCATACAGGCACAGAAAGAGGTCCTCAAAAAAAAGAGCCTTCTCTTTATGGCTTATGGATAATCTCTTGGCGCTATTTTCTTTTAATCCGTTTGTACAAAATCCGTATACAGAAAAGGAGAAAAGGACATGGATCGAATCCTGATAACAGGAGGAGCCGGCTTTATTGGCAGCCATCTCTGTAAATCTCTTTTAGAGAGTGGAGCAGATCTTGTCTGTGTCGATAATTATTTTTCCGGCTATAA
>Ga0114920_10000020_pt1 | contig 72961 bp, 61 predicted proteins | sample ChitaG_FD_88683 | JGI IMG/M metagenome (GOLD analysis project Ga0114920, IMG submission 88683) | Deep subsurface microbial communities from South Pacific Ocean to uncover new lineages of life (NeLLi) - Chile_00310 metaG | ecosystem: Environmental > Aquatic > Marine > Oceanic > Sediment ...
CAGTACGATCTTTGCTTTGGTTTTGCTGTCCCACCGACGTCGCTTCATGACTGATCTCCTTTGTGAAATCAGCCACAAGATACTCCCTTATCAACCCTCACGCACTAATGGGGAGCAGTATATGGTCACTACTGTATACAGCCGCACGTCTCAGGTCACCAAACACCAGGCATTCTATCTATATCTAACCCATCTTCTACAGTTGTGCGAGGATTTTCCTCGCAACTCATTTATTATCAACAGGTGATTCTCGGGTTTGGCCGAAATGTAGTGCCAATATATTTGTGTTTTATGCAATAATTCCCTTGCATGCAAGGAACATATGAATTATCATGGTGGTGGCAGACAGGGAGGGCGCCACCATGTTTCCCCGAGTAAAAAAAACTGGAAAATACCAGTACTTGCAAGTGGTCGAAAACCACCGCGTGGAGGGTAAGGTCAAACAGCAAGTCATCGCCAGCTTAGGGCGATTGGACCGGCTGAGCGAGTCCGGCCAGTTGGACAATCTTACTCGCGGTTTGGCGAAGTTTTGCGATAAGGTGCAGATTATTGATGCCCACCGTGAGGGCAGTATCAAAAGCCAAGCGGTGCGCAAGATTGGCCCGGGGCTGGTCTTCGACCGCCTGTGGCATGAGTTGAAAATCGATGAGGAACTGGCCGCCCTGTTGTCCGGACGCAAGTTTGGGTTTGATGTGGAGCGGGCGGTATTCTTGACGGTCTTGCACCGCTTGTTTGCCTCCGGCTCGGACCGCCAGGCAGAGCATTGGCGGGAAGATTATACGATTGATCATGTGGAGGAGTTGGGGCTTCATCAACTCTACCGGGCGATGGCCTGGTTGGGCGCGCCGTCGGAGAGCGACCTACATTTCAATTCGCACAAAAAAAATCGCCTTCCCCGAAAGGAAGGCGATTTGATAAGCGGCGCAGAGTGCAGTTTATCGGCCGTCCGGTCAACTACTTGTCATCCTCAACCTCAATACGGATTTTTATCTTTGTCCGTTCACCGTCTTGGATTTTCTCCACCTGCACGCGGGGGTCTTGCACCCCTTGAGCTTGAAGGGCCGCTTTTACCTCGGCCTCGATCTGATCGGCCGTCTTGCCCTCGCAATCCAGGGAAACTGAGGCGCTCCCGATTAAGCATTGAAACGCGGTGCCGGTGGAACGTTCGGTGACCGGGTTGACGGTAACCTGCGCATTGGCCAAGATCGGATTCTGTTGTTTCAAGCGGGCGACTAATTCATCGGGCACAATCCCGTTCTCGGTCAGGACCAGCAGTTCCAGGACCACCAAGTCTTCAGAACTTTGCCTGACACTCACCTTGCATTCGGTGATTCCCCAGCTCGGATCATCGATGGCGTCGGAGATGTTGAGCCCGGCACAGCAATTCGGATCCGACGATGTAAATTCGAAAACGATGTTGGCACCAAGCGGGTTGCTCTGCGAAAACGGAATGGCGAAAAAGGCCAAAAGCACCACCGCGCTGGCCGAGGCGATCAAAGCCACCTTGCGCGAAACGGCGAACACCCTGTTGCGGGAGACTGCTGACATTGGCTGCTCCTTTTTTCCGGTTAGAATCAACTCTTCGATTTTTTCCCAGGAGGGAATCCGAACCGACTCGGTGCGAAGGCCGCGCACGGCCTGGCTCAACTGCGCCTCGGATTCCTCCGCCCGGGCATTCTCCGGCGGCCCCGGTTTCCCCATGAGCCTATTCCATAGTTTCCAGGCTGACATCAAACGCATGGTCATCCTCCCGGTTTGAAAAGCGGGCGGCGGGAGAGGGTTTCCCGCCCATAAACAACCTTCGCAATTCTCGACGGGCACGCGACACCCGGGTCTTGACGGCGGCCAATGAGCAATGCTGAATTTCGGCAATCTCCGCCAAAGAGAAACCCTCGACCTCAAACAAAATCAATGCCTCGCGCTTCTTAGCCGATAACCGCGCCAAACACCGGCGCAGGCGGACGGTCTGGGCCGCGTCATGGGAATACCCGTGCGGATCGGTTCGCGCCAGACCGGAATCGACTTTTTCTTGCCGGCCGGACAGCCGGAATAGACGCCGCAACCGTTCCTTGCGGCAGTAGTTGCGATGCTCGTTGACGATGATCGCGCATATCCACTGCCGAAAACGGCCGGAGTCTTTGAGCGTGTCCAGCTTGACCAGCGCTTTTAAGATCGCCTGCTGGTAGAGGTCCTGGCTGTCTTCGTCTAACCCAACAAGGTGCCAGCAGAACCGTCCCAGGTACCGGTGGTGTGGCCGCAACATCTCCGTAAAAGCCGCCCGTTGTTTGCTCGTCAATCTCGTGCCCATCTAAACCCACTCTATTTCCGCGCGGAACTCAATTTATACGACGCCTGAACGGCATCAAAGGTGGCAGAAGAATTTCCCCGCCAGAATATTCGCCGCGCCTTACGCTCTCCACCGGGGAGCGCCGCGTATCCATTCTTACCCGGATTTCCCGATTCCTTTCCTGATTCTCAGCCGGTAGCCCACCAAGAGCGAAGCGGCTGGTGGGTTTCTGTTTCTTTGCCTGCGCGATTATTTACTTTCTAATAGCGGCAGGGTGTCCCGTAGCTCCACTGCTGTATACAGCCGCGCTTGTCAGGTCATCAAACGCCAGGCGAGGAAGAAACCCGACATTAACCCGACGGCCGGGCAAATGTGGACATCTGCCGCGCACAAATGACGTCGGGTTTTCTCCCATTACAATGCGACGGGATCGGAACACCGACCTACTTGGCCTCCCATTTTTGCGTTGCGCTTTCCTCCTGAGACTGCATTGTTTCACGGGAAACATAGCGGGATAATGTGTTGACCGATGCGAAGATAGATGAAATTGGCCACGCGGCTGTCGATTTGTCGCTCTTATCGGGAGTGACATACGCTGACTGCCGCGTGGTGCATGTAACCGAAGAGGATGTCCGTGTCCGCGATGGTGCCGCCGAAGCCCTCTCGCGCAGTGAAAGTCTGGGCATGGGGTTACGGGTGCTGGTCAACGGGGCGTGGGGGTTTGCCTCCACTGCGGAAGTGACACTGGAAGCGGCGGCGACATTGCGGGAACGCGCTATCGAGATCGCCCGCGCTTCGGGCAGGCTGGCAGGAGAAAGAGTCGAATTGGCACCGGTCGAACCGGCACGGGGAACTTACCGCACTAAAATCGAAAAAGACCCCTTTGACATTCCTCTGAAAGAAAAACTCCAATACATCACACACCTTGACTCGCTCTTGCGCGAGGTCCCCGACTTGAATCGGACCTCGGCGGGAATGTCATTTCGCCGTGAAATCCGGCATTTCTATTCCAGCGAGGGCAGCCGGATTCACCAGGAGATATTCCAATCCGGCGCGGGGATCACCGCTGGCCTGGGCCGCGGCCACGGGGAGTCCGCCGAGCGGTCATTCCCCACCTCTGGGGGCCAGTACGAGGCCGTTGGATATGAACTTATTGAAAAACTCAAACTTGAAGATGCCATCGAACAACTAACCGAAGAAGCCAAAGCTCTCTTGACTGCCCAACCCTGCCCGGCAAAAACGACCACGGTCATCTTATCAGGGGACATGGTCTCCCTGCAAGTGCATGAATCAATCGGCCACCCGCTAGAGTTGGACCGGGTCTATGGCTCAGAGCGAAACTTCTCCGGGACCAGCTTTGCCACGCCGGATCAACTGGGCAAGCTCAAGTACGCCGCGGACATCGTGACCGTCTATTCCGATCCCACGGCCGAAGGCGGGCTGGGCTCGTTCGGCTATGACGATGAAGGCGTGCCCGCGGCAAGATCACCGTTGATCGAAAAAGGTGTTCTGGTAGGATATTTGACCTCGCGGGAAACAGCGGCGCGGATCGGCACCACCTCGAATGGCTCGATGCGTGCCAGGTCGTGGGCATACCTCCCGCTCATCCGGATGACGAATACCATGTTGCAGCCGGGAACGAAAACCCTCGAACAAATGATCGCCGAGACCGACGAGGGGATTTACATCCAGACACCCTCGTCCTGGTCGATTGATGATCGGCGCGAGAACTTTCAGTTGGGCGGTGAGATCGGCTGGCTGATCAAGAACGGGAAGCTGACCGAGATGGTCAAAAACCCGACGTATTCAGGAAACACGGTTGGGTTCTGGAATTCGTGTGACGCCATCGGCACGCCGGAAGAGTATCGGATCTGGGGCACACCGTCATGTGGCAAAGGCCAGCCGGGCCAGACTATAGCCACCGGCCAGGGAGCGGCGCCTGCGCGGTTTGCCAATGTCAAGATCGGCCGGTAATTGATCGGGTTATCGATGATCGAAAAAGAAGTCACCCTCCAGCGGCTTAAAGACGCCGTTTCCGATCCGGGAACCAAGCAGATTGAATTAGTCTACATCGAAACCCGCACGGCACTCTCCCGCTTCGCCGAGAATGTTATTCATCAGAACATCGAGCAGGCGGACCATCGGGTGATGGCGCGGGTCAGCCTCGGCGATCGCGTCGGGCTGGCGGTCGGGAATAACATAGAACCCGAGCCAATCAAAGCGACAATCGAGAATGCGACCGAAATTGCCGAAAACCAGGACCCGGATCCTGACTTCCCGGGGTTTGTCAAGTCTACTACAGGAGCCGACGTTGTCGGAGCATACTTCGACACCACCGCGGAATTCTCCGCGGTAAGCCGCGCGATGGCGATCAAGTCGGCCGCCGATGCGTGCAAAAAAGAAAGACTTTCCGCTGCTGGTTTGTACAAGACCGAGACGAAAGCCTCGGCTGTAGTCAACTCACGGGGGACCACCCAGTTTTTCGCCGAAACGCTGGCCGAGTTTTCCCTGACCGCCTCGGATGACTCAACCTCCGCCTCGGGTTGGGCCATTGCCTATAATCGGGACGTCAACAAGCTTGACCTCCTGCGACTGGTCAGAACCGCGGTCGGTAAGGGGGTCTTGTCACGCAATCCTGAAACGTATCCAGCGGGAGAGTACACCGTCATCCTCGAACCGGCGGCGGTGGGCCAGCTTTTGTTGTTTTTGGGTTTTCTAGGTTTTTCCGGAAAGTCGTTTGCCGGTAGCCGCGGCTTCATGGCCGGGAAAATCGGCGAGAAAATCACCGGTAGCGAAATCACCATCACCGAAGACCCATTCACCGGGGAAATGGCGGGGATGCCATTCGATTATGAAGGAGTACCGAAAAAACGGGTAGTGCTAATCGAAAACGGGATTGCGCGGGCAGTAGTCTTCGACCGGCGCTACGCGAAGAAGGCGGGCACTGAATCGACCGGCCATGCCCTCCCGCCGGACAACGCCTATGGCCCGTACCCCAAGAACATGACCCTCCAGCCAGGCTCGGTCCCGTTTGAAAATTTGGTATCCTCCACGGAGGAGGGGATCTTAATCACGCATTTCTGGTATTTGAATTTTCTAAACCCACGCCGCGTACAGGTGACCGGCACCACTCGGGATAGCACGTTCTTGATCAAAAACGGCAAGATCGACCGGCCAATCAAGAACATGCGGGCTACCCCGGCGATCCTGGAGGCCTTTACCAAAGTTGAAGGCATCGCCAAAGAACGGGTATTGTACCCGCAATACACCTCGGTGATGTTCGTGCCCGGGATGAAACTGGCCGGGTTTCCCCTAAGCGAAGATACGGATGAAGGGTAACGCGATGAACCGTCGGAAGTTCTTAGGCGTGTGCGGGTGTATGGGTATCGGGATGATCATCGGTTTGGCTTTGTCCGAAACCGCACGGGCGGCAAACGCTCCCGGCGAGTACACCGCCAGAACACGAAAGGCCATCTGGATGCCGGGATCAGCAAGGACGGGATGCGCCCGGTTACCCCACGTGGCATCACCAAACGCCGGAGTTGAATCTCCCGATTTCACCCCGTACCCGTGACGATTAACGAAATACTCACGCAAACCATCGGCCGGTTGGAGCGCGGAGGCCTCGAGTCGGCGCGCCCGGAAGCGGAGTGGATCATCTCCGACTTGTTGGAGACGTCACGCACCGGACTTTTCCTGCGCGCCAGAGAGGAATTCCCCGGCGAACACGCCTCGCAATTAGAAGAGATCATCACTGCGCGGCTGAACGGCCATCCCCTGCAATACCTGCTGGGGTACACCGAGTTTTACGGCCGCCGATTTGCCTGTGACCCTCGCGCCTTGATCCCCCGCCCGGAGACAGAAGTGTTAGTTGAGATGGTGCTGTCACATCTCAAGGTATACGTGCCTCCACGCGCGGGCTTTCGGCCACTGGTCTGGGATATCGGCACGGGATGCGGGAACATTGCCGTTAGCCTGGCCGCGGAGCGGCCGGACCTTTGGGTGCTGGCTACCGACATCGATAAACCGGCACTAAATCTGGCCCGGGAAAACATCAAAGCCAATCATGTCGAAAAGCAGGTATTTCTTTTGCACAATTCTTTATTCGATGCCATCTCTCCCGCACGCCGCTTTGCAGCAATCTGCTCAAACCCGCCGTACGTGTCGGAAAGCGCGAGAGATACTCTACCGCGCGAGGTGCAAGACTTCGAACCTCACCGCGCACTCTTTGCCTCGTCAAACGGGCTGGTCTTCCTGCAGAAACTTATTTCCACAGCCGGGCAGTACTTACAGAGCGGCGGTCTTCTGGCCCTGGAAATAGCATACGACCAAGCCGATGCGGTTCGGAAACTCCTCTGGGCAAATGGCGAATACAAGGCGGTAAAGTTGACCAGGGACCTAGCTGGCCACGAGCGGGTGGTCACCGGCGTACGTATTTGACAGATAGTGTACGTGACGTGGCGGGTCAGGACCGAATTCCCTTGAAGTTTCGGACTTCTCTTTGCATGTTCGCCTGTCAGGCCAGACTATCGTGGAGGAATGCGGATGGCCAAATACAAAATAGCGTGGATGCCGGGTGACGGGGTGGGCCGGGACGTCATGGAAGCGGCGAAGATCGTCCTTGACGCACTGAGGTTCGACGCGGAGTATGTCCCTGCCGATATCGGCTGGGAATTCTGGAAAAGCGAGGGCAATCCACTGCCCGAACGTACCGTGGAAATCCTCAAAAAGACCGACTGCGCGCTGTTTGGCGCGATCACTTCCAAGCCGAAAGAAGAGGCCGAAAACGAGTTGGCTCCCCAAATGCGGGGCAAGGGTTACGTGTATTCCAGCCCGATCGTCGGACTGCGGCAGAAGTTCAATTTACACACCAACCTCCGGCCTTGCCGCGCCTATCCCGGCAATCCACTCAACTACCGCGATGATATCGACCTGGTCGTCTTCCGGGAAAACACCGAGGGCTTATACTCTGGCGTGGAGTTTCATCCGGTGCCGGACGTTTTACGCCAGGTGCTTGATGTCAACCACCCGAAGATGAAGAAATTTGCGGGCGTCGATTCGGTGGATATGGCGATTTCCCTGCGCATCTTTACCCGCAAAGGGTGTCGGTCCATTGTCCGCCAGGCCTTCGAGTACGCGAAAAAGCACGGGTATAAATCGGTGACCGTGGTGGAAAAGCCAAACGTGATCCGCGAGACCTCCGGCCTAATGGTGCGCGAGGCGCGCAAGATCGCCAGCGGCTATCCGGGGATCCCATTATGGGAGACCAACATCGACGCGATGTGCATGTGGCTGGTGAAAAACCCGCAGGACTACGGGATACTGGTCTCCACGAACATGTTTGGCGACATCATCTCCGATTTGTGCGCCCAATTGGTCGGCGGGCTGGGGTTTGCCTCCTCGGGCAATATCGGTGATAACTTCGCCGTCTTTGAACCCACGCACGGCTCAGCACCCAAGTACGCCGGGCAGTATAAAGTCAACCCGATGGCCATGCTTTTGACCTGTAAGTTGATGTTTGACTGGCTGGGGGAATCAAAAACGGGTGCGCGATTGGAGAAAGCTATTGCCACGGTGATTGAAGAAGGCAAGGTCCGCACTTACGATATGGGAGGTTCGAATACCTCGCTGGAGGTGGCCGAGGAGATCGCCCGTAAGGCGACGAATTAGCATATTTGCCGGCGATGCGGCACGCTGACCAACTGCGGACATATTGCATCCGCATCAATGCGATGAGGTGTTGTATAGTGCGTATCCTCGTGAATGGATTTTTCTTTGATCGTGATGTGGGGAACTTTTGAAGGTGAACATTGTCCGTCGCGATACTCCCGATCCGGGAATGCGGCAGAATTTGGCTGATCCCTCCGTCGGGCGAACCGTGCCCGCGGACTCACCCCCGTCCGACCCCCGGAGAGGAGAGCGGAGGTACCCCTCTTTTTGGGAGCTTCCCCGGCTGACGCATATCTGCGGCGGCGTAATCATCCTCTTCGGGCTGGCCAATCTGGTTTTGATGCTTTTCAAACCCGAATGGAACGGACTGCTCTGGCTGTTTTTCTATTCGATTCCGGCCAATACCGCGATCTCGGTCTTCCCGCATGAACCGGCCGTCATCTTCTGCGGCCAACACTTTAATGCGGTCTTAGTGGCCATCGTAGCCACCGCGGGCAACCTCGCCGCGGGCTGGGTGGACTACCACTTTTTCACACCCCTGTTGCAGTTGAAGTTTTCCCAAGGGTACCGCAAGACAAAAATCTACCGGAAGGCGATGCGCTGGTTTGACGTCGCACCGTTCTGGGTCGTGGTATTTTTTGCCTTTACCCCCCTGCCCTTTTACGTAGTCAAGTTTCTCGTATTCTCATCGGGATACTCAATGTTCCGCTACATGAGTGCGATGACGGTGGGGCGGCTGCCGCGCTTATATCTCCTGGCGCTGCTGGGATACTTCCTGAGAGTCCCCACGTGGATCATGATTATTTTCTTTTGCGTGATATTCGTCGGCTACATATTCTGGATCGTAAAGGCCTGGGTCCACGCCCGGCTGGCCAAGAAGCTCTCGGGGTAGAGCGTAAGGGAGGGTCGCGCGATGCCGAAATTGAGTGCGGCAAGGAAGCTGAGGATCGCCGCTCGGGCGGCAAAAAATATCGCTGTGGGCAGACCCATCACCGCCTCTTTTGAGATTACCTTCAACTGCAACGCAAACTGCAAACACTGCAATTGGGGCTCCTATGTCAAAGAGCCGCGGCTGGGACCGGAGGTATGGGGCAACCGCCTTGCCGAACTGAAACCGGTAGTCGCGCAGATTTCCGGCGGCGAACCGCTCCTGCGTAAGGACTTGTATGATATCATCGCCGAGATGCGCCGCCGAGATGCGCTGGCCGTGTTCGTCCTGACGACGAACGTCCAACTGATGAACGAAGAGCGGTACCTCAAACTGCGTGAGGCCGGTGTTGATGAATTCTCTTTCTCTTTGGATTACCCCGACGAACGGCACAACGAGTACCGCCAGCTTAAGAAGAACTTCGAACACATCCGCGAGTTGGTCCCCAAGCTGTCCGCGCAGGGGAATGAAGACATTGTCCTGGCTTGCGTAGTGCAAAGCGACAATTTCCGTGACCTGCCCCGCATCGCCGAACTGGCCAAAGAATGGGGGGTCTGCGTAAACTTCTCGATTTATACCCACCTGCGCACGGGCGATGAAACGCTCTCGATCAGTCCCGATGGCCAGTTGGCTGCCCTGCGCGGGGTTGTTGATCGGTTGGTCGAGATGCAAAACGACGGCTACCCGATTGCCACCTCGGAATACAGCCTGCGCAGGATGCTCGATTTCTATGCCACGCGATCCCAGCCGAACTGCCAGGCCGGCCGGCGGTTCTTCATCATCAATCCCTGGGGCAAGCTGGCACCCTGCGGGATCATACAAGCCGAATTCGATACACAGGACGAACTGATGGAAAATTTCACCAAGACCAACACCTGCGAGATGTGTTACACCGCTATTCGTGCCAATTCCGAGAAATCTCCCTACCGCATGATCGCCGACGCCCTCCGCATCGTGCGGAAAAGATAGAGAAAGATGGCTAGGTCGAAACCCCCGAGTCCCGCGCAGGATGCGCGGGACGCGGTTTCGACATCATGCTGATGCTCGCGCCCCAAAAGCAAAAGAACAGTCTATCACATCATTTATTTTGCGTATATGAGTGAATGGATAAATCTGTGAAAAAGATGGGGCGTTGCCACGTTTGCGGCCTTTTCAGGAAATTGACGTTTGAACATTACCCACCGCAAGGAACGGGCCTAAACCCAGAAAGCCTGTTCACGTATGACGGACAAGATTTCCTACGCCAAACACAGGGATTGCGGCCATACGGCCATAAATCACCGCGAGGATTTGGGGGGCACACCCTATGTTCTGATTGCAACTCAAAGACAGGCGATTGGTATGCTCGTGAATTCATTGAATGGGCGAGGGCAATCCATCGCTTCGTCACCAGTATCCCTGAAGGAATAAGGTTTATTGAAATTCTTCCTCGGGTAGTATTCCCTCTCAGATTTTTGAAACATTGCATGGTCATCATACTGTCGCATATCGATCCCAGCTTCTGCGACGATCACGAGTCATTACGGAGATTGGTCCTGAATCGTGACAATAGGGAATTCCCGGACGATTATGGATTATGGTTGGCTGCGACAACTGGGCCTACATGCGGTACCATGGGCTTAACAGGTTGTCTCACAACCTTTGGCCGTACGGCTTTTTCTGCCGAATTCGCGTATCCTCCATTCATTATCTTGTTCATTGAAAGAAAGATTGACTGCAGGCCGTTTTTCAACCTGTTGCAATTCCTCAGATTCGGTTTTTATGAAGACACTTCCTATAATCTGCTATTGCCAGTCTACCACAAGGACGTGCTTTATCCCGGAATTTATAGAGAGCGCAGGATCTTGTCACCACCCTCAACATTGACCGGTTTATAGCAGTACATGTAGTGAGGTAGGTCAAGCCGCCTGCCGGCTTGACATCAAACGTTCGTCAAGCGCCAGGGCGCTTGACCTACACGCTACACACTGATGCTCCCGCTTGCGGTGGGGCACCCGGCTACACAGCCAATCATACGGCCGGGGGTTGCATGCCGTAGTTGACCCATTCCTCTTTGGCAGCCCGAAAACCCCCGGGACGGTCAGGCCGGCCTGACGCATCAAAACCGTCATTTGCCCACGGTGATGAACCTCGTGAATGGACAATATCGTTAACGTCGTACCGCGTTTCCAGGTTTCACCATACATGTCATCTTCAACCTGGAGCGTTTCGTCCGTCCAGTTTTTCTTAACTTGCGCGGCGAGGGAAGTCGCCGCCGGGTCGTATCCCTTCTTGATTTCCTCAGCGGTTGTGGGGACCGGGTCGCTTTCCTTCGGGCAATCCAGCTTCAAACCGGTTCGCTCGGCCATCTCCGGAATAGAACCAATAATGTGCCAGGCGATCCGGCCCAGCGTGCGGTGATCATCGGCCACCGGCTGTTTGAGGGACTCGTCGGTGAGTGCCGCCATTATTTTGCGCGTGCCGTCGGACTCCCGCTTCCAGACTTCCATGAACTCATCAATCGTGTTGATCATTCGACTCCTCCTACTTTTTTCTTCCATCAGTCTTTAAATATAAGAGGAATTCATGCGAACATATCGTTTTGTCTGCGTTTCACCGGGAAAATGATTGGCCGGACGTCGGATCATTTGCCATGTTTGCCGATCCCTCGGGGAACGTCGTGGCCTTGTTTAAAGGCCAGTGATACTGACGACCGAGGCAAAGAAAAAAAACCGCCGCGCATGAGTTGTGTGCGGCGGTCTTTTTGTGCAATCAGCAGAAACGGATTATTTGCCTTCCTCTTTTTCACCCTGCTCTTTTTCCTGCTCGGCTTCCATCTTTTTCATCATCTCTTCTGTCTTCTCATGGAAGGCCGAAATCTCCTTCTGCATCGTAGAATCGCTGGAGGTGAGCAAGGTCAGCCCGCCGCTCGAGGTGGGAACATACTCGTAGTGGACACCCTTTTCGACCAAAGCTCCCATCGCCAGGCAGAACCCACACAAGGACATTTCTTCGCCTTTTTCCAGCCGCTTGGCCACCTCGTCTATTTCTTTCACGGCGGCGCGGTAGTCGGCCAGCTTCTCCGCGGCCACAGTCTCCAGGGTCAGGATCCCGTTGGAGAGCTTGACCGTCTCCCACTTCGTACTCTCGACCAGCCCCGCTTTGCTGCCCAGAATCTTGCAAAAGGCGCAGTTTTCCATGTCGAACCACTTGACGTCCGTGGCCTGTAAGCCGATGGCGACAAACAGGGTGAACGCGATCGTCAGGGCCAGTGTTATTTTGGCCGTTTTCATCAACAAACCTCCCTTCCTTGTCGGTTTTCCATAAGTGAACTATGCCCGCAAAAGTTCGTCAAGCGAAATCGATTGATTTCTTCATCAGCGGAGGTTGGCCACGTACAGCTTGGGCCGGGTCATCTCGTGCACCGCGTATTTCACCCCGCCCACGCCGATTCCCGAAAAATCGCGTCCGCCAAATGGCATCCAATCTACGCGGTACGCAGTGTGATCGTTAATCATCACCGCCGTGGCGTTTAACCGCCGCGCCACGCCGAACGCGGTGTCAATATTGGCCGAATAAACCGAGGACTGGAAGCCGAATTTGGAATCATTGGCGATTTCGACAGCCTCATCCAGATCATCAAACGCACAGAGGTTGACCACCGGGCCGAAAATTTCTTCACCGAATACTTTCATCCCACGCCGGGTATGGCCCAAAAGCGTCGGTCGATAGCACTGGTTTCCCATTTTCTCCCCGCCAGTCAACAATTCCGCACCATCGGCCAAGGCTTCCTCCACGGTCGTGGCGATGCGATTAAGCTCGGAGGAATCGATAATCGGGCCCACTTCGGTTTTTTCATCGAGTGGGTCACCGACGCGTAAGCCCTCGACCATCGGCTTAAACATGCCGGCAAACTTATCGTACAGGCTCCGGTGAAGCAGAATGTTCTGCACCGAGACGCAGACCTGCCCCGCGTGGTAATATCCGCCTTTGAGCGATTTTTCGGCGACCAACTGCAGATCGCCGTCGGCGGCCACAATAGAAGTGGCGGTGCCACCATGCTCCAGCGAGACCCGCACCCCGGGGTACAGTCTGCTGCGCAATTCCCAACCCACCACCGCGCTGCCGATAAACGTCAAAAACGCCACCCGGTGGTCGGTGGCCAACAGCATCGCCTCGCCTCCCCGGCAGGGGACCACGCTGAGGCACTTCTCCGGCAGACCGGCTTCCCGGAATAACCGGGCCAGGCGAATACAGGATAGGGGAGTGCTGGAGGCGGGCTTGATCACCACCGGGCACCCGGCCGCAAGGGCCGGCGCCACCTGGTGGGCGATCAGGTTGACCGGGTGGTTGAACGCCGAGATTGCCGAAACCACCCCGATCGGTTCGCGCGTAACGAAGGCCATGCGGTTTTCGTGACCGGGTGCGCGATCCATCTGCAACTGTTCACCATCCAGTGAAGTTGCTTCGTGCGCGGCAAGGGTCACGGTATTAATCGCGCGCGAGACCTCAACTCTGGCGTCGGTGTACGGCTTGCCGCCCTCCTTGGCGATCCCCAGAACCAGGGTGTCATAATCCCGCGCCATCAGCCGCGCCGTTTGCAGGAGGATTTCCGCGCGTTTGTGCCCGGGCAAATCCGGCATCACCGTCCGCTTCGCCTCATGGGCGTTGCCCAGCGCCCGATCGATAACCTCTGCCGGGGCGGATTCGACCGTGGCCAGATGTTCACCACTGTAAGGTGATCTGACTTCGATTGGGTCGCCCGCACTCTCGGCGTCCGCCACGATATACTTCCATTCACCTGCACTCATTGCCGATCTCCCTGCTCACATTCGGTAATTGATCTTCTTCAAAGATTTATTGACATGCTCGGTTGTGATCTGCCAAAAGCAGGTAGACATCCATCACGTTCGTCCTGGTGGGCCCGGTTATGATGTGTTCATCCATGCCGGTAAAATATGAATATGCGTCATGGCGTGCCAGATATTGCTGTGCATCGCGTTTCAGCTTTTGGCCCCGGACGACAGTTTGCCCATCGACCACCGCGCCGGCAGCGTCGGTCGGCCCATCGGTCCCGTCCGTGCCTGCCGCCAAGAAGACCAAGCCGCTTTTCTCGGAGAGTTCAATAGCCGCCGCAAGCGCCATTTCCTGGTTGCGTCCACCCTTGCCGGCGGATTCGCCCAGCGTAACGGTGGTTTCTCCGCCGGCAATCAGGCAGGCCGGCGGGGAAACCGGGCGGCCCGAGTTTTTCACCTCTTCGCCAATGGACACCAGTGCGCGCACGGTCTCTCGGGCTTCGCCGCGCATTGAGCTGGAAAGGATCAACGGATGATAGCCCGCTTTTTCCGCTTCACGGGCGGCGGCATCCAGGGCCAAGCGGTTATTCCCAATAATGTAGTTTTTCACCCGGGCAAAAAGCGGATCGCCCGGCTTGGGTGTTTCCTCGTGCAGACCTTGCGCTCCCTCACATATATGCTTCACGACCGAGTCTGGCAGCTCGCCCTCCAGGCCAAACAGTCTGATGATCTCCCAGGCTTCGGCATAGGTTGACGGGTCGGGTGCGGTCGGGCCCGAGGCGATAACGTCCAGAGGGTCATCGATAACGTCGGAGAGAATCAGTGCAACTACTGTCGACGGTGCGGCAAGGCGGGCCAGTTGTCCACCTTTGATGCGGGAGATGTGCTTGCGCACGCAGTTCATCTGGTTAATGGTCGCACCACAGGAGAGCAAGGCTTTGGTCGTTTGCATCTTGTCCGTTAGGGATATCCCTTCTGCCGGGGCAGGCCATAGGGCCGAACCGCCGCCGGAGATCAAGCAGATCACCAAGTCGTCTGGCCCGGTCGCCACCAGCAGGCCCCGGACCTCTCGCGCTTCTTCAATGCCGCGTTCGTCAGGCCGGGGGTGGCCCGCCTCGCCCAAAGTGACTTTCTTTAAAGGTACGCCGTAGCCATACTTCACAGTCACCCGCCCGCCGGAAATCCGATCCCCCAGCAGATCCTCCGCCGCCGCCGCCATCGCCGCCGAACCCTTCCCTGCCCCCACAACCCAGAGTCTTCCCATATCGGGGAGCAGCAACCGATCCCCGATTATCTGCACAGCATCCCGATCAACGCGGAGTGCACGGCGCACTGCCTGACCCGGATCCACCGCCTGCAGGGCGGCGCTGAAGATTCGCCTCGCGTCGCTCAGCAGCCGTCTGCCCGACCGATTACCCATCAGACTTCCCTCCCTCAACTATGTGGCAAACCAGGCCAATCCCGCGCTACGATAAGACGTTTCAGGTGATAACCAAAGGAGAATCCTCGACTGTCCGTTAAGACCCTGCGTGGTATCCTCACCGATCGGGGTAAGTTAAGGCGGTACCCCGGCGGCCGCTCCCCGCACTGAGACTTCGCTTTCATGATAGCGACCGGGATATGTGCTTGTCAAAACCCGCGCTGTCAACACGCCCTTTACCTTCGCGGCTGGTTTGTGGAGTTGATTTCCCCGAGTGGATGATTCTTCTTGGTGATCGAAGTACAGGGAAGAGCTAATCATGGCGCGGCTGCATGAATATCAAGGCAAGAAATTGCTGGCTGAAGCGGGGATTCAAACGCCGAAAAACTTCGTGGTCCGGGAGGTCGGCAAGGTACAGTCGGCGATTGAGCATATTGGGCTGCCTGCGGTGATCAAAGCGCAGGCCTGGACCACTGGGCGGGCGTCGATCGGTGCCATCGCGTTCGCCCAAACGGCCAACGAGGCGAAAGACGCCATCGCGAAAATGCTGGGACTGGAAGTCAAGGGCTTTCCGGTAACCGAGGTGCTTATCGAAGAAAAACTGGCCATCAAAAACGAATTCTACCTTGGCATTATCATCGACGATACCCACAAATGCCCGCGGATGATCTTCTCCTCGGCGGGCGGCAGCGGGATTGAAGAGATCGCCAAAACCCACCCGGACAAAGTCGCGCATTTTCTGATCGATTTTCGCTGGGGACTGCGCGATTTCGAAGCGCGCAACACCATCCGCAAAACGGGCATCACCGGGCCGCTGCAGGTCAAACTTGCCGGCGCGGCGGTCAAGCTGTATAAGGTAGCCAAAAAATGCGAGGCCCGCACCGTCGAGATCAACCCGCTGGTGGTGGTCAAATCCGGCGATATCGTCGCCTGCGACTGCCGTATCACGGTCGATGACTACGCGGTTTTTCGTCATCCCGAGTTGGGAATCGAAATTGCCCGCGAATTCGGCCATCCACCGACCGCGCTGGACAGAATTGCCTATAACGTGGAGAAAAACGACTATCGCGGCACGTTTTACTTTATCGAACTGGCTCGGGGGTACAAAAAAGGCGAGGGGTACCTCGGTTTCCATGGTGCGGGGGGTGGGGGATCAATGATGTCGATGGATGCCTTGACCAAACGCGGGTACAAAATCGCCAACTTCTGTGACACCTCCGGCAATCCCCCGGCCTCAAAGGTATACCGCGCGGCAAAGATCATCCTGTCCCAGCCCAATATCGACGGTTACTTCGGCTCAGGTTCGGGGGTCGCCTCGCAGGAGCAGTTCCATTCGGCACGGGGATTGGTCAAGGCGTTTACCGAAGAAAACCTATCCATTCCCGCCGTTATCCGGCTCGGCGGCAACACCGAAGACCAGGCAATTGACATCCTGGTTAACTACGCCAAGGACCTTCCCGCCCCGGTGGAGGGATACAAGAAAGACGACCCGGCGGAGTTTTGCGCCGAACGGATGCAAAAGCTATTGGCCGAATACAAACCACCTGCCGAAAAGCCACAACCGCGTCCCCGGCCAAAGGCCGAAAAGCCCTACACTTTCAAGACCCTCACCGGATCGATAACCTATGACCACAAAACCTGCGCGGAGTGTGAATCCAAAATCTGCGTGAAGACCTGCGTGCCGCAGATTTTAAAGTTGGAAAACGGTCTGCCGGTTTTGGCCATCACCAAAGAGGAAGCGGCCAGGGGCAAATGCACTGAGTGCTTAGCGTGCGAAGTCGAGTGTGCCATCCACGGTGCAGGCGGCGGATATGTCGACCTGCCGATTGCCGGCCTGGATGAGTATAAGAAAACCAAGGCGTAGCCATGACAGGTACAAAGTCCTGTAGGGGCAGGTTTCAAACCTGCCCTCGTGACTGTCCCATCAAAGTGCTGGAATTCCGGAGATAAACAGGATATCAGATGAGCATTCTTGTTGACCAGTCCAAACGGGTGATCGTGCAGGGGATCACCGGGCGCGAGGGTATGGCACGGGCGAAGCTGATGAAAGAATATGGGACCAACGTCGTCGCCGGGTGCACCCCCGGCAAGGGCGGCCGCACGGTTCTGGACGTTCCGGTGTTCGACACGGTTGAAGAGGCGGTCGAAATCATCGGGTCGATAGACGTTTCCACCATTTTTGTCCCCGCACCGCTGGTCAAGAACGCAGCGTTAGAAGCCCTCCACGCGGGGATCAAGCTTTTGGTCATCGTCCCCGACCGGGTGCCGATTTACGATGTTTTGGAAATTGCCGCCGTCGCCGAGGAGAAGGGTGCAGAGTTTGTCGGGCCGAATACCCTGGGCTTGCTCTCCCCGGGCAAGGCGGTACTAGGCATGATCGGTGGCCGTGCGGCCGCGGCCCAAGACTGGTTTTTGCCCGGTGCCTGCGGGGTGACCTCCCGTTCAGGTGGAATTACCTCTTCAATCGCCTACTACCTTTCCCGCGCCGGGGTGGGCCTCTCCACGATTGTCCATGTGGGCGGCGATGCTGTGGTCGGTCTGCCGCACCCGGAAATTATCAAGAAGTTCCAGGCCGACCCGGAAACGAAAGCTGTAGTCATGTTCGGTGAGATCGGCGGGTCCCAGGAAGAGACAGTCGCCGATCTCCTGGAGTCCGGAGAGGTCACCAAGCCGGTGATTGCTTACATCGGCGGACGGGGCGCCAAGTCGGGCACCCGGTTTTCGCACGCTGGGGCAATCATCGAAGGCGGGCGCGGGACCTACGAGGGGAAAGTCGAACGCCTCACGGCCGCCGGTGCCCATATGGTGGAAAACTTCGCCGACATTCCCGCCGTCACCAAAGAAGTGATGGCAAGCTTGTGATGGCTGGATAAGATGCCGAATCCCGTATCCGGCAGACCCATGTGGATGTGAACAGAACGTGTCTGAAATGCAAATCCCGAGGTTTGAGATGAGCGAACAAAAATGGCCGACGGCAATCACCGATATCGGACAGAATAAAATCAACATTCGCGGTTACCCGATTGAAAAGTTGATGGGTCAGGCCAGCTTTGCCCAGGTGGCCTACTTGGCGATCTTCGGTGAACTCCCGGATGAAAAGACCGGCCGGATGATTGACGCAATTATCGTCTCGTCGGTCGATCACGGGGTGACTCCACCATCGATCCTTTCGGCTTTGACTGTCGCCTCAACCGGCGCGTCACTGTCGGCGTCGATCGCCGCCGGGATCATGTCGATCAACCGCTTCCATGGCGGGGCGATCGAAAACTGCATGAAGATGCTGACTGAGGCGGTCAGGCAACAAAAAGCCGAAAATAAAGCGATCGACCAGACCGCAGTGCAGATAATCAGGGAATACCGCGCGGCCAAAAAAACAATATTTGGCTATGGCCACCGTGTCCATACCCGGGATCCGCGGACCGTGCGGCTTTTGCAGTTAGCCGAAGAACTCGGATTCTACGGTCCGGCGGTGAAAATGGCGGTCACAATCGAGAAGGTCATCCCTGATGTGATTGGCCGCCAGTTGCCGTTAAACGTCGACGGCGCGATCGGTGCCGTGCTGTGCGAGTTGGATGTCCCACCCGAGTTGTCCAACGCGTTTTTCATTCTTTCGCGCACGGCGGGGATCATCGCCCACGTCCACGAAGAACGAACCCGGCAGAAACCCATGCGCAAGATTGACCCCGCAGCATGGGAGTATGACGGCCCGACACAGCGCGAGGTGTAAACCAGATGAAAAAAGGGATTTGCCATGCGTGACCAAATCATTGAAATGCTGCCTGAAATCAATGAGATTGCGGATGCCGACCTGCGGGAAAAGACAATTGAGACCTGGGTCGCCGCGCTGGAGAAAAGCGACCTCTCTTTGGCTGACCTCAAGCGCATGCCGTTTACGCTTCTGGTACCCGAGGTCAAGGTAACGTTTATCGAGCACGTGCGCACGGTCTGTCGCATGTGCATCAAAACATGGGACGTCTTGCAGGAGGCCTACGGAGATCGCAACAAAGTCAACCGCGATATCCTGATCGCCGGGGCGCTTTTGGCCGACGTGGGCAAAGTTTTGGAGTTTGCCTTTGCCGACGGTGAGTATATCAAGTCCGCACACGCCAGGTATCTCCGTCATCCGTTTTCCGGTGTCGGCCTGGCCTGGGAGCAGGGCCTTCCCGATTCAGTGATGCACGTCATTGCCATGCATTCCAAAGAAGCGGCCGGCGGCAAGCGCAGCCCGGAAGGCATCGTCTTCCACCATTGCGATTTTATCGATTTTGAACTTGTCGGTGGGTGAATCGCAATTGATTGCGCAAATGAAATGTGAATGAGGTTGGTGGCAAAATGCACTTGATTTTAAAACAGTCGCTACAAGATTCCCTACCGGAATTCTATCCGAAACACCTCAAATCCCCGAAGTTGTAAAGGGAGAATCGGGCGTGCTCGATGAGGGACACAATTAAATGATGACCAAGAGCCGGCAGCGATGGCTGATCGCCATTCTCCTATTTCTGCTCTCGGCTGTGTACCAGCGAATGACCGGCCCGACCCACCCAGTCAGAGGAAGTATAGTCTTCGGCTCGGAGACAATCTCATACAAACTCGAGCGCAACCACGGCGGGGAAAGCGATCACCGGGTCGAAGTATCGGTTGTTGATACAGCAATAACGGGAACTCTCTCCTGCCGGCGGCTAAAGACCGACCAGCCCTGGACTTATCTCTCCATGCACCGTGAAGACGAGGCTCTCGTTGGCTTCCTGCCGCATCAACCGCCGGCAGGGAAGCTGCAGTATCGGATCACCCTGGAGTACGGTGGTGAATCAATCACCGTCCCTCCCGGCGCGCCGGTGGTCATCCGCTTCAAGGGCGCCGTGCCCACCCCAATTCTGGTTGCACATATCGTCTTTATGGCCCTGGCGATGATTCTTTCCAACCGTGCCGGGCTGGAAGCACTCGCGCGTGGCGGGCAAACACGCAGGCTCACCCTTTGGACAATCGGGACTCTGCTTGTCGGGGGATTGATTTTGGGGCCGATCATCCAGAAATACGCGTTTGGCGCACTCTGGACGGGCTTTCCTTTCGGACACGATCTAACCGATAACAAGACGGCTGTCGCATTTGTCTTCTGGCTCGTCGCACTTTTTGCCGGACGGCGGGGAACCCGCGCTCGGGCCTGGGTGTTGGCCGCAGCAGTGGTCACCCTGGTGATTTATCTGATCCCGCACAGCCTCCTGGGATCCGAACTTGATTATTCCAAGGTGTGAAACAGTATGCCGCAACTGCTGTCGCCGGGTGTCCCGCCCGCGTTTTTCACGGCCGGAATAACCATGCCACAGAAGACAATTATCGCTGGCTCCATAAGAACGGGCCAAGACAGAGTGCCCTCTTCCCGGCCTGCCGGTGTGTACCTCCGGCGTGGAAGGCCGATACGGAAAACATACCACCGCCACTGTTCGTTGCTTGACAGGCGGACGAGGGCGGATATATTATGGAGCATGGAATCGGGGCTGTAGTTCAGTTGGGAGAACGCTTGACTGGCAGTCAAGAGGTCACGAGTTCGAGTCTCGTCAGCTCCACAGAAATTCCGGGCCGGGTCGCACGCCCGGCCCATTGAATTAGACACAGGGACGGCATGATGGTCAGCTATATCGAAAACCTGCGCGATCACGTCGGCCAGGAAGTATCCGTCCGCGGCTGGCTGTATAGCAAACGGTCCTCGGGCAAGATCCGGTTTCTTTTAGTGCGGGACGGCACCGGGGTGGTCCAGTGTGTCATGGTCAGGGGTGAAGTGCCCGACGAAGTGTTTGAAGCACATGGCAAGCTGACCCAGGAATCCTCACTTGTCATCACCGGGACCGTGCAGGCCGACCAGCGCGCCCCCGGCGGGTATGAGATGACAGTCAGCGGGCTGGAAATCGTGCAGATCGCCGATGAATACCCGATCACCCCCAAGGCACACGGCATCGATTACCTGATGAGCCAGCGTCATCTCTGGCTGCGCTCCAGCCGCCAGCATGCAATCATGCGCGTGCGCAACGAGATCATCATGGCCATCCGGCAGTTCTTTTACGAACGGGGATTTATCCTTCTGGATACGCCAATTCTCACCGGTTCCGTCGGCGAATCGGGCCAGACGCTTTTTTCTACCGAGTACTTTGACCTGGGCAAAGTGTATCTCGCCCAGACCGGGCAGCTTTACGCCGAAGCCGGCGCGATGTCTTTCGGCAAGGTGTATTGTTTCGGGCCAACCTTCCGCGCGGAAAAATCAAAAACCCGCCGGCATCTAACCGAGTTCTGGATGATGGAACCGGAAGTCGCTTACTTCGACAACGACGATAATATGGGCCTGCAAGAGGATTTGATTTGCTATCTTGTCGAATGGGTATTGAAAAAATCACGGCCCGAACTGGAAAAGCTCCAACGCGATATTTCAAAGCTGGAACAGGTCAAAAAGCCGTTCCCCCGGGTCTCCTACGACGAGGCGGTGGGAAAACTCAAAGAGTCCGGCGTGTCGGACATCACGTACGGTGATGATTTCGGCGGCGATGATGAGACGATTTTGACCAAGATGTTCGACCGCCCGGTCATGGTGCACGACTATCCCCGGAAGATCAAGGCGTTTTACATGAAGGAGCACCCCACCCACCCGGATTTGGTCTTATGCAACGACATGCTCGCCCCCGAGGGATACGGCGAGATCATCGGCGGGTCACAACGCGAAGAAGACCCGGAAAAACTGATCGCGCGAATCAAAGAGGAGAACCTCCCCCTGGAAGCATACAAATGGTACCTGGATTTGCGCCGCTTCGGTTCGGTTCCGCACGCGGGGTTCGGGCTGGGCCTCGAACGCACGGTGGCCTGGATTTGTGGGGTGCGTCACGTCAGGGAGACAATTCCCTTTGCCCGAACGATCAGCAGAATATATCCGTAGCATCGTAGTTATTTTCTCAAGGCGATAGTCAGAGTTATGGAGATTAAAACTGCAAAAACCGATTTCGTCGCCATTGGCGAAAAATGGCAGCGCCGCTGGGAAGAGATGCGGCTGGCCAATGCCCCGGACCTCCCGGAAAGGAAGAAATACTTCGTCATGCCAATGTTCGCCTACCCTTCCGGCGACATCCATATCGGACATTTCCGCAACTATTCGATTACCGACGCCATTGCCCGCAGGAAGATGATGGAAGGCTACGACGTCCTGCACCCGTTCGGCTGGGACGCGTTCGGTTTGCCCGCCGAAGAGGCGGCGATCGAGCGGGGCAAACATCCGGAAGAATGGACGTTGCACAATATCGCCGTTTCCCGGGCAACCCTGAAAAAGTGCGGGATTTTGTTTGACTGGTCGCGCGAGGTAACCTCCTGCCTGCCCGATTATTACCGCTGGACACAGTGGCTGTTTATCCAGCTTTTCCGGCGCGGCCTGGCGTATCGCAAGTCGGCAGCGGTTAACTGGTGTGCCACCTGCAACACCGTCTTGGCCAACGAGCAGGCAGCGGGCGGCGTCTGCTGGCGTTGCGAGAAACCGGTAGCCACGCGCGAGCTGGTGCAGTGGTTTTTTAAGATCACCGACTACGCCGAGCGCCTACTGGCCGGCATCGATACCCTCGAGGGCTGGCCGGATAACGTGCGCACCATCCAGCGCGGCTGGATCGGCAAATCCGAAGGTGTGGAAATTGATTTCCTCCTGGAGAACTCCGATTTGAAAATCCCGGTGTTCACCACCCGGCCGGACACGATTTTCGGCGTGACCTTCATGACCCTCGCGCCCGAATCACCGTTGGTCGACCAGTTGGATATCCCGCCGGACCGGCGCGCAGAGGTGGACGCTTACATCGAACAGGCCAAACGCAAATCGGAGATCGACCGGACAGCGCTCACCGAAAAGGACGGAGTGTTTACCGGGCGATACGCGATTAACCCGCTGTCCGGGGAAAAAGTGCAACTGTGGATCGGCGATTACGTGCTGGCCGGCTACGGCACCGGGGTGGTGATGGCCGTTCCCGGCCACGATGAACGCGATTATGATTTCGCCAAAAAGTACGGTCTTAAAATCAAGTACGTCATCGATACCGGCCGGGGTGAAGAGTTCTACCGCGAAAAACCCGCCGCCGATCCGGCATACGGCACAATGATGAATTCCGGCCGGTTCGACGGCCAGGTCGGGAAAGACGGCATCCATACCGTGATTGAATACTGTGAAAAAGAAAGTCTCGGCCGGGCACGCACCAATTTCAAGATCCGCGATTGGCTGATTTCCCGGCAACGTTACTGGGGCTGCCCGATCCCCATGATCCACTGCGAAAAATGCGGCATCATCCCGGTGCCCGAATCCGAGTTGCCCGTCCTGCTGCCCAAAGAAAGTATCAGCTTTCTGCCCACCGAGCGATCCCCGCTGGCGGACGTTACGGAGTACATGGAGGTCGACTGCCCGAAATGCAAAGCCAAAGCCCGGCGCGATCCGGACACGATGGACACCTTCATGTGTTCCTCATGGTATTTCCTGCGCTATACCGACCCGAAAAACGACCATGAGATCTTTGCGCAGGAGAAAGCGCATGCCTGGCTGCCAATCGACACGTACATCGGCGGGATTGAGCACGCGACCGGGCATCTGATTTACTTCCGCTTTTTCACGAAGTTTTTGCACGATATCGGGCTTCTGGAGATCGAGGAGCCTGACCTTCGCTTATTCAACCACGGGATGGTCCTCGATGCCGCGGGGCGCAAGATGTCCAAGTCGCTGGGCAACGTGATATCTCCGATTGAGCTGGTAACGCGGCGCGGTCCTGACCCGGTGCGGCTGGCGATGTTTTTTGCCGCTCCCTCGGATAAGGAAATCATGTGGAGCAGCGCGGGGATTACCGGGACCGAACGCTTCCTCACCCGCGCCGATACCTTTATCCGCTCGGCTGATTCCACGTCGGATGTCGATCTGGATCGAACGTTCGATCCCGACTCCCTTGCTGCGGACGATAAAAAGGCGTATCTGGCCTTCCACCTGGCGCTAAGAAAGATCGACGCGGATTTTGAACGGCTGCAATTCAACACGCACCTGGCCGCGGTGATGGAGCTGTTAAACACCATCCCCACGGGCATCTCTTCTGAGATGCACACCTATCTCGCAGGGAACATCGTCCGCGTACTGGCGCCGCTGGCCCCGCATGCCGCCGAGGAATGGTGGGAAACCGCCCTGCGGAAAACAGAGAGCATATTCCGCGCAAGCGGCTGGCCCAGACTTGACCAGACGGCCGTCAATGCAGCAACGGTCACCATCGTCTGCCAGGTAAACAGCAAGGTGCGCAGCCAGATCTCGGTCCCCCCCGACACCGACGATGAGACACTGGAAAAACTGGCCCGTGCCGAACCAAACGTGCAAAAACACCTGGCCGGCAAGACAATCAAAAAGACAATCATCGTTCCCAAGCGGTTGGTCAACTTCGTCGCGAAGTAGCGCCGGCTTCCAGCCGGCCACGCGTCCATAAGGGGCGCAACTCTTGGTGCTCCCTACACGATGTCCCGCCCAGGTCACAGCGTTGGGTCAGCTTGGTTTTTGCGCCTGAGCTAACGAATGGTGGGCAATGCTCACCCTACGCCCGGCGAGGAAACCTGTCGAACATGCTCGGCACAAAGAAAAAGGCGCGGACCTTTCAGTCCGCGCCGGCCATTTCGGCACCACAGGATCCCAGGTCAGTTCAGCACAGCGTCATCCGACGTACAGAGCAGGTTGCCGTCATGGTCAATAGTCCAGGTATCGGGGGCTGCATCGTCATCCAACCCCGGGTTGGCAACGTTGGCCGTGACGGTGAAGGTGGCGGCAGCAGCCACAATCGAGTACGTATAGCGTGCAGTCGACATGATCTGCACACCAATGCGGGCGAAGTTGTCCGGGTTGGCCTCATTGGCGGAGATGCCGTTGCCCCAATAGACGTCATATTCCTGGCGGTAGGCACGTTCCATGACGTAAATCTGCTTTAAGATCTCCTTGGCCTCGGACTGCTTGGACCGGGTGGTCGAGGCCATGAACCGCGGGATAGCCAGCGCGGCCAGAATACCGATGATGACCACCACGATCATCAATTCGATCAGAGTGAAACCCTTCTGGTTGCGATGGAACTTGGCAAACATCCCTTCCTCCTTGTGTTACGTTTGTTGGTTAGCTGTTTTCGATTCCCTCTTTTCGCCTCATCCACAGTTATTGCAAAACCGGTGCCTTTCGCTGATCTTTTTGCCGGTCTAGCGACCGCTTTCGTAACTCCCTGCAGGAGAATATGTTGGCAACACCCCTGGCGGGTCTTGCCGCTTTGGTCGCCGCCCGCGCCGCCTTTGGCGTAGAATGCCGGGTGGATTCTGCGAGTGGTTTTGCATTTTGCAACTGTCCCCCCTTAGAGGACCACGTCATCCGAAGTGGCGGTCAACTGGCCGTCAGCATCGATAGTCCAGGTATCCGGGGCCGGATCGCTATCCAATCCCGGATTGGCCACGGTCGCCTGCGCCGTGAAATCGGCCAGTCCGCCGTCCGTGGAGGTGATCGTGTAAGTGTAGCGGGCAGTGGGCATGATTTCCACTTTGATCGGTGCAAACGCCAGGGGATTGCTCGCGTCGGCGGGTCCGGGAGGAAGAAAGTAGCGATCATACAGCTGCCGGTACGCCCGTTGTTCGGTGTAAATCTGCTTGAGGATCTGTTTGGCTTCCGATTGCTTGGCCCGAACCGCCGCGGCCATCATCCGCGGGATAGCCAGGGCAGCGAGGATCCCGATGATCACCACCACGATCATTAATTCAATCAGCGTAAAGCCGCCCTGCCCTTTTCCCAGTTTATCGGCCGAGCCTTTCGGTATGGTGTTCCTTACGACCATAGCTTAAACCTCGATTTCACTTGCCCGGAGCGTTGCAAAAGCCGGGCCGCTTATATCGGTGATCGCGTAAGAGGTTGCCGCTAAAGAAAGTACCTGCCGGATGGACGGCCGGCGCCCGAGGCAACATCATGTTTCATCTTGGATTTCGCCCACCGCTATTGCAAAATGCCACAGGTGCGTCGTATATATCCGTGCCTGAAAGCAGCCGGTCGGGGCAGGCTCTGGGGAACTGAACCGGCAGAGAAGGTTAAGACAAGGTACCCAGCGGAGCAGGATCAATTATGGCCGGTCTCGGTGCCGGTCAATATATACGTTAAGAAAGACCCGCGAAAAGTGAAAACACCAACGATCATCTCAGGAGGATTCGATGTTTAACAGGTGGACCGTGATTATACTGAGTTTGTGCACCTTCGGACATGCCGCGATAGCCGCTGGGGAATACAACCCGGACCCGAAATGGAAGGTAGCTTTCGTCCGCGTGAACAATCTCTGGGTGATGAACGCTGACGGTTCAGGACAGAGGGAAATCCTGGCCTTGGACAACATTAGCGGGCGACTCACGTGGTCCAAGGACGGCAAACGCATCGCTTTCGTCAGGCAGGGGCAGGTTGAAATCCGTTATCCCGACGGCACCGGCGGCGTTCATAAGTGCTATGACCTGTTTGCGGCCCACATCGATTCCGCAGGAAAAAACTTCTGGTGGTACATCACCAACAACCTCGGTTCCAACTTTCCCGAGTGGTCGGCCGATGACGAACTCTTCGCCTACCACTACGACCTGGCCGCAAATAAATCCAACGCAATCCTGCCCGAATACCAGATATACTACCGCAACTGGGACGGCACTATCGAAGAGAGCATCATGCCGGGGGGCGCCGAACCGGGCACGTACCAGGGACTCCAGCCGACTATGTCACCGGACAAAAAGCTGGTGGCCTTCATTTATGTCCAAAGCAAGGGCGGCAGGGCGACCGGGATGAAGGATCTCGGAATGGTAATCGTACCGCGATCGGGGATCAAACGTTCCCCAGCCGAACTGGAAGAAGAAGCCAAGAAGTTTGCCAACGCCGGGTGCCCCGCCTTCTCCCCGGACGGGAAGACAATCGCCTATATTGACAAGACACTCACCGATAACGGGATTTACCTGGTCTCCGTGGCGGATAAGACTAAAAGGAAGATGTTTGCACCGACCGGCGGGCTGCAACTGCGGCCGAACGCCATATCCTGGTCGCCCGACGGGCAGTGGCTGATCTTTTCCAGCTATGACGGCAACATATATGTCCTGGACCACAACGGGAAGAACTTAAAGCAGATTTCCTTTGGCGGGAACGATTACTACCCCGCTTTTTCCAAGTAAACTCCGTACACGGGCAAGGGGAAAAAGATGCCCCGCGGACCGTGGGGCATCTTCTTATTTTCACGCCGAAGAATACCGCCCTCCGGGCAGCACGCGGGTGTGCCACCCGTGGATTTATACGGCAACCTGGCGGGTGCTCTTTTCTAATGCGTCGTGCAGCGCTTCCATGGTAAATGGTTTGGCCAGAAATTCCGCCGCGCCGCCCACTAACGCTTTTTTCCGCATGTCGGCGTTGGCGTAGGACGAGACCAGAATCACCGGGATCTCCGGGTACTTTTCCCGACAGGTCGCCAGTAGGTCAAACCCCGTCTCGGGATGCATTTCCACATCGGTGATTACCGCGCATACCCCAGGCTGGTTCACGTATTCCAGGGCCTCCGCATAACCATCTGCGCGATAGGTGTCATAGCTGAGTGCTTCCAAAACACCCGAAAGGACTTCCCGGACCTCAGGATGGTTGTCAACAACAACGACTGCCTGTCTTTTCGCCATGGCATTTCCCCTGTTTATACCGGTTCTATCATTTCATCGACAGGGGAAGCGAAAATATCACCACCCATGCTTAAGTCCGCGGAAAAAAACAAGGTGCCCCGATCCCGGGGATCGGGGCCTCTCGCCAGGGAGGAAGGGAAACGAAACGGGTAAAACCCGAGGAGGAAATCGCAAAAACCGCTAACCTAACGCAACCAGTTGACCACACCTTCGGCCTCGCCGAAGGTCAGGGCGAGAAAAACTGCCACCAACAGAAGAACAAAAAGGCCGAGCGTGGTTTTGTCTGCACCAGACTGTTCTCTTTTTCGTATTCGACTTTGTCTGAGCATCTCAGGCTCCTTCTGAGTTTCTGGAGTGCAAAACGGTTGCCCACACCGGCCATTACATCGATTTTTCGTAAGCTATTGGTACAGGGGCTATTGCGGTGACGCTGAAGATGATCAGCGGGCAAAACCGCGAGCGTATGTGCAGCCCGTTGCCCAAAACATCATTTGTCGGCGCCGGTTTATGCTGCCGTACACACCCTTGTCTGTCCGCGCACCAGCGCCCAATCAGTCGCAGAAAACCAAGCGGATTAAACAGTGTAAATCAGCCAGATCCAGGCAGCCATCGGCGTTGAGGTCGGCTGAGGCCGGACGCAGGGGGACCGGGCCGCTGCGGAAGAGATAGTTGACGAAATAAACAATGTCGGTGAGCGATACCCGGCCGTTCTCATCTAAATCACCGGGCATGACCGGCGGGTCGATACGCAGGGAAAACAAGTACGGATCACCAGATACATATAAGACTTCCCCGGCATACACAGCGGAAACAGGCGGGACAGAAAAGCGAGTGGCAAAAATCACTGCCGCGGCACCGGGTGCACGATAGTCGATCATCACCACACCCACCGAATCGTCGAGGGCGAAAAACAGGCCGCCAGCCCCGATGACTCTTCGCGGGTGCTGCACCACCTCCAGCCGGTCGACAAGAAACGGGGATGATGGATTGGCGATGTCGAAAATAAGAATGCCCACCGAATCGACGGACAGAAAGGCGCGCTGATCGGCAAAAAAGATGTCGCGTGCTCGGCCCTCGGGCGCAAAGGAATGCACGAGCCGGGGTTTGAAGGCAAAGGAGATATCGTACACTTCCAATCCCAGTGCCGGCCCGACCGCGTAAACGTAATTCTCCCGGCGGGCTACGGCAGTAACCGGAGCCCTGGTCGATTTGCCCCCAATCAGACGGGCGTTGGCCGGGTCGGTGATGTCGAACACCCGGAACCCTTCCGCCCCGTCCGCGACCACCGCCAGATCGTCGCCGACGATCACATCAAGGGCAAAGCCAATCGTGGCGTGGCGGAATATTTCGTCCGGCGAAGCGGGTTGGGCGATGTCGACTAACAGCAATCCCTCATCGCCACAGGCCAACGCAACAAGATCGCCGGCCAGAGCAAGACCATAGATCTTGTCAACCAAGGGCATCTCCGAGATTATCTCAGGTTGTGCCGGACGCGTTAAGTCGATCAAGGAGAGTCCTGCCCCCTCGACAGCCGCCGCCAATATACCCTTTCTCGCAGCCAGGTCACCTACGCGGTAACCCTTTCCCCTGCGGCCGATCACTCGTGGGAGAACAGGATCGGTGATGTCGATGATAAATACGCCGTTGGCGGCAGCAGCGGCAACGGTGAACCCGCGCGAATCGATCGCCTGCAGATCAGCGAAATCACGGTTCGCCCCCAGGTAAAACGGTCGATAAGGATCGGTCAACCCGAGGACCAACAGTCCGCGCAACGAATCGGCAATACATAACAGCGTATCTGCAAGAAGCACCTCCCGCGTGGTACCATACGTGTAAAACCGTCCAACCTCCATCTCGGCCGATTCCATCTGCAGATCGTAAAGGAATACTCCAGAATCACCGGCAGCTGCGTAGGCCAAGTGCTGGCCAATAACCAGAGAGGAAATATTCGACCGCGAGGAGAAAACACCCGCCAATTGGGGCAATCGGCCGACATTGTACACCAGAGTCATCCCGTCAGTGCGGGCGACAAACAGCGAATCCCCGGCAAAGGCGAACGCGCCCACCCCGGCCGGGGTTGCCTGCACGAAGTCCAGTACCGGGTTTTGCGGTACCTGAAAGCTGATCCGCTTCCAGCCCACCTGGTCAGCGAAATACAGGTACCCCTGGTAATACTCCATGACGCGTATTGCGCCCTGTGCCGGGAAAGCGGCAATGCGCTCCAAATCATGTGCACTCGTTGAATGGAAAACCAGTAGTGAATCACTTCCGGTGACCAGGGCCAACCCCTCTGCCGTGCGCACCACCAGGTGACCCCCGTCGGTGCGGATTACCTGCCCGACACGGCAGGGAGCGGTGAGTGTGGCAACGTCGAAGACCTCCAAGCCTGTGGCCGAGGCCACCAGTATGGTATCACCGTGAAAGCAGATATCCCGGCGGTTGCCGTCATAAAGTGTCGCGGATGGAATGAGCTTCAGTTCATGTGCTGCCGATAAGATCACCGGCAAGGCAAAAAAAACAACACAAAAAAGCCATACGGCGCGAAGAGCCAACCTAAACACCACCCCGGCAGGAAAAACTCTCATCACTCCAAATTTACGAACAATACCACAATTGTCAAATCAATTCATCGTGGCAATCCGTCATCCAGGTCCGCATGAAATACGATAACATCCTGGAATATATGTGGTTGCCTAACATGTCCCCTCCGTGGAAGGGCTAGTGGCAGCCGGTGCCGGCACGGCATCCGACCCCACGAGAGAGTCGTAAAACTCACCAAATGAGGATTACAACCTGCCGTATGAGCTTGATGCCGCCCACAGCGCAACGTTTCCAGAATTCGGTTGACCCGGTGGGGAAAATTAAACATTATACCGGCGAAGTTTCAGCTAAGCAAACCCCACTACGGGTGAAGGGAGGAGGGGTGCCGTTGATTTACCAATTTCCCGAGTGCCTGAAGTGTCATCAGGGCGTTCTGTTGCCTCTGTCCGATTACGGTCGAGATGGCGCCAGCATTCGTTACAAGGCCTGGGCGTGCTCGAACCCGAACTGCGGCTTCAACATTCGCATCGATAATGGCGAACTATCTATGGGGAAGGTGGTCGAACAGTCGAATAAATAGAGGGGAACCCGGCTTTTCCGCCGGGAATATGGCCGGGAAAACGTGAGCACCGGGCAAGACAGCTGTCCTTGCCGCCCGTTTTTCTTTTGCCGCGATGCAATGAAATGGATCCTCCATAATCTCTGGATCAAGCTTCTGGCTGTGCTGATGGCCTTTCTTCTGTGGTTTCACGTGGCCACCGAGAAGGAATACGAAGTTGACGTGCGGTACCGGCTGGTCTATGACAGGCTCACCGACGATCTAATCATGGCTTCCCCTGCACCGGGTGAGGTATCGGTGCGCTGCCGCGGCTCCGGCAAGAACCTGCTTCCCTTGCTGTTCAAAGAACGGGTCTGGCACATTGATCTGTCGTCGTGTGCGGCGGGCCTGGTGGAAATTCAGCCCGACCTGCAAAACGCCCCGCACTACAACGTGGAGGGAGTGGAGTTTTCGGCCATTGTCCGCCAGTCGCGCATCCAGCTTGACCTGGACCGCAAAATACAAAAAACCGTGCCGATAACCCCCTCGTTTATCTATCAAACGCACGAGGGATATCTCCGCGTCGGTCCGGAGGCAATACGCCCGGACTCCGTTATCCTCACCGGGCCGGCCTCGGCGCTAAAGGACATGACACAAGTCCAAACTCGCGCCAGGACATTTACCAACCTCAGCGGTCCTGTCGACACAAAGGTGGAACTCGAACCCCTGAGAGTCTACCACGTCAGCCGCGACATTGACGAGTGCCACCTCTTCGCCGACGTTCAGCCGTACGCCGAAAGGACTTTCCCCCGTATGGCTGTTTCTTCTTCGCCGAGAAGCGACGGTGACAAACTGCAGGTCGAACCGGATTCCGTGTCGGTATTGATCGGCGGGGGTCGTCAGGCGCTGGCTATCCTGGACAGCACGCTAATCCAGGTGTATCTGGATACGGCGGCGATCGACACGGTCCCCGCCCTGCTTGGACTTTTCGTACAGGTACCGCCGGGCTTCCGCACGGTCAGTGTTCAACCCGACTCCGTCCTCGTGTGGTTCCGCTGAGCCCCTCTCATGTCGGTGATCCTGGGCCTGGAGACATCCTGCGACGAGACTGCGGTCGCCGTGGTGGCCAACCAGGTGCGGGTGATGGCCAACGTGACTTACACCCAGACGATTCATCAGCATTACGGTGGCGTGGTCCCGGAACTGGCCTCACGGGAGCATTTGAGCCGCCTGCAACCGCTGCTGAAGGAGGCTTTGCGCCGGGCGAAAATCAGCGAGACCGACATCGACGGGATCGCTGTCACCCGCGGACCGGGGCTGATTGGCTGCCTGCTGGTCGGCGTGGCGTATGCGAAAGGGCTGTCCGCGTCGCTGGCTAAACCGTTTATCGGGGTCAATCACCTCGAGGGCCATGCGGTCTCCAACCGCCTGGTTGACCCGGATTTCGGTTTCCCCCACGTGACGCTGATTGTCTCCGGCGGGCACACCTCGCTGGTCCGTGTGGAAAGTTGGGATAGGTTTACCACTCTCGGCCAGACGCGAGACGATGCCGCCGGGGAGGCCCTCGACAAAATCGGCAAGCTCGTCGGTCTGTCCTACCCCGCCGGCGCGGCCATAGATAAGATTTCACAACGGGGCAGTCCCGCCGCAATTGACTTTCCCCGGGCGCGGCTGGAGAAAGGGAGTCTGGATTTCTCCTTCTCCGGAGTGAAAACCGCAGCGGCGATTTACCTTGAAAAAAACCCGCAGGCCGCCGAACCGCGGTCCTTGCCTGATTTCCTGGCGTCGTTTCAGGCGGCGATCGTCGATGTCCTGACCGAAAAGTTGCTGTCGGCGGCGGCAGCGACCGACGCGCACGGCATCGCGTTGGCCGGCGGTGTCGCCTGCAACAGACTTCTCCGGCGAAAGACGAAATCCGCCGCCGAGCGGGCCGGGTTGGCCTTTTCGGTTCCCCTACCGGAATACTGCACGGACAACGCGGCGATGATCGCCGCGCGCGGCGCGATCCAACTTGATGCTGGAGAGTATTCCCCGCTCGATATGGTCGCTGTCCCCTCCTGGCCCGTCGGCCAGCCAATCTGATTCTCTGATTCTCTATCGAGAATTGCCGGGTCGCATTTGTGCCCCGCACCGTAGACGATGCGTCCACCAGGACGCAAAACCGTAGGTCGGAGTTCCAAGCCCGCCCCAGGCGGACGAGAAACCCGACAATCCATGCTCCGGAAATAGCTGGAAGCGCCGGCCTCTGGCCGGCTTTTTCTTGCCGGCGGGACGCCCAGTGCTACCGCTGTTTGAGCGAGAGCGACAGCCCGTCGCGGACCGGCAAAATCAGTGAGAAGAATCGCGGATCGGAAAAAATCAGCTTGTTATACTCCTGAATCGCCTTCGTTGACGGATCGGCCGCCTCTTCGACAACATCTCCGCTCCATAATACATTATCGCAAATGAACAATCCGCCACTTTTCAGACGCGGCGCGGCCAGCTTGAAGATCTGCGGATATTGCTTTTTGTCCGCATCACAGACAATGATATCAAACTGACCATCCAACGATTTGAATATCTCTATCGCCTCGCCGTGCCACACCTTGGCCTTGCCTTCGATGCCGCCCCGCCGGAAAAAATCGGCCGCAGCCTTTACGTTCTCCTCGTCGTATTCCGTCCCGATCAGCTCCGTGCCATCGGGTGCGGCCTTGGCCATCCAGAAAAGCGAATACCCAAACCCGGAGCCGAACTCAAAAACCCGTTTGGCCCCGGTCATTTTGACCAAGGCATACAAGAACCGCCCGACCTGCTGGCCAATGTAGGGGAAGTCCTGTTTTTCTCCGAATGCCGCCATTTCCTGCAAGATCTCATCTGGAGGCGGCGTGATTTTCTTAATGTATTCGCTAATCTTCGGCTCAGTGATGTTCATTATCCAATTCTCCACGGACACAGGTTCAGACGGCGTGGTAACTCGTAGGGGCGCACGGCCGTGCGCCCTTACCCGAATGGCGGACGGCAAGCGGCAGTTACCCCTTCTGCTCTTCTAAGAACTTTTCGGCGTCGATAGCCGCCATGCAGCCGGTCCCCGCGGCAGTGATCGCCTGGCGGTACACATGATCCTGCACATCACCACAGGCAAAGACGCCCGGGACCGAGGTTTTGCTCGACTTGCCCTCGGTGAGTATATATCTCTTCTGGTCAGTCTTGACATACCTGGCGAACACCTGCGTGTTTGGGGAATGTCCGATAGCCATAAACAGCCCCTGGCAAGGGAACTCGGTCTCTTCGCCGGTTTTGGTGTCTTTCAATTTCAACGCATGAATCCCCCTGTCCTGTTCGCCCAGTATATCCACTACGACCGCGTTCCAGACAAACTCGATCTTGGGATTGTCCATCCCCTTTTTCTGCATGAACTTCGAGGCGCGAAGCTGGTCCCGGCGGTGAATGACCGTCACCTTATCGGCAAACTTGGTTAAGAAGATGGCCTCTTCCATCGCCGAATCACCACCGCCGACCACGGCAATCTCTTTCCCGCGATAGAAAAATCCATCACACGTGGCGCAGACCGAAACACCGTGCCCCATGAGCCGCTCTTCAGATTCCAATCCCAGAAGATTCGCCCTCGCTCCCGAGGCGATGATCAAGGTCTCGCCCAGGAAAACCTCTTCCCCGCACATGATTTTGAACGGCCGCCGGGAGAGATCGACCTCGGTCACCTCTTTCCGCAGGATTGTCGTGCCGAAGCGTTCGGCTTGCGCCTTGAACTGGGCCATCAGCTCGGGCCCCATAATACCCTGGGTAAATCCGGGGTAATTTTCCACCTCGGTGGTGGTGGTCAACTGCCCTCCGGGTTGGATACCTTCAAGGACCAGTGGCGCCAGTTCGGCGCGAGAAGCATAAATGGCCGCGGTCAGGCCGGCAGGGCCTGAACCGACGATAACGACTTTGTACTTACTATTTACCATCGAATATTTCCTCCTTCATTTGTCGTTTCCGTCAGACAGCAGCGAAATATAAATATACGCAGCAGAAGAGCAAAGCAGCGTTCAAGCTGACAAAACGCTCGACCGCCTTTCCATTGCCCGCTGGATTCCATTTCGAAATCCCGGACTTCGCCTTTTGCGGATTTTGCCAATTGCGAGGCGTTTGTCTTGGGATCGACTTGACTTGAGCGTGGTTTTGTCCGTAAAATGGCTTGGTTAATACATTCACAAGCGGCCGGTGGATCATCGAGCCGCCCGGGAGTCTGCCTGGGGCTGTAAGTGGTTTTGGAGAAAGATATTACCGACGGGGGTTTACGGGGAGTGCTTATAACCGTGCAGGCAATGTCTTCCGTACTTGGCATATTCTGAAAGGAGCAAGGACACATGGCAACACTAAAAGAAACACTGGCCAAACAAATCCCCGGCCTGCGCGAGGAAATCGCCGCCCTGGTGAAAGAACATGGTGATCGGGAGATATCGAAGGTCACCGTGCGCCAGGCGTACGGCGGCATGCGCGGGGTTCGCGGGCTGGTCTGCGACACCTCTGAGGTATCGCCGGATACCGGGCTGGTCATTCGGGGCATCCCCTGTAAAGACTTAACCGAAAAGCTCCCGGAAGAAATCCTCTGGCTGCTGTTGATCGGCGAGTACCCCGATGCAGCATCCCTGAAGGGTCTGCAGGCCGATCTGAAGGCGCGGGGCAAAGTTCCCGATTACGTGTGGAAAGTGCTGGAGGCCATGCCGGCCGATTCGCATCCCATGTGCATGTTCGATACGGCCATCTTGTGCATGGAAAAGGAATCGGAGTTCCGCAAGGCCTACGACGCCGGCGTCAAGAAAACCGAGTACTGGGAGTCGATGCTGGAAGACTGCCTGAATATCCTGGCCAAGCTGCCGGCCGTCGCCGCTGGTGTTTACCGTCTGCGTTTTAACAAGGGCCCGCGCATCGAGTCTGACCCCAATCTTGACTGGGCTGCCGACTACACGCACATGTTGGGGCTTCCCGACCCCGACGGGACCTTCAAAAAGCTCATGCGGCTGTACATGGTCCTGCACTCCGACCACGAAGGAGGCAACGTTTCGGCTTTCTCCGGCGCCACCGTGGTCTCGGCCCTGTCCGATCTGTACTATGGGCTCTCGGCCGGATTGAACGGTCTGGCCGGCCCGCTGCATGGTCTGGCTAACCAGGAATGCCTGCGCTGGGTATTGGATACCCAGAAAAAATTCGGCGGCGTGCCGACCGATGAGCAGCTCAAGGACTACGCCTGGGAAACCCTGAACTCCGGCAAGGTCATTCCCGGGTACGGGCATGCGGTCCTGCGGGTAACCGACCCGCGGTTTACCGCGTTTTTGGCCTTCGGGAAGAAATACTTGGCCGACGACGAGGTCTTCCAGATCGTGGCCAAAGTCTTCGATGTCGTGCCCGGTGTGCTCAAAGAGATCAAGAAGATCAAAGACCCGTGGCCGAATGTCGATGCCGGTTCCGGCGCGATGCTCTATCGCTTTGGGATGACCGAATTCCCGTATTACACCGTGTTGTTCTCGGTTTCGCGTGCCATGGGCATTTGCTCCCAGGCGGTAGTTGCCCGGGCAATGGGTTTGCCGATCACTCGGCCGAAATCCTCGACAACCAAGTGGATCAAAAAGACCATCGGCGCCTGAGCCATTTACGCCAACGCGCCTGATTAGTTTTCGACATTACAGGGCGGCCCTCTTCCGTATCGCATAACGGAGGAGCCGCCCTTTTTCATAACCGTTGTCGAGGCATTGAATATCGCGCGCTTGACTTGAAGACGTATCGGCTGGCGCGGCCCTGAGGTTCGTCAGGATTTTTTGGTCGGTCAGCACTTGTCTCGCCTGTAATACCCAATGTGTCGAACTCTAAAACCTTGACCTTGGGGCTTGTTGAAAAACCTCTCTTCACGCAAGAATCAGAAAAATCGTCATCGCCAGGAGCGTAGCGACGCGGCGATCTCTTTTCACGCAAGCTGCTGCCACACCAGAGGTTGCCACGCTCCCTACGGTCGCTCGCCACGACGACCCAAAGAGTCGGTTGACTTAATGTTTCGTTTCAGTAACCTTTTTCAACACTGCCTGAAGGGTGGGCCACCCGTCCATGCGATCTCACGTGGACGACGGGGTAGATGTGGACATCTGCCGCCCTCTGGTCTGCGCTCTGGCGTGCGCAGTGTCAGGAGTGCAGGGCTCCTGACCTGCTGGATTCTTGAGAGGTCCCATTCAATGGGAAGCTACGGTGAAGCAAAATGTAGGGCAAAACCCTTCAGCGGTTTTGCCATTATCGGCAGAAGCACTTGGGCTTCTGTCCTACCGGAGTGAGATCAACCACTCAGGCATGGTGCCTATACCGTTGATGCTATACGATCTGTCCTATACTCTGTGTTCTTAATATACGAAGCATGCGTTTACAAGTCGGCCGGGTGTAGTTATATATCAACGAAGGGAATTAGGGCGTGGGCACTGAAGCAGCTGTGGAATAAGAATTGCCCAGGGTTGTTCGATGGGAGGAAGAAGGCAAAAGACCGGCCGTGGGTTGTTGATCACTGGTGGGCCGATTGTGACGATGGAACCGGCACGTCCGCGGATCGAAGCGGTGGCCTGCCTCAACGGCCGAATCATCTGGGCCGGCAGGGCAATTGACAAACCGCGCATCCCCGGCCTGCGCTGGCAGCGCCTCGATCTTCATGGCCGCCTGCTCCTGCCCGCTTTTTGCGACGCGCACACCCACCTCTTGTTTACCGCGCTGGGGAAAACACGCATCTCGCTGGAGGGTACCCGCAGTTTGCCCGAGGCGCTAAAGCGCATTCGTACGGGCCTCAAGAGGTTACCTAGAACGCAATGGGTCCTGGGAACCGGTTTTGACAAGAACCTCTGGCCGTCCGGCGACCGTCTGTGCAAGGAAGACTTAGACACCATTATCCCCGGCCGGCCGGCCGCGTTTTTTTCCAAAGATGAACATGCCCTGTGGGTAAATTCCCTGGCCCTGCGAAAAGCCGGTATCGGGCGGGACACACCCGACCCCGACGGAGGGCGAATCCAGAAAGATTCGCGCACGGGTGAACCGACCGGATACTTAACCGAAAACGCCTATCGACTCGTCTGGAAAATCGTGCCGCCGGTTGGGCAAGCGCAGGGCGAACGCCTGGTGCAATCAGCATTCGCCGAGGCTTACAAAGTCGGCGTTACCCAGGTCCACGACGTCGGCTCGGAGAAGTCTTTCGACATCTTTCAGTCTCTCTATCTCCAGGGGAAACTGCGCCTGCGGGTGTTGCACGCCCTGCCGGTAGAAAAGCTGGAGCAGTTGAGCCAGACCGGTCTGCGATCCGGGTTGGGTGACGAAATGTTTCGCCTGGGCCCGATCAAGGTTTTTCTGGACGGCTCACTGGGGTCGCAAACCGCTCATTTGAAAAAGGCGTACGTTCGCAACCGGAGAAATTTCGGTGTGCCCGTATACACTGCCGCCGAATTTGGCGACATTGTCCGCCGGGCATTTAGGGTCGGGTGGGCGATTGCCGTGCACGCGGTCGGAGATGCCGCCGTGCGGCGGGCGCTGGATGGTTTTCTTGCAAATCGCCGCTGGCGACCACGGCAAATGCTATCGCGTATCGAGCATGTTCAGCTAATCGACCCCGGGGATATTGCCGACCTGGCGCGCTCGGAAGTCGCGGCTTCAATGCAGCCGTCACATCTGGTGGCCGATCGAGACACGGCGGTAAGGCATTGGGGCCGGCGCGCACCCTGGGCATTTGCCTTCAAATCCTTGCGTAAAGCAGGCATCCCGCTGGCCTTCGGTTCGGACACGCCGATTGAGAAACTCAACCCCCTTGCAGGGATTGATGCCGCGGTAAACCGGCAGCGGGCGGGTGATCCGCGCGGCGCGTGGACACCCGCTGAGCGGCTGACTGTCGAAGAGGCGGTTGAAGGTTTCACGCGCGCCCCGGCGTACATCTCCGGGGAGGCGGACCGGAAAGGGTCAATTACTCCGGGCAAGGTCGCTGACTTTGTCGTTTTATCCCATAATATTTTTGCGATTCCGCCGGCTGAGATGGCGAGGACGGGGGTGGAAATGACCGTACTTAATGGGGAAGTGGTGTATGCATGCGGCTAAGATATAGCAAGCTCCCAGTTACGCAGGGCCAGTTTTCTGTTGACAGTGGGCGGCCGGAGAGCGAACTTACAAAAACGGAAGAGTGATATGGGAATCGGCAGAAAGATTGTTTTTGTCGGCATGCTGGCCGTTTTCACTTGCTTTGTCCTTGCGGTTTCGAGCGCAAGTGCGACGGTTGACGTCGTGACCTGGAAGGGTGCCATCGGGCCGACGACCAAACGGGTGATCGGAAACGCGGTCGCTGACGCCGAACTGCACGGCCGCGAGGCGATCATTATCAAACTCGACACGCCGGGCGGGCTGGTTTCCTCGACTCGTGATATTATTCAGATATTGCTTAACGCGGACGTTCCGACCGTGGTGTATGTCTCTCCCTCGGGCGCGGGGGCGGCCTCGGCGGGGATGTATATCACCATTGCTGCGCACATCGCGGCGATGGCCCCGGGAACGAACATCGGGGCGGCGCACACCGTCGGTCCGGAAGGAGGAATTAAGGACTCGGTCTTAAACAAAAAGATCGAGCAGGATGCCGCCAGCTACGTCCGGGCAATCGCCAAACGGCGCTCGCGGAATGTCCGCTGGGTGCAGGACGCAGTTCTATACAGCGTTTCGATAACGGACCAGGAAGCTCTCGATTCCAACGTCGTGGACATCGTCGCCAAATCAATCAGCGATCTGCTCGACCAGATGGACGGACGGGTTGTTGATTTGCCTGCGGGGCCGGATACCTTGCGTACGGCCGGGGCCGAGACCCACGAGGTCAAGATAAGCTGGCAGAATCGCGTCCTGAAAATCATCACCTCGCCGGAGATTGCCTATATCCTGCTTTCCATCGGCGGGTTCGGCATCATGATGGAGTTGTATAATCCGGGCACGTTCATCTCCGGTACGATCGGGGCAATTTGCCTGATTGTGGGTTTCTATGGGTTGCAGCAGTTGCCCTTAAATTACGCCGGGTTGGCCTTAATCCTTCTGGCGTTCATCCTGTTTGCCCTGGAGATTAAGGTGATCAGTCACGGGGTCTTAACGATCGGAGGAGTGGTCGCGATGCTAATCGGATCGCTGATGCTCATCGATTCCAGCGAACCGTACATGCGGATATCCCTGTCGGTGATTCTGGCCGTTGTGGGAGTGACCGCCGCTTTTTTCATCATCGTGGTGACCTTTGCCATAAAAGCGCACACGAAAAAAGCCACTACCGGTGCCAAGGGGCTGATCGACCAGAGGGGTACCGTTAAGGAGAAGCTGGATCCCGAGGGATTGGTTTACGTGGCGGGCGAGTATTGGAAGGCGCAGTCTGATGTGCCCCTGGAGGTCGGCACGCGCGTGAGGGTCACGGCCGTCGATAACATGGTACTCAAAGTGGAACGAGTCGATTAGGAGGATCGATTATGGGAGGATTTCAACCGGGAATCATCACGATTGTGGTGATCGGCCTGTTTATCCTGGCCAATGCTGTCCGTATTCTCAAAGAGTATGAGCGGGGGGTTATCTTCCGCCTGGGCCGGCTGGTCGGGGCCAAGGGGCCGGGCTTGATCTTGCTGATCCCAATCGTCGATAAGATGGTCCGCGTGGATTTGCGCGTGGTGACCATGGACGTTCCCCCGCAGGATGTGATTACCCGCGATAACGTGACGATCAAGGTGAACGCCGTGGTGTACTTCCGGGTTATGGACGCCAGCAAGGCAATCGTCAACGTGGAAAACTTCCTGCTGGCGACGTCACAGATTTCACAGACCACCCTGCGCTCGATCCTCGGCCAGGTGGAGTTGGATGACCTGTTGTCCAAACGCGAACATATTAACCAGCAACTGCAGAAGATCATCGATGACCAGACGGAGCCGTGGGGGATCAAGGTCTCCGTGGTCGAGGTCAAAAACGTCGATCTGCCCGTGGAGATGCAGCGGGCCATCGCCAAGCAGGCGGAAGCCGAGCGCGAGCGCCGGGCAAAAGTGATCCATGCCGAGGGGGAGTTCCAGGCGTCGGGGAAACTCGCCGAGGCGGCGGCCGTAATCAGCAGGCAATCCGGTGCCCTGCAATTGCGATTTTTGCAGACGCTGACCGAGATCGCCACGGAGAAGAATTCAACGATTATGTTCCCTATACCGCTGGACCTGATCAGTCCGTTTTTGGATGCGGCAAAAAAACAGCTTCCGGAGCGGCAGGGTTGACGGGGAAAGACTGAGATTGTCAAGCACAGGCCCCGGTTCTCCTCCGGGGCCTTTTTTGTGCGCTGTAGATCCGTAGGGGCAGTCTCTTTGTGGCTGCCCAGGGCGACCACGTGGGGGTCGCCCCTACAATTCGTTGGCGTTGTTGCTGTTAGGGGTGGCAGTCAATGCTTTGCGTAAGGTGCACTGTCTTAAAGTGATAGCTCCTGCGAGAAACTCCATCATCCTGCGACAAATTTTCGATAATTTTGCCTTACGGCCAATATTTTGATTGACATCGAGATAGCCTGGAAATATAATCGAGTTGTACCGGCAGTGAGAGCCCAGGAGTGATGCCAAAATGGCCAGGTCCAAAGAAGAAGTGCTCGCGACTATTGATTCCGCAGGGGTGAAATACATCCGGCTGTGGTTTACCGATATTCTCGGGCGGCTCAAAGGGATGTCGATTACGCGCTCGGAGATCGAGGAGGTCCTCGATATGGGGCAGGGCTTCGATGGCTCGTCGATTGAAGGGTTTGTGCGCATTGAGGAGTCGGACCTGATGGCCGTGCCCGACCTGGACTCTTTCCGCGTCATCCCCTGGGAGATTTCGGGGGAGCGGGTGGCGTCGATCTTTTGCGACGTGCAGAACCCCGACGGCACCCCGTACGGGGGCGATCCGCGGTATGTTCTGCGGCGAATGCTGAAGAAAGCGGCTGACCTCGGATACACCTTTTACTGTGGGCCGGAAATGGAGTACTTCTATTTCCGTGATGCGAAATCTCCGGAACCGATCGATCAAGGAGGGTATTTCGATTACGCGACTATCGATGAGGGTACCCGGGTGCGCAAGAAAACGGTCAATGCGCTGGAGCAGCTTGGAGTGATTGTCGAATGCTCCCACCACGAAGTCGCGCCGTCCCAGCATGAGATTGATCTTAAGTACCAGGACGCGCTGGTGATGGCCGACTTTGCCATGCTCTATCGGTTGGTGGTCAAGGAGATAGCCGCGGATAACGGCCTGTATGCCACCTTCATGCCCAAGCCGAGCTTCGGGGCCAACGGCTCGGGGATGCATATCCATATGTCGTTGTTCAAGGGGAACACCAACACGTTTTTCGACCCCGACGATCCCTATCATCTTTCGGCCCTGGCGCGGCATTTTGTCGCCGGAGTTTTGACCCACATCCGGGAAATCACGCTGGTTTTGAACCAGTGGATAAACTCGTACAAGCGTCTGGTCGTGGGATACGAAGCGCCGGTGTATATCTCGTGGGGCCGTCGGAATCGCTCCTCGCTGGTGCGGGTGCCGATGTACCGGGTAGGCAAGGAGAAAGCCATGCGTGTGGAGCTGCGTTCTCCCGACCCGGCGTGCAACCCGTACCTGGCCTTTTCGCTGATGCTGGCGGCAGGACTGAAAGGAATCGAAAAGCAGTACAAACTGCCGCCCCCGATCGAGAAAAACATCTTTGAGATGAACGTAGAAAAGCGCCACCGCAATAACATTGAGGCGTTACCCGATTCGCTGGAGAACGCGATTGCGGTTTTTGCCGAGTCCTCGCTGGCACGAGAGACATTGGGCGATCACATTTTCGAATCGTTGATTGCCAATAAGCGCGTGGAATGCGACCGCTACCGCAAGGCAGTGACCTCATACGAATGGGAAGAGTATTTACCCGTGTTGTAAGCTGGTAGCCCGGCGGCCCGCCCCGTCATCTTTCTGGGGGGCGGGCCGTTTTTATCTGGGGCCGGTTGATTCTCCCGGGGCAAGCGGCTATCTTCGATTGTCATGGAGATGTGGGGGAAAAGCCTAACGGAGATGCGGGATATGCTGGAGGCCGGTGAAGTATCGTCAGCCGAGCGGTTGGGCGGGTAAATGGGCTGTAACGTCGCAGTCCTGGTTTCCGGCTCGGGGACGAACCTCCAGGCGATTCTCGATGCCGAACGGGCGAGGAAACTTGACGCCGTGGTGCGCTTGGTCATTTCCAACAAGGCCGACGCTTACGGCCTGCAACGCGCGCGCAAAGCGGGGGTGCGTGCCCTTCATGTTTCGACAAAGACCGAGGGATCGTTCGATGGCGTGGCGAAAAAGATGTTGCAGCTTTTCGCTGAGGAACAAATCGATTTGATCGTTCTGGCGGGATACTTAAAACTCATCCACCCGGAGGTGGTCAGGAAATACAGCCGGCGGATTGTCAATATCCATCCCGCACTGTTACCCAAGTTCGGCGGCAAGGGCATGTACGGTTTGAAGGTTCACGAGGCGGTACTTGCCGCCAACGAGAAGGTTTCGGGGGTCAGCGTGCATTTTGTCGATGAGGTTTACGATCGCGGGCCGGTGGTCGCCCAGCGGACGGTGCCGGTTTTCGCGGGCGATTCGCCGGAGGACTTGCAGGCGCGGGTGTTGGTTGTCGAACACCGGATCCTGCCGGAAACGATCAGCGCGCTGGCCTGTGGGCAAATACCCTTGGGCAAGTAAGACGAAAGGTTTTCTCGATGGAGATGATCACCCTGCAGTATCCGCCGATCTGGCAGACCGAGATTGCCGAATACCCGCTGTTTTCCCGGGGCAAGGTGCGCGATATCTACGATTTGGGTGAGAAGCTGTTAATCGTGACCACCGACCGCCTCTCCGCTTTCGACGTGGTAATGGATGACCCCATCCCCGGCAAGGGTGAAGTCCTAAACCGGCTTTCGGAGTTCTGGTTTGACTACGTTGCCGATTTGCTACCCCATCATCTGATCACCACGGAGGTAAGCAAGTTTCCGCAGGAGTTGCATCGCTACCGGACGATGCTGGCCGGCCGTTCGATGCTGGTGAAGAAATACAAGCGGATCGATATCGAGTGCGTGGCGCGCGGTTACCTGGCCGGTTCCTTATGGAAAGAGTACAGGCAAAAGCGCGATAATACCAGCAATGATCCGGTCCGACTTTTGGGTTTTGACTTTCCTCGTGATCTGCAATTGTCGCAGAGACTGCCGGAGGTGATCTTTACCCCGGCGACGAAAGCTGCGGAGGGACATGACGAGAATATCTCGTTTGCTCAACTAGTTTCTGTGGTTGGTGCTGATCTCGCGGAGAAGATGCGGCGGCTGACCATCGATATCTTCAACAAGTGCGCGCAGTACGCCGAGGAGCAGGGGATAATCCTGGCCGATACGAAGTTTGAGTTTGGTCTGGACGGGGAAAAACCGGTGCTCATCGATGAGATTTGTTCGCCCGATTCCTCGCGTTTCTGGCCGAAGGAGAAGTACGAGGTCGGCCGCGCCCAGGACAGTTTCGATAAACAGGGAGTGCGTGACTACCTGGAAGCGACGGGTTGGGGCAAGACTCCGCCCCCGCCCAGGTTGCCTGAGGAAGTGATTGAAGCGACATCCGCGCGTTACATCGAGGCCTTGCGGCGGCTGCTGGGCTGAGAGGCGCGCGGCAAAGATCAAGGAAAAGTCGGTCAGTTCGGGTTTTGTATTTTATCGATCGGATGATAACGATGAATAAGATGTCGGGCAAAGATGCAGCGAATGAAGTCTCGCCAAACCCGGTGACCATCCGGCGGGCAGTCCTCTCGGTTTCCGATAAGGCGGGCCTGGAGAAGCTGGCCTCTTTTCTGCACCGGAACAATATCGAGATCATTGCTACCGGGGGGACGCTGAGTTTTCTGCGCCGCAGGCAAATTCCCGTGGTCTCCGTCGCCACGCTGACGGGGTTCCCGGAGATCCTGAATGGGCGGGTCAAGACCCTTCATCCCAAGATACACGGCGGTATTCTTTACCGCCGGGGTGAACGCGCGCATGAAGAGGAATTGGCGGAGCACAAGATTAAATCGATCGACCTGGTGGTGATCAATCTATATCCGTTCGAAAAGGTGACCGCCGCTGCTGATTGTTCTTTAGCTGAAGCCGTCGAGAATATCGACGTCGGCGGCCCGTCAATGATCCGCGCGGCGGCCAAGAACTCCGAATCAGTGGCCATCTTGACCGACCCTGACGATTACGCTGAGTTTATGGAAGAATTCGAACGGGGCGAGGGAGTAATCAACGGTGAGACCCGCCGCGGGTGGGCGGCGCGGGCCTTTGCCCGCACGGCGACTTACGATGCCGCGATCGCTGGTTTTCTGGGGCAGCGGTGTGGTGTACCCGATGAAATTCCTGCCATACGCATTTCGGCGTTTAGGCGTCAGCGTGGCCTGCGGTACGGCGAGAACCCACATCAACGGGGAGCGCTGTACAAAAAAATCGGTGGCGACGCGTTATCGCTGACCGACGCGGAAGTTCTAAGTGGGAAGGAGCTGTCGTACAACAACTACTTTGACCTGGAGTGCGCGCTTTGTCTGGTCACCGATTTCCGAGACCAGCCGTTTGCCGTGGTCATCAAACACGCCACGCCCTGCGGGGCAGCCGAGGCGGAGACACTCGCCGAGGCTTACCAACTGGCGCATGATACCGACCCCATGTCGGCGTACGGCGGCATCATCGGGCTTAATCGCGTGGTGGACCTGGCGGCCGCGGAGAAAATCGCCGCCACTCTTTTCGTTGAATGTGTTTTGGCGCCGGGGTATGATTCGGAAGCCCTGGCGTTGCTCAAAAAGAAAAAGATGCGCCGGCTTTTGCAGCTGCCGGGCATGGAGAGTCCCCCGGAAAGTCCGGACTGGGTCTACCGGGCAATCTCGGGCGGGCTTCTGGCGCAATCGCCGGACGTGATTGAGGTTACTGCCGACGACCTGCGGGCGGTGACCAAAAAAGCCGCCCCGGCGGAACAAATACCGTCGCTTCTGTTCGGGCGGCGGCTGGTCAAGCACGTTCGGTCCAATGCTATCGTATTAGTAAAAGGTACCGCGGCAGTGGGCATCGGCGGGGGACAGACCTCGCGCATCGATGCGGTAAAGATGGCCGTCGAGAAAGCAGGTGAACGCGCCGCCGGCGCGGTCCTAGTCTCGGACGCGTTTTTCCCGATGCCGGACAATATCGAGGTCGCGGCCCGGGCCGGAGTAACCGCTATTATCCAGCCGGGAGGGTCAAAAAAAGACCCGGAGGTCATTGCCGCCGCCGATAAGCTCGGCCTGGCCATGGTTTTCTCCGGGGTGCGGAATTTCCGGCATTAGCCAGACGTCGTGAGATGATGTCAGAGAAACCGGGAACACCGGTGACGGGATCGCCGCTTTGTGGCAAGAAAATCCTCTTCGGGATCACCGGGGGGATTGCCGCGTACAAGTCGGCGCATTTAGCCCGCATTTTCAAGGGTGAAGGCGCCGAGGTGTGGGTGTGCATGACGTGCGCGGGGACGAAGTTCATCACGCCCTTGACCATGGAAACCCTCACCGAGCGTGAAGTGCTCCACGAGTTGTTCCCCGAAAAACGAATGGTCGGCACACGGCATATCACCATCGCCGAATGGGCGGATGTCCTTGTCATCGCGCCGGCGACGGCCAATATCCTGGCCAAGATGCGTGCGGGGATCGCCGATGATTTGTTGACCACGCTTTTGCTTTCGACCACGGCGCCGATATTCGTTGCGCCGGCGATGAATACCCGGATGTATGACCATCCGGCCACCCGGGAGAACATGGAAATCCTGCGCGCGCGGGGCGTGCATTTTATTGACCCCGGGGTCGGCGATTTGGCTTGCGGTACGGTTGGGGTGGGGCGGATGGCCGAGCCGGATGAGATTGCCGCTGTATTGCGCGGCTTTTTTCAGCGCGCGTCCGATTTGCAGGGTCGGAAAATCGTGGTCACCGCCGGCCCCACGCATGAACCGCTGGACCCGGTGCGCTATCTGGGCAACCGCTCCTCGGGCAAGATGGGCTACCGGATCGCTGAAGGCGCGGCGGCACGCGGCGGCACAGTCGTTTTGATTTCCGGACCATCATCTTTGCCCGACCCGCCCGGCGTTGAGATCGCCCGCGTGGAAACGGCCGCACAGATGAAGTTGGCTGTCGATGAGCGCTTCGACGAGGCGGACGCGGTAATCATGGCCGCGGCGGTGGCCGACTTCCGTCCGACCAATCCCGCGGAGCAGAAAATCAAAAAGAGAAAGGCGACCGCGGCAATCAAAGTTGAACCCACTGCGGATATCCTGCTGGGCCTGGGACAACGCAAGAAGCATCAGGTGCTGGTTGGTTTTTCCGTGGAGACGGAAAACCTCACCGAGGAAGCGGGGCGGAAATTACAAGAGAAAAACCTGGACCTGGTGGTGGCGAACAATCCGAACCTTCCGGGCGCCGGATTCGGCACAGACACCAACATTGCCCTGCTTATCGACCGTGAGGGGAAACCGACACCAACCGGTAAAATAACAAAAAGGGCGTTGGCGGAACTCATCCTGGACCGTATTGTTCTGTTGTTGCGGTCATAACCGGCCCCCGGATGTGTTGAAGGCGATGCCTATGGCCCGTACGTCCGAAGAGATTAGCGGCATTTTGAAAATGACGCGGCAGGCCTTCGGCCAGCGTTTGGAGAGTGAACCGGGCCTGGATTTGTTTGACACCGAAGTCCCGCCGTTTGGTCCGCCGGAACCCAAGTACGCCGATCTTAAGTCTTTTGAACAGGCGATATGCGCGTGTCAAAAATGCTCGTTGGGCAAAACGAGAACGAAGTTCGTTTTCGGTGTCGGCGATCCGCAGGCCGGCATTATATTCATCGGCGAGGCCCCCGGGCACAATGAAGACCTCCAGGGGGAGCCGTTTGTCGGGCGGGCCGGACAGTTACTGGATAAGATCCTGGGGGCGATCAAACTCTCGCGGCAGGAAGTTTACATCGCCAATATCCTTAAATGCCGGCCCCCGGACAACCGCGATCCCCTGCCCGAAGAAATGCAGACTTGCCTGCCATACTTGCTGGAGCAGATTAAGCTGATCAAACCGAAACTGATTTGCTGCCTGGGACGGGTGGCGGCGCAGATGCTTTTGGATACCAAGGTCCCGTTGAGTAAGCTGCGGGGGAGGTTTATCGACTATTACGGGATGAAGCTTTTAGTCACCTACCATCCGGCGGCGTTGTTGCGCAATCCCGGGTACAAGCCCGATACCTGGGAAGATGTCCGGATGCTGCGGCGCGAATACGACCGCATGGAGGGAAGACCCGCGGCGGTATAAGCCGCTGCCGTCATTCGAAGCAGGCGGTTGAGATAGGGGGGAAGGCGTGGAATATGCAGTGATCATGGCCGGAGGGCGCGGGGAACGTTTTTGGCCCTTGTCACGGCGGGCACGGCCCAAGCAGCTCCTGCCGATCATCTCGGAAAAGACGATGCTCGAAGAGACCCTGGATCGGATTCTGCCCCTGGTGCCGTTGGACCATATCGTGGTGGTTACCGACCGTGAGCTTAAAGACGCCGTTCTGCAAAGCGTGCCCCTGCTCGGTCCCGAGCACATCATCGCCGAACCATATGGGAAAAACACCTGTCTGGCAATCGGCCTGGCAGCAGTGGAACTGAAAAAGCGCGACGCCAAAGCAGTGATGATCGTGCTTTCCTCGGATCACCTGGTCAAACCCGCGGAAAAACTGCTGCAGATTCTCAGTGAGGGTGTGCGGATCGCCCGGCAGGGGGAATACCTGGTGACCATCGGGATCAATCCGACCCGGCCGGAGACGGACTACGGGTATATCGAGACCGGCCCGCAGTTTGCGTCGGAAAAAGGAATCCACTCGTACCAGGTGGCGGCATTTAAGGAGAAACCTGATCGCCCGACGGCCCAACACTATTATCTCGACCGCCGACACCTGTGGAATTCGGGGATTTTCATCTGGTCGGCGGAGGCGATCCTAAACTCCATCGGGCGCTGCCGCCCTACGGTAAGAGCCATGCTTGAGGAGTACGCCAAGCATATCGGCACCGCCGATCAGCAAGCGGCCCTGGATGAGTTGTACCGGGAGGCGGAAAGCATTTCGATCGACGTGGCCGTCCTGGAATCGGCGGACAACGTGGTGGTGCTCAAAGGTGATGTAAAATGGGACGATGTTGGTTCCTGGCTGGCCCTCCAGCGTATCCGCAAGACCGGCATCGCCGGCAACGTACAGATTGGTGAAGTACTTGCTGCCGATTCGTTCGAGACAACGGTGGTCAACGATGGCGACGGGATTGTCGTTTGTTTCGGGGTTTCCGACCTGGTGATCGTCAAGACGGATAACATCGTGATGGTCGCGCACAAGGCGCAGATGCCCCGGATTAAAAAGTTATTGGACATGATGGAGGAAAATGAAAACCTGCGGCAGTATTTGTAGATGGTTTAGGGCGGTCTTTTTCGGGGGGGCTGCATGCTGGCTTTTGTTTTGGTCTTGTGCGGTTCTCTTCCGGGGGGAGGGCACGGGGCGGCGCGAGCGTGATGAAACCCGCGTTGAGCGCTCCGATCCCCTTGCTTTTGCCGGCGATGAAGTGATCGTTACCCAGATCGATATCGGCCTGCCTGATTATTCCGGGATGGCTGTGGATACGGCCGCCACCCGGCCGCAACCCACAACACCCGCCGATTCCACCGCCGAGGGATACGATGTGCAGTTTTACGCCACACTGAATATTCTTAAGGCCCGGCAGGTACAACAACAGGTCGATACCTTAACCGGAATGCCGGTGCGGGTTCTCTTTGCGGAACCCTATTACAAGGTTCTCGCCGGGCCGTATCGGAGTTTCGAGGAAGCCGAGACGTTTTTGCGTGCGGTGACCCGGTTGGGGTTTTCCAGCGCCTGGATTGTCGGACATAAAGCGAAAACAGGAAAATGATTCATGGCGGCGCTGGAGATCATTCGTTACGCCAGGCAGTCGCCTTCTCCAGAACTGGTCGACCGTTTGGCCGAACATATCTTCATCGGCGGGCTGGCTATTCTGCCCACCGACACGGTGTATGGCCTGGTGGGTGATGCGACGGCGGACCCTGCGGCGCGGACGATCTTCCGCCTGAAGAACCGCCCGGTGGAGAATCCGTTGCCGGTCTTTGTTGACGGGCCGGCTTCGCTGTCTCGCTGGAATATCCGCCTGCACCCCAAGCACCTTCCGCTGGCGCAGAAGTTCTGGCCGGGCCCACTGACGCTGGTGGTGCCGGTCTGGCCGGGGTTTTATCTGCGTGTGGGGGGGGATGGCCGCTCGGTTGGGGTGCGCTCGACGGCCGAACCGATCATCTTTGCCTTGATGAGAAAGACCAACCGATACTTGTTTGCCACCTCCGCCAACCCCTCGGGGGCCAAGCCGAACGAGTTCGACATTCCCGCCTGGTTGGGAGAGTTCCCGGACGTGCGCATTTTGTGGTTCAAGCCAGATGACTATACTCCGCAAGCGGTCTCGTCGGTGATTGACCTGACCGGCAAGACCCCGGTTCTTGTGCGCGCGGGCGCCATTCCGGAGAAGTCTTTCAAAAAACTTCTGCCCGGTTTGGAAATCCGTCAGTAAAAAGATGTTGCCTGTCTCTGGCGGCGTGGGGATATTGAACGCCATTCCAAAGGGAGGGAAAAATACTCATGCCGGCCGGCCCATATCACGTGACCATCGTTTGTTCGGGAAATACGTGCCGCTCCCCGATGGCCGAGGGCATCTTGAAAAAAGCCCTGGCCGAACGCCGGGCGAGCTATATTGCGGTGAGGTCCGCTGGAACACTGGGGATTATCGATTCTCCGGCCACGCCGCTGGCGGTGGAGGTGTCGCGGTCGTTCGGCGTGGATATCTCCGGCCATCGCTCACAGGAGTTCACCCGTGAACTGGCCCAGACCAGTGATTTGATCCTGGCACTCGCCGCAGAGCATCACGACAGCGCCCTGGCGTTCGGGATCCCGCGGGAGAAGGTGTTCATGCTCCAGACATTTCCCCGCCGGATCGGAGATTTGCCGGCCGCCTCGATTAGCGATCCGATCGGCGGGGACAAGGAAATCTACCGGCGCACGTTCCTGAAAATCGATGATGCCCTGCAAAGGGGGGTGGGGGAGATTATGCGCCGGGCGGCGGTCAGTAAACCCGCAAAGGAAAAAGAGGACTGACGGTGTGGTGATGACGTTGCGCACCGGCAAAGAAGCTGCCCGAAGAGTCAGACACAGATCCCGCCTGGTTTGTTGCCTGGTGACGATTATCGTGCTTTTGGCCGCCGTCTTTGCGCGCTCGAATAACCAGCGCACCGCACCTTCGCCAGACCGGGCAGGCGCCGAACCTGCTTATGACACGGCCCCGGCGGGTGACACGTCTGCCGGATGCGGCATTTCTTTCGACAGCCTGCCGGAATTCGACGCGACGCTTCCCCCTTATCAATACCGGCCCATCACGAATCTTGCTTTCGGGGTCGGCGAGACGCTGAAGTTCTCCTTAGGGTGGGAAAAAATTGTGGCCGGTCGGGCGCAAATCGCCATCCCGGAAATTGTCGAGCATCAGGGGCGTACCTGCTTTCGCACGGTGTCCACGGCGCGCTCGACACGTTTGTTCTCGACCTTTTTTGCGGTGGAAGACTGGGCCGAATCAATCATCGACGTGAAGGAAATCATACCCCTGCACTTCGAAAAGCACCTGCGGGAGGGCAAGTACAAGTCCGACCGGGTGGTTGACTTTTATCCGGAAGCGGGTGTGGCCATCACCGGCACCGACACCGTTCGCGTTCCGCCATACGTTCAGGATGCGCTGTCGCTCCTCTACTATGTGCGGACGCAGCCGTTGAAGGTTGGGGATACCCTGTACGTGGATAGTTTCTCGAAGGACAAAACGTATTCGCTTGAAGTGCGCGTGATCAAGCGTGAGCGCATTCAAGTCAAGGCGGGGACGTTTAATACCATCGTTGTCGAACCGCTTTTGCAGGCCGCCGGACTCTTTAAGCACAAGGGAAGGTTGAAAATCTGGTTGACTGACGACCGGTTGAAAATGCCGGTGTTGATGAAAAGCAAGGTCATCGTCGGTTCGATTGTCGCTGAACTCGAAGAATATAAGCTGGGCCGCCTGGCCCGCTACTAATCATGGCGCCGCACAAGCAGGTCGATTTGCGTAAGGTCACCACCGTCCCGGTGCGCCGCCGCGGTGGGATGTATAAGAGTAAGGCGTTCGCGCGCGTGCCGCAACGCACCGATACGATCGGCAAGTTTCTTTGTGGATTGCCGCAAATCCTCAAGGGCAATGATTGGCGGGAGCTAATCGAGAAAATTGCCGCCGCACATAAGAAGAAAAAGCCGATCATCTGGTTTGCCGGCGCACATGTGATCAAGTGCGGTCTGTCCCCGATCATTGTTGATCTGATGAAGTCCGGGCTGGTTGATCTCTGGGCGATGACCGGTGCGGGAGCGATTCACGATTTGGAGATCGCCCACCTGGGGTACACCGCCGAGGACGTGCTGGCCAACCTGCAAGCGGGTACGTTCGGGATGGCGCGCGAGACAGCCGGCTGGTTTGCCGAGGGGGTGGCGCGGGCGAAAAAGCACCGGATCGGTCTGGGGGAAGGGATGGGGTGCGCCCTGGCGGAGGCGAAATGCCCGGGCAAGCGCGACTCTCTATTGCATACCGCCTATCGCCTGGGTATCCCGGCCACCGTGCATGCGGCGATCGGGACCGATATCGTGGCGCAGCATCCCAATTTTGACGGTGCCGCGGTGGGCGAGGCCAGCCACGTTGATTTTAAGGTTCTATGCGCGGTGGTGCGCCGGCTCAACCGGGGAGGGGTCGTTCTGCATTTTGGCTCGGCGGTGCTCTTGCCGGAGGTGTTCTTGAAGGCGCTGGCTGTGGCGCGGAACTTAGGTCGGGTGGAGAGGTTTACCACGGCCAACTTCGATATGATCCAGCATTACCGCCCGCAGCAAAACGTGGTTTCCCGGCCCACGGCTGGCTCGGGTTGGGGGTTTAGCTTCACCGGTCATCATGAGTTCATGCTGCCGTTGCTTTGTGCGGCGATTAAAGACAGGCTGAAGATATGACATGGAGCAACAAATGTCGGGTTTCTCCGCCTCGCCTCGGCGAGTCGTCGGAACCCGACCTACAGGAATTTCGACCAGCGGGGCGCCGGCCCTCCGTTTGGAGATCGTAAGGTGGGCGGTGCGCAGTCTACTTCTTATCTACCAGGATCGCGATGCCGATTATGATCAAGACCACCGGCCAGTAGGACCACATCGAGCCGGTAATGAGTCCCAATTTTTGCAGCAAAAAACCCACGCCCACCAGGATGAGTAGGCCGCCTGTTATGTAGCGAAACCATCCGTTTGTGTGTCGATGCATTGTTTCCTCCCCGTGTCAGGATCATGCCGCGGCCGGCAACCGACTTGTCTGGTATTCGTAATCGCCGGACAAAATGTTTCGCTTTTTCTACCTGTCAGATGGGCGCCGGTCGGGGACTTTGCGAAAGATGAAGAGTCCCCCCGCCATGATACACGCCAATACCAGGATGGCCAGCCGATAGTTTAACGAGGCAGCGACCGTTGGCGAATCGGCAAGACCGAGATACTCCGCCAAAGACAGCAAAACATCACCAGCGTCCCGGCCGGCCGCGAAGAGAGTAACCACCAATCCCCAGACCAGCGGTCCGATGATTGCGGCGGCCCGGCCGGAGAGGGAATACAATCCGAAAAACTGCCCGACCACGTCGCGCGGCACCAGGCCGACCAGCAAGGCGCGTGATGACGTCCAGACCGCTCCCAGAAAGATGCCGACGAATGAACCGAGGAACCAGAACACCGTCTGGCTGGCCGTGCCCGCCACCACAAGCAGGGTGGCGATCCAACCACAGACAGCCAAGCCCAGCGCGCGCTTGGGACCGATCTTGTCGGTCAGCCAGCCCCAGGCGATAGAACCGCCGACGGCTGAGATGGTCGAAATGATAAAAAGGATTGTCTTGGCCTGGTCGGAAAAGCCCATTGCCTTTTCGGTGTAGATGGCCATGAAGATGACTATCGTGGCGATGGCGTCTTCAAAGAAATAATCGGCGACCAAAAAGCGCAGGACGCCGGGGTATTTCCTGGTTTGCCGCAGGCCATCCCATACCCGGCGAAATGAGGTGCGGATAAGGCCACGCCGGGTTGTGTGTCCGTGCGCGATGGCAGTTGATTTGCGCACCCAGAGAAAGGCCGGCAGGGCGAAAACCAAAAACAACAGGGCGGTAGGAATGAATGCGCCGGAGCGTCCCCAACCGGGAAGGCCGGGGACGTTTATCCCGAAGACGTTTCCCTCGACGAAGGGCAACACGGCGATCAGCCCGAAAATGGCCCCGACGTACCCCAGGGCCACACCCCAGCCGGAGATCTTCCCCATGTTTTTTGGTCCGGCGATTTGGGGAAGTAAGGCATTGTAAAAGACGATCCCGCCCTCGTAGCTGACATTGGCCAGGACAAACAAGACCAGGCAGACCAAGACCAGTGCAAACCCCGGGGCGAACAAACTGGCGAAAACACCTATAATCAAGACCGAGCCGATGCAGGTCAAACTCAATACAATCAAAAGTCGTTTCCGATTGCCCAAAAGATCGGAGGCTGCTCCCAGGGCCGGCATGACCAGCGCGGTCAACAACATGGAGATTGAATACGGCACGGCGTACCACAAATCACCCATTGCCAGGTCGATGACCACCCATTGCGCGAAATACATGGTCAGGATGTTCATCGAAAAGATCGTGTTGGCGAAGTCATAAAACAGCCACGACCAGATTTCGCGCCGGCTGGGTCCTGTGCTGAAGCGGGGCATCTTCGGGATATTCTCTTCTTCGATGTTAGCGTAAACTGTTATTGGAATCATCGAATGGTTTTGTATAGTGAGATTGTTACTCGTCGGCCCATCTCGGCAATGCTCCTGAGGTGCTAGTGGCTGCGCTAGTTAAAAAAGCGCAGGTGCAAGCCCCACATGATGGTGCGCCCGAGGAAATTATATCCGGGGGCTTTGCGATAGCCGTAATTGAACAGGTTTTGTGCGAGCCAGTAAATCGTGAAGTCTTTGATCGTGGCCGAGCCCAGAACGTCAGTGCGGAAGACATCGGGCCGGTCGTACGAGGTATAATCGGCGGAGGGAGTGCGCCAGTACATAAACTCCGCCGCACCGTGCAATTGGAGATTGAGCTTGCGCACTGTCAGATCGGCGTTGACCGCGCCGGTGCAGCGGTGAGCGAAGTAATCGGGCAACCGCTTGCCGCTCACCTCCTCGGTCCGCCTGTAGCCGTACTTCAAGCGGCCCGAAAAGGGACCGATATCCGGCAGCCCCACGAATATCTCCAGCCCGACGGTGCGCGCGTCTGTGCCTGAGGGTTGGTAGGCCAAGGTCGTGTTGCCGTCGGCCTGGTCCTTCCAGGAGTAATAATCCTGTTCATATGAAGCCCACCCGGATAGTCTTATTGAGAATTGCTGTCCAGGGCGGTAGCCGAACTCGGCGGTGACGCTGTTGGACCACCAGGGAGCCAGCTTGTTGTTCCCGACTTCAGAGTAATGGATTATCCGGTTTTCCAGATCTTCAAAGACTGCCGTGTGGGGGAGCCATTCGCGGTCGGCGAGGGATGGGATCATGCGGAAACGGCGGAGGCCTATTCCCATGGTCAGTTTTTCCGCAGGGGAAAAGCGCCAGTTCGCGAGAAATTGTGGTCCCGGACCGTCGTGATCGTTTCCGTCAACGCTTGCCGATAAATAAATGGTGTGCCGCCTCGACGGTTGGCGAGTCTGTTCTGCCCACAGTGCATACTCAGGGCGGCGGAAATGCTCCGCGCGGACGTGTAACTGCCATAAGGCAATAGTTGCTCCCACCCGCCAGCTATCTATCCTGTCCGGCTTATCTGGGCCATAAACCACAGCGAGCTCAGCGCGAGACTTCTTTTGATTTATTGTGTGCTCGCCCCATTTTTCCCGCAACTCATCCGACGATTCGGTCCTAAGAGAATGCTTGCTGTTGTCGTAAGCGAAACGAACCGACCATGGCGAATAGGTTGTATCGCCACGGAAGACGAGTGCGTCAACGTGCCAACTTAGATCGTCGCGGCGGAAGTTGTAGCGCCAGAAGTCAATGGCGGTCGGGATATCGGATTTGGCTCGATACTGATAATAGGTCGTGGCAAGGTTGTACCTGCCGCGTAGTGGCGTGATGATCCTGGCATGCAGGTAGCGATTGTCGCCGCCATCGTAAGCGTAAGGGCCACGGCCGTCGGACCGGGCAAAGGAAAACCCGAGGTTGACCGTCCGCCGTCCGGGAAGGGGCCGGAAAAGCCGTCCCTGAGTAAGCGAGAGACCATAGTCGCCCCGCCGGACAAAAAAATCCGAGTAGGGCTGGGCGACGAGGGAATCAAACGTCCGGACGGAGAAAACCTCGCCGGGCAAACCGCCCGGTGGGGACGTCGTGTGCGCCAACGAGGAAAACATATACGGGGGAACGACCATGAAATCGGGCGAGAAGGTTTGCGGAAAAGTCGGCCGCCGAAGATCGACGTCTGCACCGTCGAGGAGCACCCGGACCGGCAGGGGATTCAACCCGCGATAGGAAAAAGCGCGTTCGGTCGCGTACTCGGTGGTGGCAAAGGCGTCAAGCTCCGCCTGCCAGAGCAGGTGGTCGGAAAAGGCCGTATGGGGATAAGCCGCCAGGTCACAAAAGGAGAAACCGTGCTGGTCAATTCCGCGTAAGGGGGCAAGGACCGGAGGCAGGATGGGGGCCGGTTGTGCTTGGGTCATCGCGGTAGTGTCGGCTTCCGCCCGCCGCAGCCATTCGAGGATTTTCGAAACCTCTTTTTTCGTTTTTTCCCTTATGCTGTCGGGTGGGGCAAGCGGCTCTTCGCTCTTGGTGGTGTCGGTCGGTTGCCCTTCAGCAGGAGGCTGATCGGCGAGTACAGGCAGTGTGAAAAGAGAAAACAGCACGGCGGCGATAATGAAACTCCACCGTGTTGGACTTTTTCTCATGGACTTAACCTTGGCCGTCTCTTGTTCGTGCCGGCACGATTTTCCGCAACACCGGAAACACGAAAGCAAATAAGAGGGAATTTGAAGCGATGTGCAACGAGGAAAACGGGATCCCGGCGATCAACCAGGCCCAGAGATTACCCAACATCCAGAACATCGCCAGGTTGGTCAGCACATCGTAAAAGAGGGTGATGACAATTGCGGTGAGGGCCAAGCCCCAGCGGCGGGGTAAAGAAAATATCCGGTGGGGATTAAACCGTGCGGCAAGACCGCCCGCGGCTCCGGCGACGGCCATCCCGATAATCTGTGCCGCGGTGACCGGGGGCAATGCCGCCCCGAAGGGGTTCAGGGTGGAATATAGAAATTCGCCGAGGGCAGCGACGGAACCACCCCAGAATATCCCATAGCGAAACCCGATGAAGAAGTAAACCAGGGTGAACGGTTCGACGTTGGGCAGGCCGACGGCCGGCATTTTCAAGACAAAAGCGGCGGCCAGCAGGCCGCCAATTCTTGCGACGTCCCGAAGGTGAAGGTTCACTCTCTGAACACCGCTACTTTTTGTATTGATTTTTGGCTGCCCAGGCGCACCAGGCAGAGGTAAACCCCGGAGGCGACTTGTTGTTTGTCACCGTTGCGACCATCCCAGGTGAATATGTGGGTCGACGCATCGTGGTTGTTACTCTCTCCTTCCTTGAGGTAAAGGGTGGCTTCTCCTCGGCCTCCACGTACTAACTCTCCGGCTACGGTGAAAAAACACACATCCGTTTCTTCTTTTGCCCTGCGGGGGACCATGACTTTGAGCAAACCCTGATCAACGTTGTACGGATTAGGCCCTAGTACAATTTCGTCCACCGTAATGCCGTGGAGAGTATCGGAAACCTCATAGATGAATACCTGGCCACCAATGTTCTTGTTCTCGGTATACTGTTCGCTATAGGGTATCACCATGACCATGAGGTTCTCATAGTTTTGCCAGGAAGGTACGATCAGGGGCCCGGTAATACTGCGCGTGGACACCAATTCCGGGTCAGAAGAATGCGTCATCCTTGCAGCGGTCAGTGCCCAGAGATTCAAATTGTCATGCGTGATCTTCAGTTTGAAGTCGATCGTCGAATCTGCGGTCGGTCTGAGGAACTTCAGATATGCCACACCCAGATATTTCGGTGCGATCAACGCGCTAATCGTATCGGTAAATGGATACTCATCATGCTGGTTCAAAAACTGAGATTCGTCAATCGTGGGGTAGTTCATGCCTTCGGAAAACGAAAACGGGATGACATCATGTCGGTCACCGCTGTAATAAGACCACAACCGAAAGCGCCCGAGTTCCTCATGAAATGACGATCCCCGCGCCTCGAGTTGTTCGGAGAAGGCCTCGATGCTGTTGAGGTATGCCTTCCGGCCGCACTGCATCCAGATATCGTGAATAATATCATTACCGAAACGTTCAGATAAGAAACGGGGCCACAGGCAGGCACCATACATATAAAGACCTTGCTGGCTGGTCAACGCCCAGTCCGGATGTTCGAAAAACGCTGACAGGTACGCGTAATAGTCGTTGACCTCGTTATACACAATATCTTCCATCCAGGTCGCGGTCATTTCATGCCACCAGATATCGCTGTCTGTGTCGTCGGGAGACTCGTAATATTCTGAGAGGTCGATGCCAAACTGCACGGCATGGAAGAATTCGTGGGCGGCGGTCACCGACATCATTTCCTGCCACTGTTCGGGGTCGTACCCCTGATATCCCTGATAGTCGTTGTCCAGCAAGAGATAGGATGTACCGATCGGGACGCCGTTTCCTCCGCCCGGGATTATTTCGTCCGGTTGAGTCAGGCCCAGATAGATGTTGCCGAGGTTTTTTAAATATACGTCGTATGCTGCTGTACCGCCCTCTTCGTAGAAATCGTCCGCCGGGGGCTGTGGATAACCCATCTCGGTTATTTCCTTTTGCCAGACGTTGTGCAGAATCTGCGCGCACGTATCGACATAAAGCGGAATCCCCTCGGCGTTTATTCCGTGCGACATATCGACCCCATTTGCACCGCTGGTATCGTAATGGATGCGAAAGTTGCCGTCGGGAGTATCGTAGAAGAATTCAAGCTGCGGGCGTTCAGCGAGGTACGGTCGAAGCAGCGCGCGGGTTTCCTCTGAAAGCTGGGACCATAGCGAGAACGCTTCGGCCATGATGGGTGTGCCGCATTTGCGGAACTCTAACTCTTCTCCCGCCTGGAGAAGAGGACTTTCCGGCTCGAAAATTGACAGGACATTGCGGATGATTTCCTGCTCCCTTTGCGCGGAGAGACCTTCGGCCAGCACACCCTGGCCCGGCCACGCGCTCGCCAGCACCACCGCGAGAACCCAGGCTATTCTTTTCATCGTATGCTCCATCTCACGCCACTCGTCTCAGATCTTCCCATTGACCAGTTGGACGCACTCCTGTAGTACACCGTCGGCCTGGGCTTCAAGTTCCCCGATTTTCTGGCGCATCTCGGTGACGAACGCTTCATCTTCCAGCCCGCCGAGATTGATCTTCACGTTCCAGCCCGCCGAATAGACCGCTGCCTGTGCCATCCGTGCGCTTACTCCACCATCGGTGACCGAGTTAACGTTGCCGAACGCGATCACCTCGCGGGCCAGCTTCAATACTTCCAGTGCCCCGGCGGCTACCTCCATTGGCACCTCGCAGGCGGCCTTGGTGGCGTCGGTGACCGCCTCCAGCCGGGCTTGTTTTTCTTCGTCGGTGTCTTTTGGCTTTTTGCGCGCGGCGATGATCGCGTTGAACGCGTCGGCGTCCTCCTGGATAAGCTTGCCCAGCCGACCGCCCAGTTCATCGGCGCGGCTGATCACGGTTTCCATCTTTTCTCTCACCTCGACATATTTCTTTTTGCCGATGGTGAGCCGTCCGACCATGGCCACCAGTGACGCCGCCAGCATCGCCGAGGCCGCGGCTACCGACCCGCCGCCGGGAGCGGGTGAGCTGGAGGCAACCTCATCGGCAAAACCGTTCCAGCCGGTCTCGGTCGCTTGCTGGGTAATGGTCTCGGCCAGCTTTTCTTCAAGAATCTGATCGGCAGAGAAATTCTCCAGTTTCAGGTAGTGCTCCGCACAGTCGGTAAGCGCCTTTTGTGGAGTCAGCCCGACAATCTCGGAAGACAGGACGTTCACTCCCCACCGCTCGGCCTCGGATTTAATCAAGTTAAGTACGCGGAAGATGGGGGTTTTGGTGTAGTTGACCAGGTTCATCGAGACCTGGGCCAGACGGCGGTCTTTGATCTCGAAGCCCATGGCCTTGACAAAGCGCAGGCCGCCACCGCCGAAGCGGATAGCTTTGGCGATCTTTTTGGCGATGGAAACCCGTGGTGTGTCGAGATATACATTAAAGGCAATCAAGGGAAAGCGCACCCCGATGGCCGTGGCGCCGGAGCGGAGGTTCATCTTCGCGGGGCCAAAGTCCGGTTTGCGGTCGGGATTGGTCTCGATTTCATCCCGAATACCCTCGTATTGCCCGCGCCGCACGTCGGCTAAGTTTTCGCGGTCGGAACGGGTGGCTGCCGCTTCATACAGGTAAATCGGGATCTGCAATTCGTCGCCCGCACGACGACCCAGTTCTTTGGCCAGAGACACGCACTCGGCGGTCGAAATCCCGGAAATCGGAATAAACGGGACGACGTCAGTGGCGCCCATGCGGGGATGTTCGCCGGTATGTGTGGTCATGTCAATTAGTTCGGCCGCCTTGGACATGGCGCGGAACACCCCTTCGGCGACCGCCTGCGGTTTGCCGACAAACGTGACCACCGCGCGGTTGTGATCGGCGTCCATTTCCTTGTCCAAAAGGGCGACGCCGTCCACCGTCAACGCCGCACCAACTATCGCCTCTAGCACCTGGGGGCGCCGCCCTTCCGAGAAATTGGGTACGCATTCTACGATCGCCGCCATTTATCTATCTCCTTTACCCCTTGTCCGCGGTTACAATCACAACTCCGCTATGATACCAACTTGCCGGCCAAAATGCAAGGCTGCCACCGGGGCCGATGGCAGCTTCTGGCAAAGAAGATACGCCGGCGGTATAAGGCTCTGTCTGACTTCTCAGCGTATTGTCGAAACCACGCCCCGCGCTTACTGCGCGGAACTCAGGGGTTTCAACCTACATGATCTCACAAAATGGGGGCGGGAGGAATTAAACGCGGAAGTTTTTGGCGGCGCGCTTGTCGCCGAAGTTATACTTGTTGATCTTGCGGTACAGGGTGGAGTTGTCGATGCCCAGGATCTCGGCAGCCCTGGATTTGTTCCAGTCGGTCTGGTTGAGGACCCAGTAGATGTAGGCCTTTTCAATGGATTCCAGGGTGGGGGAGGCCGGTGACGGCTCGCCGACGGGAATGACCTCCGGCAATTCGGAGAGCTTTTCCGGGAGGTCATTCGGCTCGAGGATCGTACCCTTGCCCAAAAGCGCCGCACGTTCCAGGACGTTTTGCAGTTCACGGACGTTCCCCGGCCAGCGGTATTTGTGCAACAGGTTCATCGCCGCCGGGCCGAGCTTCTTTTGGGGGAGCTTCAATCGCGTACAGGCGATCTTCAGGAAATGCTCAACCAGTTCGGGTAGATCGTCCAGCCGGTCGCGCAGTGCGGGGAGGAAAATGGTAATCACGTTCAGGCGGTAATACAAATCAGCGCGAAACCGTCCGGCCTTGACCATTTCCTCCACGTCGGCGTTGGTGGCGGCCAGAAGCCGTACGTCCGCGGAAATCGGCTTGGTCGCCCCGATCGGGGTGATCGTCTTGTCCTCCAGTACGCGCAAGAGCTTGACCTGGATCGCCGGTGAGGTTTCGGCGATCTCATCCAAGAACAATGTCCCACCATCGGCCGCCTTAAAGAGTCCCTCCTTATCCTTGACCGCGCCGGTGAACGATCCCCGGGTGTGGCCGAAAAGCTCGCTCTCCAAAAGTGTTTCCGGCAGAGCGGCGCAGTTGAGCGCGATAAACGGTCCACCCAGGCGGCGGGAGTGGTTGTGAATGGCGCGGGCAATTAAGTCCTTGCCCGTGCCCGACTCCCCGCGGATGAGAATGGTCGAGCCGGTTTCGGCCACCTTGGCCGCCATCTCTTTCACCTTGACGACCAGGGGATTCTGGCCCAGGTAGCTGTCGAACGAGGATTCCTTGATGAGCTGCTCTTTGAGCGAAACGTTCTCCTGTTGGAGGCGCTTTTTTTCGAGGAACTTGCGGATGGCGATCTTGATCTCGTCGATTTTGAACGGCTTGGTGATATAATCCACAGCCCCGCTTTTTAAGGCTTCGATGGCGGTGTCCACCGAGGCGAAAGCGGTCATGACCATAAACTGCGTTTGCGGACGTTCCTTTTTGACCTGGGTCAGAAGCTCCAGTCCGGACATCTCGGGCATCAACAAATCGGAGATGACCAAGTCGTAATTCCCCGATTTTATGCGGTCCAGGGCTTTCACCGATGACGGTTCGGACTCGACCTCATACCCTTCCCTGGCGAGCATGATCTCCATGAATTTGCACATGCTGTCTTCGTCGTCGACCACGAGAATATGATCAGGCATGGGTGGGTTCCTCATGGATAGCAGTGCTTATTACTGTATATCGGCCACCTGGTGGAGAATCCTTTGCCGCAAGCCGGGGCGAGGGGAAGAGATTTGAAAGCTGGAGCGTATGGGAGGTAATGGATGCCGCGAATTATCTTCCGGCTGGGTGGGTTATTCCAACAAATGCGGGGTGATTAAGATCGTGATTTCACTTTCCTCGACTCTTGTACTGGTGTGGCGGAACAGAAGACCCAAAATAGGGATGGAACCCAACAGCGGGACTTTGCGGACAACTTCCATGCGGTTTTTGACCAGCAGCCCGCCGATGACTACGGTCTCGCCATCCCTGACCCGCACTTTGGTGCTCACGCTTCGCATGCTGGTCACGGGCAGGCCGGTACTCCCGGAGCCGATCACGTCGGAGACTTCGGGATTCACCTCGAGCGTAATGAGGCCATCATCTGAGACGTATGGTGTGATGCTCAGTGATATCCCGGTTTTGATCACTTCCAGTCGTTCGTAGGCATAGGCGACCGATCCGGTGAGGATGCTGAAATACTCTTCACGGCCAACGAAGATGCGGGCTTGTTGGCCCTCCAAGGTGGCGATGCGCGGGTTGGCCCGGATGCGTGCTTTACCCTCCTCGACGAGGGCGTTTAGTCGAACGTGATATGCGTAGGTCCATTCTTTGGACTTGATGCCGAGGCGTTCAAAAAACGCGCCAAATGTTGAATCGGCCGCGACATTGGTTGGCGGATAGGTTTCCACACGGAAGTTTCGGTTGCCGTCCTTCTTTGACCCCTCTACACCCCATGTGATTCCCAACTCGCGATTGACATCCGATGACGCCTCAGTCACCAGTGCTTTGATCATGACCTGTCGCGGTGGTCGGTCAATTTCGGCCAGGTCGGCCTTCATGCGGGCGATCAGATCCGGCGATCCGGTGAGCGAGACTGTGTTTGTCCGGTCATTGACGCCCAAGAAGGGTTCGTAATACCTGGACAGTAACTTGGGGACGTCAATCGCCTTGATAAAATTGGGGCGATATAGCTCTGTTTCCGAGAGGAGCGGAAAAGAGGGATTATCCGGGTGGGCCGCACCGACGAGGTAATAGTCCCCCATCCAGCGATACGTCATGCCGTACGGTATTAATATGCGACGAAGCGCCTCTTCAACAGTGATGTCCACCAGCTCAACGGTGACAATCCCCAGCACTGACTCATCAGAGACAATGGTCAGGCCGCATTGCGCCGCAATGGAATAAAGCACTTCGCGCAGGTCGGTGTCATAAAAGACATTGGTGACCATACATTCCCGACCCGTTTCAGGCCCGTAGTCCTGGCTTGTATTCTCCGCGTCAAACTCAGGCGTGTGTTGGTCTGTGATGGGGTCCGTGGCCGAAGAATCGGGGGCAAGGGGCTGTTGGGTGGCTTCCCGAGAGGTGTCGGCAGGTGATTGGTTCGGTTCGGTAAGAGATTGGCTCTGGCCGGTGATCGAGGGCCATGTCAACAACATGATAATGGTTGCCCCGATGAACCTATTTTTCTTTTGCTGTAATAACAAATTCCTTCTCCATTGTTGCGGGTTCTTTGGTGCCATATAGGATTTCCACTATGGCCCGATAGCGCCCCGGCGGCAACATCTCCATGGTTTCTGAGGAGAGCAGACGGGGTTCCCCGGGAAAAATCAATACGGAATCCGCTTCGATCTCTACCCGGCCGACATCCTCAAACTTCGGTTCGGACAGAATGATCAGCGAATCCAATACCGACTTTTCCTCCGCCCACATTTGAATCGTGGCAAAGCCTCTGACGATGGTGTGGATGTTGCCGGTGTTGAGGAAGATCGGCTTTAAAGTTACCCCCTGGGTCGTGCTCTTCTCTACCTCTATACCGACAATCTCACCAGCATATTCGAACTGCGGCGGCACCTTAATGCAGATTGGCTGGCACAACTCCGAGGGCAGGAATCCAGCAGCTTCGGCAGCGGTGTCCGCTTCTTGAGTAGTGAACAAAAGACAACCATAATAACCACCGGCCGCTGTATCCGGGACATTCACCTTGACCCGGAGGGTCTTGCGGCGGTTGGGCTCAATGGTAAAGACAGCCGGTTCATAGGATAGCCAACCGGCGACGGCACGACCCGAATCGGCACTTGGTGATATCCACATCTGGCCGTAAACATCATGATAAATCTGGCCCAGCTTAACATTGACAGTGACCGGGAAACTCTCGCGGTTGATGAGGGTTGCGCCAAAGGTCCGAAAGGCGTTGGCGGGCGCGGTGAGATTAATCTGCTGGGGGCGGACGTCGACCTCCAGCGGTATGGAAACATCCAGATCGCCCACTTGCGCTACTGCCCTCCTGGATACCTCAAACTTGGTCTCGGAAACGGCGGGCGAATGGCCACCATATTGCATAATCGAGCGAAGCGAGTAATTGCCGGGATTTAATCTTTTGATGATCGATCTTAAGTAAGTTTTGGCTCCGGGCAGGATTGCACCCCGGCCTGCCCCCATAGGGACGCGCCGGACCAATCGGCCCTGCTCGTTGCGGATAATAAGCTGGCCCTTGACCTCCACCAAGATGTTGCCGGTGTTCTTGATTTCTGTCCCAACCAGAAGACAGTCCATGCCATACTTCTTGGCCAGCTTGGCCTCGGTTTCCGGCGTCCGGACAATGATCTCGCCCGATTCCAGGCGTTTTAGGACTCCGCCGAACCGCTTGATGGTAATCTCGATAAACCCCGGCATCTGAAAACGATAGCTGGTCGAGGCCAGGGGTTTTTCCCCTTTTCTTTCTGGCTGGCGAGTGGGCAGAATTTCGAAGACGACCGCACCGTAGGCGCCACCGCGAGCGCGCGGGGGAACCTTAATCGGGATTAGGATCTCCCGGTTCTCACCGGGGCCGATTTCGATTAACGTGTCCGGTACCGTCATCCAGGGTACGCAGGAGTGCAGCATTGCCGTATCGCTCAATAAGTACTGCCCGCGGTTCCCCTGGCGGATGTCGCTCAGGGAAATACGAACTCCCAGGGGCTTTTCCCTGTTGGTGTTGGTCAGACTGAAGGAGAGTGCGTTGCGGGAACCCGGACGCAATTCGGCCTTAAGCAAATTGGGGGACAATTGAACCCCGAACCCGCCCTGGGCATTGACCGGGGTTGCCGTGGGGAAACACGCCAACCAGCTGGTCAACAAAAAGCCCAATAGAGTGGTGCCGGAGGATTTCCCCCGGCACCATTTTCTTGACTGTTTGAACCCCATAGGACCCATTGCAGCCTCAACGATAATGAACCGGCCACGCTATGGGGTTTGCGAATTTCCCCATTTGATGTACGTGCCAAGATCCTTCTGATATTCCCCTGTTTCAAACTCAATCCACGGCTTCTGCTCTCTCAGACTGATCGTAATCAGGGCGTCGTCGAAGTATTCGCAGGCCGTGTTGCATCTCTCAACACAGATCTTATTGTAGAGTTTGAAAACGAGGCCATCATGCAGGTCATAATCCCCTGTCAACTCGCTTTCATCAAGGAGATCAGGTTCGGCCATGAGTTCGGCGGGCGTCTGCCAGCCTCCGTTAGCGCCCCCTTCGATCATATTGATGGTTACACCATTGCCCCAGGAATACCAGACAGGGATGGTATTCTTGTGGTTGTTGCCCAACACAGACTCAAGGTCGTTAAACTCGCTGTAGATGATTTCAACGTCGGTGTTTGATGCAATGGTCGCCTTGATGCAGTTGGCAGCGTAACAGCCCGGTTTGCGGATAAACCAGTCCCAGCGTGTTCCGTCCAATTCCCAATCGAGCCAGCCGCAGACTGAGGCCATAATCCAAACCGGGATCTTCCAATCCTTTTTGTTGCAGTCTCCCGCCGCCTTGGTTGAGGCATAACAACGCGCATCATACCACTCCGGATATGCAGCAGGGTCATCCTGCCATGCGCCGTCTGCCCAAACCCAGTGGCCTACCTCGCGGATCACTGGCTCCGGTTGGGGGCCGTAGTACTGGGCGAAAGCGGGTGCAACAAACAGGATACTAAGCGCCAGGACAAAAAGGATACGTTTCATTAATTCTTCCTTTTGTGTTATTGTTATAGGTTTGGGGTTCAATTGGTGAACCCGTTACGATTGGGTATTGCGTTGTTTTTTTTTCATCATCCTCCTTTTTCATTGAGCTATTTGCCATCCTTAAGAGACTCGGACCACGTTGTGTTGTTTTCCAAAACCAAAGTGATTATGGCTGCGTCATTGTATTCGCAGGCGGTTATTTGCGTACCGACCAGAATCTTGGTCCAAAGGGCGAATTCAAAGGTTTGTTCGTCACCGGGGACGGTGAGAATCAGCTGGTTAAAAACGGCGGGTGGTAGGAATTGACCCGGCGGGATCGCTTGTTCAACCCCGGTGATCGCATAGAATGTCGGTATCATCCCTGGTGGGGAATTCTGCATGCCGGTCAAGTCCTCAAATGATGCAAAACTTACCGTCACAGGTATGTTCGCGGTAACCGCCATTTTGGCCATCAGGGCGGTATAGTCTCCCGGTTTGCGGACAAAGAAATCGAACCTCGTGCCGTCGACAGCCCATTTGACACAGGGGACAAACGGACAGTCGATAACACCCGGGACGGGAATCGCTTCGCAATACGGCCCGGATTTGAGAATAGCGTAGACTATCCCAGTCGGATAAATTGCATCATAGGTGATTGTAAACGTCTCGACCTGCCCATCCGCCATACCATGTTCGTTCTTGATCCCAAATATTTCGCCGCAGTGCGGATTATAGAACGCGTCTGGTCCCTTAAAATCGAAGAATTCGCTGGAAATAGTGAAATCCTCAACGCAGTCGGGGACAATGGGAAAAACCAGGTGACTCAGCGCTGGTCGCCCAGATAGTACAGTATACGTGCAAGTGGTTGTCCCGGAAGCGGTATCGCAATCGCAGTCGCCTCTGATCGTGCTCGGCGTGTTGGGACGGTGACTCAGTATGGGAGGAGGCCGACCATCGTCCAGGCGCTCCGCCGGAATCTTCTCGGCAGACGCAACCGTGGCAATGGCGAAAAATGCCGCCAAGCATCCGCCGAGGCGCATTGCAAAAGAACTGTAGCGAGAATAGACCTTCATTAATCGATTGGCCCTGTCCGTGCCCCCCCAACTAAGTGCCCTACCTCTGAACAAACACGCTTGACCGCCTGGTTTCCGTCCCTGGAGTACAGGCAGAATCAATCATTGACCGGATACCGCTGCTGCTTTATCCGGCCTGGAGCAAAAGTATATCGAAAAAAGCCACGATGTCAAGAGAATTGTGAAGAAATTTTGTATTATTTACAGGCCGCAAAAATTAGTGCAGCGCACGCTCAAAGGGATAGGTCAGTGACTGTTACCCGGCGAGGAATGGTTTGCCCCATCATGCCGCCTTTCAGCTTCGCCTCATGCTGAGGCGGATTTGCCGCTAGTAATCCCCCCCGATGTCTGGCCCGGCAATCTGTTGCCCGACAATCGATTAGACCTGAACAAAGGGCACGTTGCCGATACAGCTAATGCTTGCCCGGCTTCGATGCGGCATTGGTGGATATCCGGGTTGCACATTCGCGGTCCGCTGCGGTGTTCGCCGTCTGACAGAATCTGTCAAAGTTGCGCAAAATTGCGCAATTTGTGACATCAAACGCGCAGTACTTAGAGACGTTCTCAGATGAATGACCGGCGTCGTTTATCGGCATTCCGTTTGCACCTCCGCTGTCCGCGACGGCAGGCCGTTTAAAGTTGTTGCGCCCGGCGCCGATCTAAAGACGAAAGCGGCAATTACCCACGGAGGATTTCCGTGCAAAAGCATATCCTCCTGGTCGATGACGATCCGGAGGTTTCGCAGGCGGTGGCCAATTACTTTGACCCCGCGGATTATAAGTTTCATACCCTGACCGATGGGGACCGGATCCTGGAAGTCCTGCCACGGGTCAAGCCTGATCTGGTCCTGTTGGACGTGTACCTCCCGACTATCTCGGGGCTGGATATCTTAAAAGAAATCAAGGAGAAAGACCCCGAGCTCCCGGTGATTATCATCTCGGGGCAGGTCTCTACGGACAACGCGATTGACGCGATGCGCGACGGCGCGTTTGAATACATAACCAAGCCGTTCCGGCTGGACAAACTGCAGGAAATCGTGGAGTCTGCGGTGGGGCAGCGCAGTTCGAAAAAGCGCCCGCCGGCGGTAGCGGAAGTGACAGTCAAGCCAGACCAGATCGTCGGCCGCTCACCGGAGCTGGTCGAGATCGCCAAGATGATCGGGCAGGTGGCGCGTACGGAGGCGCCGGTCTTGATCCTCGGCGAACCGGGTACGGGGAAGGAACTCATTGCCCGGGCCATTCATCGCAACTCGCCTCGCGCGGCGGCGGCGTTTTTGTCGGTAAACTGCGCGGCGCTGCCCGAGACACTGCTGGAATCGGAATTGTTCGGTCACGAGAAAGGCGCGTTCACCGGGGCGCTGAGCCGGAAACTGGGAAGGTTTGAACAGGCTGACGGCGGGACGATCTTCCTCGATGAAATCGCCGAGATGACCCTCGTAACCCAGAACAAACTCCTGCGCGTCCTGCAGGAGAACCAGTTCGAACGCGTGGGTGGGGAGCATACCGTTCACGTGGAGGTCCGCGTTATCGCGGCGACCAACAAGTCCCTGGTCGAGTGTATGAAAGAGGGTTCTTTCCGGGTGGATTTGTTCTATCGGCTCAAGGTGGTTACCCTCCATCTCCCGCCGCTGCGCGAACGCCGCGCGGACATTCCGCTTCTGGTGGATTATTTCACGCAAAAGTATTCGCACCAGGCCGGGCAATCGGCCAAGCTGCTGGCCCCCGAGGTGCTGGAATCAATGATGCATTACCCCTGGCCGGGGAACATCCGCGAACTGGAGAACGCAGTCCACACGGCGGTGGTGTTCTCCAGGGAAAACCAGTTGCAGCTCAAAGACTTCCCGCTTTTTACGGAGTCCGCCGACGCTCCGCGCCTCGATTATGACCGAATCAGGAACGACTATTATAAGCTTTTTGCCTCGGTGATTGACCCGATGTTCTCGCGCATGGTGGCCAACTCGGAGGGACACGTTTATGCCGATATGGTCGCCGCCCTGGAGCGGGCCCTAATCTCCAGTGCCCTGCGCGCCACGGCGAATAACCAAGTGCGCTCAGCACAGATTTTAGGCGTCTCACGCAATACCCTGCGCGACCGCCTGAAAAAGTACGGGATTCCGTAAGATACTTTCCCCGTACTGCTGCGGCCGGGAACCCGATCCGGCCGGGCAAAACTCAAATAACGGCGGTAGGATGACCCGGGCTGAAAAGACGAGAAAATAGAAAGGGGTAAAATTTTCTCATAAAACAGCCGACAACAAAAAAGAGTAGTGTAACGCTTGTCAGGAGGTTTTGGCGGGAGTATTGGGTCGCTCCTGCCCGATCCACCAAACACGAAAGCCAACGGTTCAGATGATGAACATTCCATTTCGCCGTCAGACGAGGCCCGTAGCCGGGCTCGACATCGGGGCCTCATCCATCAAGTTCATCCGGTTGGAAGACCGGCCCGACGGGTACGCCCTCACCGCCGCCGGGACGCGGGAGCTCCCCCCGGAAGCGCTGGTCGCTGAAGAGATCAAAGATCGCGAGACTATCATCCTGAATATCCAGAACCTGATCGACGCCTGCGATCCGAAAACCCGGGAGGTGGTCGTTTCCGTCGCGGGGCACGCGGTGATCACCGACAAATTCGAAATTGAGAAAAAGAGCGGCGCCGAGGCCGAGCAGGCAATCCTGTTCGAGGCCGAGCAGCGCAGCCCGTTTGACGTCGACGACGTCTCGATGGCCTACCACATTTTGCGTACCGACGAGGAGCGCGGCAAGATGGAGGTGCTCCTGGTCGCTACGCGACGGGAATACCTGGCGGAATACCTAAACCTCGTCACCGACGCCGGGTTAAAGCCGGTGGTCGTTGACACCGACTCGTTTGCCGTGTTCAACGCCTATGAGGCCAATTACGACCCCGACCCGGATCGGGTGACCGCGCTGGCTAATATCGGGTTTGATACGACGAACGTGATCTTCCTCAAGGACGGAATGTATCACTCGACCCGCGACGTCTCTTCAGGAGGCCGGGCGATCTTCGATACAGTTCAAAAAGAATTTCGTTTAAACCGCGAGCTGACCGAAAACGTCATCCGCGGCGAACTGGATCAGACAGTGGATCAGGATATGCTGAAAACCACCATTCTCTCCGCGGCGGCGGAGCTGTTGACCGGGCTGGAAGTAGCCTTTTCCTATTTTAAGTCACTGGCCAAAGTTGATGCGCTCGATTGGATCGTGCTCTCCGGAGGGGGAGCGCTGATCCCCTTCCTGCCCGAATGCATCCAGGCCAAGCTGGGGATTCCTATTGAAATATTCAATCCGTTGCGGAACATCGAGTATGACCCGGAGCAGTTTGGTGGAATGGACCCGGAAAAGATCGCACCTCTTCTGGCCGTACCGGTTGGGTTGGCCGTTCGCAGGGCATAGGTACTCATGATTGAGATAAACTTACTTCCCAAGGAAATGCGCAAGGCGCACGGACTGGGGATCCCGAAGTCCGTGCTTGTGGGCGCGGGGGCGGCCGCAGTTTTGGTTCTTCTTCTGGCCCTGGTCACGGTGTATCAGATGTATCGCCTGCACGGTATCGACAGCCGGATCGCCGAGGTGCGCCGCCAGGCGGACAGGATGCGCGAAGATATCATCATCGTTGACCGGTTGGTGGACGTCAAGACCAAGATTCTCGCCCGGCTGGCCGCCATTGATAAACTGGATCGGGGCCGGGAACGGTGGGTCAAGATATTGGACGAACTTTCCCATCGGGTACCCGATTTCCTGTGGCTGACCACGTTCAAGCCAGCTGTCGCGGCCAGCGGGGTAAACCCGAGAGGGATCAGAACACCCGGGGCGGGGACCCCCGCCGATTCAGCCACCACCGATCGGAAGGAGCTGGCCATCGCAGGATATTCATTCAGCTTGAACGGTCTGGCCAATTTCCTCATCGAACTGAACGCGTCAGAGTATTTTGACGGTATCCAGCTGGACTTCGCCAAGGTGGTCGAAGTGGGTCGGCAGCACCTATACAAATTCAGCCTTCGTTGCCGCCTGGAAGACCCGGTGGGGCTCGAAGAGATGCGCGACGTGGAGGATGCAGCCCCGAGCAGGCTGACCGACCACAGCACTGCGCCAAGTGTGGCGGCCCTTCTCGAAGACTGAGCGCCGGCTCCGGCACTACGCAAATGACGGGACAGGGATAATGGACTTAAAGGATCCGAAAACACAAAAGATCTTTCTGGCCGGAATCGGGATATTTCTCCTGGTGTATTTCTGGCACACCAAGATCTATCAGGGGTACGAAAAGAAGATTGATGCCCGCGCGCAGCAGTATGAAGAGATCCGGACGGAACTGAAAAACGTTGAGTTGAAGTTCCGTTCACTGGGCGCACTCAAGGAAGAATATCGCGACCTGACCCGTCGGTATCGAACAGTCGAGCGGCTTTTGCCCGAGGCCCAAAACGTACCGGATTTTCTGTCGCAGATTCATTCGGCGGCGCTGGAGTCCAATTCGCAGATTATGGAAATCAGCCCGCTGGGCGCCTCCCCGGAAGGTTTCTACAACCTGGACTCCTATCAAGTCGTGGTGAACACCACTTACCATGATTTGGGCTGGTTTTTGGCTGATGTCGCCGATTTCCCGTTTATCGTTAATGTTTCCGAGCTTGAGCTCCAGGAGATAACTACCGATGTCGCTGAGGCCGTCAAGGAAGGGCAGGACTACACGATTACGGCGACCTTCAAGCTAACGACCTACTTTGTTCAGGAATTGGAACAATTGGCCCTCTTTGACATGTGACGGCACCGCGGGCAGGTTACGCTAGAGGAAGATAACCATGATACACAGACGAATTCTGATCATCGAGATGGTCCTTGTTCTTGTGCTTGCTGGCGGCGGTGTCGGGCCGGTATCGGCCGACGTGGAGGTGAAACAGCTAACGCTTGCACGCCACGGGGTGTTCACGGAGTTGGCGGTCTACGTGCCTGGCCGGTTGTTGTGCGATCATTTTATTGAGGAACCGAAGTTCGGCAAGCCATTCCGTGTGGTGCTGGATTTCTGTGGAGCGATTCACCGTTTGGGCCAAAAGAACTTCGCCAACGTGCCTTCAGGGGTCATCACCCGGATCCGCACCAGTCAGTATGCTACCGTGCCGCAGAACGTCATGCGCGTTGTGCTGGATTTGGGCCGGGAAGTGACCTACAAGGTGTCGCTCGACGAGGGTACAGTTACAGTCTCCCTGGTGACTCCGGGTGATCCTGAGTTTGAACCGTGGTCCTCAACTTCGGTAGAGAGCGAGCCCATTCGGGCAGATGAGCTCATCTTGCCGCAGAAGGATGAGGTGCCCGCCGTCTTCAGCATGACCGATATCGTTCCGCCGGGGAGCGCCGAAGAGCCCACGGCCACCGGCGAGGTGGAAAAACCAGAGTCTCCGGCCGCC
>Ga0114920_10000021_pt1 | contig 70479 bp, 57 predicted proteins | sample ChitaG_FD_88683 | JGI IMG/M metagenome (GOLD analysis project Ga0114920, IMG submission 88683) | Deep subsurface microbial communities from South Pacific Ocean to uncover new lineages of life (NeLLi) - Chile_00310 metaG | ecosystem: Environmental > Aquatic > Marine > Oceanic > Sediment ...
CCTTCCCTATGGCCTGCTGGCCGCCATCTTCACGCAAAACGTGGACGTGGCCTTCAAGGCAGCGTATGATTTGGACTGCGGCGGGGTAATGATCAACGAATCCACCGATTACCGGCTGGATTCCATGCCCTTCGGCGGCGTCAAGTACTCCGGCCTCGGCCGCGAGGGCATCAAGTTCTCCTTACAGGAGATGACCGAGCCAAAGGTAATCTGCTTCCACCTCCCGAAAATGTAAACCTGGTTTTCATTTTCCCTGTAGGTCAGGACCCCTGAGTCCCCGCGCAGCATGCGCGGGGGCGTGGTCCTGACGTGCCCCGGCATGGTACAACTCGGTGCGAGGACATGTGTTGGTGCTGTTCCGGGCTCCGACTTCTGGGGCCCAATGTGTTGTCCGACAATGAATTATGAATGGGGAAGCGTGCCGAAATATGATCAAACATTTTGTTAACCTTTCCCGTTAATAGTATTGACTGGAAGATTAAATGGTTATACTCTTTGCTTCGGGGCAGTCGCGGAAGGCGTGTAACGAATGGCATTGGGGTGTGAAACGATGGGGTTCAGAGAGGACCAGGATTGTGCGCCGTCGTTTGGACGATCTTGATGCTGCCGATTCCCTTGAAGATATGCGGAATGTCCCGGGGAAATGTGAAGAACTGAAGGGCGATCGGAAAGGTCAATTGTCCGTCAGATTAGATGGTGGGTATCGCTTGATTTTTGTCCCGGAACACGATCCCATTCCCAGAAAGTCTGATGGCGGACTTGACTGGAAAAGAGTTACTGCGATAAAAGTAATTGAGGTGGAGGATTATCATGGTTGAATCCAGCCGTAATGAATACAAGCCTGACTTTGTTACTCCACCCGGTGAAACATTGAAGGAGACCCTGGAATCAATCGGCATGTCCCAGCGCGATCTGGCCCGGCGGACAGGCCGCCCGGTTAAAACCATAAACGAGATCGTCAAAGGCAAGGCGGCAATTACCGCGGAAACTGCGCTGCAACTTGAGCGTGTGTTGGGCATTTCAGCATCATTCTGGGTGAATCGAGAACAGCATTATCGCGAGTACCTGGCGAGGCAGGCCGAGCAAGAAGCTCTCCGCAAGGGCAAAAACTGGTTGAAAGGAATGCCCCTCAAAGAAATGGCGGAGTACGGATGGATACGTCGGTTTTCTGACCCTATCGAACAGATGCAAGAGTTGCTTGGATTCTTTGGTGTGAGATCGCCCCGAGAGTATATGGACTTATGGAAAAACTTACAGGTGTCTTTCCGCATGTCGCCATCTTTCCAGGTCGACCGGGATGCGCTGGCCGCGTGGCTCAGAAAGGGAGTGATTGAGGCGCAAAAGATTGAGTGTGATGCCTACGACGCAGCCGAGTTTGCGAAAATACTGCAGCGAATTCGCCCGCTTACACTCGAACCTCCTGAGATATTTCAGCCGGAACTCATCCGTCTTTGCGCATCTTGCGGCGTGGCAGTTGTTTTTGTGCGGGAGCTCCCTAAGACCCGGACAAGTGGCGCCACCAGATGGTTAACCCCGGAAAAGGCCTTAATTCAATTGAGCTTACGTTACAAGAGCGATGACATGCTATGGTTTACGTTTTTCCACGAGGCCGGCCATATCCTATTGCACGGGAAACGTCTTGTATTCCTCCATGATGACAAGTACGAGGGTGCAAAAGAGAAAGAGGCAAACCGGTTTGCTGAAAACATCCTCATCCCAGCCGAGAAGCTTGGGCCATTTATGCTGTCCAGGCAACGAAGTAGGGCTGCGGTTGAGCGATTTGCAGAAGAAATAGGGATTTCTCCTGGAATCGTCGTCGGGCGGCTGCAACATCTAAACTATTTACCAAAGTCCCACCTGAACGGTTTAAAAAGAAGGTACAGGTGGTCGGATTGACAGGTTCGCACGTGCCACCCGCAGATATCAGAAGTACACCCGAAACGAGGTAAAATACATATCGGAATACCCGCCGAATTCCGAGCGGAAGACTATCGAAGGCTGCAAATCCTCTCCCAACACACCCGCCGGGCTTTTGCCGATGCCGATGAACGCCCCGGCGGCGAGGTAGATGTCTTCAGCAATATTGTATTCAAGCTGTGGCGCTACGAGAACCGATGGGTCTTCGATATTGATTAAAACCTGACCGCTGCCAATTAACAGCGGAGTAAATTGATAAGAGAATCCGGGGATGAAATAATGCCTTCCCAGAAGATACACCGCGCCGTCAGTATAGGCTGGATCGTCGGGTAATGAAAGATAAGCACTCGGACTCCCGGTGCCTGCCTGCGAAAAATGATACTCGGCAAAACCGTAGAGTTCTCCGGTAAACGCATAATCCAGGCCGATGGTTCCCCGAAAATAATCGGCGCCGGAACAGGTGCAGTTTTCGTCAAGTGCGTCGGTGAAAACATATGCGCCCTCCAGCCAAAAACCCGCGCCACCGATTGAACGCGCCAGGTCGATACCGAATAGCAAATTTTGGCGAAAGCCAATCATCATGGATGACACATCTGTCTTTGCCGCATGAAACTTACCCCGGAGAAAAAACGCGCTCTGGTCAAAGGCAAAATCGTCGCCGAAAACATACCCGGCATCCAGTTCGCCCATAAAGCCCAGCGGAACGCGCAGCCGCACGGCATCCACCCCGCGACGGTCCTCGCTGTCCAGTTCATCAAAAGTAAAGGGCGCCAGGATATCGGTAGGGTTTACCGCACGCGCCGAACCCCAGGCGATGGCCTGTCGGCCGAGATACACATCTGCGGACGGTATGCTAATGGTAAACAGGGCACGATCCAGATTTTGAAAAACAGCAAAACTCTGCACGTCCTCCATATTGTCCGGATATAAGCGGCGATCAAGATCCGCGAAACGATAAGACGGGAGCTCAGCAGTATTCGTTTGGGCGGCAAACAATGACGGGTCCTGGATGCGGGGAAGAAGATTATATGACACATTAAGCAATAGCCAATCATTTGCCCGGTAGGACACATTCCACCGGATACGATTGGTGACCACGCCCTTGATCGGTTCCTGGGGGAGAGGCACCTGCCCGGCCAAACGCGGCGCATCATACACCACAAAAAAGCTCTTGTAGTAACCATGAATCGAAGAGTCCGCGGCTATCGCGCAGACGTGTTGCAGGACAAGTACAAAAAAGGCCGCTGTTATCCCGAGTGGAGCCCTGATCATAACAGACATCGGCTAACCCACCGCAAGCGTTGGAGTATCAATTATTCTTTAGTCACGTCACTTTCGATCAGGCCGTCTTTCAGCGTGATTAAGCGCCTGGCGCGTTCCATGATCATCGTATCATGGGTGGAAAACACAAAGGTCATCCCGCGTTTTTCATTCAATTCGCGCATCATATCCAAGAGCTCGGCACCGGTCTTGGAATCCAAATTCGCCGTCGCTTCGTCGGCTAAAATCAAGGCCGGCTGGGAGACTATCGCCCGCGCCACGGCCACCCGCTGCTGCTGCCCGCCGGAGAGTTTGGTCGGCAGCCGATCGGCGAAGCCCTCTAATCCCAGGTCACTTAAGATCTGCTGCACACGATGGTGTCGCTCGGCGCGCGGAACCCCCTGTAAAAGCATAATATACTCCACGTTCTCTTCCACACTGAGGACCGGAATGAGATTGTAGGCCTGGAAAATAAAGCCCACGCTGTCCCGGCGAAAATCGGAGAGTTCTTTGCCGCTCATTGCAGAAAGTCGGCGGCCGTTGAGCCATACCTCACCCTCCGTGGCGGTGTCCAGTCCGGAGATGATATTGAGAAAAGTGGTTTTCCCCGAACCGGAAGGCCCGACGATCGCCGTAAACTCCCCGGTCTTGATCACCACGTCGATCCCGCGCACGGCATGGACCGGGACCCCGTTGCCCGAATACACTTTCTTCACTTCCCGCGTAACGATAACCTCGCCTTGCGCCTGCGTATCCATTTCAGCCTCCTACAAACTCTTGCGCATGGCATCCGCCGGCTTCATCCTCGCAGCATAAACCGCCGGATACAGCCCCACGATCACGGTAAAGACGAACACCCAGAACGGAAAAATGATAAACTGGTCAACCTGCAAAACCGGGTACAACAGCTCGCGGAAAGTGATGCCCACGTACTCAATGCCGGTATAGTCGATCCCCACGTGGGCAAAGATAGAGGTAATCACCAGACCGAGTATCGTTCCCAGGATAATGCTGACAACCGCCAGTGCCGCGGCCTCAAAGAGAATCAAGGCTGCCATGGCCGACGGGCGGGTCCCTACCGCCCGCAGGACACCGAACTCGAACATCCGCTCGTGCAAAGACATAAACAGAGTATTGATGATGCCCAGCGTTACGACGCCGAATAGAATAATCCCCACGATCAACGTGCTGAACTGTGACAACTCAAACGCCGCTTGCAGCTGCGGCAGGAGCTCGGTCCAACTGAGCGCTTCATTTCCCGCCGTGGAATACTCCCGCCAGAAAGGGAGGTTTTTGTCCTGGCCGTATTTCTCGTCGGTGAAAGTGAGGGCAATCTGATGAACGTCGTTGTCCAGACCCAGCATGCTTTGGGCAATCTCCAAGCGGATAATCGCCATCCCCCGGTCCATCTCATTCACATTAAAATGGAAGATTCCGGAAACACGAAACATCTCCTGGGAAAGGTCACCGGTATGCGCCTGCGCGACGGTCAGCACCACCCGGTCGCCGATGGCCACCTCCAGGATTTCCGCCAGCCTGCTGCCGATGAGGATATCTCTTTGATTATCGCCGCGAAAATACGAGCCCTCGACAAGGGCCTCATCGATCTGCGACAGATGTTGCTCGGTTGGCGGATGGATACCGATCAAGCTCACCGAACTGACGTTGGCCGGCGCGGTAATCATGGCGAACGACATCGCGCGCCGGGTAAAATGCGCCACGATCTCTTCATTGTTCAACCGGGACAGCACATCGTCGAGATTGTTGATCACCAGTTCAACTTCGTTGGCCTCGCGGTAGCCGGCCCGGTGAATTTGCCCCTCCCCCAGGTAGGAGGACGTCGCGGAATGGATCATGTTTTTCTCCATCCCGATGACCAGGGCATCGACAAAGATCAGCGACGCCAGACCGATGCCGATTGCCGTTCCGGCAATGAAAGTGCGCCGCTTATTGCGGAAAAGGTTGCGCCAGGCCAGTTTTAGGTAAGTCCGCACGGTTATCCTCTATTGCATTCTCATCACCCGCGCCGGGGCCATGCGCGCCGCCTTCACCGCGGGAACAATACTGACCAGAACGGCAACCACGACTACGGCGAGCGCCGGGATATAGAGACTGCGCGCATTGATTTCGGTTTTCATGGTGGTGAACTCGACCCCGCCGTAGGTGATCGGTTCGGGTAAGGCGATGCCCTTCAGCGACAGCAGGTAATTGATTACCAGGCTCACCGCGACGCCGATGAGCACGCTGATTATCGCCATGACCACCGTCTCTGACAGGACCAGCCGGACGATCTGTCCCGGCCGTGTGCCGATGGCCCGCAGAAGCCCGTATTCGCGCCGGCGCTCCATGACGGTCATCAAGACCGTGTTGAGCACCCCGACCGCGACGACAAGCACGATGATAAAGAGCATGATCCAGGACCCCTGCTGGTCGGCTTTCATCGCCACGTAAAACGACCGGGCAAACTCCGGCCAGGGGGCTACGGCCAGCGTAGGATCACCAAGGGCGGCAATGATGCGCGCCGTCAAGCCCCGAACGCCTTGCAAACGGTCGGCCACGATGACGATTTCGTGAACGCGCTTACCCAGCACCAGCAGTTCCTGGGCGTCGTGCAGGTGAAGATACAAGGCTGTGCGGTCACTCATCTCATCGCCGCTTTCGACGATGCCGATGATGGCATAAAGATCATTGGCGATTGAGCCGTCCGCGCCCTGGGTAACAATGACGATCGAGTCACCGATCCCCGCCTTGAGGATCTTGGCCAGCCCCTTGCCGAGTATGGCCTCATGCGCCGCCGGCGTGGAGAAACTCCTGCCGGTGGTGATTTTCCCGGCAAAGCGAGTGGTGGCGTTTTCCCGTGAAGGATCGATGCCGATGATCCGCGCCCCGGCGCTCTTTTCCCCCACCGAGGTCAATCCCGCCGCGTAAACCCGGGGTGTCCAATCCTCAAGACCGGCGACCTGCTCAATCTTCCGGCCGACCGCCCCGTAATCATCGATTGTTTTGTACAGTGACGGCCGATCGAGGTACCCCTCGCGGTGAATTTGAATGTGCCCCAGTTGATTGCGGGTGAACAAATCGATGATGGAATTGTACGTCCCATCCGACCAGGCAATCGAGATCGCAGCCAGGGTAAACCCGCCAAACATCGTTAACATCGTCAAGATCGTACGCCGCTTCTGGCGCAGGATGTTCCGTACGGCAACTTTCCAGGTCAACATCAGGCACACCCTTATTTTGCGGAACGCAAATGCCGCAGGGAGAACATGTCTTTGTCCACTTTGATATCAAACTGCGCTTTCAGATACCGCATGATCGTTTTGTGTCCTTTCTTGTGTTGAGGGACTATTTCCATGACGGAGGGGATCTTACGGTCACCGAATTTCTTGATCTCCGAAAAACTCCAGATGCGCATCAACGCACCTTTTTCATCGTAGTATTTCTGCCAGACCGGGAGATAATCGCTTTTCCGTACGGCGATGATGATATGCCCCCAGACGACCGGCAGGCCCTCCCGTGGAATGGATTTGATGCAATACAAATCCTCGCACCCGCCTTCAACATCGATAAGTTCGTAAGTGTAATCCTCATATAACGAAAACTCCTTGACCAGGTCGTCATTGGTAAAATCGGATCCCATCCACGAGCTCATCATCATCGACGGCGGGATTTTCATCACCTTGTTCGTTTTCGGCAGGTAATTCCACATCTCGTTTTTGATGCGCAGGGTGGCCACGCCCGATTCCTTTTTCGGTGCGGTGATGCGGATAAACGTCCTGTCCATCCCCTTAGTCCACACGTTCATCGCCAGCGTGCGCTCCCAGTGCGGGGTGACGATCTCCATTTCCATCTCAGTATAACTGGATTTGCTGCGATACAACTCGTCGACCTTCTTGATGATCTCGTTTACATCAAGTTGCGCCGTACTGTCCGCGGCATAAAGGCGGGCCGGAAACACAAACATGACGGCGAACAAAATCAATATCAGCCCGGACTTCCTGTTCATTTCCATCTCGACCTCCGCATTCACTTCATGATGCCTTCAAGCAGGATACGGCTTAAGTCTTCGGGCAGTGTCTCTGCATCCAGGTTGACCAGCCCCAGAACCGCTTGAAAGAGTATCCCGTCCAGCGTGGCCAAAATCAGTGACGCGACAAAGGTGCTGTCGATCGGCCGGAAGACGCCCTCTTTGACTCCCTCATCGACAATCATGGCCAGCCGCCTGGCTGTCCGCTCAAATATCTTATCTATCCCGGCCAGCAGCGGTTTGCTCCCGCGGCGTGGTGTGCCGGCAGCCCAGAAGTCGAACATTACATCAAGCCGCTCGCGCCGGCTGGCGAAAAACTCGCACGTCGCACTGATTAACGCCTTGATGCTGCGGACCGGGTCGGGGTGGCTTTCGAGCTGCGCGGCAACGTAGTCTTCATAGTCCTGCAAAACAAGGTTGAAGGTTGCAATCACCAGTTCGTCCTTGCTGGGGAAGTACTCGTAAAGTGTCCCCTTGCCGACTTTAGCCTTTTGGGCAATGTCGATCATCTTGAAATTGCTGATCCCCTGGCGGGCGAGAACCTTCAGGGCGGCCTGCAGGATTTGCCCGCGCTTGCGCTTTTTATCTGCCGGTCGGGGCGTCATAAATCCTCTTTTCAATACCGACTGGTCGGTTCTAACAATACCGACCAGTCGGTCATTTATTTGTCGTACGACTGTTGCACAAGGAAAGTTTGAAGATTCCAGAAAATTTGCGGTTTTTTGTCAACTTGCGGAATAACAACTACATACGCTGGTATTCAATTTCGGGTGAAAAGAATTACTGACGGTCAAAGCAGGCCGAGGCCCCACGACCTCGACATCGTTGTCGGGAGGTCAACTGTGCCCGCCGCCGGAATGAGATGCAGAATATATCCGGCAGGTGAACAAGTGATTGATGCCAAGCCCGACCGTCAGCCCGCAGGCGAAACAGGTTATCTGCCTGCCGGTCAATATCCAGGACCCAAAACGTACGCGCAACCGCTTGCCAGTTTTTTCGTAATGTATTATAATATAAGAGAATAAGTACAGGTTGCATAAGGCGAAAGGAGTCCTGACGTGCGTACCCGCCCTTGTTTTCCGCTGATCGTGTTTTTGATCTTTTCTTTTCCATCTTTTGTTCAAGCCGACGTTTTGCATCAAACATTCGAGTTCTCAACTTCGCAGATAAGGTATTCCACAAGTAACGGCTATGATCAGATATACCTGGATGGCTGCAACATAACCGACGATGTGGGGCACCCACAGTTGCCGGTCAAGACAATTCACCTGGCTCTTCCTCCGGCCTCGCTGATTGAAAAAATCGAGATTGTCTCCACCGAGAGTGAGTACCTGCCCGGCACGTATCGCATTTTTCCCGCCCAGCCGCCGCGAATCTTATCGGCCGACGAGCAGGGTATCGTCTTCGTCCTGCCCGACTCAAACGTCTACGCCTCGGCAAAAGAGTATCCGGGAAGACTGGCCGAGCCGGCGGCTTCCGGCGGCCTCGGGGGGTATCAACTGGCGGGAGTGAAGGTATATCCGCTGCAATACGAGCCACAAAGCCGCCGGGCGAAGTTCTTCACCAAAATCGAGGCGGCAATCACCTATACCACTGACGGGAGCAAACCCCTCGCTGCTCGGCGGCGCGACCCTCAGCTCGAAGGGATGCACCGCAAATTGCTCAACACGCTCGTGGCCAACCCCGAGCAGGCTGTGCTTAATACCGTTGCACCGGCGCTGTACAAAGGCAACCTCCCGCCCGAGGACGTGGAATATCTGATTATCACCAGCTCCTCCTGGGTTTCCCGATTTACCCCGCTAGCCGAATGGAAGACGAAAAAAGGCGTCCCGGCAAAGATTGTCACCACCAGCTGGATTTACGCCAACTACAACGGCAGCGACCGGGCTGAACAGCTGCGCAACTTCATCAAGGACGCGTATCAAAGTTGGGGCGTAGTCTGGGTCTTGCTGGGCGGAGACTGGTGGGTCACTACGGGCCGCTACGCCTGGGCCATGGACGTTGAGTACGGCGGCGCGGATGATGAAAACGATATCCCGACCGATCTGTACTTTGCTGATCTCGACGGCAGTTGGGACGACAATCTTAACGGGACATACGGGGAAGTCGACGACAATGTTGATTTGTACCCCGAGGTGTTCGTGGGCCGGGCCTCCTGTGATGGCGGCAGTGAGGTGACCGCTTGGGTGAACAAGCTAATTGCCTATGAAACCAACCCGCCCACCGATTACCAGTTGAACATGGGGTTTTTCGCCGAGGTATTGTGGAGTAACCCGTATACCGATGCCGGGGAGGCCAAGAATCTAATTGACGATTTATATATCCCCCCGCGTTTTGATCCGATCACCAAACTCTACCAATCCCTCGGTAATGAAAGCGCCGGCGCCGTCATCGACGCCCTCAACGCCGGACAGAACATCGTCAATCACGACGGCCACTGTTGGATTGATTACATGAGCATGGGTTCCGGCGGCCTGACCGGTTGGGACATGGACAACCTGGTCAACGGTTCACGCCAGACGTCCTTTCTGTTTTCCATCGGTTGCTGGCCGGCAGCCTACGATTACGACTGCGTTGCCGAACATTTTATCACCAACCCCAACGGAGGCGGCGTGGCATTTGTGGGCAACTCACGTTACGGCTGGGGCTCGCCGGGCAACTCGGAATACGGGTACTCCGATCGCTTTGACCAACAGCTCTTCAAGGCGATATTCATCGACAGCCTGTATAATCTCGGCGCGGCACTGGCCAAATGCAAGGCCGTGTATGTTCCCCACTCACATCAGGAAAACGTGTACCGCTGGTGCATGTACCAGACCAATCTCTTGGGTGATCCGGAAATGCCGGTGTGGACCGACATCCCCCAGCAGTTTTTTGTCCACCACCCCAACACGATTCCGTCGGCCGGTGGGGAGTATAATATCACCGTCACCACCGCCGACACCTCACGTCCGGTTGCCGGGGCCATGGTCTGCCTGTTAAAAGAGAATGACCTCTATGAGCGCGCGCTGACCGGCCCCGACGGCACCGCACAGTTTGCGGTGACGCCGACTTCCGACGGCATGATGTCGATCACGGTGACCGCACACAACTTCATTCCCTACCAGGGTGAGATAGTGATCGGAGCGGGCGGTACGTACGTCGATTACAAAAGCCACACCGTTGATGACACAGCGGGCGGGAACGGCGATGGGCTCATTAATCCCGGCGAAACGGTCGACATCTGGATGACCGTGGAAAATCACGGCCCCGGCGCCGCGAATAACCTCACCGGTTTTCTGTATTCGCGCGGCGACGCTTATGTCACGCTGATCGACAGCGCCTTGAGTTTCGGCGACGTCCCCGCCGGCGCGGTAGCTACCAGTTCAACGGCCGCTGCATTGAGCATTGATCCGGGCTGTCCCGACGGCCACGTGGCATTGTTTGACTGGTTGCTCACCGACGCGGGTGCACAGAGTTTTTCCGGCATCCTTTCGCTGCAGGTTGGCGGCACGGTCCTTTCGTATTACCGCTACCTGGCCGATGACCCGGCGGGCAACGGGAATCATCTCCCCGAACCGGGAGAGACCTGTGAGTTGCGCGTCTGGGTGGATAACTCGGGGCTGGCCGACGCCTCCCAGGTCTCGGTGGAGTTGTCGACCAGCGATCCAATGATCACCATTACCGGAAGTCCCTCTGCGGCGGGTGATATCGCGGCCGGCGACTGGGCTCCGGCGGACTTCACGGTTGATATCAATCCTGCCTGTCCGTCTCCTCATTTTGTGGAGATGCATCTGGATATGACCCCGGCGGGTGGCCAAACGGCCGGTGATATCTTCATCTTTACTGTGGGGTCGATTGGGTTTTTTGACGACATGGAATCCGGCGCGCTTGCGTGGGCGCACGGTGGGGCCAAGGACCGGTGGACGCTGACCGACCATCGCTGCCGTAGCGGTTCAACGGCGTGGTACTGCGGGAACACTGGCAGCTGGCACTACGAAGACAACATGAACTGTTGGCTGGAGATCACACCGGTTGTACTCGGGCCGGACTCCCGGCTGACTTTCTGGGATTGGTTTTTGGTGCCCAATTATGGCGTGGACGGTTGCCACGTGATTGTAACCGATCTCGACCTCGGCGGGGTTGACACGCTGGACTTCATCGGCACCGGTGGGGCTCTCGATTCGACCCTGCGCACCGGCAACGAGTGGACCAGAGAGTTTTACGATCTCTCGTCCTACCCTGCGGGCACGCGTCTGGGCGTGCGGATTAACTTCTCTTCCGACAACGATTATGATATCGAGGAAGGATTCTATATCGACGACGTGCGTATCGAAAGCCGTCCGGATTACGACATAATGATCGAGCCGACGTTTCACTTGCTCTGGGGAGGGGAAGGCGACACGATTGTCCAACGCCTGCGAGTTGAAAATGCCGGCTTTTGGGAAGACAGTTTCGCCCTCACCCTATCCGGCAGTGTTTGGGATGTTTCTTTCTGGAACGCGGACGGAACGGAGCAGATTTCCCAAACCGGCCCGATCAGCCCCGGTGCGTTTGAGCAGGTCTTACTGCAGGTCGTGATCCTCAATGCTCCGGCCGGGACCGCCGACACGGTCATTCTGACCGCGACCTCGGTAAACCAGCCCGAGCGCAGTGCATACGCCGTGACAATTACCACCACCGAAGGCGGCAAGGGAACTATCCCCTGGTTGGATCGGTTCAGTACCTCCCAGTTGAATATCGAACAATGGCCCGTGTCGAGCGGGGTGAGTGTTCGCTCCGATTTGGGGCTGGTGCCCAGCCCGCCATACGCGTTGGATCTTGACGCGGGGGGATCGCTCTTCTCGCAAAGGATCGATCTTTCCGCAGAATCGGGTATCCGTCTCGCTTTCTGGTACCGGGGCTATAGAACGTCCAATTATTCCTGGTATGGCCCATGCAACTTCTATTTCGATTACCTGTCCGCCGACAACATGTGGGTCAACATGGCGTTCTTGCCGGGAGCCACTGGGGAAAGTCCCAACTTTGACGAACTGATTTTCCTCCTGCCGACGGGGGCATACCACGATAGATTCAGGGTACGTCTCCGCGCCTACGACAACATAGTCGGCCACTGGTACTTGGACGACGTGTACATTGGTCCCCCGCGGGACTACCACTTCGTTCCCCACGCGTCTGCGTCTATCGTCTACGAGGCCGAGGGCGAGGTGGCCGTGCATTACATCTCTATTGAAAATCGTGGTGTCCAGATCGACCAGTATCACTTGTCGGTAGAGAGCGGCAACTGGCTGGTATCCTTCTGGGATGACTTCGGCGAAATCTCGCTGACTGAGCCAATACCCCCCGGCAACACGGTCACCGTTGAAGTCAGGGTAACCATCCCCGTCGGATCGCCCGTTCTGGCCGCCGATACCACGCTTATTCTGGTGGCCTCGGACGGAGATGCCGACGAACGGCGCTATTCGCAATTTTATACAATGTGTATCGGCGAGGTGGCCTCGTTCCCCTGGCAGGACGATTTCCCGGAGGCAACTTTACTGATCGACAAATGGCCCCTGCAAATGGGCGTGGGCATCTCCTCTTTAGGACAGGATGCCCCCTCCCCACCCTACACGATGCGCGTGAACTTTTTTGATACCGTGCTCTCGCAAAAGATCGATCTGTCCACCACGCCAACCGCGATGTTGGATTTTTACTCCCGCGCGGGTCAAGTTTACACGTTGCCCGGGGAAAAGGACAGCATCTTTTTCGAATTCTATGGTACAGAGGGAAGCTGGGAAAGAGTCCGTGCGCTTAACGGCGGCGGCCTCTGGAAAGACGAATTTTTCCGGTACTGCGATACCCTGCCCGCCTCTGCCCGGCATCGCGGTTTCCAATTGCGCATCCGCGCGCAGATGTCGAGTAACAACTGGTATCTCGACAACATCAGAATTGTATTACCGCCCAGTTGTGCTGTTTCTCCCGCGGCAGTGGGATATGCCCTGAAGCAGTTTGAAACGGCCACGGCGACGGTCACTATTGATAACCTCGGACCAGGCGAACTGGAATATCAGATTGAGATCATCCCCTCGGACATCCTCATGGCAAACCTTTTGGCCCGCCAGGGACACGGAGACTGGTTGGCCCGGACCGGTGTCGGAGTCCTGGAGTCGGAGGTCTTATACCTGTGCGACCTGGGCGGCCCGGATGACTACGGGTATATGTGGACCGACTCGGACGAGCCCTATGGGCCGGTCTTTGCCTGGGAGGACATCTCGGGATACGGTCAAGAGCTTGTGCGACTCGATAATGTGATGTACGACACCATGCACCTGAATTTCGCATTCCCGTATTACGATACGTCCTATACCGAGCTTCTGGTCAGCTGCCGGGGGGCATTGCAATTTGGCCCGGCCTCGGGTATCAGCCACTGGGGTCCCATTCCTATTCCGCATTACATTGCACCGAACAATGTCCTTTTGTGGTGCTGGGGTAACCACAACACTTTGGGCACGGTGTACGCGCACTCCACCGTTGACCGGGCGGTCATCCAGTTTAATGGCTTCGGGGATTCAACCGACGTCTCCGGACGATGCGCTACCGCACAGGTTGAACTCTCAGCCGATGGGATGATCTCCTACCGTTACCTGGAGTTCGGCGATGAGTTCCCCACTAAAGACTGCAGTGTGGGGATCGAAAACCAGGACGGTTCGGACGGCCTGGGGGTCGTTATTTACGTCAACCCGGTCCAGGAGGATCCCCGGTATTTGCACGACGGCTTGCAAATCGACTTTTACCCGCCAGTAAGCTGGATCAGCGTTGATCCCTCAGCGGGTAGCGTCGCCTCCGGCGGCACGCAGCCGCTGGAGCTCGATTTTCACCCTAACGACCTGGCGCTAGGCACCTACGGCGCGGTCTTGCGCGTGCTGTCGAATGATCCCGATACGGCGGTCAATCCGTTTTACGTCACGGCCCGGCTGACAGTTACTGATGAAAGCGTTTGCTATTGTCCGCTGGGGGATGTCAACCTCGACGGCCAAATTAATCCTGTGGATATTACTTTGCTGGTCATCTATGTCTACCTGAGTGGGACACCGACGGCAAGCCATCCGCAATGTCTGTACAACACGGGTGATATTCAGGCGGACGGAGAGATTAACCCGATCGATGTTGTCCTCCTGCTCCAGTACGTATATTTTAATGGTTCGCCACCAGCGGACCCCTGCACATGGTAATAAAACCGTGCCGGCCAGATCAAGATTATCGATCAACTGCAGGGTGAACTGAATCTTAATTTCATTTTTGAGGCGGCGGCGGGCGGGCGGCTTTGACCGCTTTACCCACCGGCATAAACCAGTACGGCTTGCTCCACAGCGAGAAGTAGCTCTCGTCTTTTAAGAGTTCAAGGCTCGCGTCAAAGTAATGATTGAAGATCACCCGGAAGGTATTGACCGGAGTAATGGTTTGGTATAAATGCCTGTCGCCGCCGTCGGGAAGATAATATGCGTTAAGGATGCCCAGGCGTTCACGCATGTCGGTACTGTCGGAATCCTCCCAGTTGAGGTATGCCCCCGGCCCGTGGTCGGCCTGCACAACAATAACCGGCGGCCGCGCCGAGTTAGTCAGGATGGCTTCCAGTGCGGCGATGGTCTTCTTTTCAATAAATATCAACTGGTTGCGGTACAGCCTGATGTAATCGGCCCGGCTGCGGATATACCGCCCGATCAGCGCGTTGCCGTCGGCCAGATGAAACACTCCGCGCGGATTGCGTTCTTCACCGTTCGGCCCGAACAAGAACGGCGGGTGCGGCATGACCACGTGCACAAAAACGAACTTCGGTGATTTCCTTTGCGGTATCTTGGCCAAAAGGTCGAATGTGCGCAGAACCATCTTCCGCCGTGCACTGGCCTGGGGGTGGCTGAACCCCTCGCCCATAAACGGAATCCGATCCATTTTCGGCAACAAATGAGGCAACGGAGTGGTATTTAGAAGCCCGCTTTGAAACTCATCCAAAAACCAGATCTTGCCCACCGGCTCGAGAAAGACATCGGCGTGACGGAATTCCGTCGGCGCCGATCCGGAGGCAAAGGCCACGGTGGTGTAGCCGTGTTCCTTCAGAAATTCCATCACCCGGTTATTGAAGACCATGCGCTTGAGCGGCCGGCGGTCATCGGAAGCGGGCACAAAACCGTCGGCGGCGGGATCGAGGTACTTGTAATTCAGTGTGGACGAAAGCGAGAGCATTGTCTGGCAGTAGTTCGCCCCGCTCTTGTGGGCGACGTAAAACCCTCGTTTCTCCAGGTAATCGTACAGCGCACTGTTGGGATAGTTATATATATCTTCAAGGACGTCAGCGCGGGCGAAAGCGTCAAGGATGATATAGTAAATATCCGGTCGTCCGACCAGACCCTGATCTCCGGGGGCACTCTTCTTTTCCTCGGCCGGGCGATGCGCTCCTCGCGGGGAGCCCGCGGTCAAATAGAACACGCTGATGCTGATCAGCGGCACGGCGAGCAGAAATACGGACATAAAGTTGGCAAAACCAGTCAGCCGGGAAAGGTCGCGGCGTGTCCGGATGATCAAAAAGGCGCCAGCAACAAACAAAAAAGCAAAAACAGGCAGCAGAACATCCTCTGCACCGAAGGTAAACGGTTGCACGGAAAAGAAATACCATATCATCTCGTAGAGGTGCCCATACGAAAAGAACAACAGCAGAAAAACCGAAACCACCAGCCCGGCCCGGGCCGTATTCCGCAGGATTAGAATTAACAGCGCCCAGAATAGCAACATCAGCGCTACCGTCACCGCCAGCGGAACAAGAACAACACCAAATGAGTATTCAACCATGTTGTGGCTGTATAAAAACAGCGCGGGGAATAAAGCAAACAACAGCGGATGGAACGCAAATGGCTTTCTCATCGCACGTCTTCCTGAATACCTATAATACGGACGGACCGTGGGCTGAACAAGTTCACAATGTGAAATTCGGAATCAGTCAAGTGGGTCAAGCGCCCTGGCGTTTGGCACTCAGCTTTCCTCAACCACCGCTCCGCGGCGAATCGTCCCGGTGTCCGTTGTCATAAATGCCCATCACTTCGGTGATCCGGCCGGCCCGTGCAATATAGCCGCTCTTACGCAAGTGCTCAGTCAAATGCTTCGCCAAATCCGAGGAAGTGTCGAGCCCGCCGGAAAAGGCCTTTTTTCCGATCTTCTGCACAAAACCGATGTTTGTATTGACAACCGGATGTGTTGTGGCGAACATGCACCCCAGTAAAAGGAGCCAACCACTAAACGCGAGGAGGGGAAATGAAAATCCTTCAGCGGGTAATCAACACCGCCACCAAACCCAAGACCGAATGGCCGATCATTGCCGAGGAAAGCGCCACCGTGGGGACACTGATGACCGGTTTCGTCGTGCCACTGGCAGCGATCGCGCCGGTCTGCGGTTTTCTGCAGGCGCTGATCTTCACTTCTGCCCTCGGCGTCTGCCCGCCGATTGGATTGTCATTCGCCGGCATGATCGTGGGTTATCTTTTAACTCTCGCCGGGGTCTACCTCACCGCCTTTATCGTATACAAACTGGCCCCGACCTTTCAGTCATCCGGCGATATGGCGCAGGCCTTAAAAATCGTGGCCTACGCGCAGGCGCCGTATTGGGTGGCCGGAGTCTTGAGCCTGGTCCCGTTCCTGGGGATATTAACCATTTTCGTCGGTCTCTATGGTCTGTACCTGGCGTACCTGGGGCTTCCACCGGTCATGAAGACACCGCCCGACAAAGCTATTCCCTATCTGGTAGTGGTTATCGTCATTTCTATCCTCATTTGGATTGTGATCGGTGCGGTAACCGCGGGCATCATCGGCGTGGGCCTGGTTTCCGGCGGCGGAATATAGTACTATCGTCGAAACCACGCCCCGCGCTTGTTGCGCGAGGCTCAGGGGTTTCGACCTACGTCCGAAACTTGTGAGACAACCTCTCCTTGTCTGCAAATTGGCTGGGTACCCTGCCCTTCAGGGCGAAAATACCCCAAGAAAACACAATAATAAAAAATCGCCCCTCTTTCGATAAAAGGGGCGATTGACTGATGCCACTGGCATCGCGAAACCAGATTACTTCACGAGCACCACCTTCCGCGTCTGGACAAAATTGTCCGCCTGCAGGCGATAGAGGTACATCCCGCTGCCGAGTTCGCCGGCGTCCCAATTGATCGAGTGGTGCCCGGCAGACTGGAACTCATCAACCAGGGTAACCACTTTCTGGCCGAGAACGTTGTACACCTCCAGTTGGACATGGCAGTCCACGCGCAGGGCGTACTTGAGCCGTGTGTTCGCGTTGAACGGGTTGGGATAGTTCTGGAACAGGGCGAACTCGGTGGGTACAGATCCGGCTTCGGCGATCGTGACGCCGCCTTGCGCGGCGATCTTGTACGGCGGGCAGAAATCGTCGTCCGACATATCCGAGCCGACCTTCCCGACCGCATCGTAACAGGTAACCCGCATGCGGCACTGCGTCGACGGCGGCCCGGTAACCGTCCAGGTCCACGTTCCCGGATTGCCCGACAGGCTGGCTAACCAGGTCCAGTTGTCGCCGGAGTCGACGGAGTAATCAATCATCGTGGAGTCAATACCCACGTTGTCCGAGGCATCCCAGATCACATCGTATTCCTGGCCGATATACAGCACTTCTCCGCCGTTAGGCTGAATCACCGTGACTGACGGGGCAACCGCCGCATCCAGCGACTTAAAAACATTGAGCCGGCCGGAGCCCATCTTTCCGGCATAAGCGGGGTTAAGATCGTCGATATAATCGGTGTAGTCGAGGATCAGCTCGGTGATTTCCGTGCGCGTCAGGGTATTGTGATACGATTTCAACATCCCGGCTGCTGCTGCGACGTGCGGGGCGGCCTGCGAGGTGCCGGACATCAGGTAAAACACGTCAGGAGTGTAATGGTCGGAGTAGGTGCTGGCAATGTTCACCCCGGGGGCGGCGATATCGACCCAGGTGCCATAGTTGGACCATGAGGCCTTGATGTCCTGGTTGTTGGTCGCGCAAACGTTGATGACGTCCGTACGGCTCCCCAGGTAGTCGGCGTATTGGGAGCCATCGTTCCCGGCGGCGTGGCAGATGATCACCCCATTGTTGACCGCGTAGGTAACTGCCGCGCCCAATCCGCCGGTGTTCGAGGAACCCCAACTGCAGTTGATGGCCGTCACACCTTTATCGGCCGCGTAATACATGGCCTGCGCGGCAAAATCCATGCGCACATAGCCGATTTCGTATCCATAGATCGGGTGCGGCGCCGACCAGCCGATGCGGCAGGCCATAATCTTCAAGCCGTTGGCGGGGAGTCCCCAGCCGCCGGCAATACCGGCAATGCCGTAGTTGTTGTTGGTGATCGCGCCCATGATCCCGGCAACGTGTGTCCCGTGCCCGTTGAAATCGGTGGGTTCGTTATCCGGCTTGGTGGAATCCTCACCCGGCCAGACGTTGTACACTCCATGCACCCAGTCCCAGCCGATCCAGTCGTCAACATAGCCGTTGCCGTCGTCATCGACACCGGGGTCGCCATCATATTCCGGCCAGTTGATCCAGACGTTGCCGTTGGTGTATGGCGCGGTGTCGCCCAGGTCGCGGCAGTTGTACTGCAATCCCGTATCCAGATTGCCCAGGATGACACCCTCATCGCCGGTTTCCAGATCCCAGGCGTCGGTGGCGTCGATGTCATGATCGTTGGCGTTATAGAGATTCCACTGGTAAGACAGGAAAAAATAGTCGTCGGGAATTCGCTCATGTACGGGGTGGATGCCGATCGCCTCGGTGTGTTCGACCGAAGCATTCTCTTTATAGGCAGCCAGAACTTCCTTGAGTTCAAACTCCCTGCCAAATTCCACAAGGTAGTAGCGGGAGAGGTCCTCCGCGCCCCGGCTGGCCAGGCGCCGCTTATCGCCGGGGAATTCGCGGACAAACCTGGTTACTTTATACTTTTTGTTCAATTCATCCAGGCTCGCATTGCCGGTGGCCGCGATGCCTTCTTCCTTTGTGACGGTGGCTTCGTTGACCTCGGCCGCGTCCTCGGCGAGTTTGAGCACCATCTCATTCGGCACATACCACATTGTGGGGGCCGGTTCCCGGAAGGGGATGTACCCCATTTTGTAGTCTCTCTCGGCGGTGACGAGCTTGTCGTCATTGGCGGTAATCGATTTCTCGTCCTGGGCCAGGGCAGTGGAGGACAACGCGAGAAGGACGATCACAAACACGGCGATGATCTTTTTCATCATGCTTTCCTCCGCAGATAGGTGACACGGTAAGCGGGTAGACAACTATGCGTTACGCAGTAAATGTTAGGCGATAAGCACCTCCTTTCAGTGGTCTTCGTTTTGCCGACCATGCAATCGCGGTGATACAAGACAATGGTCACGTGGCTCATGTGACGATCCTTTCACTGTCGGCTCAATAAAGTAATCCCTATTACCAGATGCAATAATAAAGCGCGGGGCCGGTTCTGGCAATGGTTTAACCGGGGTTTTTTCAGTCGGCACGGTACGAATTGCCCGCTTTCGCGACTGGTGGGTGCTTTCGTCTGTCGAATGGTCCGGTTGGTGCACGGTAGGACAAGGTGTGCGGCAGATGAGAACATTGACCAACCGCGGAATGGAGCGACGCTGGGGCAGATGTGGACTCTGCCGCCCACAATCCCCGCCTGCGCGGGAATGACACGTGGGTGATCTGGCTTTTTGGGACAGCCTCTCCACATCTGCCCGAAGATTGGGTGTAAGGCCTCGGTCTCCGCCGGAGTTTACCCCCGCGAGGGCGGTAGCCGGGATGACTTATCGAGCTTTTCGCCCGATGGCTGCGATCGCGCAGGTCAGGTGGCCTGTCCCCCTAACTCCGGCCAAAGGCTCGTTCGCGCTTCATTCTCGTCTGCCGCCTCAACATCTTTTTGGAAAGTCTCTTATTGACAAGTGCTTCACCAGCTGGTATACGTAAAATGGAGTAAATGCTCAAATTTTCTGAGGAGGCTGTTCGGCGCCATCGAATAGTTTACACCTAATTAGGCGGCGTTTTTCCTATCGCCTACTCGTCGTTGTAGGATTAATCGTGTTAGCCGCCTTTGCCTGCCATTGTGGGACTCACTACGTTACCGCTTGACATTGTTGACATTGCAGCGCATTCTTAGGTTGATGGAAGTAACGTACAATCAACCCGTGGTTGGCCCGGAGGCTCGTTGGCTATGGCACAACTACCACACATCTTGATTCGTCATTGAATGATATCGATCGTTAGTTCTATCCCGAGCCCGACCGACCTGAGAAATGTCGTGAACCAGACGAGGTTAAATCCAATCACCGGTGATGGACCCGAATACCAGGAGCCCCAGAAATTGAGCTCCCTATCCGGCCGGATTCTGAATTATGGGAGTCTTGGGCTATCCACGATGGAGTTTATGAGTGAAGTCTCGAAGATGCTGATGGATTTTACTGGCTGTGACACGGCTGAAGTGCGGGTCGTCGAACGGGCCAGGCTGTTGACTTGTGAAGCCTCGCGTGATTTCGGGCAAGGATTACGTACGGAGGTTGTACCGGGCAAGCGCAGTGATGCCGGTGAAGTTATTCCCTGCCGGGACACCGATGCGGACTTGGAAAAGATTTGCGAGGAGATTGGCTGCAATCGTTTTGATCCGTCATTGCCGTTCTACACGCTGAATGGCAGCTTTTGGATCGGTGATACTGAGAGTTCCCTGGACTTAAGTTCGGAAACCTGCAAATGGGCCGGTGGTCGGACGCTGTACATCGAAGGAGATTTCAGGTCACTTGCCATTATCCCCTTTGTCATACGGGATAAAGACAAAGGCCTTCTTCTATTGAAAAGTAAACAGCAAAACTGCTTTACGGCGGAGAAAATAGAATCGTACGAAGATATTGCGCGAATCCTGGGGATTGCCCTGACTCAGCTGCGCGCACAGGTCGCCTTGCGTGAACGCGTAAAGGAATTAACCTGCTTGTATGGTATCGCCAAGGTAGCTGCGAAACCGGGCATATCCTTTCAAGAAATCCTACAAGGTACTGTGGAGCTTCTGCCTCCCGGCTGGCTCTACCCCGATGTCGCATCTGCCAGAATCGTTTTTGATGAGTGTTCCTATTCAGCAGCAGGTTTTCGCGAGAACCTCCAAACACAGACGGCAGAAATCGTCGTCGATGGTGAAAAGCGCGGTACTATCGAAGTTGCATATTCTCAGGAAATGCCCGCGCTCGACGAAGGTCCCTTTCTGAAAGAAGAACGGAATCTCATCAACGCTATAGCCAGAGAGGTGGCGCTGATTATCGAGGGCCGGCAAATGGAGGAGGACAAAAGGCGACTTCAGGAACAGTTGCGGCACGCTGACCGCTTGGCGACCCTCGGCCAGCTCGCCGCCGGTGTGGCCCATGAATTGAACGAACCGCTGGCCAGCATCCTCGGCTTTGCCCAACTGGCCGGCAAGACCCCGGGGATACCCGACCAGGTGCGAAAGGACAATGAAAAAATCGTTGCCGCGTCACTGCACGCTCGGGAAATCGTTAACAAGCTTAAACTATCCGCCCGTCAGGCTCCGCCGCGCAAGGAACGGGTTGACCTGAACGATATCGTAAACGGTGGGCTGTACTTTGTTGAATCCCGCTGTGCAAAAGCCGGCATTGAATTGGTCAAAGTGCTCGAGCCGGATCTCCCGAAGATTGTGGCCGATGCGGGTCAATTATACCAGGTGCTAACCAATCTCGTCGTTAATGCGATGCAGGCTATGCCTGATGGAGGTCGCATCACGATTCAGACGGCGCGGGGTGGTACAGGGATCAGCCTCCGTGTAGAGGATACGGGGGTAGGGATGGATAAAGAGGTGCTTGAAAATATTTTCGCCCCCTTCTTCACGACAAAAGGCGTCGACGAGGGCACCGGCTTGGGCCTGGCAGTCGTACACGGGATAGTCACGTCTCATGGCGGGTCGATTAGCGTCACCAGTACGGTGGGCCAGGGGACGCGCTTTGAGGTTCTATTCCCGATAAATATGCCCGATGAGCTTAAGGAGCCGGGAGTGGATGAACATGGCAAAGGATAAAGCCGCCGTATTGGTGGTTGATGACGCGCCGGATACGCTTGAGGTGTTACAACGGAATCTTTCCTCCGCGGGATATCGGGTATATTCCGCGCCGGGAGTGGCCGAGGCGCTCGAGCTGTTGGCGGCCACGCCTATTGATCTGGTGATTACCGACCTTAAGATGCCCAGGATCAGCGGCATCGATCTGGTGCGTCATGTCAGGGAGAATATGAAAGATACCGAGGTCATGATGATCACCGGCTACGCCACGATCGCGGGGGCCGTCGAGGCGGTCAAGACCGGGGCGGAGGAGTATCTGGCCAAGCCGTTTACCGATGAGGAATTGCTTGCCGCCGTGCGCCAGGCTCTGGAGAAGCTTGATCAACGCCGGGCAGCGCAGTCAGAACCGAAAGTAACCCCGGGCGCAGCGTATGGCATCATCGGCGAATCGGCGGCCATTCAGGCCGTGTATCGTGTAATTGCGAAGGCAGCAACCACCTCGGCCACCGTTCTAATTTCCGGTGAAAGCGGGACGGGAAAGGAACTGGTCGCGCGCGCCATACATTATCATAGTCCCCGGGCCGCGGCACCTTTCATACCCGTCAACTGCGGGGCGATCCCTGGAGAATTAGTCGAGAGCGAACTTTTTGGCCATGTGAAAGGAGCTTTTACTGGCGCCACGGATTCCAGAGCGGGATTTTTCCAGACCGCTGATGGCGGTACTATATTTCTTGATGAAATCAGCGAGATGAGTCCGGCGATGCAGGTTAAACTGCTCCGGGTCTTGCAGGACAAAGAGGTCTGCATGGTGGGCGCCACACGGACGCGCAAAGTTGATGTGCGTATCACTGCGGCGACAAACAAAAACCTCATGACCAGTATCGAGAAGGGGTCTTTTCGCGAAGACCTTTACTTCCGCCTGAGCGTTATCAACATAGCTGTGCCTTCCTTGCGGGAACGGGAAAACGACGTTCTCCTCCTGGCAAATCATTTTGCCTCGAAATTCGCTGGTGAAGCGGGCAAACCGGAACCCAGATTATCCGACCGTGCATTGGAAGTATTAAAAAACTATACGTGGCCGGGTAACGTTCGCGAACTGGAGAATCTGATACAACGCCTCGTGGTGATGACCGATGGGGCCATCGTTAATGTATCTGATCTGCCCTCACTCATGCGCTTTAAGGTCACTCGAGAAAACAGGTTAACGCGTACCCTGGCTGAAGTCGAGGTCGAGTATATTAAGAATGTCCTGGCCAGTGTAAATGGCAACAAAACTCAAGCCGCAGAAATCCTGGGTATCGATCGCAAGACACTTCGACAGAAATTGAAAAACATCGAGAACGGCTGATAGCCCCGCGAAAGACTGGGGAGTTTTTCTCCGGTGGGGCGGATTTCCCCATTAACTTAAGGGTATTTTATTCCTCACGTCTTCAGAGTGCCGAGTTTTGCCAACTGCCTTCATTCTCGCTATCCAGCTACCTTTCTTGTAGTTAACTAAGACTCTCGCTCCCCTGGTTGCCGGCTGCACAGCCGGCCGCACCCATCCAATTCCATTCGGCACGTGAGTTGTTCCTTCTCTCTCAACAGGTACAGTTGGAGGAGTTGGCGAGGACTGAGGACTAAGGAATCTTCTCAATGAATATGCATCTTGGAAAGGGGACACGCATGTTACGCCGCGGAACTGCCCGGCCTTTTTAGGTGAAATTGGCTGTGTTCTCTGCATGCGAAATGTATGTCTCGCGAAACCGCGAGGGAAGGAAGTTGCCATGGCGAGTTCCATGAGGACAATATCTGCCGGCCTGTGCTCGACGTGCAATAACGGCCCGACTTGCGGTTATCGCGCATTGCGCGGTTGTGACGCACTCTACTGCGAAATGTTTGACACCTCACCTAACGGCGGCGGTGATGTTGAAGAACGTTTGGCAGCGGTAGACGCCGATGCCGTCGGCAAGGAAGCGGAACCTGAAGTATACAAGGGGCTGTGCGTGAATTGTGAAAACCGCGAAACATGCCGCTTGGCCAAGTCTGAAGGCGGGATTTGGCATTGCGAAGAATACAGATAAAAGGTACTTTGCGTTCGGTGTACATAGAGATACCCATAATTCATGGCCGGTGGAAAAAAACCGGTTTCAGGGTGCCGCATCACGCGGTGCTGATCTAGGAGGTAGCAATGTCAACTGCGGCCACGCGTTCAGGGGAGAGCACTGGGGGGGAAAAGCACAGTCTGTACGCAAGCGTTATGCAGCAGTTTCATCAAGCGGCGGAAATTATGGGGCTCGATCGCGACGTCCGCGAGATCCTATCGATGACAACTAATGAAATCACTGTCCATTTCCCGGTCAAAATGGATAACGGCGGCATTGAAATGTTCAATGGTTACCGTGTTCAGCACTGTGGTACTCTCGGGCCGTACAAAGGGGGGTTGCGTTATCATCCACTGGTCAACATCGACGAAGTTCGTGCCTTGGCCACGTGGATGACTTGGAAAAGTGCGATCGTCGACATTCCATTCGGCGGAGCCAAAGGAGGGATACAATTCGATCCGGCCAAGTATTCGCAGAGCGAAATCGAACGCATCACCCGCCGCTTTACCTTTGCCTTGGGAAACATCATCGGACCCGAGTATGACATTCCCGCTCCCGACGTGAACACCAATCCCCAGATTATGGCCTGGATCCTGGACACATACCTCTCAATGATGCCGCCTCACGAACGGAATCGATCCACGCATGTCGTCACGGGTAAGCCCATCGAGTCGGGGGGCAGCCTCGGCCGGGACAAAGCCACCGGACAAGGTGTCATCTACACCATTGTTGAATGGGCCAGGGATAACGGGTTTGACCTTTATGGGGCAACCTACATCGTCCAGGGATTCGGGAATGTGGGATCATGGGCCGCGAGGTTGTTAAAGCCGTACGGGGCGAAGCTGGTTGCCGTAGAAGATATTACCGGCGCCATCGCCAATCCACAGGGCATCGACCCTGAAGAACTGAGCAGTTATACCACGGCCAAGGGTGGGGTCGCCGGATTTAATAATATGGTATCCATCGATCATCGAGCATTCATGGAAACCGAGGCGGATATTTTCATCCCGGCGGCAATGGAGAATTCGATTGACGGTCAGACCGCACGCTGGCTGAAAGTGAAGCTTGTTGCCGAAGGGGCCAACGGGCCGACCGATCCGGCTGGTGATAAAATTCTCCAGGAAAGACGAATTGATCTTATTCCGGATATTCTCTGTAACTCCGGAGGTGTTATTGTCAGCTACTACGAATGGTTGCAAAACAAACGCAGCGAATTCTGGGACCTGGAGGAGGTTGACCGTAAGTTGAACAGGAAAATCATGCAGGCTTACTCGCGAGTGCGGGACGTGGTTAAAGAGAAAAACGTTAATTGGCGCATAGCGGCATGCATCGTCGCTTTGTCCCGGCTGGAGAAGGTTTACAAAGAACGGGGAATATTCCCTTGATGCCGACCGGCGGACCCTGGCGGGCGGCGGAAAACCCAGCGTCAGATATAAACCTGATCGCCCGGTTGTGTCTACGGCGAACGAAATAAATAAACGCGGAGGTGCTCACAACCTCACGGGCGAGATTGAGCAGCCGCGGGAGCCACGAACACACAAAGGGCTGTGTTGTACATGCATATATGCTTAAGGTAAAATGAAACCGTGCCGAATCACGAACTGCTTAAGAATAATAGGATGAGACTATGGACCAACAGGAATCAATTGTACTTGGGAAAAACCAAATCGACAAACTCGGTGGGCTGGTCTCTATCCTTGAAGACATTCAGTCCAAGTTTGGTTATCTCCCCGAAGAAGCATTGCGCGAGGTGGCCGACAAGACCGGCCGCTCGCTGGTCGACATTTACGGCGTGGCCACGTTCTACCGGGCATTCAGTCTTAAACCGCGCGGCAAGCATCTAATCTCGGCTTGCCTGGGGACCGCCTGCCACGTCCGGGGTGGACCAGCTATTGCCCAGACGATTGAGGACTTGTTGGGCATCAAGGCAGGGGAAACGACCCCGGACAATGAATATACATTGGAAACGGTCAATTGCCTCGGAGCCTGTGCCCTCGGCCCTGTCGTGGTAGTCGACGGCCATTATTTTCCCAAGGTCAAGGCATCGAAAGTCGAGGAGATTCTCGACAAAACACGTATCGGCCTCGATGCAGTAGAGATTGACACCGATCAGCGGATATTTCCCGTGGAGGTCAGTTGTGCCCGCTGCAACCACAGCTTGATGGACCCTCGCCAGCCGATCGACGGGCATCCCTCGATCCGCATCACGGTCTCCTTCGGGCAACGGCATGGCTGGTTCGCTCTTTCCTCGCTTTACGGCAGCTACAATGTCGACTCGGAGTATGAGATACCAAAGGATACCATCGTTCATATTTTCTGCCCGCACTGCCACGCCGAGTTGATCGGCGGCGCTGAATGCGCCGAGTGCGGGGCGCCGATGGTGCCGATGATTGTTCGGGGTGGCGGAATAGTGCAAATCTGTTCCCGCCGCGGGTGTAAAGGCCATATGCTGGATTTGGATGGTGTGAATTTCTGATTAGCGTAATGTAACGGTAGTAGTAAAGACAATCTAAAGCGGGCGGGAAATAGGGATAAGCTCATGGAAAGGCTGAGATCAGTTGATGATTTCAATATGCTGTGCGAACGCGTGCTTGCCGAGCGGGATCTTCGCGCCTTAACCATCGTCATTCCCGCCGGTACTTGCGGACAGGCCAGTGGCGCCAATGACCTCATCCGGATAACCAAGCGAGAGATTCTGGCCAAAGGACTCATGGATAAGATCCATCTCCGTGTCACAGGCTGTCACGGATTCTGTGAGATGGAGCCATCGGTCCTTATTGCGCCTGAGGGTACTTTCTATCCCAAGGTCGGCATTGAGGATATGGTACGGATCGTTGAGGCTGTCGCTGAAGGCCGGGTGCTTGAGGATTTACTTTTTGTGGACCCGGGAAGCGGCAGACCAATCGCGAGGCAAAATGACATACCTTTCTTTAACAAGCAGGTTCGCACTCTACTTTCCCGGAACGAGAAGGTCGACCCGATCCGCATCTTCAACTACCTCGAAAGCGGTGGATATTCGGCATTAACCAAAGTGCTTGCAAACGGCAAACCCGAGTGGGTCGTGACGGAGGTAAAAAAATCCGGATTGCGCGGCCGCGGCGGTGCCGGTTTTCCCACCGGTCTGAAGTGGCAGTTACTTGCGGCCCAGCAAAACGGCCAGGGGAAATTTCTCGTATGCAACGCCGACGAAGGCGACCCTGGTGCGTATATGGACCGCAGTGTGCTGGAAGGCAACCCGCACAGTATCATCGAGGGGATGATCATCGGCGCCTATGCGACCGGGGCAAAAGAAGGCGTCGTTTATGTGCGCAATGAATACCCTCTGGCTATCAAGCATCTTATAATCGCCTTACGCCAGGCACGCCAGCTTGGCCTGCTTGGTGAAGATATCCTGGGAACCGGATTATCTTTCGATATCAATCTGGTAAAGGGAGCCGGGGCTTTTGTCTGTGGTGAGGAGACCGCCCTGATTCATTCGATCGAAGGCAAGATGGGCGAACCACGCCAACGCCCGCCGTATCCCGTGCAAAAGGGAATCGAGGGTAAACCTACCGCAATCAATAACGTCGAAACGTGGGCCAACATTCCCATCATCATCCAAAGCGGTGCCGAGGAGTTCGTTAAAGTTGGGACAAAAGGAAATTCCGGTACCAAAATATTCAGCCTGGTTGGTAGGATAAAGCTCACTGGCCTGGTCGAGGTGCCGCTGGGGATCAGGATCAGTGACGTGGTATATGATATTGGCGGTGGTTCGGTGGGGAAAGCAAAGATCAAGGCCGTGCAAACCGGTGGACCGTCCGGGGGGTGTATTCCCGCAAGTATGTTTGACTTACCCATCGACTATGACAGCCTCGTCAAGGCGGGGTCAATCATGGGATCAGGCGGTATGATCGTGATGGATGAGAACACCTGTATGGTCGATATCGCCAAGTACTTCATGAACTTCCTGAAAGATGAGTCCTGCGGCAAGTGTTTTACTTGCCGCAAGGGGACGCAGCGGATGCACGAAATCCTTGATGACGTTACCAAAGGCAAAGCCAAGCTCGATGATCTGGATTTGCTCGAAGAGCTTGCCCTCGTTGTGAAGGATACCACCATGTGTGGTCTGGGGCAGTCGGCGCCCAACCCGGTGTTGAGTACCCTCTGCTATTTTCGTAAGGAGTACGAACGACACATTATCGATAAACGTTGTGACGCCCTGGTCTGTAAGGAATTGGTCGGTGCGCCCTGCCAGGGCGCTTGCCCGCTGGGGACGGAGGCCTGGCGTTACGTGGCCCATATCGCCCGGGGTGAGTTTGAGGAAGCTTATCGCGTCATCCGGGAAGCAAACCCGCTCCCGTCGGTGTGCGGTCGTGTGTGCGATCACCCGTGCGAAGAAAGTTGTCGGGCAGGTACGAGCGGCGGCGAATCCGTGGCTATCCGGGCGCTCAAGCGGTTTGTCACCGACCGGATAGATCCCTCAACATTCAAACCCGAGAGAGTTCAGTGGTCAAATGGTGATGAGCCTCCGCGCGTGGCGATTATTGGCTCAGGCCCGGCTGGCCTTACCGCCGCGCACTACCTTTCCTTACAAGGGTGCAAAGTAACGATATTCGAAGCAGAAAACCTGTGCGGGGGGATGCTTTACTGTGCGATTCCATCATACCGTCTGCCGCGTGATGTGATCAAGCGGGAAATCGATGCCTTGCTGGATGAAAACATAACCGTCCAATGCAACACCGCTCTGGGCCGAGACATCACAATTGATGAGCTTTTTGAAAAAGGCTATTCGACAGTCCTGCTGGCCATGGGGGCTCATAAAAGCCGGCCCCTCCGCCTCGAGAATGAGGATGTGGAAGGCGTGTATCCCTCAATTGAATTCCTGAAGTCATTTAATATTCGGGGGCAATCGATCGCTCGGGGACGGGTTGGGGTTATCGGCGGCGGCAACTCGGCGATCGACGCTGCCCGGATGGCCCTGCGCCAAAAGGATGTCAGCAGCGTTACGATTCTCTATCGTCGCACTCGCGAGGAAATGCCGGCTTTTACCGAAGAGATTGAGGCGGCTGACCAGGAGGGTATTAAGATTCAGACCCTGGTCACGCCCACCAAAGTTATTGCGAAAGACGGTCATATTACCGGCATGGAGTGCATCCGGAATGAACTGGGTGACACTGATTCCAGTGGCCGGCGCAGGCCGGTTCCGGTACCAGGCACTGAACATGTGATTGAGCTCGACACATTAATTGTGGCTATCGGAGAGGATTCGGGAATCGATGCTATTGCCCCGGCCCGGATGAGTCGAATCGAAACGACTAATAGGAATACCGTCCGAGTTGATTCGGGGACACTCCTTACGAATCGGCCGGCAGTATTCGCCGCGGGCGACCTGGTTACCGGCCCCAATACGGTTGTCGAAGCCATTGCCGCCGGCAAAAAAGCCGCGGTTATGATGGGCCGATACTTGCGAAACGAGGAAATGGTACAGCCGGCCGAGCCACGGCTGCCTCGCGTCTATATTGAGCCGGTAAAAATGGATATGGAGGAGTCAGGGCCCGTTGATCGCGCCGAAACACCGCGTGCTCCGGCGGATTGGCGCAAACGCAATTTCTCCGAGGTGGAGGTATCGCTCTCAATCGATGAGGCATCTCGCGAAGCATGCCGGTGCCTGCGCTGTGATTTGGAATTCACGCAACCCAAAGAAAAGCAGGAATCAAGTGTGGCAACGGGAGATAAATCTGCATGATCAGGTTAATGATAAACGGGCTTGAGGTCAGTGTTGAAGAAGGAACAACCTTGCTCGAGGCTGCCCGGTTTCTGGGGTTCCCCATTCCCACGCTGTGTCATATGGAAGGCCTTTCGCCGTACGGCGCCTGCCGCCTCTGTGTGGTGGAAATCGGCGAGGGTCCTCGAACCAAACTGGTGTCATCGTGCACCTACCCTGCTGAGGAAGGTCTTAAGGTCCGAACCGCTTCATCACGGGTCGTCAAGGCACGGAAGATGATCTTGGAGCTTTTGTTGGCCTCCTGCCCCCAGTCCAAAACCATCCAGGATCTGGCTTCGGCATACGAAGTGCGGCAACAGCGGTTCAAACAGGAATATGAGGACTGCATCCTTTGCGGGCTGTGCGTGCGGATGTGCGAGGAGCAGATGATGGCCAAGGCTATCGGCTTTCGCGGGCGGGGCCAGAACCGGAGCATCGGTACGCCGTTTGATATCAAATCGGAGGTTTGCCGGCTGTGCGGTGGGTGTATCTATGTTTGTCCCGCATGCCAGCTCAGGTGTACCTATACCGAGCCGGAAAAGGCGATCTGCGGGGGGTGTGCGAATCTGAGTCCGCCATGCCTGGAGAAAGAAAAGTTCGATGATATGATGTGCTATATGAAGCCCTGTGTGGCCTGCGAAATCGGCAAGGATTGAATGCGGGAAGAGGAGGAAAACACGAAATGACGTTCTCCAGAATAAACGCCTCGGCAGCAACCCTGACCAAGAACAGAACTGAAGAATCGATAGTCCCTTCTTCCGGGATGTGCGTGACCTGCGTGGACGGCTGCATCGGCATGTGTGAAATCGGCAAATCTGCGTACCGCGGCCACGAGGTAATCTATCCCCAGCCGTTCGGCGTTATAACCGCCGCCGGGGAGAAGACCTACCCTATCGATTATTCGCATTTCAACATCGTAGGTGGCGTGGTTGGCGCACAGGGGATAGAAGCTGATAGTGACAAGGCCGTCTTCCCCAACGTTAATCTCGAGGTCACCTTTGGCCATGACAACGGGTTAAAGTTTCGCCTTCCCTGGATTATTCCCGGCATCGGCTCCACCGATATTGCCAAAAACAATTGGGAAGGGTTAGCCATTGGCTCGGCATTGGCCGGTACCGGCCTCACGATCGGCGAAAACGTTGTGGGAATGGATCCCGAAGCGGTAATCAAGAAAGGTCGAGTCGTGGACACCGTCGACCTTAAGCGTAGAGTAAGTCTGTACAAGGATTACCAGCGGGATGGATATGGCGCAATCATTGTCCAGGCCAATATAGAGGATACACGCCTTGGCGTGCAGGAGTATACCATTGAGAAGCTCGGGGTCGAGTGGGTTGAACTCAAGTGGGGGCAGGGGGCCAAAAACATCGGCGGTGAGGTCAAGATAAGAAGTCTGGAAAAGGCGCAGATGTTGTATAAGCGTGGCTATGTTGTACTTCCTAACCCCACCAATCCTGAAGTCATCAAATCCTTCGAGCGGGGTGCGTTCAAGGAGTTTGAGCGCCACTCGCGGGTGGGTATGGTCACCGAAGAATCGTTTGCCCAGCGGGTGGAAGAGTTGCGCAAGGCAGGGGCCAGGTACATATCCCTGAAGACCGGGGCTTACCGGCCACTTGCCCTGGCCCGGGCACTGAAGTACGCATCCAAATACGGAATAGACGTGCTTACCGTGGACGGTGCCGGCGGCGGCACGGGGATGAGTCCCTGGCGTATGATGAATGAGTGGGGCATACCACCGGTGGAATTGCATTCGCTCATGTACAACTATGCAAAACGGCTGGCCGATCAGGGGGAACACATCCCTACATTGGTGGTGGCCGGTGGATTCACTTTTGAAGACCAGATATTTAAAGGTTTGGCCATGGGCGCCCCATTTGTCAAGTTGGTCGGTATGGCGCGCAGCCCGATTGCCGCAGCGATGGTCGGTAAGACAATCGGGCGGACTATTGAGGAGCATCAGGTTCCCGTATACGTTGAGCGTTTCGGCACGACCAAAGACGAGATTTTCGTGACGGCTAACGAGTTGCGCCGGGAATTGGGCAATGATGAATTCGAGAAAATCCCGACCGGCGCCCTCGGGTTGTACACCTATTATGAGCGCCTGGCTCAAGGGTTACGCCAATTGATGGCGGGAAGCCGGAAATTTTCCCTGGAGTACATGACACGAGATGATCTGGTAGCCCTGACTCGTGACGCGGCCAATATCAGCGGGATTCAATATGTGATGGAGGCCGACAAGGCCGAGGTCGAGGAAATGCTGGCCTGATTTGTCCCGGACGAGGTCGGATTAGGCGGTCGTTTTTTCCTGAGAAGTCCCTGGTTATGCATCGGATCTTTCCCCGGCGGGATGGGGTTTTTTGCCGGCTCCATAGGGTCAGCAACGTGTGCGTCTTCATGAAATTTGGGTGAGGCGTTTTGCGGGGGTGGAAGGTTCACCTTTTTCCTCGCGGTTTGGGTGACACCAACTGCCCCCATGCCTCTTCTAGCCATTCATTGCCATAAGTAACCGGTGTAGCCGTCTCCAATGGCCGACCCGGCAGCCAGATTGACAGACGCCGCTGACCGAGACCGCCAACCGCAAGAAAATGTCGGAAGCCGATCTGCGTCGGCGGCTGGAGGTTGTGCGGCAGAAAGTTATCGATGGACTAACAACATTGGAAGAAATGTTACGGATTATGGGGCCGGCCGTGCAATACGAATACAATTGCAGCAAATGCGGCAAAAGCCTTGATATGAAGTTTTCCACCTGTCCGTTCTGTGGGACAGTGCAGCGACGGATATGCAAAAAATGCCGTGCGCCATTAGCCACCGGGTGGGTCGCCTGCGCGTATTGCGGGGAAAAAGGAGCCGGCTAAAACCTGGAATCGTCGTAAATCCTTCGCTGGCGATTCATCCCCCTCTTGCGGGAAACGAGGTTATAGTCGTGAAGAATGGCCCACGATGTCCATCCCCGATGTCGCAGCCGCGGAAACGCCAGCGGAAGCCAACAATTACTAAATCCCCTGGCCGTCGATCAATGCCGGAGGCGGGCCATCCTCCAGCGCAAGCGGCCAACCGAGGCTCAGTCCGGCAGTCGGCCATCGGCTACGCCGCCAGCGATAATTATCAAGCGGGAATCGGATACTGGCATGGCACGGGTGCACAATTGGATTGCGATTGCCGCGTATAGGGTGGCGTGACCGGTAATGGGGCGCTCAACCCGCAGGAGGTAACGTTATGGTACAATTCATCTACTTGCAGAACGATATGCGCGTACAGCCGCCAGGAAATCAGCCGGGAGGCCAAATGCTGCCAATCGGCTCGCTTTCCCGATCGTTACCTGGAATTCCACAGTTTTGTCAGTCATGGTGCAGAGTAGGGTAGCGCCGCCAAATTTTGTTCCCTAAATTATCGGAAATTAAGGGATTTTGTTCCCTTTGTGCATCGCAAGAGCCCGTGACCGAGGGGGCTGTTGAAGATGTTTCCCCACTGGATGGCGACCGTGGCAAAGAAGCGGCTGTGGCTCTACACCATGATCTACCTCTCCATCGGCCTCATATTCATTGCCAAATACCCTGGCCGCTACGGACTCAACCCACTGCTGGTGGGCACCGCTTACGTCATTTTTGTGGTTGTCGGAACTCTAATCCTCATCCGAGGATCAGTCGTACGCCTGGGGCTGACTGCCAGACAACTTCTGCTTATGGTAATTGTTGCCGGGGTTGGCCTGTTAGTTTTTATGTACCAGTTTGACCCCAACGTTATCCGCAACGCGCGGTTTGGATTGCTCAATCAGTCTATTGCCGCACTGTTAAAAGGATCGTTTCCCTACGGTGAGCCAATGTCCGGTCACCATTCGGGGTTTCCCTTTTGGTTCGCCTTGGCGTTACCTTTTTACACGGTCGGTGATACCGGGCTCATGCAAATTCTGGGCTACGTCTTAGGTGCATTTATTCTGACGCGAATCGACCGCCCAACATCCGCTGCGGGCATTATGGCGCTGGTAGCATCGCCAGCCTTCCTGTATGAAATTGCGGTTCGCAGCGGCATAACAACCAATATGATACTGTTGTTGGTCTATCTGTACACGGCAGATCAATTGCTTGCGCATAACAAAAGTGGACCGGTCTTCATCTTAGGCCTTATCGGCGGGTTGTTACTGTCTACCCGCGGGGTCGTGTTTCTCGTATTGACCATATATTTTGGGTTTATCACCAGGCGAAGTCTGCACGCCGGTCTCATTCTGCTGGCAGGATGGTTGTTTTCTTTCTGTCTGACGGTCTTGCCCTTCGCGCTTTGGGATTGGCCGGGTTTTCTCGCCGTAGGACCGTTCACCCATCAGTTGCAACTGACAAATCTAAATGCCTGGCTGATCGCTCTATCCGTGGCGTTGGCTTTCATCATCGGGAGAAAGCTGAACGCGGGCGAGGCCGTGTTTGAGGCGGCAGGCCTCTTTCTATATTTGGGAGTGTGCGTGTCATTCGGCAGGTCAATCGTTACGGATGGCTTTGCGGCGTCAGTTTTGGCAAGCCATTTTGACATTTCTTACTTCTGTTTTCCGCTTCCTTTTATCATCGTTGCGTGGATGCTGGCTTTAAAGCGCGAAATAGCAACCGAGGATCGTCAAATCTTGAGGTAGCGTGCCCCGGTGAACCGGTCCAGCCGTTATGCATGGGCTTAACTGGATTCAAATGAAGGACGGGGTGAACTGGAAGCGGCTGACCAGCGGGCAAACCAATCACCGGCCGCGCAAAGCCAAAGGGCCAATATGTCGTAGTGGTACACGGCCGCACGCACTGGGGCGCATCTCGACGCCATGGGATTCCCCCCTTCGAGACTGTCTTGAACTCGTCAAGTGACGCTTGGAAGCCGAAAGCGCTTTAATTGTGCTGGGCATATCTCCTCGTGTGCCCGGACACTCATACTATTCGCGATGGTTTGAGTCTGGTCTCCTCGATCTTGCTGTAGAGGACCGGAACGACAAACAACGTAATCACCACGATCAGCATTCCGCCAAACGACGGAATCGCCATGGGGACCATGATATCCGAGCCGCGCCCGGTGGAAGTCAACACCGGGAGCAAGGCCAAAACCGTCGTCGCTGTGGTCATCAGGGCCGGCCGGGCCCGCCGCCGGCCGGCTTCGATCGTCGCCTGGCGAACCTCCTCCACCGTCGCCGGCTTCCGCCGGGCAAAGACCTGGTTAAGATAGGTGGCCATGATAACACCGTTATCCGAGGCAATGCCGAAAAGCGCAAGAAAACCAACCCAGACCGCGACGCTGAGGTTCACCGGGTGCACCTGAAACAACTCACGCATGCTCGTGCCGAAGACCGAAAAATCCAAAAACCAGGACTGCCCGTACAGCCAGATTAAGAGGAATCCGCCCGCCCAGGCGACCACGATACCCGAAAAGACCAATGTGGTGGTGGAAACCGAATTGAACTGGAGATAGAGAATAATGAAGATGATGAATAAGGCCAACGGGAGGACGACCATGAGTTTCTTTTCCGAGCGCACTTGGTTTTCGTACGAGCCGGCAAAGGTAAAACTCACACCCGAAGGCAAAACGAACTCTCCGGTCTCCATTTTATTCTGGAGATAGGCGTTCGCCTGTTCGACCACGTCCACTTCCGCATACCCGGGCTTCTTGTCAAACAGGACATACCCTAAAAGGAAAGTGTCTTCGCTTTTAATCATCTGCGGGCCGCGGACGTACTTGATCTCCGTTAGCTGAATCAAAGGTATCTGCGTGCCGTCGGGCGCGTCGACTAAGATGCGGCCCAGCGCTTCGATGTTATCGCGCAACTCCCGCATGTAACGCACGCGCACGGGGTAGCGTTCCCGTCCTTCGACGGTGGTCGTGATTTGCTTGCCCCCGATGGCGACTTCGATGGTCTCTTGCACTTGATTGAGCTTAATCCCGTACCGGGCGATCGCGCGGCGGTCGATTTCAATCTCCAGGTAGGGTTTGCCGACGATGCGGTCGGCGAACACGGCCGCGGGTTCGACCATGGGGACTTCCTTTAGAAATCGTTCGATCTCGAGCCCGACCCGCTCGATGGACTCCAGGTCGGGCCCCTTGACTTTCACGCCCATCGGCGCGCGCATCCCGCTTTGCAGCATGACAATACGCGTGGCGATCGGTTGCAGTTTCGGCGCGGAAGTCGTCCCGGGTATTTCACCGGCTTTGACGATCTGGTCCCAGATATCATCGGGCCGTTTTATTCCCTCCCAGGCCTGACGACCTTCATTCAGCTCCGGATCCAGTGCCGGCCGCCACAGCCTGAACGGCCGCCCCCGCGTGTCGGGAATCAAGCGTCCGCCCTCATCACGGGCAAAGCGTCCCCGGACGAGGTACGGCTTGCCGTCAGGCGCGAGGACAGGAGTCCCGTCTTCAGCGCGGAACAGATCAACTTCCTCGGCAACAAAACGAAATCTCAGGCGACGCCCACGATGATCGCTGAGGAACTTCGGGTAGTAATTGATCACCGTTTCAATCATCGAGACCGGCGCGGGATCGAGCGGTGTTTCGGCACGGCCCAGCTTGCCGACAACCGATTCGATTTCGGGGATGGCGCTAAACGCGGCATCCTGCTTCTGCAGAACGTCCAATACCTCGCCGATCGAGGCATGCGGCATGGTCGTGGGCATATACAGGTATGATCCCTCATCCAACGGCGGCATAAACTCCTTGCCCAACCCCGGGAAAGCATGCGCAACTTTCGAGACGGGGCTCCACCGTTTCAGCGGGTTGGGCATCCAGCCGAAAAACGAATCGAAGCCCAGCCAGACCAGCCCGCCGACAAAGACAATCAGGAAGGGAATAGCCAGAAAGAGCGCCTTGTGCTCCAGGCACCAGCGCAGCAGATGATGGTACCCCCGCTGGAACAGCCAGAAAAAGGCCAGGAGCCCGCCGATTAAGACACCGACAAAAATGAGATTACGCAGCAATCCTTTCTCCGGGCCCAGAGGCAGCCAGTGAGCGGAGAGAAAAATACCCACCACCAGAACCGCCAGGGCGACACCCGCGATCGGCGCCCATTTCCCGGCCAGCCGAGGAAGCCGCTCCTGATTCAGGCGATAGACACCGAGCAAGATGAGAATCAATCCCACCCACCACCAGGCGACCACAAATAAAGTGACCGCGCCCAGGGCAATCATCCCCCAGTGCATCGTCTTTTGCAGGATACGCCTTCTGATCTTGCCGGTGAAGAGAATGTGCGCCAGCGGGGGAATGACGGTCAACGCCACGATCACCGAAGCGATCAGCGCAAACGTCTTGGTGAAAGCCAGCGGCTTGAAGAGCTTGCCCTCCGCGGCCTGCATGGTGAACACCGGCAGAAAGCCGACGATCGTCGTGGACACGGCGGTCAACACTGCGCCGCCGACTTCCCGGGTGGCGCGGAAGATCACCTCTCTTGGATGGTCACCGGGCCCTGCCCGCTCGAGGTGTTTGAGAATGTTTTCGGTGACAATGATGCCCATATCCACGATCGTCCCGACGGCAATGGCAATGCCGGAGAGGGCCACAACGTTGGCGTCGACGCCGAACGTCTTCATCGCGATAAAACTGATTAAAACCGCCAGGGGGAGCACCGCCGAGATCAACAGGGAACTGCGAAGATGCATCACCATGATCAACACCACGATGATGGTAACCAGGATTTCTTCGGAAAGCGCGGTATTCAGCGTCTGGAGCGTTTCATTGATCAGCCCCGTGCGGTCATAGAAAGGAACGATGGTGACCTTGCTGACCGTCCCGTCGGGGAGTGTCTTTTGCGGCAGGCCGGGAGAGATTTCGTCGATTTTCTCTTTGACACGTTTGATCGTGGCCAGCGGATTTTCCCCGTAACGCACAACGACTACCCCGCCGACCGCCTCGGCACCTCCCTTATCCAGCGCCCCCCGGCGCAACGCCGGGCCGAGCGCGACATGGGCCACGTCCTTGACATAGAGCGGAACATTGTTATTGACCTTGACGACCGCATTCTCGATGTCTTCGACTGTCTTGATAAACCCGATTCCCCGGATAATGTATTCGACCTTGTTGACTTCAATCGTCCGGGCACCGACGTCGAGATTGGAGCTTCTCACCGCGGCGGTGACTTCGCCCAGCTTCACGTTGTGTGCCCGCATGGCGTCAGGATCCACGTCGATCTGATATTCCTGAACGAAGCCGCCAACCGAGGCCACCTCGCTGACGCCCTCGGCGGAAAGCAGCGCATACCGGACGTACCAATCCTGAAGCGATCGCAGCTCATGCAGGTCCCAGCCGCCGGTGGGATTGCCCTCTTTATCGTGACCCTCGAGGGTATACCAGAAAACCTGGCCCAGGGCCGTGGCGTCCGGGCCAAGTGCTGGCTGAACGCCCGCGGGCAGGGTGCCTACCGGGAGGCTGCTCAATTTCTCCAACAGACGTGACCGCGACCAGTAAAACTCGACATCTTCGTTGAAGATGACATAGATCGTGGAAAACCCGAGCATCGAAAAACTGCGCACCGTCTTGACCCCGGGGATGCCCAAAAGCGAGACAGTCAACGGGTAGGTGATTTGGTCTTCCACGTCCTGCGGGGAACGCCCCATCCATTGGGTAAAGACGATTTGCTGATTCTCCCCGATGTCCGGGATGGCGTCCACGGGGACCGGGTCCCGGGGCAGACCGCCCAAGTCCCAGTCAAACGGCGCAACCATGATACCCCAGGCGATCACCAGGACGATCAACAGGAAAACGATGATCTTCCGTTCCAGGCAGAAACGAATCAGCCGGTCAAGCAGGGACACCGACGATTCCTCTCTATCGTTTCGGTTTGTGTTCATCTCTGCCCGCCTGGAGTTTAGCGTTTGGCTCCGCCCTCCGGGCTCATCATGCTGGGTTTAGCCAGAATCTGGATGGCGCTGTCGATTTTGAAGTTGCCGTTGACCACGACCAGTTCGCCCTCTTTAAGTCCCTCGCGGACGATGTAGTAGTCGCCCGCCCGGGGTCCAAGAATGACCTGGCGACCTTCATATACTCCTTCTTTTCCGGGAACGGCGACGTACACTACCGCCCGTTTGCCGGTGATGAGCGGCGCGGAGGCCGGGACGACCAGAGGTTTTTCCACGTGTTCGCCACCGGCGGCGGCTTGAACGACCGCGCTGACAAACATCCCCGGTTTAAGCGTGCCTCGAGGATTGGGGAGGTCAACGCGGACTTTGACCACACGTGTCTTGGGGTTAACCACCGGGTCAATAAAAGCTACCGTACCGCGAAACGTTTCTCCCGGATATGCCTTGGTAACAAATTCAACCTGCTGACCCTTTTTGATCCAGGCGATCTCTGCTTCGTAAGCGTCGAGCATGACCCAGAGATGCGACAAGTCGGCAATGGTATAAATCGGCGTGCCGGTCTTGACGTACATCCCCTCAACGGCGTTCTTATGTACCACAACCCCGCCGATGGGGGCGGTAATCGTCACCCGATCGGACGGCGTACCACGTTGTTCGATTTCTTTGATCTGCTGATCGGACAAGCCCCATAAGCGAAGTTTCTCGCGGGCAGCTTCAACCGTCCGACGGGCGGTTTGGATCACCGCAGCCGCGCGGCTGTCGACCAGACTGCTTTGCGCGGTGAGTGCGCCGAGCAGTTCCTGCTGGGCGGTGAGCAGATCCGGGCTGTAGAGTTCGACCAGCGGCTCGCCCCGGGCAACCGTTACACCCGTATAATCAACATACAGCCGCTCCAATCGGCCGGGCACCCAGGCGGCGATTTTGCTGTCGCGGGTTTCGTCGTATTCGATCATCCCGGCCAGCCGGACCTCCACGGAAACCGCTCTACGCTCGACCGGAGCGACCTGAATCTCAGCCAGCTTGCGGGCCCGGGCTGAAAGCTTGATTTCCCGCGGGCCGACTTCATCTCCCCCGTCGTCGCGGGAGACGGGGATCAAGTCCATGCCGCATATTGGGCATTGCCCCGGCCCCGGCTGCCTGATTTGCGGGTGCATCGAGCAGGTCCAAACCTCGGCCTGCGTTTGTTCTTCCGCGGAGTGATCGTGCCTCGCCGGAGGCGAACCACCTGATCCGCCGCCCCTGATCACCAGACCGAGGGTAAAGGCCAATCCGGCAATGGCAATCACCAGGACCGTCGGATTTCTCCGCCACATGTCTCTAATAAACTGCATCATCCTCACCACTTCCTTTTACCCTCCACCGTGGCCATGACCGTGGCCGTCGTCATCGTCGTCGTTCATCATCCTTGTGCCGTGCTCTTCGTCGAGGTGATCCATCATCGCGTCCATGTAGTTGCAAGGCTGATCACTCGTTTAATCTCGATCTCTCTCACCGGGATTATTGTTCCCCGGCGTCGGTTGAACCCGCACGTGGGAGTTCCCGGCCGATGAGCATTTCCAGTTCGGCGAGCCGCTGCTCACGGTCTGCTCGCGCGCGTTCGTAAGCAAGCTGAAACTCCAATAACGTCCGTTGGGCGTCGATCAAATCGAGAAAACTCGCTTTTCCCACGGTGAACCCGCGCTGGGTAACCTCGAAGTGGAGTTCGGCTTTGGGGACCAATGATTCCCCATAGAGATCGATTTTCCGCCGGGCGTCCCGGAAACCATAAAGCGCGGCCTCCACCTGGGCCTTCAGCTTATTTTCTAAATCGCTTCGTTGGTGGAGAGCTGCCTGGTAGCGCGCATTCTTCTCTTTGGCTTCCGCGCGATATTTCCCGAACCAGAGAGGGAGGTTCACCGAAAAAGTGGCAACGACCGGGTCTTTGCCGGAATCTGCGATCCCGGGCATGCGGGCCGGATCGGTATCGATCACCTTGACTCCCAGAGTGAGATCGGGGATTGCCTGTTTCTTGGCCAGTGTCCACTGCGCCCGGCGACTTTGCGCGGCAAAGTCCGCGGCTTTCAGCCGGGGGCTTTCCTGAAGCCAGGTGAATAGTTGTTCATCAGTGAAGATGGCCCTGTCGTCGTCGATCACCTGTGGCCAGGGCAGTACAGCATCCGGTTGTCGGTTTAATTCAGCATTCAACCTGGCCATAACCGGCCGGCGCTTGTCCCGCAAGGAACGCAGTAGGTCTTCAGCCTTACCCAATTCAACCTGGGCTTTAATCACATCACCGTGCGAACCGGTACCGGAGGCATACGCGGTCAGGGCCACCTCTTGCAGGTACGTCAAAAGCTGGACGTTTTCCTCAGCGGTCTTCACCGCGCGGCCAAGATAGTAATACTCGTAATAGGCCTGCTTTACGCGATTGAACAGGTCGAACCCTGCGGCTGCATATTGCTCTTCGGCAGTGTCAGCGGCCCGCGCCGCGGCGTCACCACGCGACTTGAGTTTCCCCAGCCAGGGGAAAGTCTGCGTGATGGCCAACGTGCGCCGCTGCGGCCCGACCCGCGTTTCGACCTCTTCAATGAAATAGGAGAAGGTGAAACGCGGGTCGGGCAGTGCCTTCGCCTGCGGCACGCGCTGGACGGCGGCCTTCCACTGCTCAAATGCCGCCTGCAGGCGAGGATTATTCAGTGCAGCATACGCCAGGTAGTCATCCAGCGTCGACTCTTCATCCAAGTCCTTGACTTCGACAGAAGATGATATCAAGCCATCGCTGGCGCTGACCGGTGAGCCGGCAATCACGACCACGGCGAGTGTCCACAATAGAGTCTTCATCGAATTCTCTCAGCCGCCGGGAAACAACATCGGCCTACCCGGACTTGTCTTTCTTGTCCGCTTTGGGCTTCTCCGTGTCCTCTTTTGGCTTCATGGCCGCATCGATTTTTGCCAAACCAGCGGCAGGGTTCTCCTTGAAGGCATCGATGCACCCGGCACAACAGAAGCGAACGAGACGGTTGCCATAGACATAGTCTACTGCTTTACCCATACTACCCAGCTTGCCGCCGGAGATCACGCAGGTCTTTAACGGGTAGTCATCTTTCTGCTTGGCGATGACGGCCTCGTCCAGTTTTGACAGGTAGGCCGCCGGATCCTTCTCGAAGGTCTTCGTGCACATCTTACAGCAAAAACGAACCAGTCGGTTGTTATACACTTTATTCACCGGCTCACCCATTTTGCCGCCGAACTTCTTGCCGCTTACTACACAGGTGTTCAACAGGTAATATGGCAGCTGCTGTTCGATAATGATCGAGTCCAGCGTACCCAGATAGGTTTCGGCGTTCTTCTTGAACTCCTTGACACAGTCAGAGCAGCAGAACCTGATTTCTCTGCCGTTGTGGTCATACTTCACCGGCTTGTCCATCGAGCTGAGCTTCTTCCCCGAGACCAGGCAGTAGTCCAGTGGATAGGCGTCACCAACCGGCTTGTCTCCCGCCAGAACGGGGCCACTGAACAACACCATTATTCCGACTACCAGCGCGATCGGGCTTGCCAGACTGCTTTTGAACTCACGTGCAAACATTATTACCTCCTTATGTGCCTTGCCACCAGCATTATTATGAATCTTTGCCGTCCCTGCGACAACCGAATTCGTTGCCCGGCGGGCCGGATCAGATGACCTGCCTGCCGTGCGAAGGAAACAAGATCGCCGCCAAACGAGGGGTGGGGTACAGAACCCCGGACGCACCCGGCAGGCAGCGAAAAGACACAGTTCTGCCCGTTCGGCGCGAACCATCCGGCACGGGGAAAGGCAGTTGTTGATTAGTGAGCAGGATCAGCAGATAATGACCGTTGTCGATATCTGCTTATCAATCTGGGAAGTGAAACGATTTTCAAAACGAAGTGGCGAAATACGCTGTACTCTGGCTGACCCGTCGTCTGGGAGCAAAGAGCTGTCCTGAGGGTTTGGCACCTGAGTTTCGCTATATCGCTTGATTTGCAGCGGCCCGGAGATTGCGTAACACTCATTGGGCAACTCGATCTCACTGCACTCTTCGCAGCCGCAGCCCGCCGGCGGAATCGGTTTTGCTTCGCCCAGCAAACAGCAATCCGCTGTCCCGTTATGGCAGATACACCCCGTTTCCGTCGGGCACATCTCCGCGCAGCCTTGGAAGCATAGAGTATGGGTCTGCGGGATCAGGACGGCCAAGGCCATTCCCACCAGCAGTAGGCTTCGCCCAAGAGCACCAACGTATTGCAGTGGCTTCATATCGTCTTTATACGCAGACAAATCATATTGGTTTGGTAGTATTTCATATCTCGTTTGTGCACAACGTGTTGTGAATATCTATCGGCAAATCGGTTTCGCCTTATCTCATTTGATGCGCCGGCGGCACCCGAGCCCCGGCGGATTATCCATTCTCTCATGTCGATTCTCCTGTCATATCGGCGGTGAATCTCGTAGTCTTCCGGCTGGGGATTCCGGTTCCGCTCGTTTCTGGACCAGTTGCCAACGAGGCACGGAGAAGTATCTATCACCCATGGACACGACCAGCTTGCTGCACAACTGCTTCCTCTGCCGGGAACTTGACCAAACCGAACTGGATGCCCTGAGCGAAATCGTTATTACCCGGCGGCTAAAAAAAGGGGAAACTCTTTTCTGGGAAGGCGATGCGGCGACTGGTTTTTATGTCCTGCTCACCGGGAGTATCCGCATCTATAAAGCCTCGCCGGAGGGGAAAGAATTCACCATCCATCAAATTCGCCCGGGCCAGATGTTCGCCGAGGCGGCGATCTTCTCGGTGGGCGGTCTCCCGGCCAACGCTGTGGCTCTTACCGATTCGCAGGTTGCCTTTTTCCCCAAAGACCGCTTCATCCGGTTAATAACTGATCACCCGCAAATCTCGCTGAAAATGATTACCGGTCTGGCGGCCTTTGTCCGCGAGTTTAACCGGATGGTCGAGGCCCTCTCACTTAAGGATGTCCCCGCCCGGCTTGCCCGGTTCCTCCTTGATGAACGCGCTCGGCTGCAACACGATACGTTTCAACTGGATACCACCAAAACCGAATTGGCCAACAAGCTGGGCACAACCAGCGAGACTCTTTCACGTAACCTAAGGAAAATGCGCGAGTTACAGATTATTGCCGTTGACGGCAACCTCATTACTATCCTTGATCTCCCCCGGCTGGAATCTACTGCCTCCGGGGAAAAAATATAGCCCCTTTGACCTAGATCAAGGCGTCGGCCTCCCCTGCTTCCGATCTTGGGTAACAAAGATCGGTAAGAAAGGGAGGCAAAATGCCCACCAGAGACATACTCCATATTGACGAAGAATTGTGTGACGGTTGTGGCGATTGCGTGGTCGCTTGCGAGGAAGGGGCCATCCAGATAATCGACGGCAAGGCTCGGCTGGTCAACGATTCCTTTTGCGATGGTTTTGGCGCCTGTGTTGGTGAATGCCCGCAGGGCGCGCTGATCATCGAAAAGCGCGAGGCCGTCGATTTCGACGAAGAAGCCGTCAAGGAGCACTTAGCCAGGACCGCGGCGAAGGACCCGGCACCCGCACCGCTCGCCGCCGCCGAATGTGGCTGCCCGGGCGCGGCAATGCGGGACCTGACTTCACCGGCCGACACACAGCCGGTCGCGAAATCACCGGAAATGCCGTCCCAACTCGGACACTGGCCGGTGCAGTTAATGCTTGTCCCGCCCCACACGCCATTTCTGCAAGGGGCCGACTTGTTGGTCTGCGCCGATTGCGTGCCGTTTACTGTGCCTGACTTTCACTCCCGCTATCTTCGCGGCCGCGCCGTCCTGGTCGGATGCCCGAAACTTGATGACCTGCCCCACTACCGTGAGAAGCTCAAAGACATCTTCGCCCAAGCCAGACCCCGGCGGATCATTGTGCTGCGTATGGAAGTCCCCTGCTGTGGCGGGATCGCCGAGGCCACTATCCAGGCGCGCAATGAAATCATCCCCCGGACCCCGCTGGAAACGCATACAATCGGCATCCGGGGTGGGATAATCCAGGAGTCGGTACCGGCAGGTGGGCGCCCGCTCGGTCAAGTTCATCTTGCATAACCTGCGCACCGGCGACGGGGCACCATCCGCGCATACGCTGTTGATGACCGCCGTGGATTTTGCCCAGGGGCCCGCGCAACGGGTCTCTTTCCATTCGCATCGCCGGGCACACGACGATTCTCGGCGTCGTTGTAACTCCTATGGTGGGCTATGCCCGCCCTTGTATATTGCTGCCAAGTTCGTTATCAAACGAGCGAGAACAAAAGATAAGATCTTCGGCGGGCACCGAAGATCTTCGTGTGGCGTCGAGATCGTCCCACCCTGGGGTCTTGAAGAACCCGTTGGTAGCCGGATCCGACGTTGCATGTTCAGGCAGAAGCCCGAACAGTCGCCAGGGACATTGTACAGCAATGAGCCCGTATAGGCAAGGACGTGGGCAGTTCGGAACGAGTTCGGTAGGAACGAAGGCACAACAAATGGGTGCACACGGACGTGGTGTCGCTGGCCCGCCACCACGCCGGTGACCCTGTTGTTATGCTGCATGAAAAGAATGGCAATGGCAACAAATCATTCTGTGGCTGGCGTCCTCGTGCGCCAGTAGTGGCGGTCAGATGCTGGTGCACCGGGAGGCACACCAGCCACTAGTCGCGCAACGAAGGCAGTTTGGGTCAAATCAGGTTCCCGCTTCTGGGGAACATTACCGAAGAAATCGGCCGCGACTACGGTGTGCTCTTGCATGAGGGGATCACCCTGCGCGAGTTGTTTATCATCGATCCCGAAGGAAATGTGGCTTTTGAAGTGGTCCACGACCTGGGTATCGGCCGCAACACAAATGAAGTGCTCCGCGTGGCTCCAAGCCATTCAAAACACGCGCCAGACCGGTGAAGTCTGCCCCGTCAACTGGAAACCGGGTGAGGACACCATGAAGCCGGATCCCGTTGGCGCAAAAGAATGGTTCGACGCTCACATGAGCGGCTAAAAACGTTGACTGATGGGGCAGGTCGCTGCAGCTTTCCGATATGCCGGAATTGCCGGAAGTTGAGACCATCGTACGCGGGCTCGCTCCGCTTTTGGTCGGGCGCCGCGTGCGCCGACTGGTTGTTTTGGACTCCAAGCTGACCCTCCGGCCGGGTCAGCTGCCGCGCGGCCGTATTATCCACGAGGTTGTCCGCCTGGGCAAGGAAATAGCCATCAATCTCTCGCAAAAGACAGGGAGAAAACAGCCCTTGTGGTTGTGCGTTCATCTGCGGATGACCGGAAAATTGATCTGGTCGGATTCGCCAAACCCTCCCCACGCCCGCCACCTGCGGGCCAGGATTACCCTCGATCGGGGGAGCCTGCTCTTCATTGATTCCCGGCGTTTCGGTATCCTGCGGCTGTTAACCAGCCTGGATAACGCCTTCCCGGGTGGAATTGATCCGCTTGCCAACGATTTCACCGTCGGCCGACTGGGGGAACTGCTCTCCGGCAGCCCGCAGGAAATCAAGCCCTGGCTTTTGCGCCAGGACCGCCTGGCAGGGCTGGGGAATATTTATGCCTCGGAAATCCTCTTTGCCGCCTGGTTGGCGCCACAGCGACGCGTTGCGTCACTGGAACGTGCAGAAATAAAGCGGCTGCATGGGAATACCCGCCGCCTGCTTAAACGGGCAATCAAATATTGCGGAACCACGATAGCTGATTTTCAGGATGGCCGCGGAAAAAGCGGCAGATTTCAACGCCGCTTAAAGGTATACGGCCGGGAGGGCGCGCCTTGCCCCCGTTGCGGCCAACCGATCGCGCGCATTACCCAGCACGGTCGGAGCACATTCTTCTGTCCGGCGTGCCAAAACGACCATGACCGGACGCCAACCAGGTGAGCCCGCCCGTGTCACACTTCAAGTGAGGAACTTTATCCATCTCGCCAACCCCGGATGGTTAACTAACAGCTTGTCGCTCAATACGATACGTACCACCTTGACTTTGGCCCAGCGGTTGCTTTAACCTGGGTTAGAATGATGAAGATGGACCGCAGGATAGTCAAATAGGGCAAAGCATCAAGAGATCATGGGGATTCTGCTTTGGACAAAAGACTCGAAGGCCGCTGCGGTTTTTGGCTGCCGGAAGGCTGTAGAGATTAGACCGGGGAAGGAAAGAAAACCGTGAACTACCATTTCAGTAAGACGTTGAACGTACCCTTTGATCAGGCCGTATCCACGGTCACGGAGCAGTTGAAGAGAGAGGGCTTCGGCATTTTGACCGAGATTGACGTCAAACAAACACTCAAAAAGAAACTTGACGTGGATTTCCGCAACTATAAGATCCTCGGAGCCTGCAACCCTCCGTTCGCCTACCAGGCTTTACAGGCCGAGGACAAGATCGGAACCATGCTGCCGTGCAACGTCGTGGTGCAGGAACACGCTCCCGGCCGGGTAGAGGTATCTGCGGTCGATCCGGCAGCCTCGATGCAAGCCGTGGATAATCCGAAATTGGAGAGCATCGCCCAGGAGGTGCGGGATAGGCTGAAAAGAGTAATCGCCAGCTTATAAGAGGTTTCCCCACCGGCATTTTTGACTGCCCTCTCATTAATTGGAACAGAGAGTGCCCCGCTTGCGTCCTCGATCATGCTCTGGCCCGGTCGGTATCATCCAGTTGCTGCGTGAGGGGGAAATAGCTGGTATAAAACATGGCCGACCAGGACACTGGTCATCGTTCGGCGTTACAGGAGAAGGAAATGAGAAAGCAAACAGACATAATCACAATGCGGGGTAACCCCCTCACGCTGGTTGGTGACAAGGTGAAGATCGGCCAGCGGGCACCGAACTTTGAGGTTTTGGACAACGACCTGCAACCGATGGAGCTGACGGACTTTCGCGGAAAGGTATGCGTGATCTCGGTAGTGCCCTCACTGGACACACCAGTCTGTGACGCGCAAACCCGGAGGTTCAATGAGGAGGCCGGCAACCTTGGCGAAAATGTCGTAGTTTTGACGATCAGCATGGACCTGCCCTTCGCCCAGAAGCGCTGGTGCGGCGCGGCAGGAATTCAGAAGGTGCTTACCTTGTCCGATCATCGCACGGCTTCATTCGGGTACGCCTATGGCATGTTAATTGAAGAACTGCGCCTGCTGGCGCGGGGCGTGTTCGTCATGGATCGTGAGGGTATCCTCCGGTACACCCAGATAGTCAGAGAGGTCACGGATGAGCCGGATTACCAGGATGTGCTGGAAGCGATCAAGAAGTTGGCGTAACGACGAGCAACGATTACGGTCAGGTTTTCGGGAACTAAGGCAGAGAGCCGGAGTTGGCATGGCCCGGATGAGCACATGGCGGATGAAGAAACTGCTCGGACGGGGGAAAAAGGAGAGACAAGCATGATTTCAAAGGAAATGGAACGAGCGCTCAACGAACAGATCAAGAATGAACTGTACTCCTCGTACCTGTACCTGTCGATGGCCATGTATTTCCATTCGCTCAGTCTTAAAGGGTTTACCAATTGGATGGAAGTGCAGGCCAAAGAGGAACAAACTCACGCCGAGAAGTTCATGAATTATGTCAACGATGCAGGAGGTAGGGTTGTACTGCGGGCAATCGATCAGCCGCCGTCCGATTTTGACTCTCCCCTGCATGTCTTCGAGGAAACGCTCAAACACGAGCGCTTTGTCACCGGCAAGATCAATGATCTTGTCAAGCTAGCGCGGGAAGAGAACGACAACGCCACTTATGCGATGCTGCAGTGGTTTGTCACCGAGCAGGTGGAAGAGGAAGCCACCGCCGATGAGTTTGTCCAACAACTCAAAATCATCGGAGACAACGGGCACGGTCTTTTGATGCTGGACCGCGAGATGGCCGGCCGCGTCTTTGTTCCACCGACCGACGCTGGCCAACAATAGACGAGGAAATCACGAAAGGCAACTCTTCTGGTCTCTCAATGGTGAGTGACCGGAGAAACCAGAAAACCATATCGCACCCGAAACCATCAGAAACACGCGGGTATTCCGAGGAGGAAACAATGGAATTGGATTCTGTAGACAAGATTCTTGATTTCGCCATCCGGAAGGAAGAGGAAGCGGCCGATTTCTACACTGGCTTGGCAGATAAATTTGCATCCAAGAGGATGAAGAATGTCTTTCTCGACTTTGCCGGCGAGGAAAAGGGGCACAAGGCCAAGCTCCTCGCCCTCAAAGAGGGTAAAGCGATGTTGTCGGCGGAAAAGAAGATTCTCGACCTGAAAATTGGCGATCATCTGTTGGATGTTGATTTGTCCGGGGGTATTGGCGATTATCAGCAGGCTCTGATCCTGGCCATGAAAGCCGAAAAAGCTGCTTACAAAATGTACCACGATCTGGCTTCGGCAACCGATGAGCCGCAGTTGAAAGAAACTCTACTCGCTCTGGCGCAGGAAGAAGCCAAGCACAAGCTGAGGTTTGAGATTGAATATGATGATAATATCTTGACGGAAAATTAGGGCTTTCAGGTTGACCTGAAAGCAGTAGTCCGATACGTTGAACCCCAGCTATTCTCTCTTCGGAATATGTCCCGACGGAGGGACCTGGAGGAGCAAAACAAGGAGACAGGACAATGGCCACGAAAAGATTACAGGTTTACAAGTGCAGCGTCTGCGGCAACATAGTTGAAGTTGTCCACACGGGCGCCGGCCAACTGGTTTGCTGCAATCAGCCGATGAACCTGCTTACGGAAAACACAACCGACGCCGCGCAGGAGAAACACGTGCCGGTGGTCGAGAAGGTCGACGGCGGCATCAAGGTCAAGGTCGGTTCGGTTGCCCACCCGATGGAAGAAAAGCACTACATCGAGTGGATCGAGGTAATCACGGACGGCAAGGCCTATCGCCAGTTTCTCAATCCCGGGGAGGTGCCGGAGGCCTTCTTCGGTATTGAAGGTGATCAGATCACCGCGCGCGAATATTGCAACCTGCATGGACTGTGGAAAAGTTAAAGATTGCGCAACGCCATGGGAAACAAAGATCATAATCGGGGGAAGGTACAGTGGGCCTGGATTCTTTGTTTCTTTCGCGGTTGCAGTTCGCGCTGACCATCGGGTTTCACTTCCTCTTTCCGCCCTTATCTATCGGGCTGGCGTGGCTGATTGTCATCATCGAGTGGTTGGGCTGGAGACGGGGCGATGCGGACTACGTTCGGGCCGGCAGGTTCTTCGGCAAAATCCTGGGGCTGACTTTCGTCGTCGGGGTGGCCACCGGGATCGTGATGGAATTTCAGTTCGGCACCAACTGGGCGGAATATTCAAAATTCGTCGGCGACATTTTCGGCGCGCCCCTGGCCGCCGAGGGCGTGTTCGCCTTTTTCCTGGAGTCGGCTTTCCTGGGGCTGTACCTATTCGGTCGAGGTAAGGTTAGCAAGGGCGTGCACTGGTTTTCGGCCTTGATGGTCGCCGTGGGTTCCACCATTTCCGCCTTCTGGATTATTGTCGCCAATTCATGGCAACAAACCCCCGCCGGTTACGTGCTACGGAATGAACGCGCCGAACTCGCTGACTTTTGGGCGGCTGTGTTCAATCCTTCCACGCCTGACCGATTCTTCCACACGGTTATCGCCTGCCTGATCGCCGGCGCTGACGGTTATGTTAATCATCGCATTGATCGGTATGCCGATCGTGATCGGGTATACCGCGTATATTTACAGGGTTTTCCAGGGCAAGGTGGTTATCGTGGAGGATAGCTACTGAAACGGGTAACATTGTTACACGGGTAGAGCCCGGAACGCAGCCGGGACCAAGGAGAAGAGGTCTAAAATGGGTAGCCTGAAAGGAAGCAAAACAGAAAAAAACCTGCTCACCGCATTCGCCGGTGAGTCTCAGGCGAGGAACCGCTACACCTATTTTGCCAGCAAGGCCAAAAAGGAAGGTTTCGTCCAAATCGCCAGCATTTTCGAGGAAACTGCCAATCAGGAAAAAGAGCACGCCAAGAGGTTGTTTAAGTTTCTCGAAGGCGGCGAGGTGGAGATCCAGGCGGCATTTCCGGCGGGAGTGATCGGCAGTACGGCGGAAAACCTCAAGGCTGCTGCCGGCGGCGAGCATTACGAATGGGAAAACATGTACCCGGAATTCGCCGGCATAGCTCGCGAGGAAGGTTTTGAAAAAATCGCCAAGGCATTTGCGGCCATCGCCGTGGCCGAAAAACAACATGAAAAGCGCTACCTCGGATTGCTGGCCAATGTGGAGAACGGCACAGTCTTCAAGAAGGACAGGAAAGTCGTCTGGCGGTGTCGCAACTGCGGGTATCTCCACGAGGGTGAGGAAGCGCCGGATGAGTGCCTGGCCTGCGCACACCCCCAGGCGCACTTCGAGCTGCTGGCCGAAAACTGGTGACGGTTTTGCGCGGTGGCTCAAGCAGACAATGCCGATACCATCTGGGACGTGAATCATTAGAATGAATTGAGATGCCCAGTAGGTTTCAGCCCGCCACCATCGCATTGCGCTCAGACTGTTGAAAGGTGTCCTGGCTTTCCCTTTTGAGCATACTCTGCAAAGAGTGCCAACATAAGAGGTGTAAAAAGCGAATTGGATGAGCTGTTCGTTACCTCGTCAGACTCTATCAGTCGCTAATATGAGTGATCCTCATATCAGAACAACTTGTAATAAAGGAGGATTCGCATGAATAAGCGAAAAAAAACGCTGACCACTGCTTCTGGTGCGCCGGTGGACGACGATCAGAACACAATGACCGCGGGGAATCGTGGCCCGGCCCTGATGCAAGATGTTCACTTACTTGAAAAACTGGCTCATTTCAACAGGGAAAGAATCCCCGAACGCGTCGTGCACGCCAAGGGGGCAGGCGCATATGGCTATTTTGAGGTCAGCCATGACGTCACCAAGTACACCAAGGCCAGGTTTCTCTCGGAGGTCGGTAAGCGCACGGAAGTTTTTGTGCGCTTTTCCACCGTGGGCGGGGAGAAGGGCTCGGCCGATGCGGAACGCGACCCCCGCGGGTTTGCGGTCAAGTTTTACACCGAGGAGGGTAACTACGACATGACGGGGAATAATACCCCGGTCTTCTTCATTCGCGACCCGCTGAAGTTCCCTGACTTCATCCACACGCAGAAGCGGCACCCGGCGACCAACGCCAAGAACCCCGATATGTTCTGGGATTTCTTGTCCCTCACACCGGAATCCATCCATCAGGTGACCATCCTCTTTTCGGACCGCGGAACGCCCAAGTCGTATCGCCACATGAACGGCTACAGCAGCCATACCTTCAAGTGGTACAACGGAAAGGGTCAGTATTTCTGGATACAATATCATTTCAAGACCGAACAGGGCATTCAAAACCTTACGCGGCAGGACGCGCAGCGCCTGGCGGGTGTGGATCCCGATCATGCCACCCGGGATCTGTGTCAATCAATCGCACGGGGCGACTATCCGGCATGGACACTCTATGTGCAGATCATGACTCCTGATGAGGCCAAAGATTATCGCTTCGACATCTTCGACATCACCAAGGTGTGGCCCCATGGTGATTTTCCCCTAATTCCGGTCGGCCGCATGGTTCTTAACCGCAACCCGAAGAACTACTTCGTAGATGTCGAACAGGCCGCCTTTTGCCCCGGGAACCTGGTGCCGGGTATTGCTGCCTCACCGGATAAAATGCTCCAGGCGCGGTTGGGTTCATATCATGACGCTCACCTGTATCGATTGGGACCCAATTACCAATTGTTGCCGGTCAACGCGCCGAAGGCGGCACCGATGAATACTTACCAGAGCGATGGATACATGCGCTTCGATGACAACGGAGAGGGCGGCCCGAATTACTATCCCAACAGTTTTGGCGGTCCCGCGCCGGACCCGGACGCCGCGGAGCCGGTGTACGAAATATCCGGGGAGGCCGGACGGCATGCCTACACCCACCCGAATGACGATTTTGTCCAGGCGGGGGATTTGTACCGCAAGGTGATGACCGATGAGGATCGTGACCATCTGATCGGCAACATCGAGGCGCATCTGGGCAAGGCACACAAACGTATCCAACGCCGGCAGACTGCTCTTTTCTACAAGGCAGATTCCGAGTACGGCCGTCGTGTAGCTGAAGTGCTGGGTTTGGATATTGAGGACATCGAGCACCTGGCTGGCATGTCGCAAGAGGAACGGGTCAAGGATACAGCGGAATAGACTTGCGCCAAATCGACGCAGACTATTGAATGGATTTGTTGGGGAGAGCCAGGATCGATACTGCTGTCTCTCCCACAACTGTCAGAGATCTTTATTGAAGAAGAATGGGGTTTGAGATGAGCGTTACCAAGCAAACCTTGTTAGCGGAGTTGAACAAAGACCTGGAGCGGGAGTATGCGGCAGCCATTCAGTATGTGCAGCATGCTTCCGTGATGACCGGCGCTCAATATGAGTCGATCCAAAAAGAGTTAGTCATTCACTCGCAGGAAGAAATGAACCATGCCCTGATGCTTTCGGAATAGATCGATTTTCTGGGTGGTACGCCGACTGTCAACGTCGAAGAACGTACAACGTCGAAAGACGCCCTGGAAATGCTCAAGCAGGATTTACAGGGTGAACAGCTGGCAATTGACCGGTATAAAGAGCGTATCCTCGAGGATATCCTCATCCAGGAAGAGGAACACAAACGGGACCTGCTGACAGTGGTCGAAAGTTGAAATCCGGAGCCGAAGTAACAGAGACACGTTTGAAGAATAGCAGGCCAAACGTGGAGACGTTATCGTGGCTGATCTCCATCCTGTAATTCAGGTCTTATTGGCTACCGGGTTTACGTGGGGCATGACTGCTCTCGGCGCGGCGGTGGTTTTTCTGGCGAAAGATTTAAGCCGCCGGATGCTCGATTTAATGCTGGGGTTTGCCGCGGGAGTGATGATTGCGGCCAGTTACTGGTCGCTTCTGGCGCCGGCGATTGAAATGTCGCAGGGAAAGTCGCTCCCCGCCTGGGTGCCGGCCGCTAGTGGCTTTCTTTTGGGCGGCATCTTCCTGCGACTGATTGACCGCGTGCTGCCGCATTTGCACCTGGGTCTTCCGACCGAGGAAGCCGAAGGGATCAAGACCTCCTGGCACCGCAGCATCCTCTTGGTCCTGGCCATCACTTTACACAACATTCCCGAAGGGTTGGCCATCGGGGTAGCCTTTGGTGCGGTTGCTGCCGGTGATCCCTCGGCCAGCCTTGGCGCGGCCATCGCCTTGGCCCTGGGGATCGGCATCCAGAACTTCCCTGAGGGCACTGCGGTATCCGTTCCGTTACGCCGGGAGGGGATGTCTCGCACGAGGAGTTTTATGTATGGGCAGCTATCCGGGGCGGTGGAGCCGATTGCCGGTGTTTTGGGCGTACTGGTATTGCTGGTTGCGCGCCCGATTTTGCCATACGCTCTGGCCTTCGCTGCCGGGGCAATGATCTTCGTCGTCGTTGAGGAGATCGTGCCGGAGGCCCAGCGCGGCGGCAATACCCATCTGGCCACCGCCGGGGCAATGCTGGGATTTGTAGTTATGATGGTCCTCGATGTCGCGCTGGGCTAGCGAATAACGCACGGCTTCCCGGTCCGCAAGACAGCCGCGCAATCTGATGGAAAGCTATCCGGATGAGAGAGGCCAAACTCAAGGTTCTTTTTTTGTGCACCGGCAATTCCTGCCGCAGCCAGATAGCTGAAGGGTGGGCACGCCATCTCCAGGGCGACATTATCGAACCATACTCGGCGGGTTCATCGGTACCGACACCCTGAAATCTTTCCCGAATTACGAGGAATTGTTGGAAGAAGTCATCCGCCGTTCCCCACTGGATCGCGTGGGTACCGCCGAGGAGGTTGCCGAAGTCGTCGTTTTTCTCTGTTCCGCTGCCGCCAACTGGATCACCGGCCAGACGATCATTGTGGATGGCGGGTATTCCCTTACCTGATTTTCCGGCAGGTTTTCAAAAAAAAGGACAAATATTGTCCCCCAAACACGTATATCTTATAAAATGGATATAATCGGTCCATAATCTCTATTATCAGGGGAAGCATACAGTGAAATTGAGCCGCAGGACAGATTATGCTCTTCGGGCGATGACTTATCTCTCGGTAAGGCGGGGCGATGGCCCCTGCACGATTGCTGAAGTGTCCCGCATCGAGAAAACCCCCAAGGAGTTTACCGCCAAGGTACTCAAGGAATTATGCCGCCTGGGATTCGTTCAGTCGTGGCTCGGGCCGCGTGGCGGGTACCGGCTGACCAGACCGCCGGGTGAGATCACCGTGTTGGAGGTCATGGAGGCCCTCGACGGTCCGCTGGCGATCAACGATTGCCTGGCCGAGCCGTCCCTATGCGGGCGGACACCAGGCTGCCGGATGCACCCGCTGTTTCGTGCGGTAAACGAAAAGATGAGGGAAATCTTAGGCGAGGCCACAATTGCTGATATAGCAGAAGATGGCGGGCCGCTTGATCACCTCGGACCCGTGGCTCAGCCAAAAGAATTGAACGCCGAGGGGCACAAGGTTTAGGCCAAAATGACTGAGGCCAAGGCAAGAGACAAACCAATCCGGCCCGTGGAACGGGCGACGATCCGTTTTGCCGGTGATTCGGGCGATGGCATCCAGTTATCGGGAGGTCAGTTTACGCTGACGACTGCCTCGGTGGGTAACGATCTGGCCACCATGCCCGACTACCCGGCCGAGATCAGGGCCCCCGCCGGCACGATTCCCGGGGTGAGCTCGTTCCAGATCAGTTTCAGCCAGGAGCAAGTCCTCACCCCCGGTGACGAACCTGACGTGCTGGTGGCGATGAATCCGGCCGCATTAAGAGCGAACCTCCCCGATCTGCCACCCGGCCGGATCATCATCGTCAACGCCGACGCCTTCGACGAGGCAAACCTGAAAAAGGCAGGATACAAGGAAAACCCGCTGGAGAATGGGAACCTCAAGGGGTACCGCGTGATCCCCGTGCCGATGTCGTCGATGACGCAGGAGGCGCTGGTCGACTCCCCGCTGTCCAAACACGAGGTCTCACGCTGCAAGAATTTCTTCGCCCTCGGCGTGGTTTACTGGATGTATGACCGGCCGCTCGAATTGACCCTGGAGTGGATCAAGGAGAAGTTCGCGGGCAAGCCGGATATCATCGAGGCCAACTCCACTGCGCTGCGCACCGGATACAACTACGCGATCACCACCGAGATCTTCACCACACATTACGCTATACGCAAAGCGAAACTCAAACCGGGCACCTACCGCAACATCACCGGCACGGACGCCACGGTACTCGGGCTGATCGCCGCGTCGGAGGTCTCCGGGATTCCAATCTTTTATGGCAGCTATCCGATTACCCCGGCTTCGGACATTCTCCACGAGCTGGCCCGGCACAAGAACTTCGGCGTAAAAACTTTCCAGGCCGAGGATGAGATTTCCGCCATCGGTTCGGCAATCGGCGCATCGTACGGCGGTTACCTCGGGGTAACCGGCACCTCCGGCCCGGGGTTCTCGCTGAAATCGGAATTCCTCGGCCTGGCGGTTATGGTCGAACTGCCGTTGGTTGTGATCAACGTTCAGCGGGCCGGCCCGAGCACCGGGATGCCGACGAAATCCGAGCAGGCCGATCTGTTGCAGGCATATCATGGGCGCCACGGCGAATCCCCCCTAGTGATCGTCGCCGCGGCCTCGCCCGGCGATTGTTTCCGGATGATGTTCGAGGCCGTGCGTCTGGCAACAAAATACATGACCCCGGTGATCTTTCTCTCAGACGGCTACCTGACCAACGGCTCCGAACCCTGGCGGATACCAGACATCAAGACACTGCCCGAGTTGAAAATCACCCAGATAGCCGACCCAAAGACCTACCGGCCGTATGACCGTGACCCCGTCACCCTGGCCCGAAAGTGGGTCGTTCCCGGCGCACCGGGGCTGGAATACCGTATTGGTGGGTTGGAGACCGAAGACCGGACGGGAAACGTCAGCGATAATCCGCTCAACCATGAGATCATGGTCCGCCTCCGTCAGGCCAAGATCCAGCGGATTGCCGATGATATCCCGCCGGTGAAGGTCAAGGGAAAACCGGACGCGGACGTGCTCGTCCTGGGCTGGGGCAGCACCTACGGCGCGATCACCACGGCCGTCGAACGCCTCCAGGCGGAGGGGAAGTCGGTCGCCAGCGCTCACCTGCGGTATCTCAACCCTTTCCCCAGGAATCTCGGTGACGTGCTCTACCGCTTTAAGCAGGTCCTGGTGCCGGAATTGAACCTCGGTCAGTTGCTGCGGCGGCTGCGTGGTTCGTTTAACCGGGAGTTCATCGGGTTCAACAAAGTTCAGGGGCAGCCGTTCAAAATCCGTGAAATCCAGCAAAAAGTTGATGAAATGTTGAGGTAATCGAGGCCATGTCCGAACAAGCAGCAACGGTGGAAGCGCCCGCCGGGATGACGCGAAAGGATTTTCAGTCCGACCTGGAAGTGCGCTGGTGCCCGGGATGCGGTGGCTATGGTATTCTCACTCAGATGCAGAAGGTACTGCCCGAACTGGGCATCCCCCGCGAGAAGATCGTCTTCCTCTCCGGGATCGGCTGCTCCAGCCGTTTCCCTTATTACATGAACACCTACGGGTTCCACACCATTCACGGCCGGGCGCCGACGGTGGCCACCGGCCTGCGCGCGGCCCGGCCCGATCTGTCGGTCTGGGTTATTACCGGTGACGGCGACGGGTTGAGTATCGGCGGCAACCATCTGTTACACGCCCTGCGCCGCAACGTGGACATGAACATCATTATGTTAAACAACCGCATTTACGGTCTGACTAAAGGCCAGGCCTCGCCCACGTCCGAGTTCGGCAAAATCACCAAATCCAGTCCCACCGGGACAATCGAACACCCGATCGATCCCGTCTCGTTTGCGCTGTCCGCTGAGGCAACGTTTGTCGCCCGAACTCTGGCCAATGAGCCTAAGCACCTGGCGGAGATACTCAAACGTGCGGCGTCGCACCGCGGTTCAACCTTTGTCGAGGTCTATCAGAATTGCGATATATTCAATGACGGTGCTTTCCTGGATTTTGCCGGCAAGGATGTACGGGACGACCGGATGGTCTACCTCGAACACGGCAAACCGCTGATCTTCGGCAAGGAGAAAAAGCGGGGGTTAATGCTTGATGGCCTGACATTAAAAGAGATCGACATCAAGACGGACGCCGACCGGGAAAAACTCCTGGTGCACGACGAGACGCTGGATGATCCCACGCAGGCGTACATGCTTTCGCGACTGACCTATCCCGATCACCCGGTCGCGGTAGGCGTGTTCCGGTATGTGATCAGGCCGACCCACGGCGAGATGATGGTCGGGCAAATCGAAAAGGCTATCGCCGAAAAAGGCCGGGGCAAATTGGAAGATCTGCTGAATGCCGGCAACCGCTGGACGATCAACCCCAATGGTTCCCAGAGCCGGAGCGGCCACAATCAAAACAAGCACCCACGGGCCCGCTGACCTCGGATTTCTATCCTTTATGCGTCAATACCTCGGAGAGTTTTGGTGTTTTGCAGATGGTGGGCATAGGCCACCCTACAAACTGGGGGATGAAAATATGATTATCAAAAAAGTCAAACAGGAAATCGCCCGACACGACAAGCCTGAAAACAAGCTTAACTACCAGCGATTTTTCAAAGAGAAACTGAAAGACCCATATGGTCTTAAGACTGCGGTTGTCCGGAAAATATCCAACCAGTGCTTCCAAGAGATCAAAGACCTGCGCAAACAGCAGATCTTCGACTATTGCGACCAGCTGCTGGAGTCCGGTGACAGATACCAGAGACTTATCGCCTTCGAGTGGGCCTTCAAAATCAGGAAGCAATACGCCAAATCAGATTTCCCGCGCTTGGAATCCTGGCTCAAGAAATACGTGAATAGCTGGGCCTCTTGTGATCATCTCTGCGGCCCGCTGGGGCATTTGGTCTTTCAATTCCCGGAGCTGGCGGCGAAAACGAAGAAATGGACCAAATCCAAAAACAGATGGCTGCGCCGGGCTGCTGCGGTCAGCCTTATTGTACCTGTGGGAAATCGGCTGCTGCTCGGTGAAGTCTTCCGGACGGCGGATATGCTCTTGACTGATGACGATGACCTGGTGCAAAAGCGGTACGGCTGGATGCTCAAAGAGGCGAGCAATCAATTTCCTGATGAAGTATTCGCCTACGTGATGAAAAACAAAAAAGAGATGCCCCGGACTGCGCTGCGCTACGCCATCGAAAAACTCCCCGCCCAGATGCGCAAGCAAACCATGAAGATTGACTGGTAAGAGGACAGTACTGGTGCTGCACCCAACGGGTGCGAACAGGTTTCGAGCTTGAGCGGCACCATTCGAAGGAAAATCCCAGGGTGCCCACCATCTGCCTCCTTTAGCGTTTTTCACATAGTGACCATTACCGATCCAACAGACCCTCTTTTAACGCGCAAGACCGATTTGTCCTTAGGCTTTCATACCACAGTATTTGCACAAACCCGCCCTTTTGGTGAAAGGTCTTACCTGTTATCCCCGCGGACGCGGGGATCCAGATGTTCTTGTGGCTTGCTGCTATACACGAGGAGTGTGACTAGACCGATTACAACTTCACTACCCGCCCCGTGGGGGCCTGCACTTGCCGGGTAGCGTTGCGCGTGTCCATGATCAGTGAGGCATACCGGCAGATCAGTTTGTAGTCAAACGCGGTATGATCGGTGAGGATGACCGCACAATCGCAATTCTGCAAACGCTCCGGGGTTACCTCCACGCGTTCCATCACTCCACTGTCGCTCTTGATCTCCGGCACGTGCGGGTCGGCGTACTCCACGTTCGCGCCCCGCTGCTGCAGAAGGCGAATAACGTCCAGGGCCGGTGACTCCCGCACGTCGGAGATATCCCGCTTGTAAGCCACGCCCAAAGCGAAGATCCGCGATCCGGCAATCGCCTTTTTCTGCGCGTTGAGCGCCCGGCCGACGCGTTCGACAATGTACTCGGGCATCCGCGAATTGATATCCCCGGCCAGCTCGATAAAGCGGACGTAATAGTTAAGCGATCTCAATTTCCAGGAAAGGTAATGCGGGTCGATGGGAATGCAGTGCCCGCCCAACCCCGGGCCGGGATAAAACGGCATGAACCCGAACGGCTTGGTCGCCGCAGCATCGATGATCTCCCAGACGTCGATCCCCAGCCGGTCGCACATCAACGCCACCTCGTTAACCAGCCCGATGTTCACCGAACGGAAAGTGTTCTCCAGAAGCTTGACCATTTCGGCCGCCTGCGTGGAAGAGACCGTAATCACCTTATCGATTGACTGCTCAAAAAAGAGCGTGGCGATGCGCGCGCACTCCTCAGTCGTGCCCCCGACAATGCGCGGGGTATTTTTCGTGCGGTATTCCGTATTGCCGGGATCAACGCGCTCGGGCGAAAATGCCAGATAAAAGTCCGTGCCTGCCCTTAACCCGGTCTCCTCCAGCATCGGCCGGATCAATTCCTCGGTCGTGCCGGGATACGTGGTCGATTCCAGGACGACCAGCATGTCCTTGTGCAGATACTTTTTGATCGCCTCGACCGCCTGGAGAATGAAGGAGGCGTCGGGGTCCTTGGTCTTGGAAAGCGGCGTGGGTACACAGATCGAAACACAGTCCGCCCGGGCGATTACCCCTGCCTCGGTGGTGGCCTTAAGTTTGCCCGCGTCAACCAGCGGTTTTAATTCATCATCGGCGACGTCAGCGATATCCGACTTTCCGGCGTTGACGTTTTGCACCCGCTTTTCGGATATGTCCAACCCGGTCACGGCAAACCCTACATGTGCCAGGCCAACGGCCAACGGCAGCCCGACATACCCCAACCCCACAACAACGATATGTGCTTCCCGATTGCTGATCCGCTCTCTCAGCGTGGCGGATATGGTTTTCTTTTGGTTCATACCCGGCTCCGGTAGTATTCCAGGGTATCGGCCAGGGTTTGCTTAAGCGAAATGGTCGGCCGCCAGCCCAGTTTTTTCAGCCGGGTGATGTCAGCCTTGAGTACCGGTACCTCTGCCGGCCGTACGCGCCGGGGATCACGGGTGACGGTAATCGGATGACGTGCCATCCGCAGCAGCCAATTCAAGACCGACTGCATCGACACCGCTCTCCCTGAACCGATATGATAAACCTCGCCAATCTTACCATGCTCGGCAATCAGGCGATATGCCCGCGCCACGTCCCGGACGTCGGTGATGTCGCGGCGGGTGGAAAGATCGCCTGCCTTGAGCACTCGCCTGCCGGAACGTTTCTCCAGCCGGGCGATCTGACTGGCAAAATCAGGGACAATAAACCCTGTCCGCTGGCGTGGCCCGGCATGGTTAAATGCCCTCACGCGGATTATCGGCAGCCGGTATACCCGGTGATAGGTACCGCAGAGAAAATCGGCGGCGGCTTTGGAGACCGCGTACGGGCTCACGGGATTAAGCGGTTGTTCCTCGGTAAGCGGCAACTGTGAACGCTTCACGCAGCCATACATATCCGCAGAGCCAACAGTCAGGACAACCCCCAGCTCCCTCCGGACACGGGTGTTTTGCCGGATGGCTTCCAGGATGTTTAACGTCCCGGTGAAATTGACCTGCATCGCCAACTCGGGATCGCTGAAGGACACCCCCACCGCGCTGGACGCCGCCAGGTGGAAAAGCGCCTGGGGGCGAATATCCGCCAGGAGTTTTTCGCATGCCCGGCGCGAGCGGACATCCAGCACACGGACGTCCACATGCCCCTTTACACCGGCCAGATTCTCCCTCGATTCGCCCCGGACGCGCGTGCCGAAAACCTCATATCCCGCACCCGCGAACTCTTCGGCAAGGTGCGAACCGGCAAATCCGGCAATACCCGTAATCAATACCCGACGAAAGCTCTGCACAGGAAATTCGACGGCTAATGGGGATTTGGTTAACCTGAATAAACGGCCGTAAAATCCCGACGGGAGTCTCACCCCGTTACCATGTCTTTTTCAGTTCGGTCAGGACGGCATCGGTGATATCCAGCGTGTCGGCGATATACAACGCACCGAGGCCGGCCCGGTCGAGGACCAGGTAAATGCGCAGCCGTTCGCCGACCTTCTTGCAGGCAAGCTCCAGCTTTTCATAAAGCGGCCCCATGATCTTGTCGGTCTGTGTTTCGATAATTCCCCCGGAACCGAACGTCTCGGCCATAAACGTCTGATACTTGCGTGACTTCTCCGCCATCCGCCGGCCGTACATTTCGATCAGACTCCGGCGCTGGTCGGACTGGGCTTCTTCCAGCCGGGCGGAGAGATCTTCCAGCTCTTTTTCGAAGCGTTCGCGATCGTCTTCAAATTGACCGATCATCTCGTCAATTTCTTTCTGGGCCCGGGCAAACCGCGATTCCTCGTTGATAATCTTTTCGGTATCGACGACACCCAGGGGCATCTCCGCTGCGGCCGCGGCGGCCAGCACCAGGGTGAAAACACCGGCGAATAAGGCGCGTTTTATCATGACTCCTTCTCCACGTAACCGTGGCGCTCAAGGTCGGCGTCGACCATCATTCTAATCAGTGTCTCAAACGAGATTTCCGGTTCCCAGCCCAGTTTCTCTCGGGCCAGGGAAGCGTCGCCCAAAAGGGAATCAACTTCGGCCGGCCGGAACAACTTCTTGTCCACCTCAACGTGTTCGCGGTAGTCCAGTCCCACGTGGGTAAAGGCAATTTCGACCATCTCGCGCACCGTATGCTGCTTGCCGGAGGCAATAACATAATCACCCGGCTCGTCCTGTTGCAACATCAGCCACATCGAGCGCACGTAGTCCCCGGCGAACCCCCAATCACGCCTGGCTTCCAGGTTGCCCAACTGCAGCTTATCCAGCTTGCCCGTCTTTATCCGGGCCACCGCGTCGGTAATCTTGCGCGAGACAAACTCCTTGCCCCGGCGGGGAGACTCATGGTTAAACAGGATGCCGGACGTGGCGTGAATGCCGTACGATTCCCGGTAGTTGACCGTCATCCAGTGACCGTACACCTTGGCCACGCCGTACGGCGAACGCGGGTAGAACGGCGTCTTTTCGTTCTGCGGAACTTCGGCCGCTTTCCCGAACATCTCGGAGGAGGAGGCCTGGTAAAAGCGAATGTTCTTATTCATCAGCCGGACCGCCTCCAAAATCTTGGTCACGCCCAGCCCGGTGAATTCCCCGGTGAGGACCGGCTGGACCCACGAGGTGGGCACAAACGACTGCGCGGCAAGGTTGTACACCTCATCGGGGCGTGACTCCTCCACCGCGTGAATCAGGGATAGCTGATCCAAAAGGTCTGACTGAACAAACTCAATCTTGTTCTTGAGGTGTTCGATGCGCTCGAAGTTCTCCGTTGACGCCCGGCGCACCACGCCGTACACGGTATACCCCTTTTCGAGCAGGAATTCCGCCAGGTACGACCCATCCTGGCCGGTGATTCCCGAAATCAATGCATTGGGCACGAGAAGTCCTTTCCCCGGCAGTCTGTTTTACAACTGGCCAGCCACCCGGCTTTACCGCCGACCGATAAGTCAGTTTCGAGAGAAATATAGATTCTGCCCAAAGCCAAAGCAAACGCAATACGCGCCGCGGCAAATAGGGAATACTTTAACGTAACTTGAATAAAGAGTCTCCGCCCGGCAATCAGGCAGGACCACCTTGTGGTGCCTCCTCCTGGCGGAGAATCAGCACGCGTTAACTCCGGGTGCCCGTTACGCGGAGTGCCGTGATTTGACCAAGCCCGTCATCGTTTAAGGTTATTTCTTTTCGGCCTTCGCGGTACCCGCTTTTTTCTTTCGCCAACTGAAACGGCGCCGACGCGGGTGACTTCTGGACTGGGTCTTGTCTTTTTCGCTGGTGCCCCGGGTAGTATCTCTTGGTGATTGCCTGTCGCTCCCGGCCGGTTGCACCTTCCCCGCCGCATCAGGAGTTGGCTTGCTCCGTGGCGAATGCTGCCGGGGCTGCTGTCCCCGCCGACGGAAAGGTTTAGGGGGCTTGGCCGGCCGGGCCGGTTCGGGAAACCTGATGCTTTCGCCCGCCGTTTTCAAGAAATCCTGGAAGATGTTCCGGTCGACTTGCATGAACCGATCGGTGATATCCTTGAGTAACTCCTCGGGCCCATCTTTTTCAAAGGAACGCAGATACTTCTTAAACGACCCATACACCTGGGAAATCTGCATCATGGCGGCGGCATTGACCACCACCGCCGAAAGCTGCGGCCGATCCCGCAACAGCGGCACCCTCCGACCCACCTCCCGCAGGTCCGCCTCGTCGAATTCAGCGACCCGCTGCACGTGGAAGCCCTTGAACCCGTATAGGATTTCCGGCCACTCGTCGCTTACGGCCTTACGGTTGCCGACCATCGCGGAGAGAATGGAAAAACTTAAAAGCTCGAAATATCCGGCGTCCGTGCCTGGCCTTTCGCCGGGCGTGGCGTTATGGAAAACGGAGGATTCCTTCTCGTTACTATTACTCTGGGTGTCGGCTTTTCCCGCGGGGGAATTCTTCGTGTTGCCCATAAAAACCTCTGTTTTCATAATAAACAAAAATCCCCGCACGATCAACCACGGAGTTTATTGTCACTTTGCCTCGGTAATGTCCAGAGAAATGTGTAAAAAGGAGTGTCCCTGGTCTGTTATGCTGCTTTTTCATATAACATCTTGATTGATTTAATCTTCTCGGTGCTTCGTTTCCACTTGCGGTTGAAGTAGCTGAAGATGGCGAAGATGATTCGGTCGCAACTTCTGCCGTTTTGGAAATATCCTATCACCTTCAGCCGCCGGCGGACCTCTCGGAAGCAGCGCTCAATTACATTGGTCGTGCGAATCATCTTCCGCATCTCTTGGGGAAACTCGAACACCGGAATTAAGCGATCGAAATTGCCCTCCAGGCACTTGACGGCTCAAGGAATACGGTTGAGCCATTTTCGTTTCCCGGTGCGGAATCGCCTGGCCAGCCGAAAACTCCAATTTGTGTACCTGGAATGAAGGTAGATCCACCTTTTGTCACAGCCCCAGGACGTACGCCAAACATGGAATGCGTCGGTGGATGTGCAACCGTCTGCATTGTTCGGCCTGCTGTGAAAGCATTTGCAGGCATTCAGCTTTATCTTCAGCCCGGTTTCCCGCCGCACGAGCGATGGTCGGCACAGATATCAGGCCGCGGTCGCCACACAATCCGTTGATCCCCATAACATTACCGCGGCCCACGCCCAAATTGACTCTGGCCCACGCCGCTCGGCGAAGACAAGGCATAGCCTTTGCATTAATCGCCACCAGGACAGGTAAGGAAAACAAAGGCGGTTAACCGATGGAAGAAAAAACTTTGGCACGCGGCTTTCCCGAAGAGCGGCTGAAAAACCAGTCCGAACCCCGCATCAAAAAAGACGAACGCGGTTATTACCTCCACACCATCTCCGAAAACATCAAAGTGTATTTTGACGAATATTATCAATTCCTGGAACTCCTGGCGGCGAAATGCCATATCGAACAGACCAGGATTGCCGGGCAAATTGAGAACTGCGACCCGAAACGGACGGAAACCCTGTCTTATTACCGAGCGCGCAAGATCATCGTCGAGCTTATCCTGCGGACGATTACGTCCTTTTATACCGACAAGACCAATCTTGGCGTCTTGATGACCCCCTGGTGCTTCGGGACGGTGGTTTTGGAGAAGATTGAAATTTACCGCGACCGGCTCGCCCGGGGCGAGGTGCAAGACCCGAATGTCCCCGACTATCCGTACGACGTCATCCGCTATATCGATGAAGTATGCAAGGCCGTCTTGCTGGAGACACTGGAATTCCCGCCCGAGGCATTTAAGATGCGCTGGCAGTACACCGAACTGATCAGGCGGTACTCTCAGGTCCTGTCGAATATAACCACCTCCCTGCAATCCATTTTGCTGACGGTCAAAAGCTACGGGACGCATCCACAGTAGAGGTTTTCCGGCTCAGCCTTAACCGGGCGGTGTGCCCGGCAGCGGCAGGTACCCCACTTACTAACACGGGGAGTGGCCCGCAATCCCCGGCCCGAGTTGCCCACTCTTACGGGCGTTTCGCCTCGCGAAGCGCCCTTATTATCGGCGGTCAATGCTGACCGGGTTTTAACCGATAAATAAGCAGTAGCGTCCATTCGGACCAGCTCTGCAGTTGGGTAATGAACACCGGGCTCCGCCGGTTAAAATGCGAAGTTGCCGATGAAACCGCAGCCGGGCACGAAAGTCTCAGGTTTCCTTCCGGTCTACCTCGATGCTTTGCGCATTGACACGGTACTCGACTTTGACCTGTACCTGAGCGTAGAGGGCAAGATGGTGCTCTACCGTGAGAAAAACCTCCCTTTTACCGAACATAATCGGAAGACCCTTTTGGAACATCAGGTTGAGCGCTTGTATGTCGCGCTGAGCGCGAAAAGCAAATACCAGAAATACATCGAGGCCTCGCTGGACAAGATCATTACCGACGATAACATCCCTGAACGGAGCAAGGCCAAGATTATCTACGACACCTCCAAGCACCTGGTACGGGAAGTATTCAAAAACCCGCAGGCGGGAGAGAATATCCAGCGTTCCAAGAAGATGGTTGAACATACGATCAATTATATCCTGCGCGGTCGGGAAGCCTTCGTGCACATTCTGCAGATAACGTCCTTTGACTACTACACCTACACCCACTCCATCAACGTGTGCACGTTTACCCTGGCCCTGGCCCGCCGCCTGGGCATGGAGAATCCGACAATTTTGCACGAGCTGGGCATCGGCGCCCTCCTGCATGACATCGGGAAAAGCCGGATCCCCTCCAAGATTCTTAAGAAAAGGGGATCACTTACCCGTGCCGAATATGAACTGGTCAAGAAGCACCCGGCCTGGGGTGCCGAAATCCTGCGCGAAACGAACCTGATCCCGCCCAAATCCTATTACCCTGTCCTGCAGCACCAGGAACGCATGGACGGTTCAGGCTATCCGTTCCGCCTGAAAGGCCCGCAGATTCACCTCTATGGTCGGGTTACCGCAATCTGCGATACCTTCGATGCGATGACCACCCGGCGGGCATACAAACAGGCGGTTAACTCATTCCCCGCACTAAAAGTAATGAAGAATAAGGCCGTGGAATTTGATGCAGAGATACTCAACGAATTCATTTTTTTGATGGGACCGCCCGAGGCCGAGCCCGCGCGCGAGAAGAGGACTCCCCGGAAAACCGCATTGACCGCCTGATCACCTTGCCTTTGCCCTTTTCTTGACAGCCTGCCTGATTGTGCCTATTTACCGGTAAAAGGAGAGGACGTCATGCCGAAAAACGAGATTACCACCCCCCACGCACCGGCGGCCATCGGGCCGTACTCCCAGGGGATCGCTGTCGAGGGGAAACGGCTGATCTTCGTCTCCGGCCAGGTCCCGCTTGACCCGGCTACGGGCGAGTTAGCGAGTAGTTCAATTGCCGAGCAAACGCGGCAATCACTGGAAAACGTCAAGGCTGTCCTGGCTGCGGCCGGCGCGGGAATGGACGCCGTAGTCAAAACCACGGTCTTTCTGCAAAACATGGCCGACTTCACCGCGATGAACGAAGTGTACAAGGCGTATTTCAGTGGGGTATTTCCGGCCCGCGCGGCAATCGAGGCGGCGGCACTACCCAAGGGCGCGCTGGTGGAGATCGAGGCGATCGCCGTGCGCGAGTAATTGATCGTCAAAGAGGATGGTCATGCCGAAAACACTCATGCGCTGTACTGTGGTCCTCTTGTTCTTGATGACCGTGACCTTGCCGGTGTTCCTTGGTTGTGGCAAGGAATCAACCCGTCCGGGAAATGGCGACGACCAGCTCGGGCGACCGGTGACATACTTCCCCCTGTACGTGGGGTATGAAGCGCGGTACCACTTGCTGACCGCAGTGGGTGGGTCATTAGGTACCACCCGTTTTACAGTCATCGCCGTCCGCGATACAGCTGATTTTTCGGGGTATATTGCTGTCGATTCCACTCCTGCGGGGATGGACACATTCTGGGTTATCCCTCGCGCCGATACGGTCTTCCAACTCGCCGCCGGTTATGCATTTTCCCAACGCCAGCCAATCGTGCGCAACCACGACCGTACCGAAATCTCCTGGCCGTTGTATTCAGTCGGTGCCCTCGAATCACCCAACCGCTACACGGTCATCTTCCACCAACTTCCCGAGACTGAGACTGTTGTTTTGACGAGAGGGGGTATCTTCTTTGACTGCGGCCGCACGGACTTAATCGCGGTCTATGCGCAGTCCGGCGACACGACTCTTCTGGGATCAGAGTACTTCGCCCCGGACATCGGCCGGGTATTCTCCAGCTTTCGACCGTTCGTTGAGTCCAAACAGTTCGTGCGCGAACTCATGCAATAACCGGAGAGGCCAACGTATCCTCCGGATGACCGCCGGCCGGGCCCCCCGTATGGACCGGCTCAGCTTGATCAGGGAACATACGGTTCGGTCTGCATCTTAACATCGGTCATCAGCCGCGCGACTGGGTAGAGGTTGAGACCTTTTTCGTAGTACGGTGACTGCTTGTAAAAGAAATGCCAGCGTTCGCGTGGCGAGTTGCGAAACGTTGAATCGGCGGCAAGTCTGTCCTCAAACCGGGACTTGAGTTGGGGATCGTCGGCCAGCATTTGTTGTGCGAGTTTCTCAGCGGCAAACTTTTCGATATATTCCTTGCGCTCAAAGATCGTATTAAAAAACCCCCAGGCGACGAACGAATCGGGACCCCTGGGCTCCAGAAGCTGCATCGCGATCTTGGCCGCCCGTTGCCGGAGAGGCAGCACTACGGTTCCGGCGGGGAAGGTGACCTCTTTGGTGTGCACCTCGGAATCGAACGAAACGCGCAGCCGTCCCTCGTATGACCGCTTGGCCCATTCCGGGTTGGTTAATCTGTACATCTCCACGTCGGCGGTCAGTGGTGCGGTTAATTGCTCAAGATAAACGCCGTGGAGCGTTAGCAACGAAAGCTGCTCTTGCCATTCCTGGGGGATCAAGTAGTATTTCGGCGGGCTGACCGCCTCGGTGACGGTGGACGTGTTGAAATAGGGGATCCTCATCGTCCGAGGCTTGTCAGGATGATAACGCACCCATTTCATCCCCGCGATCTCACTCTGGACGTGCTCGTACTCATACCCCAAAAAGTCAACCATGATTGAATCGCTGGAATTCTCAAACTGTAGCGGATACGGTTCGGTCAGCCCGGTGACCGTTTCTTCTTCGGCTTCGCGTACGGCATCGATCAGGGGGTCCGGGTTTTGGTTCAACTCTTCCAGCACTGCTTGCAAAAGGGCATAATTTCCTTCCACCCGGGTGCGAAAATCTTTTAACATGTGCATCTCAACCAGCATCCCGGGGCGGTTGTGCAAAATTGCATATCCCGTGGAAAAACGCGGAATATCAACGAAGGACCGTAATCCGCCGGACGGGTCTTCTTCCTTGAGAATAACATAGGGAGAGATTTTGTGCCCTCTTTTGGCCAACCGCTGGCTCACCGCGGGCATAAACTGTTCGGTCGTCCACCGGCGGATGACCGCCGGGGCGTTTTGGTGGCGGGAGATCGTGTAGGTGATGGCGTACTGGTGGTCGGCGCCGTCGGTGACGTGGTTGTCGATTAGTAGATGCGGCTGCCAGGTGACAAACATCTTAATCCATGCTCGCATCTCCGGCGCGTCAGCCTTGAGGTAATCGCGATTAAGGTTCAGGCGCTGGGCGGTGGCGCGAAAGCCCATTGACGCCGGACCGACCTGGTTGGCACGGTTATATGGTGAAGTGTTCTCGTGCCCGTCAACGTTAAAGACCGGTATCACCAGCAGGATGACATGATTAAGGAACCCTTCGTGCTCCCTGGTGATCAGGATATCACGCATCAGCGCGAGGCAGGTTTCTTTCCCCGCGATTTCCCCGGGGTGAATGCCGTTTTGCACCAGCACGATGGCTTTGCCGGTGCGTGCGGCACTCTCAGGAGTAAACGCGCGATCGTTGGAGAGAACGGCTATATACATCGTTCGTCCCTGCGGGGTAATCCCAATCGGGAGCAGCTTGATTAAGTCGGATGCTCTTTCCAGCCTGCGAATATATTCGATTGTTTCATCATAGGATGATGTTTCGATGTATCCCGTTGCTTCGGCCATAGTGATAAATTGTGCCGTGTCGTTGCCGCCGTGGGCGGCAGTCGGGAAAACCATCGCCAGTGCAACAGGCACACAGAAGGCGACGAGAAACCGCGCTCTGTTTCTTTCTACCGCGGAAATGTGTGCTACTCCGATACTGTTATGTATCCAGCTTTCACGGTTGAAAGTTTCGTGATTGGTCTCCCCATAAGGCTCAGGGGTTTAGACCTACTCAGTCTTGTCGAGACCGCAGATCGACGAACAAACCGGCGTTGGCGGTTACCTTTCTTCCGGCGGTTCGGGGCGTTTGGGCTTGACTACCGGGTTTTCCTTTAGCTTCTGCTGCAATACTTCGATTGCCTTGTCGAGCTGGTCATCGTAGCCGGCCATTACCCGGTGCGGCAGGTTGTCGACCTCAATATCCGGCTCGACGCCCCAGTTTTCCATCACCCATTCACGATCGAGATTGTATGAAGTGATCTCCGTCGCTGTTACCAACCCTCCGCCGATTCAGGAACGAAAGCCGCGTATGCCGACCACGCCACCACAGGTGAGCTGGCCAATCACAGGGCCAAGACCATACTTCTTGAAATAGTAGTGGAAGTTGTCA
>Ga0114920_10000022_pt1 | contig 69506 bp, 58 predicted proteins | sample ChitaG_FD_88683 | JGI IMG/M metagenome (GOLD analysis project Ga0114920, IMG submission 88683) | Deep subsurface microbial communities from South Pacific Ocean to uncover new lineages of life (NeLLi) - Chile_00310 metaG | ecosystem: Environmental > Aquatic > Marine > Oceanic > Sediment ...
CAGAGTGAAGAAGTAGGGATTGCCAAATCTGAATTCTACAAGACTATGGCTGACTATGAACTGGCTAAAGTAAACTTTGAAAGGGAAAAAAGGCTTTTTGATAGAGGCGTAGGAGCCAAAAAGAACTATTTATCTGCGGAGGCGGGACTAAAGGTTGCAGAAGCCAGTTTGAATGCTGCAGAGAAAAAACTTCACGTTCTGGGATTTACAGAGCAGCAGGTCAAAACTATCACTGAAACTCACCAGATAAATCCTATAATCACTCTTTTTGCCCCTATCATTGGAAAAATCATCGAAAATAATGCTGTCCTGGGTGCAATGATTGACCAGACAACAGAAATATTAACCATAATGGACCCGACTTTCCTCTGTATTGACGCAGAAATATATGAAAATGATATTGCCAAGATAAAAATAGGGCAAGGAGTTGAAGTTACTGTACTTGCTTATCCAGGAGAGACATTTTTAGGAAAAATAAGTTACATCAGCGACGTTCTAAAAGAAGAAACACGTACTATCACTGTCCGGACTGAGGTGAAAAATAAATCTTATAAACTCAAGCCAGGAATGTTCGCTAATATAAAAATTTTCCTTAATAATCAGAGTCAAGCGTTAGTTCTTCCTGTGGAAGCCATCCTTGATGATAAGGGAGAAAAGATAGTATTTATAAAACGCCTTGGGAAATACTACCCTCTTGTCGTAGAAACAGGCACCAAAGAAAAAGGTTATGTGGAAATTATCCGAGGAGTCCGGAAAGGAGACGAGGTCGTAACCAAAGGGAATTTTCAACTCAAATCAAAACTATATGACGAAATTCTAAAAAAAGCTCATGTTCATTAACTTTTTAAATAAAAAAAATTAGCCATAATATTGACGATTTAGTAAAGGTTTATACACGGAGAAATCAACATGATAGATAAAATCATTGATTTTGCTTTAAAACATAGATTGCTTACTGTACTCCTTGTTTTCCTTGTTTCAATATTTGGAGTTATAGTCTATTTACAAATGTCTAAAGATATTTACCCTGACCTCAATGCCCCTCTTGTAAAAATTATCACTGAAAACAAAGGCATGGCTGCAGAAGACGTGGAAAGGCTTATATCTTTCCCCCTTGAAAGTTTACTTAACGGTGCTCCTTATGTCACTCGTGTGAGGTCAGAGTCCACTACCGGCGACTCTGTTGTCACCGTGGAATTCGACTGGGGCATGGATATTTATCTTGCACGTCAAATCGTATCTTCCAAATTAGAACTCATCTCGGGTCGGCTTCCCATAGGTACAACACAGCCAATCCTGGGACCAGTATCCTCCAGAATGGGAGAAATATTTGAGTTTGCTGTTATTGGTGAAGAGACAGATCTCATTGAACTCAGGTCTATTGCGGACTGGACAATCCGATATAGGTTACAGGGTGTCCAGGGAGTTTCTTTTGTCATCAATTTAGGTGGTTTTGTCAAGCAGTTTCAGGTCTTTCTCAAACCTGAGATGCTTAAAAATTACAAAATCACGATCAATGAAGTCAAAGAAGCTATCGAAAACAGCAATAGAAATTTCTCGGGAGGAATTATCTTAAAAGGCGCTCAGGAATTTTTGATTAAAGGATTGGGAAGGATCGAAACTCTTGAACATATAAAAGATACCGTTATCACCTCACGGCATAATGTTCCTGTTTATGTCAAAGATGTAGCTGATGTCAAAGTTGGAGGGAAATTCAGAAGAGACTCGGCAGGCCATAATGCAAAGGAAGCTGTGTATGTCACAGTGGAGAAACAATATGGAGGAGACACTTTAACAGCCATCCGCAATATTAAAAACGCACTTGCGCAGATAACAAAAGATCTCCCTGAAAAAATAAAAATTAAACCTTTTTATGACCAATCAATTCTCATCCTGAAATCCCTAAGTCATGTAGAAGCATCTATTTTTGAAGGAGCTATCCTTATAGTCCTGGTCATGATCTTTTTTATGTGGAATCTGAGAAGCTCTCTTATTGCCTCTCTGACTATACCTTTTTCAATTCTAATTGCTTTAGTCCTCATGGACATTTTTAAAATAGATTTAACAGTGATGTCTATCGGAGGATTAGCCATTGGCATCGGCAAGGTTGCCAACGGCTCTATTATAATGGTCGAAAACATATTCCGGGTGCTTAAAGAAAAAAAAGGGCAGGCCTCTACAATTGAGCTTACCTCTGAAGCAGCCAGGGATGTGGGTAAGCATCTTTTTTCTGCTAATTTAATCATCATTCTGGTCTTTTTGCCTCTGCTCACACTGAAAGGAATTGAAGGTGCCATGTTTCGACCCACTGCCTTTGCTGTAGCAGCAGCCCTCTTTGGATCCCTAATCCTGAATCTCACCTTAAAGCCGGTTCTTAGCTCTGTTCTTCTGACTGAAAAACATTTAAAAGATAGAAAAAATCCTGTCACAGAATATTTAACAAAAAAATACCGTTTAATCTTAAGCAAATCTATTGATCACAAGAAAACTATCCTAACGATTTTCTTAATTTTAATAATAGGCGCAGGGATCTCCTATAATTTCTTGGGGAAAGAATTTGTACCTCCTCTTGATGAAGGAGCAATTATGGCTTCTACTGTTATGCTTCCTGAAACTTCGCTTGAAGAGTCTGTAAGAATAGGAACACGAATTGAAAAAATATTCCTCTCTTTTCCTGAAGTCATTTCTGTATCCAGAACCACCGGTACAGCAGAGGCTTCAGAGCATCTACATCCTGTCAACCACAGCCATTACAACATTGAGCTTTTGCCCCGTGAAAAGCGAAAAAGAGATTTTAATGAACTTACCCAGGCCATGAGAAAAGAACTGGATAAATTTCCAGGTGTTGCCTATATCTTCGAGCAGCCCATTGCCAATAAACTAGCGGAAATGCTTACAGGAACAGAGGGACAATTGTCCGTGAAACTTTTTGGGCCTGATTTAGACATTCTTAATGACAAGATTGAAGAAATACGAGGTGTTATGGCTGAAGTCAAAGGAGTGGCTGATTTACAAATAGAACAGACAACTGGTATTCCCCAACTCATTATAAAATTAAAAAGAGATAAACTGGCCCGCTTCGGCATCCCTGTAAGTGATGTGGCTGATATCATTGAAACAGCTCTGAATGGAATTGAAGTAACTGACGTTTATGAAGCAGACAGGATCACATCCGTGCTCATCCGGCTTCCTGAGAAATACCGCAGTGATGAGGAAGCTATTAAAAACCTTCTGGTGGATGCTCCTAATGGAGAAAGAATCCCTCTATCTCAGTTGGCAGAGATATCCAGAAGCGAAGGCCCCCAAACAATCTTCCGTGAGAATCTGATGCGGCGAAAAATTATCCTCTGCAATGTGGTCAAACGTGATATCGGAACTTTTGTTAAAGAAGCCCAGCAGAAAATAGACGAAGAAGTATCTCTTCCCCCCGGTTATTTTTTCACTTTTGGCGGACAGTTCGAAAGTCAACAGAGAGCCATGAAGCACCTTACAACACTCATGCTCATAGTGATCTTAATTATCTTCGTTATCCTTTTCTCATCTTTTGGGTCAATAAGGCAGGCGCTTCTTATCATAATGAACATTCCTACTACCTTGATGGGAGGCATCTTAGCTCTCCTAATTACAGGTCAGACACTAAATGTCTCTTCCACAATTGGTCTAATCGCTCTTTTCGGCATCTGTGTTCAAAACGACATAATTCTCGTGGCTAAAATCAACGACTTTAGACGTCAGGGTCTCTCTCTGCGGGAAGCTGTCATGGAAGGAGCCATAACAAAATTCAGGCCCATCATCATGACAGATATGGTTATGATCGTTGCTGTTCTTCCTCTGGCTTTAATTGTAACTACAGGATCAGAACTCCACCGACCTCTTGCCGTGGTTTATATTGGAGGCTTTTTCTTCGCCATTCTTCTCAGGCTAATTGTTGTACCCCTTCTATACGAAACTTTAGCCAAACTTGGAAAAGAAAGATGGCTTAAAAAAAGTTGATTTTTATTTTTATAAATGCTCTGCGAGAATTTTTACTCCAATCATGATAAGAATCAAACCGCCTAATAGCTCCGCTCTTTTGCCAACCACCCGACCGAATATAGGCCCTATTTTTACACCGATAATAGTCATTAAAAATGCAACAAGACCGATTACAACAGCTGTATAAAAGATTGCGACCTGAAGAGCAGCCAGACTCAAGCCCACAGCCAAGGCATCTATGCTAGTAGCAATAGAAAGAACAACAAGAAATGAGCCTTTTGTCGGATCAACCATATTCTTTTTGGACTTCTTTTTACGTTTAAAAGATTCATAAATCATCTTCGCTCCGATAGCAATTAGCAAACTAAATGCAACCCAATGGTCAAAATGCTCAATGTACTTCATTATGACGTTTCTTGCGGCAAACCACCCTAAAAGAGACATCATGGACTGAAAAAAGCCAAAGTGTAAAGCCAGTCTCAAAGTCTGTCTTTTTGTTAATCTCTTAAGGCTTAAACTTATCCCTACAGAAACAGCAAAAGCATCCATCGCCAAGGCTAAAGCAATGGCAATAACAATAAAAAAATTCATGTCTCTCTATTTTTACTCTGGGACATTGTTTGTCTTAATATAGGGCTGTTCTCTTTTTTTTATTTTTTTCGCAAGAAAATTCTCAAAAGAATCGGTCTCGATTCATTATTCGATCTTCGCCAGATATTCAAGAGCAAGGCTAGACATAAGGAGCACTGCTTGAGGAAGAGCCTTTTCATCCAGGTCAAATGCTGGATGATGGTGGGGGAATTTCATTCCGTCACCCATCCCGAAGAATAAAAAGGCTCCGGGAACTTTCTGGAGAAAATAGGCGAAATCCTCGCCTCCCATAACCGGATCAATGGATTTAATACTTTCCTCCCCCAGTGTTTTCCTGGCTATATCTAAAACAAAATCTACCATCTTTTCATCATTAACAAGTGGTATATATCCCTTCTCATATTTAAACTCACTTGTTGCGCCAAAAGCCCTGCAGGTTCCTTCTGTTATCTCTATTAACCGCCTTTTAATGAAACTCTGGAGGGAAGAATCAAATGTCCTGACAGTGCCTGTCAAGGAAACTTCACAAGGTATAATGTTATAAATCGTCCCCCCTTCCACTGTTCCAAAGGAAACCACAGCGGATTTGAGAGGATCCACATTTCGGCTGACAATACTCTGAAGGTTCACTACAAGATGTGAGGCAACAAGAATGGGGTCCACAGTCGTTTGCGGCATTGAACCATGCCCTCCCTCTCCTTTTACAATTATCGAGAACTTATCAGGCTGGGCCATCATCGCCCCCTTTACAATTCCAACAGAGCCTGTGGGAAGAGGCTGCCAGAGATGGAGGCCAAAAACAGCATCAACTCCCTCGAGAGCCCCCTCTTCAATCATCTTTTTTGCTCCTCCCGGGATTCTCTCTTCAGAGGGCTGAAATAGAAAGACAACTTTTCCTTTAAACAAATCTTTTCTCTGAGAAAGAATCTGGGCAGCTCCCATCAGAATAGCCATATGGCCGTCATGGCCACAGGCATGAGTAGCTTCAGGATTCTCGGAGATATATTCCTTGTCTCCTTCTTCTTTAAGAGGGAGAGCATCCATGTCAGCCCTCAGGGCAACGGTTTTTCCTCCAGGTTTTCCCTCCAAGACTCCCCTCAAGCCTGTTTCTGCACATGTTGAGACAGGAATGCCAAGGCCTTCTAAGAACTTTCTTATAACTGAGGATGTTCGATGTTCCTTTAAGGCTATCTCCGGATGGCGGTGTAAATCACGGCGCCATTCGATTATTTTGTTAGTTAATTTTTTTATATCTTTTTTTAATTCATCAATCATTTAAATCCTCCAATTGTTGGCTTGGTCTTTAGACTGACTAAAAAAGTTATTAGCGCATTAACCACAAAGGCAACAAATCCTGCATTCATCCCCAGGAAAGGATCTCTTTTACCCAGGATAAGAATTAGAAGCACACTCACTCCCGCAATAATCCCGCAAAAAACTCCTGCCTTTGATACCCGCTTCCAGAATAATCCCAGAACGACTCCAGGGAAAAACTGGATGACGCCGTCATATCCGAATATAAGAAGAGGAACCAATTCATTAGGGAAAAAAATGGCAAAAATAAGAGCAAAAGTCATGACAACCAGAACCATAAATCGTGAGAGGGTCATGACCTTTTCTTCACTCATTTTAGGATTAAAGCCAGCTTGATAGACATTTTTGGCTAAAAGGGTAGATGCAAAAAGAACAAGGATCGCAGAGGGAACCATAGCTGTCACAGCCCCGGCTGCTCCAACAAAACCCATAAACCAGGGGGGATAGGTTTTATGGACAAGGGCCAAAAAGGACATATCCCCGTCTTTTAATCCAGGAATGACTAAAAGAGCAGTGAATCCTACAATAAAGACAAGAAGAACCGGTATCTGATAAAAAGGCATGATAATGGCATTTCTTTTAATAATCTTTGCACTTTTTGCTGAAAAGGCAGAACCAAAAACATGAGGCCACATATAAAAACCAAGACCTGTTAATAGTAATGTCGACATGACCCAGAGCACACCCATACTTGGCTCTGCGCCAGGAAAGACAAGAAAATTGGGTTTCTGCTCTATCAATGTTCGAAACATCTTCCCAACACCGCCAAAATAAATATATGCGACTCCTATGCCCACAATAAAAACTGCAAGAATCATCAGGACATCCTTGATTATGGCAACCCAGGCCGCCCCTCTGATACCACTTGTATATACAAACAGACAGGTCAAAATAAAAGAAATCCCTATCGCTACATTAGGATTTACAGCCCCGTTACTGGCCACTTCGACAATCAAACCAAGTCCCTTGAGTTGAAGCTGAAGGTAGGGGATTATACAAAAAACTCCTATTATAGCCACAAAAACACCAAGGAGTCGGCTGTCATAACGTTTTACGAAGAAATCAGGCTGAGTGAGCAAGCCGTAACGCTTGCCGACCTTCCATAAGGCCGGGAGGATGAAAAAAGAAAGAGTATAGGCTAGGGCACCATATATCAGGATGTAAAAAGTCGGGGCTCCCTTTGAATATGCCCATCCGCTTGCTCCCAGAAAAGTAAAAGTCGTGTAAATCTCTCCTGCCATAAGAAGCCAGATTATTATGATTCCGAACTGGCGTCCGCCCACGGTCCAGTTTTCCAGGTTCATTTTGACTCGCCTCCCGGCATAAATGCCCAGGAGAGAAGAAAAAATAACCACTGCAAAAATAATAATCAATGCAGTATTCATCACTCATCTTCTTCTTCAGGGGGATTGAATTTTTTTTCTAGGAGATAAGCAATAAATAGAATAAGTGGTGTCAATATAACCCAAGAGAGTATCCAGAACAAAAGAAATGGTAGGCCTAGTATTATAGGTTCAATCCGGTTTACCAGGGGAAGGGCAAAAACCAGTGTGATAAAGGGGATAGCTCCAAGAATCAAAGCATACTTTGTTCCTTTTTGCATAAAAACCTCCTTTCTGAGAGCGCGCCCATTATATCAAAAGGAAAGGGGAGAAAAAACAATATTTACTTTTATCCTCATATCATAAGACATATAATAATTACCCGATATAAAATAAAGAGAGAGAACTTTAAAAACATTCAATTTGAGTAACCTGGTAACTTGATGGAAAATACGATTATTCTCAGGGGAATCAGAGTTCATAACCTGAAAAATATAAACCTCGATATTCCCCTGGATAAATTTATCATAATAACAGGAGTCAGCGGTTCTGGTAAATCCTCTCTGGCTTTTGATACTCTTTACGCAGAGGGGCAGCGCCGTTATATCGAATCCCTATCTACCTATGCCCGCCAATTCCTGGAAAGAATGGAAAAGCCAGACGTTGACCTCATTGAAGGAATCGCCCCTGCCATTGCCATCCAGCAAAAAGCTGTCACAAAAAATCCTCGGTCTACAGTAGCAACGGTCACAGAAATCTATGATTTCCTGAGGGTTCTTTTCGCCCGAATTGGGACAATTCACTGCCTCAGGTGTCACAAACCCGTCATAAGAGACACGATTGACTCTATTGTTGAAACACTCTATTTTTTTCCACCTCAGACAAAAATATTGATTTCCTTTTCCTGGCCGCTGGAGAAAGGTCTAGCCTCCCTAAAAAAGAGCGGTTTTTTCAGGATTATCCAAGAAAATAAAATTGTGAATATAGACGAAACCAAGCTTGAAAAAGAGGAAAAAATTGATGTTCTTGTTGATAGAATGACTTTAGACAGAAATGAAAGGGAGAGACTTGTAGATTCTCTTGAAATTGGATTAAAAAGAGGGGGCGGCAAGATCAAAGTCCAAACAGAAAAGCACAAGGAGTTTATATTTTCAGATAAACTCGAGTGCAAGAAATGCGAAATCGTTTACGAGGAGCCCTATCCCAATCTTTTCTCCTTTAACAGCCCTCAAGGGGCCTGTCCTGTCTGTCATGGTTTTGGAGACCTGGCTGTGCTTGATGAGGATAAAATTATCCCTGACAAGAACAAGTCTCTTGAAGAAGGAGCCATAGAGCCATGGACAAAGCCGGTTTCCCGGAGACGGATGAGGAGATTAATACTTGAAGCTGAAAAAAGGGGAATCCCAACCGATATTCCCTACAAGGATTTAAAAGAGGAGTGGAAAAAGTTTATTTTTGATGGGGAAGACCGCTATAAAGGCATTAATGGATTTTTTAAGAGACTCCAGAGAAAAAAATATAAAGTCCAGGTAAGAGTCTTCCTGAGCCGGTACCGAAAATATGTGCCCTGCCCTGAGTGTAACCAGAAACGTCTTAATCCTCAAGCACTGAGCGTCAAGATTGATGGGCATTCTATAGGAGATGTTGTCCAGAAAACAGTTCAGAAAGTACACGAATTTATTAAAGGGCTTAAACTATCTCCCTTTCAAAAACAGGTTTCTGAAAAACTTATTGACGAAATCCATGGCAGATTAAAATACCTGTTAGAGGTTGGCTTGGATTATATCACTCTTGACCGAATGACATTTACATTAAGCGGAGGTGAAGCACAAAGGATAAATCTGGCAGCAGCCTTAAGCTCATCTCTTGTCGGAACACTCTTTGTTCTTGATGAACCAAGTATTGGCCTTCACGCTCGGGATAACAACCGCCTCGTAGAAATCCTTAAATCCTTAAAGGAGATCGGGAACACAGTGATGGTGGTCGAACATGACCCGGAAATCATAAAATCTGCCGATTATTTAATTGACCTGGGACCCAGAGCTGGAGACGCAGGAGGAGAAGTCATTTTTAGTGGGCCTATGGAGGAATTTCTCAAATACAAAAACTCCCTCACAGCGCAATACCTTAGAGGAGAAAAAAAGATTAAAATTCCAGAAAGCCGGAGGACTTCCAGTGATTTTATTGAGATAAAGGATGCTCATAAGCACAATCTCAAGCATCTGGATGTAAAATTCCCTCTCAACATTTTCACCTGCACAACAGGAGTATCAGGCTCTGGAAAAAGTACTTTGCTCCATGATGTACTCTATAAAGGATGGCGTGGAGAGGCAAAGGATGGATTTAAGGAAATAAAGACGACGAAGCGGATCGATAAAATCATCATGGTCGATCAGTCACCTGTCAGCACTTCACCACGCTCCATCCCAGCCACCTACACCAAAGCCATGGATGAAATAAGGAATGTCTTCAGTCAGACAAGAGAGGCTAAAGCACTCGGATTGAAACCCGGATTTTTCTCTTTTAACACATCAGGAGGAAGGTGCGAGGAATGCAAGGGTGCTGGCCAGCAAATTGTAGAAATGCAATTTCTCTCTGATGTAGTATTGACCTGCGAAACCTGTAAAGGAAAAAGATTTAAAAGCGAAATCCTTGAGATCAAATACAAAGGAAAAAACATAAATCAAGTCCTGCAAATGAGTGTCTCTGATGCCTGTGATTTTTTCTATGACCAGGCAAAAATAATAAAAAAATTGTCCCCACTTATGGAAGTTGGATTGGGATATATAAAACTCGGCCAGCCCACAACAACCCTATCAGGCGGAGAGCTCCAGAGAATTAAACTGGCTCATCACCTTATCCATCAGAAGGATAAAAGAATCCTATATCTTTTTGATGAGCCTACTATTGGCCTTCACCCTGACGATGTTTTTATGCTCCTCCGCTGCTTTCAAAAATTAGTGAATGAAGGGCATACTGTTGTAGTCATCGAACATAACCTTGATGTGATCAAGTGCGCTGATTTTATCATCGATCTGGGCCCTGAGGGTGGAGAAGGAGGGGGTGAAATAGTTTATCAAGGCCCTCCTGAAGGAATCATCAAATCCAAAAAATCCCACACCGCTCACTATCTAAAAAAATATCTTTCATAAAATTTGATATGTAGGGACTTGATGCAGGGATTTGATTTATCAAACCTGCTTTAATGTAGTCGTACAGCGTAGTTATTTCTTAAAAACATCCTTGTAGTATTTATCCAAATCCATGTTAAAGTTTTCAGACAGGCAATTTTCCCTATCTAATGCCCATTTCAACTGATTATTCATGATATATTCTCTAATACCATCTAATTCTTTTGTGGAACGCACAATATACTCATAATAATTACGCTGCCATTTGAAACATAAAAAACATCTATCATGAATAATCTTGGCGGATTTTGCCTTGAAATATCGAATGATTTCCCCAAAAGTTTGGTCAGAGTTCTTCATCGAGATCCAATCTTTTATTTTTCTTGATGTTTGGTTTATCAGTTCAATTCTCTTTTTGTTTGAACAATTCATTTTATGGGTTTGATGAATTAAATCCTCTGGCAGGCAATATGTAGGATTATCTTTGTTCCTTTGTTGAATCAAACTCTTGTTTTCTTTATTTATAAAAATAATTCCATGGATATGATTTGGCATAATGATAAACGCATCAAGGTCAACATTATTAAATTTTTCTGGTATTTCCAGCCAGATTTTTCGAACAATCTCACTCGTAGGCAATGAGACCATTACACCATCAATGATATTCCCAAAATAACAAGTCTTGTTATCTGTACATACTGCCACAAAATATACACCAACCTGAGAATAGCCGTAGTTTTTCAAGCGTAGGGAATTACGAATAAGATCCCTTGTAATTTCTACAGCCATATTCTTTTATTAAAAAGTTCGTTTAATAAATTGAGTAATAAATATACAGACACAACCTTACATGAAAACGAAGTCATTAAATAAAGACATGAATTTTTTGTTTGTTTTCTCATTATTCATGAATTTTCTGCAGCTAATGTCTGATGAATAAATCCCCTACACCATCCTCTTGTTTAAAATTAAAATTGTTCAATTTGACATAAGATTTCTTCAATGTTATACATCTCTATTAATAACAGTCTGTTATGGAGACATATGCCTGGCTATCCATCCTTCCCCCCCTTCTTGCAATTTTTCTCGCTATTAAAACAAAACACGTCTATATCTCGCTAACTCTTGGTATCTGGCTGGGATGGACTATAATCCATTCGTGGAATCCAGTCTCAGGACTCATTCATACAGTCAGTGCTCTTATTGCAGTTTTTAAAGACGCAGATAATACGCGTGTCATCCTGTTCAGCGCCATGATAGGAGCAATCATCACTTTCACTCAGTATTCCGGAGGAATGCAAGGTTTTGTCAACTGGGTAGTTGGAAAAGGGCTTGTCCGGACAAGAAAATCAGGAGGCTTTCTTGCCTGGTTTCTGGGATTTATTATCTTTATCGAATCAAGCATATGCGTGCTTATCTCAGGAGCTGTAACAAGGCCTATCTTCGATAAATTAAAAATATCCCGCGAAAAATTAAGCTATATCCTCGATTCAACATCTGCACCAAAGTGTATTCTTTTCCCTTTAAACGCCTGGGGAGCCTTTATTATCGGTCTTCTCGCATCCCAGGGTGTCGAAAATCCCGTAAGAGTCCTGGTTTCATCTATGCCTTTTAATTTTTATGCAATCCTCGCTCTGCTCCTTGTTCTTTTTTTTGTTCTGACAGAAAAAGACTTTGGACCCATGAAAAAAGCAGAACACAGGGTTAGAACTGAACACAAAATCCTCCGGGACGGAGCCGAGCCACTCGTTTCCACTGAAATCGTGTCTATGGAAGCAAAAGAAGGAGTCCCTCCTCGTGCCTTAAACATGATTCTTCCGGTTGCCACCATGGTTATTATGATGCCAGTCGTTCTTTTCATAAGCGGAAAAGGAAATTTAATGCAGGGCTCAGGCTCTCAATCTGTGCTTTGGGCCGTTATAGCAGGCCTGGTAGTCGGTGCTTTTGCTTACAGAGCACAGGGCATCATGAAGGCAAAAGAAATAACAGATATTTTTATGAAAGGAGTGGGCGGGCTTATCCCTGTCGCAAGCCTCATGATGCTGGCTTTTGCAATAGGGGATACCTGCGAAGCCCTAGGCACCGGTCCTTTTGTTGCGCAAGCCGCTAAATCCACTCTTAATCCTGGAGTGATACCTGCCGTTCTTTTCCTCATTTCCTGTTTTATTGCATTCTCAACTGGAACATCCTGGGGAACTTTTGCCATTATGATCCCCATCGCCGTTCCCATGATCAATATGGTCGGCCTCCATGCAGGCCTGATCATTGCAGCAGTTCTTGGAGGAGGGATATTCGGAGACCACTGTTCCCCAATTTCTGATACAACCATCATATCTTCGATGGCTTCTGCAACGGACCATATCGACCATGTGAGGACACAACTCCCCTATGCTCTCGTAGCCGCAGGAGCGTCTTTGATTCTCTTTCTTTTATTTGGCTTTACTTTATGATTATTAACTCTCCAAGGAGGTTGAATCTTTTGAAAAAACAATTCAAATCCATTCTTATTATAACTTTTATTCTCTTATGGACCGCCTTCAGCAGCAATCTTTTCTTTGCTGCCGATCTTTCACATTCTTCCCTATCCGATGCGATAAAAGAATTTGAAAAATTCGTGAAGGAACAGATGTTAATGGATAAGGCTCCAGGCCTTTCTGTGGGATTTATGAAAGGCGATTTCACATGGATAAAAGGTTTTGGCTACTCTGACCTTGAAAACAGGGTTACAGCTAAACCTGAAAGTTCCTACCGCCTGGCCTCCATCACAAAAACCTTAACAGCCATCGCAGTCCTCCAACTGGTTGAGGAAGGAAAAATTGACCTTGATGCAGAAGTCCAGACTTATGTTCCTTATTTCCCCAAAAAGAAATGGCCTGTAACCATACGACTGCTTCTGGGTCATTTAGGAGGAATCAGCCACTATAAAAACTACGATAAAGAAGGGCACATCAAAGTGCACAAGAACACAAAAGAGGCTCTGGCCATTTTTCAAGATTTTGAACTTGTCGCTGAGCCTGGAACCAAATACAACTATTCAAGTTACGGTTTTAATCTGTTAGGAGCTGTCATCGAGGAGGCTTCAGGACAAACCTTTGGAAGCTACATCAAAAAGCACATATTTAAACCCTTGAATATGAGCAATTCACGAATTGACGACCCCGTAGAGCTCATTCCGAATCGGGTCAGGGGATACCGCCTCATCAATGGTGAAATCAAAAATTCAGAGTATGTTGATGTCTCAAGCCGTTTTGCCGGAGGAGGCACCCGTTCTACAGTGGTCGACCTCCTTAAATATGCCAGGGGAATAATGGACGGGAAGCTTCTTAAAGAACAAACATGGCATCAGCTATTTACATCCATGTCCACCCGGGAGGGACGTTTTACAGGCTACGGCATGGGATGGAATGTCCGCCCCTGGAGAGGGCATTTCCAAGTAAGCCACGGCGGTTCTCAACCTGAAACAAGAACTTATATTCTTATCTTTCCTACCGAGAAATTTGCAATCTCTATCGCCTCAAACAGGGAAATGCTGAATCTAATGCCCTATGTAAGAAGGCTGGCAGAACTCATATTGGACGAAGACATGGATAGCGCCGTTTACGTCTCTGATGAGGCAGGACAGGTCATACATGACTGCTGCGCTAATATCTTCTCTTTTGGAATGAGCCTCTTTGACTGGCGCGAAAAACATAACGCAAAAGATGAAAAGGACCTGGCTAAAGCCTTTTCTTATTTTAATAAGTATATCAACAAAAAAATTCTCCATAAGAATTCCAAAGAAATAAAAAAGAAAATTGAAGAGGGTTTTCACCCAGTATCAAATCAGGCATTTATTAAAATCGGGACATATATGGCATCTACCGTGAAAGAAAATCTAGGGGAAGACAGGCTCCGGAGTTATTACAAGAGCAGCCCACTGTCTTTTTTTTGTGACTATATTAATATCAGTCAAAAATGGCCTTCTGAAAAGAAAAAATATAAATTCAAAAAAAATTTTTCTCAATTAATCTCTAACTGGGAAAAAGACTGGTCAAAAACTTATACGGACTACATACGCCATCTATTTATTACAGTAAATACAGACTTTATTGAATTAGCTCCTCTATTGAAAAAAACTTTCTCTGGAGTTAATCTCTATCCGGACTTCAACAGGAATTTTCATCAGGTGGGGCATCATTTCCTGCGGAAAAATGATACAGATAATTCCTTTAAAATCTTCAAATTAGGCTGCGAACTTTATCCTATCTCTCCAGCTTCATTTAGCAATCTTGCCGCAGTCTTTATATGGACTGGAAATGTGGAAGAGGCTCGAAAACTATTTAAGAGAGCTTTTGCCCTGAATCCAAATCACTCCAGTGTTAGCCCGGATCAATTTTCTTATCTTGCAAATCAGCTCGAGAATTTAAAAATGACAAAAAAAATCTTCGGGCTGGCAGATATTGCCCTGGAGCTTCATCCCAAAAATGCTGAGTTTCATATGGAAATTGCTGATATATACCTTAAAGCAGGGCAAGAGGAAAAAGCTCAAGACTTATACAAAAAAGCACTAAAACTTGACCCCAAACTCGAAGAAGCTAAAAAGAAGCTAGAAGAGCTAAAAAAGAAAAAAATAAAACAAACGGTTAAATCCCTGGAAAAATTATCAGTACTTACTCAATTTTTCTAACAAAGCGAATGTTCTTGACCCGGCCGGCGTTTACCGTAAATGAGGATACCTGATTTTCCTCATTATGGAAAAAATTTATATCCATACCTGAAATCATAAATTTATCTCTAAGTGTAGGTTCCAAGGGCTTGTCCGGATAGTCTTTGTAAGAGGTTATTTATCGGTAGGTTTTCCAGATGATTCCTTGACTGGTTTCTCTGAACCTTTATCCGCAGGCTTTTCAGCAGATTTTTCAGGTGGAATAAGTCCAACTTCCCTTCGAATCTCGGTATCCAGTTGGATGGCTAATTCCTCGTTTTCTATCAGGAGCCTCTTTACGTTCTCTCTTCCCTGCCCCAATCGTTCTCCCTTATAAGAATACCAGGTCCCGGTTTTTTCAATAAGCCCCACATCCACTCCGCAATCTACCAAATCGCCTTCTCGTGATATTCCCTCACCAAAGATAATATCAAATTGGGCTTCCCTGAAGGGAGGAGCCATCTTATTCTTAACAATTTTCACCTTCACTCTGTTACCGATTACTTTATCTCCTTCCTTTAATGTGGCTATTCTCCTTATGTCCACTCTTAACGAGGAGTAAAACTTAAGGGCTCTTCCTCCCGACGTTGTCTCTGGACTTCCCAGAAAAAAGCCTATTTTTGATCTGAGCTGGTTAACAAAGATAAAACATGTCTTTGATCGACTAACAATAGCTGTCAGCTTTCTCAGCGCTTGAGACATGAGTCGTGCCTGAAGGCCCATATGAGCATCTCCCATTTCTCCCTCAAGCTCTGCTTTGGGGACCAGAGCCGCTACAGAATCTACCACGATGACATCTACAGCCCCGCTGCGCACAAGAACCTCGGCAATCTCCAGTGCCTGCTCTCCATAATCCGGTTGAGATATAAGAAGATCATCCACATCCACACCTACACTGGCTGCATAATTCGGGTCCAGGGCATGTTCAGCATCAATAAAAGCTGCCTGGCCGCCCTGTTTCTGGGCTTCAGCCATAACATGAACAGCTAAGGTTGTCTTCCCAGTCGCTTCAGGACCAAAGACCTCAACAACCCGGCCTCGTGGGAATCCCCCTATGCCCAGGCTTAAATCAAAAGCAATTGAACCTGTAGGGATTGCTGGCACGTCAATCGCTGCTTCTTTCTGCCCGAGCTTCATCACCGCTCCCTTACCAAATTGTTTTTCTATCTGAGATAATGCTGCCTCAATGGCTTTATTTCTCGAGCTTTGTTTTTGTTCGGTTTCTTCCTCTTTCATTTTATCCTCCCCAAATAAAATGGGCTCCAGTTTATCTTAAAAAATATATTTTAATACTCAGTTTTTCAATTTAACGCATATAAAATTATTAAAAAATAACTTTTTTTACTTCCTGTCTATAGACTCACTCAATTATTTATCGTAATCGTAAAAACCTTTTCCTGTTTTCCGGCCAAGATATCCAGCATCTACCATCTTTTTCAACAATGGACACGGTCTGTATTTTGGATCCTTAAATCCTTCATAAAGGACTTCCATGATATCTAGACATATATCCAGTCCTATAAGGTCAGCCAAAGCCAGGGGACCCATTGGATGATTCATGCCCAACTTCATTACAGTATCAATCGCCTCTGCAGTACCCACTCCCTCCATTAAAACAAAAGCAGCTTCATTGAGCATAGGAAGTAATATCCGGTTTGATATAAAACCGGGAAAATCATTTGCTTCTACCGGAACTTTCCCCATCTTCTCGACAATACCCTTAACTTCATCAAAAGTTTCCTGAGAAGTCGCCAAACCTTTTACCAATTCCACTAAAGCCATCAGAGGCACGGGATTCATAAAATGCATACCCATAAATTGGGATGGACGATTGGTCAAAGCCGCCAGACGTGTTATGGAGATGGATGAAGTGTTGGAGGTCAGAATGACTGAAGGAGCAAGGATTTTATCGAGTTCCACGAGTATCTTTTTCTTCACTTCAAAATCTTCAAACACAGCCTCCACAACAAATTCTGCCTCTTTAAGGCCTGAGAGATTCGTTGTGGTTTTTATCCTGGATAAAATAGTTTCCTTATCTTCTTCGATTTTCCCTTTCTCTTTAAGCTTGCCAAGGCTCTTATCGATTCTCTCCAAAGAACGCTGGAGAAAATCTTCCTTCACATCATTCAAAAAAACTTCAAAACCAGAGGTGGCGGCAACCTGGGCAATACCCATTCCCATAGTTCCTGCTCCAACAACTCCTATATTTTTTACAGCCATTATCCCTCCTTGATTATACCATTTCTACTGCCATGGCCACAGCATCTCCTCCCCCCAAACAGAGAGAGGCAATGCCTTTTTTCAGTCCCCTGTGCTTTAAAGCGTAAATCAATGTTGTTAAAATCCTGGCTCCTGTTGCTCCAATCGGATGGCCCAAAGCTACGGCTCCTCCATGAACATTAACTTTCTCTCTGTCAAGCCCCAGTTCCTTAATAAGAACTACTAATTGGGAAGAAAAAGCCTCATTAATCTCGAAAAGTTCAACGTCTTCAATTTTCCATCCCACATTTGCCAGTAATTTTTCAATGGCTCCTTTTGGTGCATACATCACCATGGAAGGCTCTACACCGTTGGTTGTGGCTCCCAAAATTTGTGCCATGGGTTGCATATTCTTATCTTTAACAGCCTCCTCTGAAGCTACAACAACAGCCGCAGCCCCATCATTTAAACTAGACGCATTTCCAGCCGTAACTGTCCCATCTTTTTTAAATACAGGCCTGAGCTTTGTCAATTTTTCAAGAGTAGCATCTTTCCGGGGCCCTTCATCTATTTCGAAAATCACCGGATCACCTTTCCTCTGTGGGACCTCCACAGGAAAAATTTCATCTTTGAAATAGCCCCTCTCAATGGCATGTATAGCTTTCTGGTGGCTGCTTGAAGCATAAACGTCCTGTTCCTCGCGAGCGGCGCCGAATTTTTCAGCAATAACTTCTCCTGTGTTTCCCATGTGATGGTCGTCAAAAGCACACCACAAACCGTCCAGAATCATGGAGTCTTTAATTTTCAAATCTCCAAATTTGACCCCTTCCCTTGCTCCCCAGAGAAGATGAGGTGCCTGGCTCATGCTTTCCATTCCACCAGCTACAATAATCTCTTTCTCCTCAAGCCAGATAGCATGAGCAGCCAAAACAACAGCTTTTAAAGCAGAGCCGCAAACTTTGTTAACAGCAAAGCAGCTCACTGTATACGGAATCCCACCTTTTACTGCTGCCTGTTTGGCAGGAGCCTGTCCCAGGCCTCCTGAAACAACATTTCCCATAATCACTTCCTCAACATCTCCGCCAGAAATCCCGGCTCTCTTCACAGCTTCCTTGATAGCTAATCCACCCAACTCAGGAGCTTTAAAATCTTTTATTGTTCCTAAAAAGCTGCCTATGGCTGTGCGGGCAGCACTAACAATAAAAACATCTCTTAATTCACACATTGATTGAACCTTTCATATAAAATTTGAATATCATATTACCGTCTCTTTTTATCACAATTAAAAAGGAGTGTAAACCTCTACTGAGCTTTTCTCTTTATTCTTTTTCTGTTGCCTGTTTTGGCTGTCAAACAAATCCTATTCTCAGAGATTAGGTTTTCAAAACATGCCGAGAGTTTCGTTATCCTAATTATGTAGTTTTTGTTGTCCCGGAACTTGCTCACATTATAGACCTGGAGAGGAAAATCGTAATGGAAGAGAACCATATAATATAACTTTAGATTTCTGGCTGAGCTTAGGTCAAACCGATTATTCTCCCGTCATCTGCTACATCTATTCTTTCGGCTGAAGGTATCTTTGGCAGGCCTGGCATTGTCATAATATCCCCGCAGTAAATGACCACAAATCTCGCTCCTGAACTGAGGGAAGCATCGGTTACAATCAGAGTAAAATCCTCCGGCCTTCCCAGCGCTTCGTCATCATCCGAAAGTGAGTATTGCGTTTTAGCAATACAAACCGGAAGATTTCCAAATCCTTCTCTCTCAATCCTGCGTATTTTCCTTCTTATTTTCCCTTCCATGGCAACGGAGGACGCCCCATAAACTTTTCTGGCAATAACATCAATCTTCTCGACAATAGGCATATCTAAAGGATAAAGGAATCGGAACTGGCTTCCGTCCTCCTCTATCGCGCTTAATACTTCTTGCGCCAACTCAACTCCACCCTGCCCTCCTTTACTGTAAACTTCACTCAGGGCAACCCGGACCCTCTCCTTCTGGCAAAGATCCAGGGCTTTACTTATTTCTTCTTCAGTATCTGTTGGAAATCTATTTATAGCAACAACAAAAGGAACTCCGAAAATCTGAATGTTTTCCATATGTTTTTTGAGATTTTCAAATCCCTGCTCCACAGCCGCTACATTTTCTTCATTTACTTTCTCCAGCTCAACTCCGCCATGAAGCTTTAAAGCCCTGAGAGTCGCCACCAGGACACAAGCATCAGGCGGAGGAATATGGTCTGTCCTGACAACTATGTTGAAAAACTTCTCTGCTCCAAGGTCTGAACCAAACCCTGATTCGGTCACAACAAATTCAGCCAATTGAAGAGCCATTCGTGTAGCGATAACAGTATTGGTGCCATGGGCAATGTTTGCAAATGGCCCTCCATGGATTAATGCCGGAGTTCCCTCTAATGTCTGGACAATATTGGGCTTAACAGCATCTTTAAGCAGGGCTGCCATCGCTCCTTCAGCTTTCAGCTCCCTGGCAAAAACAGGCTTTTTATCCGGGGAATAACCTATAAATATATCCCCCAGCCTTTTTTTCAAATCATTTAAATCCTCAGCAAGACACAAAATAGCCATAATTTCAGAGGCAGCTGTTATATCAAAACCGGTCTCTCGCGCAATTCCGCGGAGTGGACCCCCGATTCCAACTACAATCTTTCGCAGGACACGATCATCCATATCCATAACCCGCTTCCAGGACACTCTTCGGCAGTCGAGTTTCCCGCAAGAACCGTCAAAATGAAGACGGTTATCCACCATAGCTGAAAGGAGGTTGTGCGCTGCTGTTACAGCATGAATATCTCCGGTAAAATGGAAGTTTATCTCATCACTGGGTGCCACCTGGGCATATCCTCCTCCAGTTGCCCCGCCTTTCATCCCGAAAACAGGTCCGAGTGACGGTTCTCTTAAGGCTACAACTGCCCCTTTTCCCAATTGATTCAGGGCGTCAGCTAAACCGATAGATGTTGTGGTCTTGCCTTCTCCGGCCGGAGTTGGAGTCATCGCTGTGACCATTATAAGCTTACCTTTTTTTTCCCCTTTTTTTTGAGCTGCTTCAGGGGATATTTTGGCCTTATATTTACCGTATTTCTCGAGGTGCTGAGCGCTTATTCCCAATTTCTCGGCAATCTCCTCTATCAGAGTTATTTCAGCTTTTATTGCTATCTCCATATCGCTGGGCATATTGACCTCCTCTCGTTAATTTTACTTTAAGGATTCTCTTCCATTTTGTGTGGGCAAAACATGTCTTGATAGATCAAAAGTAAGTATTCGGGGATGGATGAAGCGACCTTTGAAGATTTAGCCTCTCTGAATCGCTCATCGAGGAAACCCGAAATAGTCGGGCGGCGAGTATGTTTGAGCAAAGCGAGTTACGCAGCCGCCGAGAAGAGCGAAGAAGGGATGGCGTGAAAAATCTGAACGGAAGCAAGGCTATTCCCGAATACATTCTGATTATTACCCACACAAAATGGAAGAGAACCACTTTAAGTCATTATTTTTATTCCTATTTCCTTTTTTCATAATCTCTCTTATGGAAATCGTGAAACATTATATCATAATCTTCAATCAATCCCTCATCAGCAAAGCTAAAATAGCAATTGTTCCCGATTATGATATGATCCAACACCTTCAGCTGCATAACATTAGCTACAAAAACCAGATCTTTAGTAATTTCTCTGTCGCTCGCAGAAGGCTCAGGATCTCCCGATGGGTGATTGTGTACAAAAATCAAGGATGATGCATCACATCTCAAGGCCTCTTTCATGATTTCTCTTGGGTAAACAGCGCTTGAGTCCACAGTTCCCTCAAAAACAGTTTTTTCCTCCAGTATCTGGTTCTTAGCATCTAAGAAGAGCACCTTAAATTTTTCCTTTTTTACATCCCTGAGAGCATGGTAAAGATAATCAAATACCTCTTTTGAGGAATGACAATAAGGCCTGCTCATCATTTTTTCTTTAAGGAAACGTCGGGAGACCTCCTGAATGAGCTTTAGCCCAAAAATATTGTGGGGCCCGATTCCTTTTATTTGCTGGAGCTCATCAGGTGAAGCCTCAAGTATCCCTCTCAGTGTCTGATATTTTTTTACAGCTTCCCTTGCTTGTACTTTACAATCCTTGCGTGGAGTTCCAAGAGTCAAGAGGAGCTCGATAATCTCATAATCCAGAAATCCCTTAAGTCCACCCTTCAAGAATTTTTCCCTGAGTCTCTCTCTATGTCCTTCTCTTTTTTGCATTTTTTTGTTCTTTCCTCCCAAGGAATAGTTTTTAACCTCAAACAAGCATAACTAACCTGAATAATCCAGGCTTACAAATATGACGAAGGAGATATGGAAAGTTGCTCAGGTACTCATTTTGGCGATGAACCAGATTTGCTGAAAATGCGGGCTATTTTTTCTTGGCGGAAAAAAAGCGTATGTAAAAAAGTCTATCAACTTCCTTTATTTTCAACCTCAGGATATAAATGAGGACAATTATCGCAATCCACATCCAGGCCACAAAAACATAAATTCCTGTTGATTCCTTAATATCCTTGGGAGAAGGAACTATTTTCTCGGCATTTTCTTCAGCCTGAGTTATTTTATTCTGTTCCTCTTCCATAACCTCCTGAGCAAAGTTTAACTTCAAGAGGAAAAGAGGAAATAACAATAATATCAGCAGGAAAAAAGCCAAGAGTCTTTTCATTTTCCACATCATAATAGACTCCAGACCGTCATTACTACAGCAAATACGATAGATACATAAGCTAAAAAAGTAATAAACTTTCCCTTCTTCTCAGACGGCTTATTATCAAGGAGAGGCAGGAAAAAGAAGAGAATAAACGCCAGTAAGATCAATAGGATAGCAACTGTATCTCCGTTTATAAAGAGTATTTTTGCCGGAAATATTTTAAGTATCTGGAATAGAAAAAGAAAGTACCATTCCGGCCTTATCCCCTCAGGAGCAGGGGCCATCAAATCCGCTGATTTATCAAGGGAAGGGGGTAAAAAGATAGCTACTGTAAAGAGAATGCCCAGAAGAATTAGCCAGACAACAGATTCCCGATAAACAAAATTCGGCCAGAAAGGAAGCTCCTTTACTTTTTCCTTTCTTCTTTCAGCAGCCAGAGGAAGGCTCATTCCCAGTTTCTGAATGAGGTATACATGAACAGCCAGAAGAATAAATATAAAAACAGGGAGAATACAGACATGAAAGCCAAAAAAGCGGGTCAAAGTATCTCCTGTAACGTCTTCGCCTCCTCGAAGCAGTTTGGTAACCCAGACTCCCACGATAGGAATAGAACGCGGAATATCTGTCCCCACCTTTGTAGCTGAAAGAGACAGGTCATCCCAGGGCAGCAGATATCCTGTGAATCCAAACGCCAGAGTAACACCAAGAAGAAAGACTCCGCTCATCCAGGTCAGCTCTCTTGGCCTGCGATAAGCTTTTGTGATCCAGATACTGAGAAGATGGATAAAAGCAAAAGCAATCATAAAAGATGATGACCAGCTGTGGATTGACCTTATTATCCAACCCATAGGAATTTCAGTCATTAAACGCCCAACACTCTTGTTAGCCTCTGCCAGAGTGGGATTATAATAAAAAATAAGCATAAATCCTGTAATAACCTGAATAACAAAAAAGAGCATAATGGCACTTCCCGTGTAGTACCACAATGAATGTTTATGCTGGGGAATCTTCTTTTCCCTCAGGAATTTTACTATCCCTGAAATCCCAAAGCGTTCATCAAACCAGGATTGAGCTCGTTCTTTTTTGCCCAGAAGATTCACTTTACACCTTCTCTTTTTATGATTAAATCTTCCCCTCTAATAATTAAGATCAGGCGCCGGAGGGGACGAGGAGGAGGCCCCCCGATGTTAGTCCCGTTCTCATCATACCAGCCGTCATGACAGGCGCAGAAAAATTTTCTCTGCTCTGGAATATATGTAACATTACAATCCAGGTGAGTGCAAACAGCAACAAACGCCCAATAAGAACCATTTTTATTCTTTTTTACTAATCCAGGCTTGTTTCCCCATGAAAAAACTTTAACGGAATTTTGCTTCATATCCTTAAAATCTGAAAAGTGTAATATAACTTGATCAGGCTCTTTTGTAGGAGGAAAAACAAACTTCATAACAGGATACAGAAATGAAACCATTAAAGCTCCAAGCCATCCTCCAAAAAGGCCGTTTAAAAATTGGCGACGAGTAAAAAGAGAATGTTTAAGCTTCATCTTTTAAATTTAAAAATCCTTTTGATCTTTTCAACAACCAGTTTTCTTCTTAATGCTTCAATACCATCTGCAGGCCTTACGCTCTTCGGACAAACTTCATTACATTTAAAAACTGTATCACACCCCCAGACTCCTCCTTCTGTATTTACTTTAGACCAGATTGAGAAAGGTCTTTTATCCCTTGGATCTTTAACAAAACGATAGAGCTTGGCCAGCGCAGCCGGTCCCAGGTAATTTTCATCCCTTGAAGCCACAGGGCAGGCACTGTAGCAGGAGCCGCATAATATACAGTTAACGTACTGGAAAATTTTATCCATTTCTTTATCTTCTATCCGATAACCCTCTTTTGCAAAGTTTTTACCAGGGTAAAGATAAGGTTCAATTTTACGTACTGCTTCAAAGAAGGGATCCATATTCACTATTAAATCTTTCTGTATTTCCAGGTTTGGCAAAGGCTCTATAACAATTTGCGAAGTTTTTAAAGAATCGAGTTTAACCCGGCAGGCCAGATCAAACTCTCCATTCATAACCATGGCGCACGAGCCGCATATGGCTTCCCTGCAGCTATATCTAAAAGCAAGAGTACAATCCTGCTCATTCCGGATATCCATCAAAGCTTCTATGACTGATTTCTTCTCATCCGTTTCATAGAAAAAATCCTGAAAGGAGGGATGTTTATCCTTTAAAGGATCATACCTTAAAATCCTAAAAAGATACTTCATCTCAGTATTTTCTCTCGACCGGTTTGTATTTGCTGATCTTCACATCTTTATAGCTTATCCTGGCTTTGTCCTCTTCTCTAGTGACAAGAGTATGCTTTAGCCAATCTTTGTCATTACGCTTATTAAAATCAAGTCGATAGTGTGAGCCCCTGGTTTCTTCTCTTTTTAAAGCTCCTAAAGTAATCACTTCAGCCAAGTCCAGCATGGAATCAAACTCAAAAATGTTCACAAGCTCCTGGCTGTAACGGAGGCATTTTCCAGAAATATAAATCCTTTTATAATCTTCTTTCAGCTCCAAGATTTTCTCCAGCGCTTCAGTTAAGTTTCTTTTGTCCCGAAAAATCCCAACTTTTTCATTCATAATCGCTTTTAATCTGTTTAACAGACGAAACATTTTTTCTCCAGAGTCTTTGCCTTCCCATTCCTCAACTTTCTTTTTTACTTCCAGAGCCTGCTCAAGGAGAACTTTTTCACTATTGTTGGATTTTTCGCTTCCTTTGACATAATTTGAAGCTTCTTCTCCTGCAATTCTTCCAAAAACAACTGTATCCAGCAGGGAATTTCCCCCAAGACGGTTAGCTCCATGAATGCTCACACAGGCGCACTCGCCTGCTGCAAAAAATCCTTCAACACAAGAGGAACATTTCATGTTGACATCAATTCCACCCATTGAATAATGCTGGGCTGGCTGCACAGGAATAGGCGACTCAATTGGATCAATTCCTGCAAAATCTATACAGATTTCCCTTATACCCGGAAGCCTTTTTTTGATCTTCGCTTCCTCTATATGCCTCAAATCCAGATGAACATACTGATCTTCAAAACCATTTCCCTTATTTACCTCTGTCTGGATGGCTCGAGCAACGATGTCTCTGGGAGCAAGCTCCATGGCCAAAGGTGCATAATCAGCCATAAATCTTTTCCCCTTGTTATTAAGCAGATATCCGCCTTCTCCCCGCGCTCCTTCTGTGATCAAAATATTTACATCATAAAGAGATGTAGGATGGAACTGAACAAATTCCATGTCTTTTAATGGGATACCAGCATTATAAGCTATTCCGATACCGCTTCCATGATTGATAAAGGCATTGGTCGTTTTTTGGTAAACTCTCCCGTAACCCCCGGTGGCAAAAATTACAGCCCTGGCTTTTACTGGCAATATCTGGCCGGTGGCTAAATCGTAAACAACAACTCCCATACACTTTCCATCCTTGACCACCAGCTTGGTAACCAGCCATTCATTGTAGAACTTAACATCCTTCCTAATGGACTGTTCAAAAAGCGTATGGAGGATAACAAGACCGGTTCTATCAGCTGCATAACATGTCCTGGGAAATCCTGCTCCGCCAAAGGGCCTCTGGGCAATGACCCCGCCGGGAAAACGGCTGAAAGGGACTCCCAGATGCTCCAGCTCATAAATGGCGGGAACCGCCCTCTCGCACATCAGCTCTGCAACATCCTGATCAGCAAGATAGTCACTCCCCTTAATCGTATCAAAGGCATGTTTCTCCCAGTTGTCATCTTTTGCATCTGGATTGTTTCCCAGGGGAGCATTTATTCCCCCTTGAGCAGCAACTGAGTGAGAGCGAAGCGGGTGGACTTTGGATATAACGGCAACCTTAAGTTGAGGATCGCTGGAGAGTGCGGCGGCCAGTCCTGCCAATCCACCCCCAACGACAAGGATATCCTGAATTATCATTCAGTAATTCCTGGTAAAGTAAACAAAAAGCAGTAAAACACTTAAAACAATGCTCAGCAGAGTAAAGACCCAGAAAAGCATTTTTTCTTTTCGAAGCCCTAAATCAATAATAACTGTTCGCAAACCATAAAGAGCATGAAAAACTATTAAAATAATAAGGAGAGTGTCTGTAAAAGGATTAGTATGAAGAACAAGGGCCCAGTCTGGTTTTTGTGCCTTTGTCATCAAAAAAAAGGACGTTAAAAACTTAACACCCAGGAGCAGAATAAGCAGAAGACCGCTAACTCGATGAAAAACCCACACAAACATTGAATAATCTCCTTCTTTGGAGGATATATTACATTAAAGTCAAAAAGGAATGTCAATAACAAGGAAAAATTAATTATTATCAGAGTTTTTAATCAGAGGATAAATTATATACTTTCATCTTGTAACTTAAAATTCTTTCTGTGATCCCCAGATACCGGGCAGCCTTGCTTTTTACTTTGCCGCTTTCAAGAAGTGCTTTCTTTATTTCTTTAATTTCTAGCTGCTTAACTCTATCTTTTAAAAAAAGTCCTTCTTCTATTAATTCTTTTTCCTTTTTATCTTTTAAAAATACCGGCAAGTCGGCTGAAGTGATAAAATTACTATCACAAAAGACAATGGCCCTTTCTATTATGTTCTCCAATTCTCTTATGTTTCCTGGAAATAGATAATTAAGCAGCAAGTTCATACCTTCGGCTGATATTCCCTCTATATCCTTCCCTTCTTTCTTGCTGTATTTCCTGATAAAATAATCAACAAGAGGGGGGATATCTTCTTTTCTCATCCTGAGCGGAGGGACTTGGATAGGGATGACATTCAGACGGTAATAAAGATCAGGCCTGAATTTTGCTTCTTTCACCAATTTCTCTAAATCCTTGTTCGTTGCAGCTATAATCCTCACGTCAGATTTCAAAGTCTGGGAAGACCCCAGGCGGAAAAATTCCTTTTCCTGCAGGAAGCGCAAAAGTTTCACCTGCATTTGGAGGGGGAGGTCGCCTATTTCGTCTAGAAAGAGTGTTCCCCCTGACGCAGCCTCAAACTTGCCTATTTTCCGTTCATAAGCCCCTGTAAAAGCCCCTTTTTCAGCTCCAAAAAGCTCGCTTTCTATTAAAGTTTCTGGAAGGGCAGGAATATTAACAGCCAAGAAGGGCCCTTTTTTTCTTTTAGAGGAAAAATGGATTGTTTTAGCCACAAAATCTTTCCCTGTCCCAGTTTCACCCGAAATAATAACGGTTGCATCGCTCTTTGAGGCTTTTGAAACCAGAATAGTCACCTCCTCCATTTTCGACGAGGTAAAAATAAAGTTTTTAGAACTAAATTTCTCTTCCAGGGAATTTTTGAGGCTGGATATTTCTTTTTTCAGTTTTTGTCTTTCTAATGCCCTCTCTATGGCTAACAGAAATTTATCAAAATCGATAGGTTTGACAATATAATCGTAAGCTCCTTTTTTTATTGCATCCACAGCATTTTCAATATTGCCATAAGCAGTTACAACAATAGAAGTCACGAGGGGATTTTGTTCTAAAATCTCTTGGATCACGTTTATCCCTGTTTCCCCATCAAGTTTGTAATCAACAACTGCAATATCTATGGAATGAAGAGCAATTATATTGCGGGCTTCCTTACCGTTAGATGCTTCAAAGACAGCATAATCTTCCTGTTCAAGATTTTCCTTAATCAATCTTCTTTGCAGAGGGTCATCTTCAACAATCAGAATATTTGCTTTGCCCATCTTAGCCTCCTGGAATCTGGATGAAAAAAGTCGTTCCTAGCCCTATTTCGCTTTTGACTTTAATCTTTCCCTCGTGGGCTTCAACTATTTTTTTTGCAAGGTAAAGCCCGATTCCCATGCCTTTTTCCTTTCTGGAAAAGAAAGGCTCAAAAATTCGCTCCTTGTCTTCATTAGATATCCCCCTTCCTGAATCTTCAATTCTTATAATAACTTTTTTCTTCGTTTGCTGCCCCTGGATTGAAATAACTCCATCGTTAGTGGCTTCAAGAGAATTTTTCAAAATGTTGAATAAGGCTTGGCTCATCAATCCCTTATCCGCCTTCAGCACTATAGACGAAGCCTGGAAATATTGTATATTAACACTTTTCTTGCTTGACTCCTTCGCGAGCTGTTCACGAACATACAAGATCATCTCTTTCAGCAAGAACGTCTCTTTATTTAATCTCAAAGGCTTTAAAGAAACTGCAAATTGATCAATAATTCTGGAAACTTTCTGAATTTCCGCCTTCCCAAGAGAAATCTCTGTTCGAAGGTCCTGGGGCATTCTTTTATGCAGCAAATCCAAAAGAAGGGAAAAACTGTTTAAAGGGTTTTTGATCTCATGGGCTAAGCCTGATGTAAAAGCAGAAATCTCTCGATATCTTTCTTTTTCTCTTTTTTCCTCTTCTGCCTCCCTTTTTTTCTCCAGATAATTTCTTTGAAATTGATAAAGGCCCATAAAAAAAATGATGCCAACAGCAAAAATAAGACCAAAAATATAAAAGAAATTTCTTCGGGAATAGACAATCATTTCCTCTAAATTCTTCAGGGAATAACCTAAATAAAGAAAATAGGTTTTTCCTTCTGCAGGAAAAAAAGGAGAAAAAAAGTTGAATATCTTTCCCGCAGGAGAATCAATAATCCACGATTCCTCATTTTCTATTACTTGAAGAGAAAGCGGGAGGTATCCTTCAAAACGAGAACTCCAGCTCAAAATCTCTTTCTTTTCATTTAGCAAGGCCATATAATAAATACTTTCTTCCCTGGAATAGGATTCAAAGATTTCATTCACTGAATAATCTTCTTTTAAGAGATGGGATATATTGACTTTTAATATTTCTGCCGTTGCTTGAAGATGTTCCTTTACTAAATCTTCTGTTTTATTTTTAATGTATGAGCGGTTCAAAGAAGAGAAAACAAAAAAGATAATGACTATCCCTAAAAAAGGAAGGTAAAAAAAGAGAAGAAAATTCTTGCCCCTCAAAAATCGTTGCCTTTTCTTTTCTTTTTGTGCATCATGCCGCCTCCTCTCCAGGCGGGAAAGCCATGTTTGTCCCGTAGAACTAATATCTCTCCCCTGAATCGAATCTGACGGGCAATGATGTTCTGGCTCTTTTCTCCCTTTGAATATATCGAGCCTACAACTTCGAGATTTGCGCCCTTGTGGAAATCGACTGAGAAAAACCGGACTGGACTGATCTCCACATTAAACTTCCGACGAGTATTTTTTTCTTCAAGTATAACAATTAAGAAAGGAGAGTTATTTTTGTACCGAGGTTCTATGATAATCTTTTGAATCGTCCCTTTAATCTTTATTTCTTTATCAACATTGTAATAATGAAGCTGCTTCTGGCCAAAGGATACACTCCAGAACACCATAAATATCAGCAGTGAGAGAATATTTATTCTTCTCTTCATTTCTTTTTATTAATAAACGTATTCAATTCTATGCCCACAGAAAATAAATTACTTTGCCAATCAAAAAAAGGATCATTTGACTGATTATCAATGTAGAAATAAGATAGAAATATAGAAAATTTTGGGAAATTCTTTTCCAATCTCGCCTCAAACTGTCCTCTCTCATCTTTCCTTGTAATATCTAAGGTGTCCCCTTCTAAACTCATGCTCTCAATTCCATGGAATTCTTTATTATCCATAGTATAACCTATTTTAAATTCAATGTCCCAGGGAACCAGTACTGTCAGCTGGCTGCTGATCTGATACCCTGTCCATGAATAACTATCATAGGAGGGATTTTCTACCATATAGAATTCTTCAACCGAGCTAAAAGGATTCTCTCCTGAAAGAATCCACTGTTTCATACCTGAAATCCTGAGGCCAATTCTATCGCCAACTCCCTGTGCAATTAATCCCTTGATGGAAAATATTTGAATCCCTTGCTCTTCATATTCAATTTTTGGAACAAATATATAAGTCCTCCTTCCTGAGTGATGGTCCTCCGTGTAATCTTCCGGAATAACTTCCTCAGACGAATAGGGATGGAGAAAGTTTTTATAGCCCCAGCTTATCTCTGACTTTAATGTTGTTTTTGTCTGGAAAAATTTATCGAAGGATAAAAATACAGAATGACTGACAAAATCAAAAAGGGAATATTTATATTTCTTGTACTCCAGGATATAGTTTGACTTCATAATTGAGGTCTGACTGATATAGGTCTTAAAAGCAGCTAAAAAATTAAAAGAAAAATAATTGAAATCCTCATAATCAGATCGATAGAAAGCTCCCTGACCCATCAGGGAAAAATAAAATGCCGTTTTCTCGTTTACAGGCTTAAGATAATCTATGCCTATATCATGGAGATAATACGCAAGCTCAGGATTCTTGTGTAGATAGGAATAATTACCTTCCGTAAAAAACGAAAATCCAGAAATATTCTTGTCAATATAAAAATTGAAGGAAGATATTTGATCCGGCTCTGAATATCTATTTTGAAATAGATTATCCGTCATATTTTGAAAGAAAGATAACGAAAGTGTGTCAGCTCCCAATGCTGTATTCAGGAATAAAATTAGAAAAAAATAAATGCTGAACTTTTTCATTCTTAGCTCCTTTAAAGAGAGAAAAGGAGTTACATTCCTTTCCTCTCTTTGTTGAAGAATAGGTCATTATTTCTTTGCTAGATTAGCGCCGTCCCCTTTTTGAAGCATTTTTATTCAATCCACTGCCTCCACGAATACCCCGGCAAAATTTTGCCATGTTAGTCATGTTATATCTGAAAGATGCTTTGTTCCAGCCAATTCCGCTTTGACGCTCACTCCTCAATCTGTTCTGATATCCAGTTCCATCCTCTGGTTTTGTCCAGTCAGGGTCCTGACAGTTAGGAATTCCGTCATTGTCGTGGTCTCGAGCAAAATCTGAAATTCCATCTCCATTTTCATCAAAAAACATCCACCTGGCTTGAAGCCGATTTTCTACTCTTGTCTGAACATTACTGCGCACTTTTTCCAGAGCTTTCTCTTGACCGAACGTAAACCCTAAACCCAGGATCAATAATGATCCTACAACTACCATTGTTCTTTTAATTCTCATTTTAACCTCCTTTGATCGTTGAGATAATAACTACAGCAATAATTGTGCCAACTTATAATTTGTTTAATATAAACAAGTTATACAAAGAGACGCTTCAAATACGATTACAAAATTGTTGGTTAGCCAACAAATTTGTAGAACATAAGAATAAATTTTCTCTCTTTCCTAATTTTAATCCATTCTTATCATCTATCTTTCCATTCTCTGCTGAATGTGATATTTAAAGAATTACGAGAAGAAAAGATAAAATATAAAATCCAACCTGTTCTTATGGAAGAGAAACAATATTTTTTCGTCTAAATAATAGATTTAAAAAAATCAAATTAAAGGAGAAAAAGATGTCTAAGATTCGTTCCTTTTTTACTTTAAGTATTTTGGTCTTGATGACCGTATCCCTGAGTGCATTAGATGTAAACGTTACAGGAGACTGGGAACTTACAATGACAACTCCGCGAGGAGAGAGGACACAGGATATTCATTTTGAACAGAAAGGTGAAAAACTGACCGCAACCTGGACAGGATTCCGCGGGGATGAAGTCACAGCAGAAGGCACTGTTAAAGGAAATGAAATCGAATGGTCTTATACCAGCTCCGGCCGTGGTAGGGGAGAATTTACAATGACTTACAAAGGGAAAATCGAAGGTGATACGATGTCAGGTGAAGTACAAATGGGTGATCGCGCCTCCTTCGAATGGACGGCTAAGAGGAAATAACACTTACTTTTTAACACATTATCTCTTCAGGAAAAAAGACAAGCTATAAGCTTGTATTAGACAACTTTTTCTCTATACAAACTAATCTATTTTCTCTTCCAAAACAAATAATTCTTTATAGTTCCATTCCTATAGCTTAAAATAGAAAATGAATTAAAAAATACTTCTGTTTATTCTATTAAGCGGAAGATTTTCTTCTTTCCTCCGTCTAAATTATGTACGGAGGTAGAGAAAAGTTGAAGTTGAATGGAAGAAAAAGAACTGGTCCGGTTGAGTCAGGAAGGCAATGAAGAGGCTTTCGCCTCCCTTGTGAAAAAATATAAAATAAAAATATTTAACTTGGCATGGAGCTTAACACGTGATCACGAAACAGCTGATGACATGGCACAGGAAGTTTTTATCAAGGCTTATTTTGCCCTTCCTAGGTTTCAATTTAAATCAGAATTTGGCACCTGGCTCTACCGAATTACTGTAAACCATGTCAAAGATTACTTAAGAAAAATAGGAAGAATGAACAAGATGTTAATCGAAAGCAAAAAAGAGAGCTTGCTCTTTCTTGAGGATGATACGGTGAGGAAAGAAAATAAATATGCGGAGGAACAGAGGAGAAAAATTGTTCATCAAGCTATCCAGACTCTTCCAGAAAAATATCATGTAATTCTTTCATTGAGGGATATTCAAGGACTTCCCTACGGGGAAATCTCCAAAATCCTGAAAATTTCCCCTGGCACTGTGGACTCCCGTCTGCATAGAGCCAGGAAAATTCTTCGGGAAAAATTAGCACCTTTCTTAAGTCATGAAGGAGGCAACCATGAAATGTAAAAATGTTGAGAGATTGGTCTTCCGGTCTTTTGATGGGTTTTTAAAAGAAGAAGAGAAACAAGCCCTCGAGGAACATTTAAAAGATTGTCCCCTCTGTCGAACAAAAAAAGAAGAATACCAAAACATTCTCAATACCCTAAAAGGGGAAGACTACCCTGAACCTTTACCCTATTTCTGGGAACGTTTACAGCCCAAGTTGAAAGAAAATAAGAGCTATGAATCATTGACTCTGTGGAAACAGTGGGGAATAAGGGCTATTCCTCTTTCACTGCTCGCGGTTTTTCTATTTGCAGCCGCTATCCTGCTCTTTCTTCCCAATAATAATGAAGAACTCAGCCAGTCAGAAGCCCTGCTTCTCCGCAACCTAAACCCGCTTCAGGAAACAACATCCTTGCTTGATAGAGAAGGAATTGAAGATAAAAGCATGATGCTGATCTTTACCACCATGGAAGAAAAAAACGGAACAAGGAGATAACCCCATGAAAAATAATTATAAATTCTGGATTATATTTTCTCTAGTCATTGTTTTTGTTGCTGGAATTGCAGGCGGAATTCTCTTTGAAAAAAACTTTATGGGAAAAAAACAAGAAAGAAGAGTAAAAAAAAGGAGTCCAGTTCGATTTCCATCTCTAAAAATTATGGCTCAAGAGTTGAACCTTACTCCTGAACAGCAGGAAGAGATAAGAGAGATCTTTAAGAATAATGAGGAACGGTTTAAAAAATTGAGAAGCCACATGGATGAACGCCTTTCAAGCATTAGGTCTCAACTTAAAAATGAAATAAAAAATGTCTTAACTGAGGAGCAAAATGATAAATTTGAAGCGATGATCCAAAAATACATCTCTCAGAAGAAAAAAGAAGCGGAAAAAAGAAAAAGACATCCAAAAAACCGCACAAAGGATAATGGAGAAAAAAAATGAAGAAAAAGAGCATAATTATCGGAGGTATCCTTATTGTAACTACCGTGATTGTTCTGGGGCTTACGGTATTTAACAGCAATAATGGCAATGATTTAAAATATAAAACAGAAGCTGTTGATAGAGGAGACATTGAAGCCCTTGTAGTAACAACAGGATCGTTAAATCCTGTGATTATTGTTGATGTCGGAGCTCAGGTCTCAGGAAAAATTGAAAATCTCTACGTCGATTTTAACTCCCAGGTCAAAGAAGAACAAATTTTAGCTAAGCTCGACCAATCTCAAACAATGACACGCATTAGACAGAACGAAGCCAATTATCTAAGCCGCAAGGCTTCACTCGAAAAATCTATAGTATCCTGTAATAACTTGAAGAAAAAATTTGACCGATCCCTGGATCTCTTTGAAAAGGACTTGATCTCTTTTGAAGAGAAAGAAACAATCGAAACCCAATATTTAAACGCCAAATCTGACATTAAATCCGCAGAAGCAAGTTTGGAACAGGCAAATTCTCAACTTGAAACAAGCAAAGTAGACTTAACCTATACGATTATCAAATCGCCCATTGACGGAGTCGTTATAAATCGGAACATCAACGTGGGGCAGACCGTGGCTGCAAGCTTTCAGGCGCCTGTCCTCTTTCAAATTGCCAACGATTTGAGCAAAATGCAGGTGGAATGCAGCGTGGATGAGGCGGATATCGGTAAAGTTAAAGAAGGCCAGAAAGTCAGGTTTACCGTTGATGCCTTTCCAGATGAAAAATTTAAAGGCGAAGTCCGGCAGGTCAGATACTCTCCTGAAATTGTTCAGAACGTTGTCACCTACACAACGATTGTTGAAGTGGATAACCCTGAGATGAAATTGAGGCCAGGCATGACAGCCACAGTTTCTCTTGTGACGGGAGAGGCAAAAAACGCGCTTCGAGTTCCTAATGCAGCCCTACGCTTTAACCCTTCTTTATCTCCAGAAGAGATGAGAGAACTTATGGCAAGCATGAGGGGGGGAATGGGTGGAAGTAGGAGAGATTCCCAGAGTCCAAATGAACAAAAAGCCAGACCACAACATAAACCCTCGGGAATGGGAGCATTTGGCATGCGGGGAGCACAGATGAAGAATGTCGGTCGGATCTGGTATCAGGATGAAAACGGAAAACTCAAATTAGCCTTTATAAGAACCGGTGTCACAGATAACACTTACACTGAAATAGTTTCTGGGAATTTAAAAGAAAAACAGCTTGTTATCACCGGAGAAGGCTCAGATAGCAGAAGTTCAAGACAAGCTGATTCCATGGGAAGAATGATGAGAATGTTTCGCTAAGATCCTCACTTCCTAAAACTTAAAACTAAAAATAAGGACAAAAGGAAAATGGAAAGTAATAACAACCTTATTAGATTAGAAAACATCAAAAAAATATATAAAGTTGGTGAAACACAAGTTAATGCTTTAGGGGGTGTTTCTTACAACATCAAAGAAGGCGACCTTGTAGCCATCATGGGCCCCTCTGGCTCGGGAAAATCGACACTGATGAACATTATAGGCTGCTTGGACAGGCCAACTGAAGGAAAGTATTTCCTTGAAGGGGAAGAAGTTTCCACTCTGGATAAGAACAAGCTGGCCCGTATCCGGAACAAAAAAATAGGATTTGTCTTCCAGACTTTTAATCTTCTCGCCCGCACTACTGCTTTGGAAAACACTGAGCTCCCGCTCCTCTATTCAAGCACGTCTAAAAAAGAAATGATGGAAATGGCTTATGAGTCACTTGCAATAGTGGGGCTTAAAGGCAGAGAGCTCCACAAAACAAACCAGCTCTCTGGAGGGGAGCAGCAAAGAGTGGCCATAGCCCGTTCTCTAGTCAATAATCCTTCCCTGCTGCTCGCTGACGAGCCCACTGGAAATCTGGATTCTAAGACAGGAAAAGAGATCATGGAGATTTTTAAAAAGCTCAACAGCGAAAAAAATATAACCATCATACTTGTGACTCACGATTCAGAAGTCGCTCAGATTACCCATCGTAGAATCTATCTCAAAGATGGCCAGATCATAAAAGAGGAATAGAATTAAATTATGATTTTTAATTCTTTTTTTAATTGAGGAGTAATAAATGAATATATTGAGAACAATCCGAGTGGCTCTCAAATCTTTATTCAGGAATAAAATGCGCTCTCTTCTCACAGCCTTAGGCATAATCATAGGTGTTGGAGCTGTGATTGCAACGGTCAGTATCGGGCAGGGTGCTAAAAGAGAGATTGAAAAACGTTTTGATGCAATGGGAACAAACCTGCTTTTTGTCCGCCCTGGAAGCCGTTCCTTTCGAGGCCGCCATGGTGGTGGAGGAACTTATGTTAACCTTATACCCAGCGATGCTAAAGCTATATTAGAAAAATGTGATGCTGTGCAGTACATCTCTCCCTCTGTAAATACCAGGGCTCAGGTCGTCTACGGCAACAAGAATTGGAACACATCCATATACGGAGTTAGTGATAAGTATCCAGAAATAAGAAAATGGGCAATCGAAGATGGAATTTTCTTTGACGAAAACCAGGTCAGAGCCGGGCAAAAAGTCGCTGTATTAGGAAGCGAAGTGAATGAGAATCTTTTTGAAGGAGCAGATCCCATAGGGCAAATCATAAGAATTAAAAAAATTCCTTTCAGGGTAATCGGTGTCCTTGAATCAAAGGGAGAATCAGGCGGATGGTTTAACAGAGATGACCAGATTGTAATTCCATACACTACAGCCCAAAGGAGACTCCTTGGAATCATTCATATTCAATCCATAGATATTTCAGCTGTTAGCATGGAAAGGACCACTGAAGCTGTGGAGCAAATCGAAGAAGTCCTTCGTATTCAGCATAAGATTGCTCCTGGCGCTGAGGATGACTTTAATGTGAGCAACATGTCGGAAATTGCAGAAGGAGCTGCAGAATCACGAGACGTACTGATATTTCTTCTTGGCGGTATTGCCTGTGTCTCCCTTCTTGTAGGAGGGATCGGGATCATGAATATCATGCTTGTTTCTGTAACCGAGCGTATTCGGGAAATCGGGATCAGAATGTCAGTTGGCGCTCGAGAAAAAGATATTCTTTACCAGTTTCTATTAGAAGCTATCGTTCTCAGTGTATTGGGAGGAGTTTTGGGAATCCTTCTTGGGGTAGGTGCCTCAAGACTAATTTCTATCATAGCCGGGTGGCAGACTCTTGTTTCTAATTTTTCTGTTGTGGTTGCCTTCTTTTTCTCAGGAATTATTGGAGTAGTTTTTGGATTCTTCCCTGCATTTAAAGCTTCTAAATTAGATCCTATTGATGCTTTAAGATACGAGTAAATAATTCAATCTTTTAAAGAGGTGAATAAATTTCTACATTATAACTGTACAAAATAATAAAAAAGATCAAGCGGACATGGCATACAAAAAAATTGAAATCGGAAATTAACTTCCCTCTTTTTTTGTGTTTGTCTCGCTTTTCTCGCTTATCCAGCATTACATTAATTCTAATTAAGGAGGAACGATATGTATAAGCGTACAATTGGAATTTTTTTATTCTTGATTTTATTCTCAGTAACAACATCTCTGGCACAGCAAGAGAAAAACACCTTATCTCTTTCGCTGGAAGACTGCATCCTGAAAACCATGAAAAATAATCTCAATGTAGCCATTGAAGTATTAAATCCAGAACTTGCTGACATTAATGTCTCTCTTTCCAAAGAAAAATTCCTGCCTCAACTTTCCTTTGACTTAAGCAGGAGGAGTACAAATCAAGCCTCGTATTCCTGGATAGAGGCTGCAACTCAAGTCACATCTGATAGAAACGATTATTCTGCCCAAATTAGCCAACTTATTCCGACAGGCGGAAATTTTTCCATCTCTCTATCCAACTACGTCAATGACACGAACAGAGTGACTAACACCATTAATCCTATCTATTCAAGTACTCTCCGGTTTAATTTCACCCAGCCCTTGCTTAGAAATTTTGGTTTTAAGGTTAACCGCAGAGAAATTATTATCGCAAATAACAATATGGACATATCAGAAAATCAATTTAAAAGAATTCTGCAACAGACAATATACAATGTGGAAGAAGCTTACTGGAATTTGGTCTACAATATCGAAATGCTCAAAGTAAGGAAACAATCTATGAAATTAGCCCAAGACCTGTTGGAAAAAAACAAGATGGCCGTTGAAGTAGGAACTATGGCTCAAATAGAGATCTTAAATGCTCAATCCGCAGTAGCTACCAGAGAGGCAGACATACTCGCTGCAGAAGCACAGGTAAAGAACAGTGAAGATCTTTTAAAAACAACCCTTAATCTTGTTGCTGAAAAAGAAGAAGCTGACCTGGCAAATATAATCCCCATAGACAAGCCGACATACGAGAAAAAAGAAGTAAATCTCGATGAGGCACTTGTAATAGCTATGGAAAATAGACCCGACCTTCAGGCCACAAGGATTGGCTTAAAAAACAATGAGATAAATCTGAGCTATACAAAAAACCAGCTTCTGCCAGATTTAAGCCTTCAGGCATCTTACTGGAGTCCTGGAATATCAGGAGACCTCATTCTCTTTGAAGACCCTACTGACCGTTTCCTCCCCACCGGCACGATCGAAGGCAGCCCTTCTGATGCGATGAAGGATGCCTTTGGCTTTAGATACGATAACTGGTCTGTCGGGCTGACGCTCTCCATTCCTCTTAACACTGTCCTATCACGTGCTTCCTATGCACAGGCAAGGGTTAACCTGGATCAGGCACTGCTGCGAATGAAGAACCAGGAACAGCAAATTTTTCTTGAAATAAAAAATTCTGTAAGAGCTGTTCTGACCGATTACAAAAGGGTTCAAGCTTACAAAGTTGCAAGGGAACTAGCTAAAAGACAACTGGAAGCCGAGGAAGAAAAACTCAGAGTTGGCATTAGTACTAACTATTTTGTTCTTCAGTATCAAACGGATCTCACTACTGCCCGGACAAATGAACTCAAGGCTATTATTGACTATAACCTCTCTTTAGCCAGTTTGAGCAGAGCCATGGGTGTTAACCTTAAGGATAAAAACATCAGCTTCTCAAATATTCTAAACAGGTAAACTTTTATTAAATCTATCGTTAACATATAATACAATGTTTTTATGGAAATTATGAAGAGGCATTCTCTATGCCTGCTTCTTTGCTTTCTCTTTTTCCTCCTCCTCTTTTCGCGCTTTTCATTTCCTAAGGAAAAAAGTTTTAATAATCATGTAAAAATACCTAAATTTACATCTCCTCCCAAAATCGACGGCAAACTGGAAGAAACTTTCTGGAATAACGGAGCTGTTCTCGACACATTTACTCAGTACGAACCTCAAGAAGGTGCTAGTCCTACTGAAAAAACAGTTGTATATATCGGATATGATAAAAAAAATCTTTACATTGCTGTTCACTGCTTCGATTCCAACACAAAAGCCATCAGGGCGTGTTTAACAAAAAGAGATTCGGTCTATGGTGACGACGAAGTTACGATTTACCTCGATACTTTTAACGATAAAAAAAGGGCTTTTGTCTTCCAGGTTAATCCCTTCGGCATACAAACCGACGGCATTTATACAGAAACACGCAGAAGGGGACGCGGAAGAGGAGGATTTTTTGGGTTTGACAGAAACTGGGATACTTTTTTTCTTTCAGATGCGCGCATAAACAATTCAGGCTACACAGTTGAACTTGCTATCCCTTTTAAAAGCATAAGATTCCCCAACACTCGCCCTCAACTCTGGGGGCTCCAAATCATGAGAACCATAAGGAGAAAAAACGAGGAAATTTATCTTTTCCCTCGCTCCCGGGATATAAACGGTTTCTTGATTCAATCCGGAACTCTGGAGATAGACGGGATTATCGAAAAGGGGAAGAATTTTGAAGTCATGCCAGTTTTGACCGGACTTAAAGAATCCGAAAATAAACTTGAACCTGAAGCCAGTATAAACCTCAAATACGGAATTACTTCAAATCTAACGGCAGACATCACTTATAATCCTGACTTCAGTCAGATTGAAGCTGATATGCCCCAGGTCAATGTTAACCAGCGTTACGATCTCTATTACCCTGAAAAAAGACCTTTTTTCCTTGAAGGAAAAGACCTTTTTGATACGCCCATCGAACTTGTCTACACTCGAACAATCGTTAACCCCCAGTGGGGAGTCAAGCTCACTGGAAAAATAGGCAAGACAACCCTTGCTTTTTTAAGCGCCTATGATGAAAATCCCCCAGAAATTGACATACGAGGTTCTTCAGAAGAAGAGGAGGAAGACGAAGAAAATGAAGAGGAAAATCCCTATAATTCTTTGGTTAATGTTTTACGTCTAAAAAGAGACCTCTATTCAGAATCTCATATCGGATTCATTTTGACTGATAAGGAAATGGGGAGTTCCTGGAATTCTCTTTCGGATAACTATAACAGGGTAGTAGGACTGGACGGCCATCTCAAATTTAATAATTTTTACAGGCTCTCCTTTCAGTTTTTAGGCTCCTTGAGCAAAGTCCTGGACGAAGAAACTAACCTTGCCCCTTCCTTGCATTTCAGCTTGAGCCGGACCTCCCGCCACCTATCCCTATCAGCCAGTTGGACAAGTATTCACCCTGATTTTGAGTCTGCTATAGGTTTTCTCCTCCGGAAAGACGTTCATTCCCTCCATACACGCGTCAGTTATTCCTTCCTTCCACAGAATGATCTGATCATATCCATCCGCCCTGCATTTGAATACAGAAGAATCTATGACTTTGACCACACACTAACTGATGAACAATTCAATTTCTCTGGATTTATAAATGGCTGGAGGCAGTCCCACATCTGGACCATTTTTTCTTCCTCTCTGGAAAGATATGAAGGAATAGATTTTAAGAAAAAAACATTCCGTGCAAACTTTAGCTCTGAACCGTTTTCCTGGCTGAGTGGTAATGTCTCCTTCTCTTTTGGTGACGGAATATACTACGATGAAAATCCTTATTTAGGTTATAAAACTTCCCTCGGTTTAAGACTCACACTAAAACCTCTCATAAACCTCCGCTTATACTATGATTTCAAGAATGATGAGTTCTGGAAGGAAAAAGGCGGAGAAAAAGAATACGAGATAAACATCATCAGCCAGCGCATAGGCTATCAACTTTCCCGCTCTTTATCTTTGCGGCTCATCACAGACTACAATGACTATGATAAAGAACTCTACACCAGTATACTTCTCAGCTATGAGTACCGCCCCGGGACAGTCTTCTATTTTGGGATAGACGACAACCAGGAAAAAGATGAATCAGGGATTTTCAGAAGAGGGGGCCGATATTACTTCATAAAGTTTTCCTACTGGTGGCGGATTTAATACCGCGAAAAATATTCCTCTTTGTTCTTTTCATTAACCGATGAATTTTATAAAATGTAGAGTATTATTATGAAAAAAATAGTCGCTTTTCTCCTTTCTCTTTTTTTATTTTTTCCAATCCTCGCCTTTCCTGTGGAAAAAAAAGATTTCACCCTGCCAGAAATCGAAGAGCTGGGCTTAAAAAACAATCCTTTACTTTTAGCCAAAGCACAAGAAGTCGAAGCCAAAAAGGCTGCATTCCAAGCTTCAAAACGCCTCCTCAATCCAGAGCTTGAACTTCATGCTGGAAAGGGTAAATCTTATGACAACTCTATAAACAGAAACACAGATGGGATATCTTTGAGCCAGTATTTAGAAAATCCGTTTAAAAGACACTATCGTGTTCAGATGTATGAAAAAGATTGGCAAGCAGTTGAGAATTCCTACAACTTTACAAGACTCGAGGTTATCTATAACATAAAAAAACTTTTCTTTAAGGTCATTCTTCTAAAAAACAAAAAAAACCTCGCACAAAAAAACTTGAACTCTCTCGAAGAAACGCATCAGTTAATCGTTAAACGGGTAAAACTGGGAGAAACCAAAGAATTAGAAGCCATAAAGCTCTACGTGGAAACCCTTAAAGCCCAAAATGAATTGAATAAGATCCAAACAGAACTAAAACTTGCCAGGGAAAACCTAAACAAATTCCTGGGAAATTCGCTACCTCCATATTTCTCTGTTCTGGGGAAGCTTGAATACCATACTCTCGATATCAAGGAGGAAATCCTTTTAAACAAAGCCCTCCTTTCCCATCCACAAATCAAAGGTAAAGAGAAAGACTTTGAATTTGCAGAGAGCAACTTAAGCTATGTTAAATGGCAGAGATTTCCCGATTTTAAACTCTCAGGATTCATCAATAATGAACTGGACGGCAAGGACAAAGGAATCGGAATCTCTTTCGATATACCTCTATGGAATTTTAAATCAAAAGAGATCGCAGAAGCAACAAGCCTTCTCACGAAGCAGAACCAGGAATTAAGAGCCTTAAAAATGGAAATAACCACCGAGGTTAAAGCTAAACTGAACGAGCAGTATTTATCTGAACAGACAATAACACTTTTTCATAAAGGTCTTCTCAGGCAGGCAGAAGCAAGCTTGAAAATCTCTGAGGCAAGTTACAAACAAGGCGAAATCTCTCTTATCGATTACCTGGATTCTCAAAGAACATACTACAGCATCTTAAAAGATTACCAGGATTCTCTTTATGACTGGATCATAAATAAAGCGGCTTTAGAGAAGGCCACCGGAGAAGAAATAAAATGAAAAAATATATCCTTTTATTTTCTCTTTTCATCTTCGCTTTTTGTGGAAGTGGAGAAAAGAAAATCTCATCTACGGCAAACGAACATGAAGGCCACAACCATGAACTCGAAAATAAACAAAAAACCAGCGAACCTGAAGAGCAGGAAGACGAAGGCCACGAACATCAACATTTGATTTTGCCCCCAGAAAAGCAGAAAGAGTGGGGAATTTTGGTTGGCACAGCCACAAAACAGGATATTACGTCAAAAATCACACTTCCGGGTGTTCTCGTTCTTAATCAAAATAAAACTGCCCATATTTCCTCTTTTATTGGAGGAAAAGTTACCTCCCTGACTGCCGACCTGGGAAAAAAAGTTCATAAGGGCCAGGTACTGCTGAACATTAATTCTCCTGAGTTCGCCCAGGCGCAGGCCGACTTCTTACAGACTATCGCAAAACTTAACCTCAGCCGAAAGGAATATGAAAGAGCCAAAATGCTTCTCAAAGAAAATGCGATCGAGGAGAGGGAGTTTTTAAGAAGAGAAGCAGAGTACGAAAAACTTTCTACAGAAGCTGGAGGTTTAGGGTCGATCCTTCATTCTTATGGAATGGACCATGCTCAAACAGAAAAACTCATAGAAGAATGCGCAACACGGAAACCTGACGGGAAACTCTGCGAGCTCGCAGACCCAAATCTCCCAATCCTGTCTCTAATATCCGGAACAATAATTTTCAGGGATGTTATAGTCGGAGAACATGTCGAGCCCGATAAAGTCCTTTTCAAAACATCTGACCTCAGCACTCTCTGGGCCCTCCTTGACGCCTATGAGAAAGATCTGCCTTTTTTCGACAAAAAAAGTAAAGTCACTATCAAATCTTCTCTCTATCCTGATAAAGAATTTCCGGGAAGAATTACCTTTATAAGCGATCTTATAGATGAAAAACTCCGAACCATAAAAATCAGAGTTGAGGTTCAAAACAACAAAAGACTGCTTAAGCCTAATATGTACATCCAGGGGATCGTTGAAAATAAGGTCCTGGATAAAAAAATGTTGGCTATACCAGAAGAGGCTATTCAAAATCTTAACGGGGAAAAAATTGTATTTATTCTCGAAGAAAAAGATGTTTTTGCTGTATGCCACGTGGAACTGGGCGCTAAAATCGGTAATAAAAGAATCATAACTAAAGGACTTGAAGAAGGACAAAAATTTGTCTTAAAAGGAGCGTTTAACCTTAAGTCTGAACTCACCAAAGCAACTTTTGGACAATCACATATCCATTAGAAAAAAGAATTAAAAACTACAAATAACTATGATCTCTAGAATTTTAAGCTTCGCTCTTAAACAAAGGCTTTTTATAGTTTTAGCCACTATAATAGTAGCCTGCTTAGGATTTCTCGCCTTTCAACGGCTACCTATTGATGTTTTCCCTGATCCCTCTCCTCCCCTTGTTCAGATCTATACAGAATCCGAAGGCATGGCCCCAGAAGAAGTTGAAAGACTTATATCCTATCCCATCGAGTCCTCCATGTTTGGTTTACCAAGTGTTAAAAATATCCGCTCTTTTTCCACTTTTGCGCTCTCCATCGTTAATGTTTATTTTGAAGACAAGACCGACATATACTGGGCCAGGCAGCTCGTCTCTCAGCGCCTTCTTGAGGTGAGAGAAAACATCCCGGCGCAAGCTAACAATCCCGTTTTAGGCCCCATTGCGACAGGTCTTGGTCTGGTTTATTTGTACTATCTTGAAGGAGAAAACCATTCACTGCTCGAGCTCAGAACAATTCAGGACTGGGTGGTGAAATATGAATTAAAGTCTGTTCCAGAAGTATCTCAAGTCTTGAGTATCGGTGGAGATGTTAAACAATTCCAAATCCTTGTCAGCCCTCAGTCTCTGCTTAAATACAATCTCACGATCTCCGATGTTTTAGAAAAAATCAGAAAAAATAATCAAAACATCGGCGCAAGCTTCATCACTAAAGGAAAAGAAGAATATATCGTCAGAAGTGTCGGCCTAATCTTAACTCTTGAAGATCTTAAGAGTATTGTTGTTGCTAATTATCAAGGAACTCCCATCTTTTTGAAAAATATCGCATCAGTCCAAATACTCCCAGCAATTAAAAGAGGTGCTGCTCTAGCCAATGGAGAAGGAGAAAAAGTCGTTGGCATGATCTTGAAGCTATTCGGCTCCAACACAGCCAGGGTTATCAAAAACATAGAAGACAGAATCTCTGAAGTAAACAAGTCCCTCCCCCCGGGTGTTGAAATAGTGCCTTTTTACAATCAGGCTTCCCTCGTTAAAAAGTGTTTTTCTACTGTATCTACTAACCTGGCTCTCGGAATTATTCTTGTTATAATTGTCCTTTTTCTTTTTATGGGAGATTTTCCTTCAGCTATCATAACGGTACTTTCCTTACCCTTCTCTATTCTTTTTGCTTTCATTTTGATGCAAAGAATAAACCTGGCAGCAGACTTGATGTCCCTAGGGGGCTTGGCTATAGGAATAGGACTTATTGCTGATGCTTCCATCATTTTTGTCGAAAACACCCACCGCCATCTTCAGATGTCTCATGAAAACAAAATGAATGTTATCGTTCGTGCAGGAAAAGAAGTCGGACGGCCTCTTTTTTATGCCATTGTTATAATTATCCTGGTCTTCCTTCCCATCTTCACCCTCACTGGCGTTGAGGGTATAATGTTTCGACCTATGGGTTATGCCATATCCTTTGCCCTAGCCGGATCTCTGATCTTTGCGCTAATATCCGCCCCTGTCCTCTCTTACTATTTTTTAAAACAAAAGAAAAAAATCATAAAAGATCCATACCTTATAAGGAACATAAAAAAAATATACCTGCCCTTTTTTGCACTTTGCCAGAAAAACCGTAAAAAAGTTTTTCTCGTAACCTTTCTAGTATTTATCACAGGCCTTTCTTTAATACCGTTCCTGGGAAGAGAATATATACCCTATTTAGAAGAAGGGACTCTGCATCTCAGAGCCACGCTCGATCCAAACATCAGCCTCCAAGAGACCATTTCCCTAACATCCTCCATAGAAAAAGTATTAATAGATATTCCTGAAGTAACTGGCGTTTTAAGCCGTATAGGAAGGGGAGAAATCGGAAGCCACGCCCACTTTGTGAATGATGCCGAAATTCTGGTCCAGCACAAGCCCATCCAGAAATGGAAGTATTTCAAAAACAAAAATGAACTGCTCTATGAGATTGAACACCGCCTGGAAGATTTTCCGGGAGTAACTCTTAATATAACCCAGCCAATTGCTCACAATCTGGACGAACTCATCACAGGAGTAAAAGCTCAACTTGCCATAAAGATCTATGGAGAGGATTTTGATATCCTCAAAGAAAAATCAATAGAAATAAAGGAAGTTATTGCTGCCATAAAAGGAGCAGCCGACGTCCAGGTCGAACAGTTTACAGGTCAAAATCACATCCAGATTGTACTTCTAAGAGAAAAAATCTCTCGTTACGGTGTGAATATCAGCGATATTCAGGGAACAATCAAAGCTGCTGTAGGCGGGATTACAGTCGGTCAAATTTATGAGGGACGGAAAAAATTCGACATATTTCTCAGGTTCGGCGCTGAATATAGAAAAGATATTGAAGAGATCGAAAATCTCCTGGTAAGTCTTCCCAGCGGAGCACAAATTCCTCTTAAGCTTCTTGCGTCGGTTGAAGAGGTCGTAGGGCCACGCCTGATAAACAGAGAGCACAACAAAAGGTTCATCACTATCCAAAACAACATCAGGGGACGGGATATCGGTCGATTTGTGAGTGAAGCTCAAAGAGAAATCGAAAAAAAGATCGTGCTTCCTCCCGGGTACAGCGTTAAATGGGGAGGGCAGTTCGAACTGCAGCAGCGGGCGAACAGAAGATTAACATTCATCACTCCTATAACTCTGGTTTTGGTCGCACTTTTACTTTTTACCATCTTCTATTCATTCAAGGAAGTGCTCATCATGCTTATTAATATTCCGCTGGCCCTTACAGGAGGGATTATAGCCTTAAAACTATCTGGCCTCTATTTAAGTATTCCTGCTTCTATCGGCTTCATCGCTATTTTTGGTATAGCCTTAGAAGATGGCCTTGTGCTCCTTTCATCTTTTCACCAGCGTCTTCTTCAGGGCGCTACAAAAAAAGAAGCTATCCTTGAAGGAGTAAGCTCCAAAATCAGGCCGGTTTTGATGACTACCTTTACTACCATTTTTGGTGTCCTGCCCTTACTTCTGTCCAGAGGCCCAGGAGCAGAAATCCAGAGACCACTGGCAACAGTTGTTGTAGGAGGTCTTTTTACTTCCACATTAGTCACTCTTATTGTTCTCCCTCTTCTTTATCAAACCTTGAAAAAACATTCCCCTTCAGCTTGAGCCCAAAGTTACCATAGCCACTTGAAATTTTATAAGTTTGATGTTATTATTTTTTGTAAAGACTTCTTAATTTCTTATCCAGCATATTTCTTGGAGAAGCAAACAATGAATAGGAAGCTAATTAGACCAAACTTATCTGAAATCAAAGAAAAAATGACTCGCGAATCAATTAAAAAGAAATCCCATCCTCCTTACGAGACTCATGCAGAAAATTATTACCACCTTAAACAGATGAATAAAAAAACTCTTATGGGAGTAGTATTTGAAGATGGAGAGACCGCTGAAGGGCACATAGAATGGTATGACAAAAACTGCATAAAGCTTAACAGAAATAACGCTCCCAATTTATTAATCTACAAACACAGCATCAAATATCTTTATAAGCTTAATGACATAAAAAAAGAAAAAAAGAAAACATAAAAAAAATGAATCTTCCCAAGATTGGAATAACTCTTGGGGATCCAGGGGGAATAGGTCCTGAAGTCGTTTTAAAGGCTTTATCATCTAAAAAATCTCTTCCCAATGCTTATTACATCATTTTTGGTTCTTCCTTAATTGTAGAGAAAGAAAAAAAATCTTTGAGCCTCGATCTGGATATTCAACTCTTCAATAATACAAAAAGTTCAATCTCTTCTCCTATTACTCTGTTAGAAATAGACAATCCAATAAAAAATATAAAAATGGGGTCTTCCTCTAAAGAAAATGGACAAGCCTCCTTTATTTTTTTCAAGGAAGCCGTCAAAGAAGCAACAAGAGGATCCATACAAGCGATAGTCACAGCTCCAATATCAAAACACTCCTGGCATTTAGCAGGCGTAGAATGGAACGGCCATACAGATTACCTCAACCAAGCCTATCCTCAAGCAATCATGGTTTTTTGGTCAGAAAGAATAAAAGTTGCCCTGTTCAGCCACCACATTCCCTTAAAGACAGCACTTAAAAAAATCAAAAAAGAAGCTCTTCAGGATTTTTTTCTCCTTCTTCATCAGCACATAGAAAAAATCCAGCCAAAAAAATTTCATTTCCTGGTTGCAGGATTAAATCCTCATGCAGGGGAGGAGGGATTTCTTGGGTCTGAAGAAGAAGAGGAAATAATTCCAGCAATAAAGCATGTAAAAAGAAAAGGAGTTAGAATCAGTGGCCCTTTTGCACCTGATATTGTTTTCAGAAAAGCCTTAGGCCATCCTGACACTGTCGTCATCGCACTCTATCATGATCAAGGGCTCATCCCTTTCAAGCTGGAATCTTTTAAAAAAGGAATCAATGTAACCCTGGGTCTCCCTTTTATCCGTACATCTCCTGACCATGGTACAGCCTTGGATATTGCAGGTAAAGGAGTGGCCAGCCCGGAAAGTATGCTTGAGGCAATAAAACTTGCCTGCAAGTTATCTCCAAGATTTTTTTAATTCAGCTTTTAATTCCCGATCACGGTCTCTTTCCCGAATAACTTCCCTTTTCTGGTAAACTCTTTTTCCTTTTGCAAGGGAGATTTCCACCTTCACTTTACCCTTATCATTGATCAGGACTTTTGTGGGAACAAGCGTTAATCCTTTTTCTTTAATTTTCCCTGTTAAACGCTTTATTTCACGTCGGTGCAGTAAAAGCTTTCTTTCTCTTCTGGGGTCATGGTTGAATCTATTTGCAGGCTCATAAGGGCTTATATTACAGTTGACAAGGATAACTTCACTCGCTTTAATTTCAGCATAGCTTTCTTTCAGGCTTATTCCTCCTTCCCGAATAGATTTGACTTCGCTCCCTAAAAGAGAAATTCCAGCTTCATGGCTCTCCAGAATTTCATAGTTGTAATACGCCTTTTTATTCTTGGCGATGATTTTCATCCTTTGGTTCGTCCTTTTCTGGCTCCAATATAAGCCTGATTAAATTTATATGACGTTTAATCATTTTTTCAACTACAAATTTATAATTTTTGTAATTTAGAATTTCACTTTCCTGGGGAATTTTCCCAAATTCAGAAAGTAAAAAACCTGCTAATGTTGAATACTCCTTTTTTTCCGGGATGCTAAGAGCAAGTCTCTGGTTAATGTCTTTAACAGAAGTTCTGCCTTTGACGGCATAAACATTCTCCTCTATTTGGGTTATTAAATCTTCCTCTTTTAAATCATATTCATCCCGAATCTCTCCCACAATCTCTTCGATAATATCCTCAAGGGTTACAATTCCCTCCATGTTCCCAAACTCATCCACAATAAAAACAAGATGGTTTGTTGTCTCCTGCATCTGGAGTAAGGTTTTCTCCAAAGAGGCAGATTCCGGGATAAAAAATGGCTTTCTGAGAATGCTGCGTATATTAAATTCTTTATTATCAACAAGATAAGGAATTATATCCTTTGCGTGAATAAGGCCTTCTATATTATCTAACCTTCCCCGGTAGACAGGAAATCTTGAAAATCCATCAGAGAGAATCATCTTTAAAATTTGCTTCTTGGATGATTTTATCTCAATGGCCTTGACTTGAGGACGAGGAATCATAATTTCACTTACTGGCCGTGAAGCGATGTCCAGAACACCTGAGATCATTTTTTTACGAAGTGAAGACATTCCCTTTATTCCCTTTGTCAGCAGAACCTTAATCTCTTCCTCGTTAAGAGAGCGCGAAAAGCCCGATCTTTTTTTTATAGATGAAGGGAAGATTAAGCTGGAAATGAAGGTAAAAGCCTTTACAAATGGAAAAAAGATTATCACAAAAAATCTGATTGGCTGCACAAACAGGAACGAAATCTTTATAGGATTATAAGCTGCATAAGTTTTAGGTGTAATTTCAGAAAGGATAAGAATTAAAATAGTCGTCGTAAGTGTAGCAAATAAAATTGCATGATTCTTATTTTGGATTAACGAGACAAAAATAAAGGTCGCAATAGAAGCTGCAGCTGCATTCACTAAGGTGTTCCCTATAAGAATAGTCGCAAGAAGGTTATCCGCTTTTGATAAAAGCCTTTTAACTAGCTCTGCTCTCCTGGAACCTTTCTTCTCCAAATAATCAAGTTTATAAGGACTGGCAGCAATAAACGAGGTTTCAGAAGAAGAGAAAAAAGCACTTAGAAGCAGGAACAGGAAAAAAAGGATGATGGCAGGAAAAAGCATATTATAAAAAATCAGGAAACCAGGCTATTATCTTTATCTTTAAAACATAGGGATAAAGAATCCATAATCCTTTGCTCAATTTCAGTTAAGGATACAGAAGAAACTTCTGAGATCTCAGATATTATAAGCTCTTTTACCTTTTCCATCATTTTCTTTTCACGGAAAGAAAGGGGTTTGATAAGATTGAGGTAATAGAGACTCTTCAAGACTAATACCATATCATGCATTGCTCCGGATTTCATAAGATTGAGGTGCTCTTTGTATCTCCCCTTCCAGTTCATTGTAACCTCAACACTGCCATTGCTTATGGTATCAAAGGTTTTCTCAACGCGCCCTCGCGAAATTGGCTTTCTTATCCCAATTTCTTCTGTATTTGAAAAAGGCACTAATACAAGAGTATCATTTGACACAATTCTCAGGTGATAAATCCTGAATTTTTCCCCATAGTGTTTTTCTACCTTAATATCCTCAATAACCCCAATTCCTTGATTGGGATAAATAATTTTATCCCCAACCTTAAAAGAGTCCATCGCCAAGTATTATACTCAATAAGGGCATTAGAGTCAAATTAATATATCCTATATTTTTTTCCTGTAAAAACGGCAAAAAAGAAACATCTGTTAGTCATGGAAGTATCTTTATTTCTGTGATGGATTAGTAAGAGTATTTGGGAATGTCTTAGCTTCCGTTCAAATTTTTAACGCCATTCCTTCATCATTCTATTCAACGCATAAACGAAGGGCAGTGGGTGAAAAAAACCGTTTTAAGGCAAAGCGGGCATGGTTAACAAAATAGGGGACAGTCCCCATTTTGTGTAAAGAAACAGTCAGGCAATCTGGTTAGGAAGCCATCCGGAGGCGAGCGGGCATGGTTCCTCAAAGAGGAGAGCGAGCCGAGGAATAAGTAGATTTTCCTCGCTGGGGAAAATACACGGGCTGACGAATCAGTTTGCCTGACTGTTTCTTTATCACGGAAATAAGAATGCTTACGTTAGTCATTACAAACTTGACAGATAAGAGCTGGTTTATTAACATACTTCCTCTACAGGAAATAAAACTAATATGAAAAGAACGTTCCAACCCAATAAAAGAAAGAGAAAGAAAAACCATGGATTTCTAGTTCGGATGAGAACTAAAGGTGGACAGCACATTATCAAGAACCGAAGACAAAAAGGCAGAAAAAGAATTGCCGGTTGATGGATGAATCCCTTGGTTCTCAGGAGAGGATAAGAAAGCAAAAAGATTTTTTACACCTTTACAAAAAAGGGAAACGTTACAAAGGTAATTACTTCAATCTTATTTATCTCTCCAGCAATTTAAGTTTTTCAAGAATGGCTGTTATTGTCAGTAAAAAAGTCGGTAGCGCCGTTAAAAGAAATAAAATCAAGAGATGGATGAGATCTCTATTCAGAAGAAACAAGCTGTTGTTCGAAAATCCCATGGATATCATTATCATCGCAAAAAAAGAAATTCTCGAAGCCCCCTGGCTAATACTTCAAGAAGACTATCTTGCTGCCATAAAATCCATTTGCAAAAGAAATACTTCTCCATGAAATATTTTGCCTTATTCTTGATCCGGTGCTACCAGGTGCTTTTTTCTCCGTTCCTGGGACGTCACTGTCGTTTTGAACCCACATGCTCTGTCTACACCTACAAAGCCATAAAAAAACATGGCTTTTTTAGAGGAATATTACTGGGAAGCAAGAGACTTCTCAAGTGTCATCCTTTTCATCCTGGAGGGCTCGACACCATCCCATAAGAGGTCAATAAATGGAAAAAAGAGTATTAGTGGCTATCGTTCTTTCTTTTCTAGTTTTAGTTCTCTATCAACTCCTTTTTATGAAAAAACCACAACAGCCTGTAACTCCCGCTGTAAGCGCCATAGAATCGGAAAAAAGGCCCGGGCAACAGATTTATGGGAAAGAAACTCTTCCTCCCACAAAAACTCCTCAAGCAAAAGAACTCGCAGAAGACAAGATAGCATCTCAACAGATTTCAGCACAAACAGAAAAACAAATCCTAATCGATACTTCCCTATATCAAGCTGTATGGAGTAACAAAGGTGGCGTTTTAAAGAGCTGGAAGCTCAAAAAACATAAGAACGAAGAAAAAGAAGACCTTGAGCTTATTCCCCTCCGCTCTTCAGATTTAAACACATATCCTTTCTCTCTGAGAACAGATGATTCATCTTTTGATAACACAATCAACAACGTTTTCTATCAATCCTCGAATTTAAATTTAGAATTAAGAGAAGGGCAAACTGGTGAGGTCCGTTTTTTATATTCGAATAATGAGGGGACACGTGTGGAGAAAATCCTGACATTCCAAGGCGGAAAATATGACTTTGATGTCCAGATTAACGTATGGAAATACGGACAAAAAATTGAGCCCGGCGTCCTCTGGGGACCAGGATTTGGCAATCCATCTTCCTCTGAGCTTAAGCAGCAGCGATTCGGAGGAGGACAAGGCATAGCTGTTTTTCCAACTCCAAAAGTTAAACGTCTTGACGAAAGGAAGTTCATTCAAAAAAACAAATGGGAAAACTTAGTGATCAAAAAAGAAAATGTTTTTTATTTTGTACAATGGGCTGCCTACGAAAATAATTATTTCACAGCTCTATTTATCACTTCCTTCCAAGATGCAAGCGCAACCCTTCTGAGAGAAGGGCCTGAAGAAGCTCCGTATTTTCTGCTATCTGTAAGCTCACCTCAAAAGGTTTATATCGGACCTAAAGATTTTGATTCTTTAGTTGAATTCGGTTTCCAAACAAAAAGGCTTATAAGATTCGGACTTTTCGGATTTATATCGGAAATACTTCTTAGAGCCAGTAAATTCATTCATAAAATTATCCCCAACTGGGGATTATCGATCATCATCCTGACTTTTATCATTAAAATCATCTTTTTTCCCTTAACATACACCAGTATGCGCTCCATGGCTAAAATGCAGGAACTCCAGCCTAAAATCAAAGCTCTGAGAGCTAAATACAAGAAGTCAAAGACAGATATAGCCCAGCGCCGTAAAATGAACGAAGAAGTCATGAGGCTCTACAAAGAACAGGGAGTCAATCCGGCAGGAGGCTGTCTACCCATGCTTATTCAAATCCCTGTTTTCTGGGGATTTTTCCGGCTTCTGGTCGTAGCCATTGAATTCAGGCACAGCCCCTTTATATTCTGGATTATTGACCTCTCAGTGAAAGATCCCTTTTATGTAACTCCTATCTTGATGGGTGCTACACAATTTATCAGCCAAAAAATGACGCCCACAACCGCTGACCCTGCTCAAGCAAGAATGATGCTGTTCATGCCTTTTATCTTCACTTTCATTTTTATGAGTTTTCCAAGCGGCCTTGTTCTTTACTGGCTGACCAACAATGTTCTCCAAATTGGCCAGCAGTACATCATGAACCGCCTGAAGCAAAAGAAAAAGAGAGAATCACATGGAAAAAAAAGAAAAAAATAATCAAAATCAAGAATTTAAAGGAAAAAATTTAGAAGAAGTCATAGGCCACGCCGAACATATTCTAAAGCTCCCCCGAAGCAAGTTCAACTACGAAATAGTCACAGAAAAAACTAAACTCTTTGGAATAAAGAGAAAAGAAATAGTAATTCGCACCTGGCCCAAAGAAGATCCTGAAGAAAACCCTGTTGCTCAATTCCTCGATAAGGTCCTTTCTCTTTTACCTCTTGAAATAAATTACCAGATAAAAATAAAAAACGACATGGTCTATATCATTTTTGAAGGAAATGACAGACATATACTCCTGAGGAAAGATGGTTCGCTGCTCCTGGCTTTTCAACACATTCTTAATAAAATATCTCCCCAGAAAGTTCAAGCAGACTGCGAATTTTATAGAGAAAAGAAAGAAAGGCAGATAAAGGAGTATGCCCAGAACGTTGCCCAGCACGTTCACGAAACAGGCAAATATGAAATGCTGGATATGATGAATCCTTATGAAAGGCGACTCGTTCATATCGCAGTCAACCAAATCCCAGGGATCACGACCGAAAGTATTGGTGACGGATTTCTAAAACAAATCAAGATCTTCCCGGCAAAGAACCAAACTTAGTTATTCTGGCTTCTATCCCATTGTTTTATTATCAAAAATTTTATTCTTTACTGTTTATTCGCTACAAATTAATATATAGGTTATGCTTGAAGATACTATCATTGCTATTTCAACCCCTTTTGGCTCCGGGGGGCTTGGCATAGTCCGTCTGAGCGGGAAAAAATCCGTATTAATCGCAAAAAAAATATTCAAGCCTAAAAAAACCAAAGCCAAGATTCCTCCTCTTCATCCAATTCTTGGATATCTTTTTAATCCTGAACAGAAGGAATGCTTCGACAAAGCCTACCTGACCTATTTTCCATCGCCCCATACATATACCAGGGAAGACCTGGTGGAAATCAGCTGTCATGGAAGTCCTGTAATACTTGAGGAACTCGTCCGTCTCGGCATAAAGGCCGGGGCTAGACATGCAAATCCAGGCGAGTTCACTCTCAGAGCTTATTTAAATGGAAGAATAGACATCATCCAGGCTGAAGCCATAAACGATATCATCCAGGCCACTTCTTATAAACAAGCAAAAATATCTTTTAAGCAGCTTGAAGGCAGCCTGTCCAAAAAAATATCAACCCTCCGGAATCAGATCATCCACCTTCTCTCTCAAATCGAAGCCAGCATTGAATTCCCGGAGGAAAGCTTACGAATCTTTTCTAAGCAGACATTAAGAACAATGGAAAGCGTAATTCTTACCATAAAAAAACTTATTGGAAGCTATCATCTGGGAAAAACACTTTCTGAAGGCCTCACTCTGGCCATCACAGGAAGGGCAAATGTGGGGAAATCAACTCTATTTAATAAGCTTCTCGAAAAAGAAAGAGCTATTGTCACACCCTATCCAGGCACAACAAGAGATTACTTAAAAGAGAAAGTAAAAATAAAAAATTCTGTTTTTAACCTGATCGATATGGCTGGCCTTGATACTCCAGTTCACCCGGCAGATAAGAAAGGCATTCAAATAGGAAAAAAATTGACATCTCGGGCAGAAGGAGTACTTCTTCTCTTTGACGGCTCTCGCAGGGAAACCATTACAGATTATAGACTTTTAAAAAAATTCAAAGATAAAAATATTATTCTCCTCTTTAATAAAATTGACCTGCCCCAGAAAATGAACAAAAAAAAGCTGAAAGACCAGGGCAAAAATCTGCAAACACTTGAAATATCTGCTTTAAAAGGAACAAACCTGGAGAAACTTAAAGAGAAGATCTATGAGTTTTTTGTTCCAGACCAGAAACAGGGAGAAGAAGTTATTCTTCATTTACGCCAAAAACTTCTCCTTGAAGAAATTCTTGGTTATTTGATCAAAGGGCATCTCTGTCTTAAAGAAGGCTTCCCTGAAGAAGTTTATGTGGAAGAAATCCGGAAAGCTATCCCTTTAATCGGTCAGCTTACTGGAGAAATTCGGGCGGACGATATTATTAAAGATATCTTCAGCCGATTCTGCGTAGGAAAATAAAGAAAAAATGAAATCTGTGGATGAATATGATGTTATTGTCGTGGGTGCAGGCCACGCTGGCTGTGAAGCTGCCTATGTAACAAGCACAATGGGGCTTAAAACCTGCCTTATCACAATTCATCTTGAAACCATTGCTCAGATGTCTTGCAATCCTGCTATAGGAGGCCTTGCTAAGGGGCATCTGGTGAGGGAAATAGATGCTCTTGGTGGCCTCATGGGCCTTCTGGCTGATAAAACTGGTTTACAATTCAGGTTGCTCAATAGAAGTCGAGGCGGGGCTGTCCAGGCTCCCCGTGCTCAATCTGATAAGGCTCTCTACAGGCTTACAATGAAAAATTGGCTGGAAAACATCCCCAATTTGACACTCTTCCAGGGATTTGTCACTGAAATCTTTATTAAAGATAAAAAAACTCGGGGAGTTTTAACCCTGGAAGGGAATAAAATTCTCTCCAAAGCTGTTATCCTGACGCCAGGAACATTTCTAAACGGACTAATCCACATAGGGCTTAACAGTTATTCCGCAGGGAGGGCTAACGAACCAGCTTCTAAAGAACTGGCTGAAAATTTAAAAAAAATCGGTTTAAAAACTTTTCGTCTAAAAACAGGAACTCCTATGAGGCTTGACAAGCACACTATCGATTGGAGCCAATTCACACCCCAGGCTGGGGATAAAAAGCCGGTCCCTTTTTCTTTTCGTACTCAAAAAAAGCTAAATAATAAAATCCTCTGCCATATTGGATATACAAACCAAAAAACCCATGAAATTATTAAAAAAAATCTGGATAAATCCCCCCTGTTCAGCGGAAAAATAACTGGCATCGGACCCCGTTATTGCCCTTCAATAGAGGTTAAAGTTGTCAAATTTCCTCATCACCTGAGGCATCAATTTTTTCTTGAACCCGAAGGTTTAGAAACCGCTGAAATCTACGTAAACGGCATCTCTTCTAGCCTTCCTCTCCAGGTACAGAAAAAAATCCTGCAAAGCATACCAGGCTTGGACCAGGCAAAAATATTCCGACCGGCTTACGGCATTGAATACGATGCAGTCGTTCCCACTCAGCTTCGTCCTACTCTGGAAACAAAAAATATTAAAAATTTGTACTTAGCTGGACAGATCAACGGAACATCTGGCTATGAAGAAGCAGCAGCCCAGGGTTTAATGGCAGGAATAAATGCTGCCTTAAAAATTAAAAAGAGGAAACCTTTCATCTTACGGCGGGACCAGGCCTATATAGCTGTTCTCATCGATGACCTCATATCAAAGGGAGTTGAAGAGCCCTACCGACTCTTCACCTCACGCGCTGAATACAGACTTCTCCTTCGTATTGATAATGCGGACAAAAGATTGACCCAATACGGGTACAATCTCGGACTCATAAAGGAAAAAGACTATGAAAATTACCTGAAAAAACAGGAAAATATAAAAAAAACAATGGAATTTCTTAAAAAAGAAAAAATAATAACGGAGAATAATGAAAAAATCCCTCTAAAAGATATGTTAAAAAAACCTGAAGTAAGATTTAAAAATGTGGTAGAATATAAAAAATTTAAGCTGCCTTTATCAGATGAAGAGATAAGAAACATTGAATCAGAAGTAAAATATGAGGGTTATTTAAAAAAACAAGAGAAGGAAATTGCCAGAATCAAAAGAGTTGATAAAGAGAAAATTCCAAAAAACACAGAATTCAAAAAAATTGCAGGGCTAACAGGGGAAATGGTTGAAAAATTAGAAAAAACCCGGCCTCAAACCATAGGAGAGGCCAAAAAAATCCTAGGGATTACCCCTGCAGCAACCATTAACCTACATATTTACTTAAAAATTCAAAAAAGAAAAAAACAGATAAGAGAAAAATGTTCCACGTGAAACATTAAAGAGAATGAAAAAAGTAATAGCCATAGCCAACCAAAAGGGTGGCGTTGGGAAAACAACAACAGCCATTAACCTTGCTGCTTCCCTGGCTTTAATAAATAAGAGAGTACTAATTGTGGATATCGACCCTCAGGGAATGGCAACAGTTGGCCTCGGAAAAACAAAAAAAGAAAACAAGGGAATCTACCAGGCACTCATGAACGGCCAAAACATGACGGATTGTATCCTACCCACCGAGCTTAAAAACCTTTATGTCTGTCCCTGTTCCCCTGAATTGGCAGGAGCAGAAGTAGAGCTTTACTCCCAAGCGAAAAAAGAAAAAAGGCTTAGAGAAGCCATAAATGGGATCGAGAAATTTTTTAGTTTTATCCTTATTGATTGTCCCCCTTCCCTGGGCTTTCTAACAATAAATGCCCTTACAGCTGCTGATTCAGTCCTTATCCCTGTCCAGTGCGAGTTTTTTTGTATGGAGGGCATTCCAGCACTCCTTCATATTTTTGATGAGGTTCGGACTCACTTAAATCCCGCTCTTTCTATAGAGGGAATTCTCTTGACGATGTACGATGAAAGAACTAACCTTTCCAAACAGGTAGCCGAAGAAATTAGGCACAACCTTAAAGAGATTACGTATGAGGTTATCATTCCTAGAACAGTTAGACTTGCTGAGGCTCCAGGTTTTGGTAAACCGATTATCCTTTATGCAAAAAGATCTAAAGGAGCTGAAGCCTATCTTAATTTAGCCCAGGAGATGCTTCAAAAATGAAAAAGAAAGCTTTAGGAAAGGGCTTGAAGGCATTCATTCCCGAAGAGTACGCCATTCTAAAAGAAGAGAGGTATGCTGAATTGGACATAGAACAAATCAAGCCAAATCCTCTTCAGCCGAGACTTAAATTCGACCGTGAATCTATTGATGAGCTAGCCCACTCGATAAAAGAATCGGGGATTCTCCAGCCTATCGTTGTAATTCAAGATAAAAGCTATTACAAAATTATTATTGGAGAACGCAGATGGCGTGCTGCTCAAAAAGCCGGCCTTAAAAAAATTCCTGCTGTCATCCGCAGTATGGCCAAATTTAAGCAGCTCGAGACCTCTCTTGTGGAAAACCTCCAGAGGGAAGATCTCAATCCCTTAGAAGTTGCTTTAGCCTACAAGAAATTAATTCAAGAACTTAACTACACTCAACAGGATATCGCTGATAAAGTTGGAAAAGACAGGACTTCTGTTGCCAATTATTTACGTCTTCTCAACCTTCCAAAAGAAATCCATAATAATCTAGCAGAGCGTAAAATTTCTATGGGACATGCCAGAACTCTGATCAGCCTTGAAAATTCCAGGCTCCAAATTTCTCTTGCCCGCCAGATCATTCAAAAACAACTTTCAGTGCGGGATGTTGAAAAGATAATCCAGAAAATCAAGCACCCCACCCCAAGCAAAAAGGGTCAATTGCCTGATCCAGACTTAATGGCTCTTCAAGAAGAGCTTATCAGGCTTCTGGGTACTAAAGTATCAATCTCAGGGAGCCAGAAAAAAGGAGTAATTAAAATACATTACTTCTCTACAGACGATTTAAACAGATTCTATGAAAAAATTAAGGAGTGAACTCATGGACAACAAGAAAAAAATGTTAGACTCAGATAAGATCACAGGGTTTTTTGATAAAGACACTGAAATTGATGGCAACTTAACTTTTAAGGGCTCTTTCCGTATTGATGGTCATTTTAAAGGTAAAATTGATTCGGAATCAATCCTCATTATTGGAGAAAAGGGAAAGGTCGAAGCAGACGTCAATATTGGTTATATTATAATCAACGGCGAAATTAAAGGTAATATCCAGGCCACAGAAAAGGTCGAGATAAACGCCACTGGACGAGTAATTGGGTCTGTTGTAACTCCTAAGTTGATTGTGGAAGAGGGGGCTTATCTTGAAACCAATTGTCAAACATCGGATCAAGTTCCCTTGCCTAAGACTGAAAAAGAGAAAGATGTTGAACAGGATTATCAATCTTGAAATTGGCAACAGGAATCATCCCCGCCCGATACAACTCACGCCGGTTCCCTGGGAAGCCCTTGGCTCTCATCCAGGGAAAACCCATGATCCAGAGAGTCTATGAAGCTGCAAAAACATCTAAGTTCCTTGACCACTTAATTATCGCAACTGATGATTTAAGAATTTTTGAAGCTGCAGAAAATTTTGGAGCAGAAGTTAGGATGACATCCCCTGATCACCATTCAGGGACTGAGAGAGTCGCTGAAGTAGCCAAGGAAATCCAAAGCTCCATTGTCATCAATATTCAAGGAGATGAGCCTCTCTTAAGAGGAGAAATGATAAATGACCTGGTGATAGCCCTGCAGGATGAATCCATCCCCATGGCCACTCTTGCTGCTGAAGTTAATAACTCGAGTCTCCTTTATGAAAAAAATGTTGTCAAAGTAACAACAGATAATAAGGGCTTTGCCCTCAATTTTTTCCGTTCTCTCCTCTCTTCAAAGGAACCCGATTTTTTCTTGCAACACATCGGAATTTATGGCTATCAGAAAGATTTTCTTCAGACTTTCTGCAAAATACCACCATCTAAACTGGAAAAAGAAGAAAATTTAGAGCAACTTAGAGCTCTAGAAAATGGATACAAAATAAAAATCATAAAAAGTCAATTTTTAACCTTGAGTGTTGACATCCCTCAAGATATAATTAAGGTCAAAAATTATTTAAAGCAAAGCACCAATGACTAAATTTATTTTTATCACAGGCGGAGTCCTTTCCGCATTAGGCAAAGGAATCGCCGCATCTTCAATCGGCAGGCTATTGGAAAGCCACGGCTATAAAATAACCCTTCAGAAACTTGATCCCTACATAAACGTAGACCCTGGAACCATGAATCCTTTCCAGCATGGAGAAGTTTATGTTACGGATGACGGAGCTGAAACAGACCTTGACCTGGGGCATTATGAACGGTTCACTTCCACTAAAACAACCAGGGCGCATAACTGGACAGCCGGAAAAATTTACGAATCAATCATAAGAAAAGAACGTAAGGGTGAATACCTCGGTAAAACAGTTCAGGTTATCCCCCATGTTACAGATGAAATAAAAAAGGCCTTCTATACTGTCTCTGATAAAAATGATATTGTCATCGTCGAAATAGGCGGTACTGTAGGAGACATTGAAGGTCAGCCTTTCCTTGAGGCAATACGACAGATGAGGCTCTCGCTGGGAAACGATAACACTCTTTTTGTCCATCTGACTCTTGTTCCATTCATCAAGACATCTGGTGAGCTGAAAACAAAACCAACACAACACAGTGTCCGCGAACTCCGTGCTATAGGAATTCAGCCCGATATAATTCTTTGCCGAACTGATAGATTCCTTAATCAAGAAATAAAAGCCAAAATTTCCCTTTTTACGAATGTTCCCATGGAAGCAGTTATCACTGCCAAAGATGTGGATAATATTTATGAAATTCCCCTCATCTTTGCCCAGGAAGGACTTGACAGTATTATCCTGAAAAAATTGATGCTTCCCAAAAGAAAAAAGAATCTAAACCGATGGAAAACATTAGTAGACAGAATGAAAAATCCCAGGGATGAAGTCAACATTACCATTGTGGGAAAATACGCAGGTCTGCGAGATTCTTACATGAGTTTAAATCAGGCGGTGATCCATGGGGGAACAGCTCATAAGCTCAAAGCAAATATATCCTGGATCGAGGCCGAGGAACTGGAAAATAAAAAGGTTGAGGAAGTCTTGGCCAAAGCAGACGGAATTCTGGTCCCAGGCGGTTTTGGTGTTAGAGGGATCGAAGGCAAAATCAAAGCTGTTACTTATTCTAGAAAGCATAAAGTACCATTTTTTGGTGTCTGTTTAGGAATGCAGGCTGCTTCCATCGAGTTTGCCCGGAATACCGCCTCTCTCCATAATGCAAACAGTACAGAGTTCAATCCAAAAACTCCCTATAAAATTTTCTTTAAATGGCGTGAACTAAAAGGAATTAAAGATCTTGGAGGTACTATGAGGCTAGGTGAATTTTTGTGCCGCCTGAAAAAAGGCTCTTTTGCTGAAAAAGCCTACGCAAAAGAGAGCATTTACGAACGGCACCGTCACCGCTACGAATTTAATCCTGAATACGAAAACATCTTGAAAAAAGCCGGCCTTTTCATTTCCGGGAAAAATCCTGAGCATAAGCTGGTGGAAATTGTAGAGATCAAGGACCACCCCTGGTTTCTTGGATGCCAGTTTCATCCAGAATTTAAATCAAAACCTTTAAATCCTCATCCTCTATTTAAAGCTTTTATCGGAGCAAGTTATGCCTATCGAGGTAAAAGAAATATCCATAAACAACAAATTTAAAATTGGCGGGACCAATCCCTTTTTTCTGATAGGAGGCCCGTGTGTCATTGAAAGTCAAGACCATGCTTTCTCCATCGCTAAAGAAATAAAAAAAATATGTGAGAATCATCAGATCTCCTTTATTTTTAAGGCCTCATACGACAAAGCTAACCGTTCATCATTAAAATCTTTTAGAGGACCTGGCTTGGAATCCGGATTGGAAACTCTACATTATATAAAAAGTGAGCTAGATATCCCTGTACTCTCGGATGTTCATGAAACAAGCCAGATCGAGAAAGCTGCTCAAGTTTTGGACATACTCCAAATCCCGGCTTTTCTCTGCCGCCAGACAGACTTAATTGTGGAGGCATCTAAAACTCTAAAGCCCCTGAACCTTAAGAAGGGACAATTTATTTCCCCGTATGAAATGAAAAATGCTGTCGAAAAAGCTCTCAGTCAGGGAAACAAAAACATAATTATCACAGAGCGAGGAACTTCTTTTGGATATAACAACCTGGTTTTTGACATCCGTTCCATTCCTATTATGAAGAAATGGGGATTCCCTGTTGTTATAGATGCATCCCACAGTGTACAAAAACCAGGAGGCGAGGGGAGTTCTTCAGGAGGTGAGGCTGAATTTATCCCTTATGTCGCAAAGGCGGGAATTTGCGTTGGCGCAGATGGACTTTTTCTTGAAGTCCATGATAATCCATCCCAGGCTCTTTCGGATAAGTTTAACTCATTGAATTTAATAGAATTAGACAGTCTTTTAACAGCCTTGCTCAGGCTTAAAAAACAAGCGATATGAATCCCAATCACCTTAAGGTATAATAATAAACCATGATAAAAGATGATATCATTCAAACAGGTAAAAACGTCCTGGACATAGAATCAAAGGCTGTTAAAGCTTTAGCCTCAAGGCTGGATGAAAACTTTGTTCAGGCAGTTAACCTCCTTTCCAAAACAAAATCCAGGGTTATAGTGACCGGCATGGGAAAATCTGGCCTTGTTGGCAGGAAGATTGCTGCCACTTTATCAAGCTGCGGAACACCAGCGATGTTTATCCACGCAGCTGAAGCTGGCCATGGTGATCTTGGCATGATCGTCAAAGAAGATATTCTAATCGCTGTCTCCTATAGTGGAGAGACAAGAGAGATCGTTGACCTCCTGGATTTTTTTAAAAGAATAGGAATAAAACTCATCAGCATCACGGGCAATAAAGACTCAAAATTAGCCAGGTATAGTGATATTGTTCTGGAAGCAAAGGTCGAAAAAGAAGCTGAGCCAAACGGCCTTGTCCCCACAGCAAGCTCAACGGCTGCCCTTGCCATGGGAGATGCAGTCTCCATCGCTTTAATGAAGAAAAAGGGATTTAGTGAAGAGGACTTTGCTACTGTTCATCCTAAGGGAGAAGCTGGAAAAAAGCTTCTCAAAATAAAAAATCTAATGCACAAAGGAAGGAAAATTGCCAGCATTTCTCAAGAAAGCTTAATGAAAGATGTCCTTGAAGAAATGACCAAGAAAAAACTTGGAATGACATGTGTAGTGGACAGTGATCAAAAGCTTGTGGGAGTTATAACTGATGGAGATTTAAGGCGTATTATTCAGAAACACAGAAAAAATTTTCTGCAAAAAACAGCCAGGGACTGCATGACTCCAAATCCCATCACAATAAACAAGGACGATTTGGCTACCAAGGGCTTGAACATTATGGAAGAAAACAAAATAACTTCGTTAATCATAAAAAGTAAAAAAGGGGAAATTGAAGGGATTATACATCTTCACGATTTGTGGAGAACAGAGATGTTCTGATGAACGAAAAAGATCGAGCGCGTAAAATCAAGATGATCATCATGGACGTTGACGGAACCCTTACGGACGGATCCCTTCTCATTCTTCCTGACGGCGAAGAACTTAAATCCTACAATGTTAAAGACGGTGCAGGCATCCTGCTCGCTCATTTAGCAGGGCTTAGGACTGGAATAATAACCGGGAAAACATCAAAAGCCCTGGAAAAAAGAGCAAAAAAGCTAAAAATAAGTGATCTTTATCAGGGAATTCTTAATAAAACAGAGGTCCTATCTGAGATCCTTGATAAGAACGAGTTCAAACCTGAGCAAATTGCCTATATAGGTGATGACCTTGGAGACCTTGAGGTTATAAAAACCGTGGGTTTTGCTGGTGCAGTGGCTGATGCCCATCCGGAGATAAAAAAACACAGCCATTTTATATGCAGCAAAAAAGGAGGAAAAGGAGCTGTACGGGAATTCATTGAATTTATTCTTGAAGCGCAGGATAAATGGCAAGCCATAAAATCCGGTTTTAAAGATTTGATCGATCGCAGAGAACAACTCTAAATTTTAACATATTAAAATATTCGTAAATAACTTAACGAAAAAACGTTTCGTAAAAGGGAAAATGATTTCTTATTTTGGATTTTTTGGAGAGCTAAAGTGAATATCAAACCGGAAATTTTCAGGCAGTACGATATAAGAGGCAAAGTCGATAAAGACCTGACTCCTGATACTGTAGAACTGCTGGGCAAAGGAATAGGTACATATTTCCGCCAGAATAAAAGAAGAGACATCGCTCTGGGAAGAGACTGCCGACTCAGCTCTCCAGTCTTTTCTGAAGCACTATCCAGAGGACTGCTTTCAACCGGATGCCATATCACAGACTTGGGAATAATTCCAACCCCTCTACTTTATTTCGCAATCTATTATAAAAAAATAGAGGCTGGAGTGATAATCACCGGCTCCCATAACCCTCCCGAATACAATGGATTTAAAATTATGCTAGGAGAAGAGACTCTTTACGGAAAAACTATCCAGGATATCTTCACAATCATTCAAAATAAAAACTTTGTTGAGGAAGTTAGTACAAACAAAAAAAATTACAACATTATTCCTGAATACCAGGATTTCCTCTTGAAAAATATCAAGCTTAATAAAAAACTGAAGGTTGTTGTGGATGCCGGAAATGGAACGGCCGGAGTTATCGCTGTCCCTATTTTTAAAAAATTGGGATGTGATGTTATCGAGCTATATTGTGAGATGGATGGTAACTTTCCCAATCATCATCCTGACCCAACCCTTCCTGAAGCCCTTGAAGATCTCATTAATAAAGTCATCGAATCAAAAGCTGATCTGGGTGTTGCCTACGATGGAGATGGAGACAGAATCGGCGCTATAGATGATAAGGGGAACATTATTTGGGGTGACCAGCTTATGATTTTTTTCTCTCGTGATATTCTCTTTTCCAACCCCGGGAGTTCTATCATCTCAGAAGTTAAGGCCTCAAAAGTCCTCTATGATGAGATAAAAAGACTGGGCGGCAGACCTATCATGTGGAAAACTGGCCACTCTTTGATCAAGAAAAAAATAAAAGAAGAAAAAGCCCTTCTGGCCGGGGAAATGAGCGGTCATATCTTCTTCGCAGACAGGTTTTTTGGATTTGATGACGCCATTTATTCTTCAGCCCGCCTTCTTGAACTCCTCTCTTTATCTGAAAAAAAACTCTCCCAAATGCTCTCCGAACTGCCAAAAACCTATCATACGCCTGAAATAAGGATTTACGCCTCAGAGGCAGTGAAATTTAAAATTGTCGAAGAAGTTAAAAAAGAGCTTTCTCAAAAATACCCCATCATCGATATAGATGGCGTCAGGGCAATTTTCCCCCAGGGATGGGGACTTGTCCGGGCATCCAACACTCAAGAAATTCTGGTCCTCCGTTTTGAAGGAGATACAAAGGATGCCCTGGAAACCATAGAAAAAGAAATCAAACAAACTGTCGAAAAAGCTATAAAAAGGCTAGAAAATTCTTGAGCTTATTCGAGACAACCTTTTCCAGGAGCCATTCAGGGACCTCCAAACTCCTCATCTTGAATCTTGAATTTGTTGGCGCATCGACGATAAAAATATGTTAGCTCTTTTGTTATGTATAACTTAGGCGTTTATTATTAAGGAGAGGAAAATGGATATGCACGCTGTGATAATGGCAGGCGGTGCTGGAACTCGATTCTGGCCGTTGAGCCGGGAGAATAAACCAAAGCAGTTCCTTCCTATTATCAGTGAGAAAACAATGATCGAGGAAACAGTCCATCGTCTTTTACCTCAAGTTCCCAAGTCCAATATTTACACTATTGCCAATTTTGAAAAAACTAAAGTGATAAAAGATCTTCTTCCAGACCTTCCTGAAAAAAATCTATTAATAGAGCCCCAGGGGAAAAACACAGCTCCTTCTTTAATGCTCGCAACAGCCTGGATCTACCTTCAGAATCCTAAAGCAATCCTAGCTGCTTTGCCTGCTGACCACCTCATAAAAGACACCTCTCTTTTCCTTAAAAAGCTCGAGGCTGGAGCATTTGCAGCTTCTCAAGGAGAACACCTCATTACATTTGGCATCCCTCCAACACATCCTGCAACCGGATACGGCTATATCCAGTTTTCTCAGGAAAACGCTTTGCAAATTCAGGAGGAGTCCTTTTATACTGTTCAGGGATTCCAGGAGAAGCCAGAATATGAGCAGGCCAGGGATTTTATTGAAAAGAATAATTATTTCTGGAACTCAGGGATGTTTCTCTGGCAGACAGATGTTTTTGCCCAAAAGCTCGAGTTATATGCTCCTTCAATGTTTTCTTACTGGAAAAAGATCCTGGATGCTCTAAAAAATAAAGACAAAGATCTGCTTAATTCCATATTTGAAGAGATCCCTTCTATATCCATCGATTACGCCCTGATGGAAAAAGCAGAGGGCGTGTTAATGACAAAAGGCGATTTTGGCTGGTCTGATGTGGGATCGTGGTCCTCTCTAACAGACATCTGGCCTCAAGACAAGGAAGGCAATACTTTGAGAGGGAAAAATATCATTTTTAATTCCCAAAACTGCCTCCTCTATAATCCCCAAAAACTTACAGCTCTTATAGGAGTTAAGGATATTATCGTAGTAAACACCGAAGACGCACTTCTTGTGTGTCACAAAAGCGATGACCAGAAAGTAAAAGACATCATTAAGAAAATCAAACAAAAAGATAAAACTGAATATTTATAGAATATACATTTGTTTAAACAAATTCACTTTGATTCTTGGGTCTTAGGGTAAAATAATATACACTTAAATATTGTGCTTTAAAATGTAAACTTCTGAGAACAATCTCGAGGGGTTTCTTTCTCTACCTTTATTCTCTTGACATCTTCTCATTTCTCATTTCACATTGACAACATATATATGCTCTGTTATAAGCTTCTCTTGAGGAAATTTAAAAGAATTAGAGGACACAAAAAAAAGATTATTCTTTGAGTCCTCTAGAAGGCATCTTGAATGGGAGTTGAATATTCTATAAAAACCTGCAGGGAGCTAGAGAAAGCCTTCCGAACTTACAAAATCTTTCGTCCTTTACGCATCCGTCGTTATGACCCGGGTACTGAGCTCAGCTACAAAATCAAAGGTGTATTGCCGTCAAGGATTGGCCGGCTAAAATTAGAAGTAGAAAAGTTTGTAGGAGGTGGTTATGCCGGTCAGGTTTACAAGGTAAAAGCCATAGACCTTGAAACCCCAAATGGCCCGCTTGAAGGCCTTCATGTGGGTAACTCTTACGCCATGAAGATTCTTATCCCTCCAAAAACATTCTCAAAATTTTTCCGTAATATCATCTATGCTGCCAGTTTTCAAGGGGCATTCTCTCCTCAGGTCAATCCTGCTGCGGTCCGGGCAGGCGCACTATGGCAGAAATTTATCCGGCGTGGTGCAAAACTGCGGCACGGCTCAGAAAGTGCAGTCGTGGACATTTTTGCCACTTTTATCGATCCAGCTCTCGGCAGCTGTGGAGAAATTAGTGAATGGATCGAGGGGAGAATGTGGCGCTTCGAAGTTGATGACAATCTGGATTCCAGGCAAAAATGGAAACCAGGAGACTCCGTAGAGGAACTTGGCTCTCCAGAATATCACGCCAAACGAACCTTTTTAACCCGCCTTGTGCAGCTAATGCATGACATGGGAGCTTTTGAACTGGCACGCCAGTATGAATGGTGGACCTGTAAAAGCCAACCTAACGTCCTCAAGCGACTGGTTAGTGATCCTAATCCTGCTGAAGGCTATGTCGCTGTCGATTTCCGGGCTGGTCTGGCACTTCTTCCTTTCCTGCCGATGAGCCCGGCAGATTTTAAACTCATCTTCCAGGGGATTACGCGGGGCAGTCTGGTGCAGTTTGACCGCGGAAACATAAACAAGCTCCAGAATTTCCTTGAAGCACACCCTGAAGCTTTCAAGAACATGCATGAAGCAGCAGAAGAACTTAAGGAAGTCGAAAAGACTTACCGCGATTCTCTGCCTGATATCACACATCATCACTATAAACTAATTTTCACTCCAAAATTGTGGTCATCTATCTTAAAGAGCAGCATTAGAAGCTGGGAAATCCGCAACATCATCGACAAAAAAACTACAGAGCGTTTGTTGCATAAAAAATTCCTAGCCATAATTTTTTACTTATTTGGGGTTCTTCCTTTTTTGGGGAATTTATTACGCAAGCTATTCGGTCAAGAAGATTACCGGCGACACTATGGACATTTACTGTCCAGTTTGAGGTATTTCCGCCGTGCAGTGCGAGCCCGCATAGCTGAATCCCTAATCAGCTGGCACCGGGCAGGGCGTGTCGAGGAGAAACGCACACAAACGCTGTGTAAACATCCTTTGCGATTTTTCGTTCATCTGCCCCTTTCTCTTTTCCCTGCAAAGATGCACCGGTTCTTCTCAGACCGCCGTTTCTTTTTTCAGTCATTGGATAATATTTTTGCCAGGCCCTTGCGGCTATTCTTTAAGGCAGAAGCCAGGGAACAGTGGCTGCGCGATACCGTATCCCATGGAGAGGAAAACGGCATGCTGTCTAAAAAAGAAGCCGTATTTATAAATTCCCAGATAAAGGAACCTTTTATACAGAAATATCTAAAAAGCCTTGCGGTACACGTTTGTACAATTCCAGTGACTCAGATCGTCTCAGTTGCTGTCGCCTTAATCTACGTAAAACTGCATCCTGACTTAACCTGGCAAACGGCAATGCTGCATGCAGGAATAATCCTCGGGCTTTTCCAGGTGACCCCTATTTCTCCAGGTTCGCTAGTCCGAGGTCTTTACGTATCCTTTCTTGTTGTGCGTGAACGCAATTTCAAAGATTACAACATTGCGTTCTTCCTGAGCTTCTTTAAATATATCGGCTACCTTGCTTTTCCTATCCAGATGGCATATCGCTATCCGGATCTTGCCCGCTTTATGGCCGGACATTGGTCAACTGGAGCCGTGCATATTGTTCCTGTTTTTGGCGAAAAAGGAGCTCTCCTGGAACATGCTGTCTTTGATCTATTCTACAACCGCCCTCTGAATATCCGCCGGCGCATTCGACAACGCAGGGAACTACGTGCCGGCTTAAAACCAAGATTCCGGCATATACCCTTATGCGTTCTCTCCGGTCTTCTACTTCTGGCTCTTATGGACGTGATTTATTTTAATTTTACCGGATTTATTCCTACATTTGGAAACATCTGGTGGCTTGCACTCTGGATTCCTGTTTTTGCGGCTGCAGCAGCTTCTTCCTGGTCAGGCGGGGCAGCCCTATCAAAGCGAATTTTTGCAGCTGCATTAAGCGGAGGCTTAATCGGCCTTCTTTATACAGTTATAAATAAGCTCTTGAGCAGCTTTTTAGTCCAAGATAAAAAAGAGCTGATTGTTTTTTTGCAACTTTTAGGTCGGAATTACCCTACAGCGTTTTGGATAATTTTTTTATTCACACTACTGGCTATTTTAGGGGCATTTGTAGCTGAGACAAGACCATTAAAATTAGATAATTTAGCCGGATCAAGCTAAATCGCTTTTTTTTGGAAAGAAATACTCTCCACGCTCAAAACTTCACTATACCCAATAAAATAGGCACTCTTAGGTTAAGCCAACACGAAATCTATTTCTTCTTTTTAGGCTTAAGAGGAGGAATTTTGATGTCGATGACGTTTACTTCCCCCAGAGTAGATAGGGGCTTATCAAAGCTCTCCTTCTTCCCGACTACCAAGATCTGAACCTTATCCGGACGCAGGTATTTCTGAGCCACTCGCTGGACATCTTTTTTAGAGACCTTCTCTATGCCTTTCTTGACTTTTTCCATAAAATTGAGGGGATACCCGAAGAAATCATAGGTCATAAAACGGTTAACAATCTTAGCCTTGCTATCAAAATTAAAGACAAAAGAATTTAAGTATTTATCTTTAGCCTTAGTCAATTCCTCATCTGTCACATACTCTTCTCTAATCTTTTTTAACTCCTTGAACATTAACTCAATG
>Ga0114920_10000023_pt1 | contig 67272 bp, 112 predicted proteins | sample ChitaG_FD_88683 | JGI IMG/M metagenome (GOLD analysis project Ga0114920, IMG submission 88683) | Deep subsurface microbial communities from South Pacific Ocean to uncover new lineages of life (NeLLi) - Chile_00310 metaG | ecosystem: Environmental > Aquatic > Marine > Oceanic > Sediment ...
AAAACTCGTATAAAATAATACTGGATTTATGCGGCGGTACCGGGGCTTGGTCGGAGCCATACCGGAAGGCGGGGTATCTGGTGATTGTTGTTACTTTGCCAGAATACGATCTTCTTGAGCATTCCTTCGAGTTAAGGAACAAGATATTATATTTAGTTTTTCCAAGACAAGGAAATCGAACAACATGGATACAAGTTTCTAAGATCTACGGGATACTTTTCGCCCCTGTCTGCACTCATTTTAGCAGAGCCAGGACAACCGCTAAAACAAAAAGGAATTTGAAAGATGGTATGGTTCTTGTAAGGGCTGGGATGAATATCATCTGGACGGTTGAAGAAGAGCAAGGACAACAAACCGATAATGGCATTCCTACACTGAAATTCTGGGCAGTTGAGAACCCTATGGGTGTGTTAAGGCGCTTTCTTGAAAGACCGAAGTTTACCTTTGACCCCTGTGATTACGGAGATCAATATAGCAAAAAGACGGATATCTGGGGCTGGTTTAACGAGCCCAAAAAACACCCCTGTCAAATCAGCAAAGAAGCAATGATCTTGATGAGAGACAATAACAGGAAAATGCCAGAACTTGCCGGCTATCCATACCATAAAAGAAGGGCCATAACCCCTCCCGGCTTCGCAACGGCCTTTTATAAGGCAAACAAATAAAGGGATTGAGTGATGGAAAAATGTCCGAAATGCGGTCGGTGCTCAGTAGCATATGACTCGTACCGGGGAAAGTTTATGTGTCACTGTGATGGTTGCACATATTCGAGGGAAAAAGAGACGCTATCATCGAGAGTCATAAGGCTTGAGGAAGAAATGGCACTTCTAAGGACAATGAAGGGGATTGAGTGATGGAAAACTCAAAGCAAGAATGTTCCCATTACTACGGAGACTACATCCGCAAGGGCCGGGCTCACTATGTCTGCCCGAAATGCCTAGAGGATATTACGCTGGAGGTTGTCTTGATGATGGAATCGAGGGAGGGGGAAATGCAAAGAGAAATAAAATTTCGGGCGTGGGATAAGGAAGCTAAAGAATTCAATCTTGACCTGACATTGCCATTGGGGAGGATGTCGAAAAATTTATCAGAACGTTTCATATTGGAACAATTCACCGGGCTACACGACAACACAAAATGGGATGAATTATCGGAAGAAGAAAAGGATGCTTGGGTGGTTTCATCTGGCAACTTGCCGAATGAATGGAAGGGTAGGGAAATCTTTGAGGGGGATGTTGCTGAATTTCAATATTATGATAATGATTTAAAGGGACTTGTTTCGCAAGGAATTGTCAAGTGGAATAACTGCGGTTTTTACTTAGGGGGAAAAGTATGTGTATCAATAGAAGATAAACATACTCTTATAATCATCGGGAACATTCACCAGGATAGCCATTTACCAAACCCGGAGCTCTTGAAATGAAATTCACCCACCTCATCTCAAATAAAGGCTACTATCATGAGCTTTTGCTGATAAACCTTAATCAAGAAGAATTCGATGATGTGATGGAAAAGTTGGAGTTGGAGTTGGAGTTGAATGGAGATCGGGGGGAAAAAATATTAAGGGCGCATGACGTAAAGCCTGGTTGTCGTGGCTCTTATCATTGCAAGCAAGGTGCCTGTAGTAGCTGGGATCATTGTGTATCGCGGAGGCGGCCATGATGCTGCTTAAAGTCCGGGAAGAAGGGGAGAAGAAATGATAAAAGAAGATAAATTCACGCAGGGACCGTGGCATATATTAAAAGGCCCCTCAACTGTATTCATAACAGATGAGGACATCTCTGATTTTAGGGTAGTAATGCATAACCCTATAGCAATAGTATCAGATAGATTAGAAATCGAAGCCAATTCCGAACTCATAGCCAGCGCCCCCGACCTCCTGCGGGAGAACCGGGAGTTAAAAAAGAAAATTAATGAATTGACAGAAAATAGAGATTATATCTGGAAAGAAAGAAAAGAGGCTAAGCAAAAATTGTTTGCTTTAGAAGGGGAAAACGAGCGGTTGAGGGATGCGATTGAGAGGGCAATAATGTTTTTGGAGATGGGGTTTGGCAGCATCACTGCGGAAGAAATTCTCAAAGAGGCATTGGGGGAGGGAGATGAGCATTTGTAAGAAATGCTGCTGGTTTTTTAAGGAGAGAAAATGAATAAAGACGAAAATTTATTAAGTCCTGGGAAAAAGATTAAATTACAACTTACGGAAAATGGAAAATCGGAAGAAGTCACTGTAAGAAGGTTAGAAAAGAATCCATGTGCTGGGATTATGGACATGGAGACAAAGAAGTTTACAAAAGTGCAATACAGGTTATTTTACACAAGACGTGACAGGACAAAAGGGCATGTTGATGTTTATCTGGACTGTGCCAATGAATAACCCCCAAATCTTAGATCTTGCAGAGGTAATAGAATGAAACTCTTCGCCGGAATTGACATAGGCCAGAAGGGTGTATGATAAAAACTCTCGGAAAAGAGGCTAAAAGGGCAAAGTGAATTTCTTTAGTTTGAAAATATACGAGACTGCTGTACCTAAGCTAAGGCCACGCGTGACCAATAGGGGGACATACACACCGTCCAAAACAAGAGACTGGGAATTTAAAGTCCGCTTATTGGCAATGAAGAGGGTGAAGGAAATAAATTTCGGCAATCCGTGGGAGGGTCCAGTCTATATGTCTGTTTCTTTCTATTTCAAAAAGCCAGGTTACCTACCAAAGAGAATTAAGGCCCACACCAAGAAGCCGGACTTGGATAACCTGTTGAAATCAATCAAGGATGCTCTTAACGGTGTGGTTTATAAAGACGATTCACAAGTAATTAGATCTAATGAGTCAAAGAATTATCTAATCGGTAAAAATGCACGACCATTTGTAAACATTACAATTGAATGTCTCGACCATGACAACATTGTTCCAGTGCGTGATTATGGTGTTGACAATCGATAGCAAGATGGTAAAATAGAGATGTCGATGGAGCCATTATTTAGAAGTATGCCCCGTGGGGAGTTTAACCGCTCCATCGACACCACGGGGCTTTTTTTATGGGGAACGTCATAGAAGAATGGAGAGACGTTGTTGGATATGAGGGCTGGTATAAGATTAGTAACAAAGGAAGGCTAAAACGAATTAAAAAGGGACGGGGAACGCGCCCGAAAAACATCCTTACCCCAAAAAAACACAAAGCAGGATATCATGTTTACAACTTGTGCTATAAGTGTAATCAGAAAGATTATTTGGCACATCGATTAGTGGCGATAGTATTTATTCCAAACCCAGAAAACAAGCCAGAGGTAAATCATAAAAATGGCATTAAGGATGACAACAGAGTAGAAAACCTGGAATGGTGTACGCATAAAGAAAACATAAGGCATGCAATTAATGCATTGGGTAGTCATGGCGAAAACGTTGCAAGGGGAGAGAAGCATCCCAGAACTGCTTTTACTAATAGCGACGTAAGAGAAATAAAAAGGCTGTTAAGGGAGACAAATTTGAATCAACAAGAATAGGAGACATGTTTAGTGCCCCTGCCAACACAATCAGTTGTATAAAAACAGGCAAGAATTGGACACATATCCTATGAGTATCTTCTGCAAACTACTGGTTGATCGGGGGATGTTTCGATGAAAGAAAAGATTGTAACAATTATAACCAAATACAAAAACGATAAATGCACGACTATTATTGGTTGTGATAGTATTGCGATGGTTAAAAAAATAGGGAATAAAAGTATAGAAATATTTTTAAAAGGTGGTGGTAGTATGAAAATTGAGGGAGGAGATTTTATGGAAAATTTCGACAAACTAATTTCAGATATATTTTTATAAGAAATAGGAGAACCTCATGGAATTCATTGCAATATTAGGATGCGTACTGCTTTGGATCGGTTTGTGTCTTGTGGCTGCTATCACGGCATTGCATGTAATTACCAAGGATTAAATAATCTTTCAAGGAGAACCCAGTGGAATTCATAATATTTCCCCGAATAAAAGCAGTTAGGCATTTAAGGGCTAAGTTACCCTTGATGGATATCGTGTGGCTTGAGACATATGCCGACGAATTCGACCTATGAATAAGGGTGTGAATAAATAAGGAGGGGATATGACTGATAAAACGACAATCGGGGACGCGACCTTCATCCTGGGGGACTGTTTGAACATTCTCCCAGAGTTGCCGGAAAAGTCAATCAATTGCTGTGTGACCTCTCCTCCTTACTTTGGATTGCGCGATTACGGTCATAATGATCAAATTGGCCTCGAGGACCACCCTGATAAATATGTAGAAAAACTTGTCAATGTCTTCCGGGAAGTAAAGAGGGTTCTCCGAGACGATGGTACTTTGTGGCTGAATTTGGGGGATACTTATTCTGGGAATAATTTAAAAAATAGAAAAGGAAATCATGGATATAAAGATAAACGAACCAATAGGATAGAAAGATTAAGATCACTCAAGATAGAATCTCTTAGATGTAAAAATCTTATTGGCATCCCCTGGCGCGTAGCTTTTGCTTTACAAGCTGATGGTTGGTATCTTCGCCAGGACATAATATGGCATAAACCAAATCCCATGCCGGAATCAGTTCGGGATCGTTGTACAAAATCTCATGAATATATCTTCCTCCTCAGTAAAAAATCAAAATATTATTATGATTATAAAGCTATCGAAGAACCGGCTAAATGGGAAAGATGGGGAAACCAAACTGAAAACAAAAAACATACTGGAGCAGCTAGCTATTTAGGAGGGGGAAAGCTCGAGGACCTGCCGATAAAAAATACAAAGAATAAGCGTTCTGTGTGGACAATCCCAACAAAACCATTCACTGGCGCTCATTTCGCCGTATTCCCCCCTGATTTGATTGAACCGTGTGTGCTGGCAGGATGTCCCAAAGGTGGAGTTGTGTTAGATCCCTTTGGGGGAAGTGGTACCTCCGCTCTCGTATCATATAAAAATAATAGACAATCAATTTACTGTGAATTAAATAAAGATTATTTCGACATCGCGGTCGCCCGGTATCGGAGGGAAACCGCCCAGCTACGACTCGAGGATATTGAAACTGGGTGATTCAGTTATTCGATAAATTAGGACAACTGAATCTTATGAAAGGAGGAGGGAGGGGGGTTGGCCCCGCAACTATTCGAGGAATTCGAATAGTTTGATTTACGGTAACCATTTATAAAAAGGAGGGTTGAAATGTTTTACAATACTTTTAGCGCAACATTGGGAATGGCATTAGCAATAGGTGTTATAGCTTTGGTCGTAATGATAACGCTTAAAAAATATATCTGGAAAACCGATAGGAGTAACGGGGGAAACAAGGAAGAAAGGAAGTCTTTTTTGGGCAGGCTTAGGCCCAAAAGCATCAATGCCTTGTCCGGGAGACTATTATTAAGTGTTTCTATTCTGTTTTCTTTTGGATTTATCCCTAGCTGTATGTCTGTATCAAAAAGAAGCCATCCCGGCAATATAGGATTGCAATGGATTTGGATATTATTGCCAAAAGAATTGATGGTTCCATTGTTTTGCATGGTTATATTTCTCGGTTTTCTTGTGATTATGACCAATGACATGGATAAAGATGATTATAAAATATTGGATGATTGAAGTTCAATCCAAAATCATAGCGGGAGGTAAAGAATGTCTAAAATTAAAATATCTCATCAAACAACTGTGGAACTTTTTATCCTTGGAATTGTAGTAATGTGGTTTGGCGGATGTAGCTTTCTAAAGGGGGAGGGGGGGAGTAACAATGCCGTCATTGCTACCCGCATCTACCGGGATGTCAAATCGGATGATGACCGTGTGACGATGCTCCGGGAAGAAATCTTTCGGGAGTTGCATAAAATCATCAAGGAAACCCGCCGTGGTCAAGTACCTGTTAATGCTGTATTTAAGTGCCTTTCAGGGCTTAATGCCCGCCAGGTGGAGTTTGTCAAAAGAGCAGTCAGGAGATACATTGACCCCCCCCAACGGGTCACCGACCCCAAGGTTATTATTGTAAAGGATTTTCAAGAGATTGTGCAAAGGGTCTTGAATTATTATTATGCCGATGGGCTGAGTGATATTATTCCGACGTGGGGGAAGTAAAAAGGCTCCCAGTGAAATGGGTTTATCATGGGTTTTCTCCTTTTTAAATATCTAAATCCGGCATGTTGCTATCAATTTCAAGATCATTAAAATATTCATCTTCAATATAATCCTCACAACATTCCCACGCTTGGCTTTCTCTTTCATAACTTGCGCCGCACTCTACACACTCATACCAAAAACCGTCTATCGATGGTCTTGTTCTTATGCCCATAATCAATATCCCTTTCAGATTAGATGTTTTGGTCGTTCATGGATTTCCCTCCTTTTTAAATTAACCTTCCACTCCTGCCCACTGATTGAATGGGTAGGGATTGAGGGTTAAATGCTTAGGAGGTGATCCCATGCAATAAAACGGTGTCGTTTTCTCCAAGTGGCTGTGTCCATTTCCATGAATTGTTGTTAGTAACTATCCTGTCATACCCATTACACTCCATGTTTGAAATTAATATTCGATCTTTTGGGTCATTTTTTTTCTTTATTTCGTCCAATGTAGATATTTTCCCGCCTAGATAATACATTCCACTTCTAACGGTTTCCTTACTATCCAGTTCCTTGTCTGCTCTTTCGCGGATAGTGAATTGAAATCCATATGGTAACGCTCCGTGGCGTTCTTTTACTTCTTTTGCCATTGAGATGGCCTTGTTTATATCCCATTTATCTATGGGCGTTGTTGTTGTTTCGGCCACCATTGTTCCCGGACTGAAAAATGTTACAAAGGATTGTCTCATAATCGTACTACCTCCTGTTAAGTTAAGTTAACCTTCCATCCCTGTCCCTCAACAAAATAGCAGGTTGTGAGAGGGAAAGGGAAAGAGGTTTTACGCTGCCCGCGGGCTCCTCTTATTGCATGGGATCGCCTTTAATCTTTTCTGAAATTTCATTCCAGAAGTTAATACCAGGATTCTTCACAGCTCCGTTATTTTTTATGCAAGCCCAAGACCATGATTCAGCACCGTTTACCCTGATCTCAAATTGAATTTCACCTTCTGGAAGTTCAGGATGATTTGTTTCGCGTAAGAGTTCTTGTATCTTATCAGATATATTCCTTTTCCTGTTTGACGAAAACATTTCTTATCTCCTATTCCTTCGGTGTGCGACACAACGAGCACTTTATCTCCGACTCCAAAACTTCCTTGCCGGAATAGGTTATCGGCTCGCCGTGTTCGTTGAAACCGTCGATGTCAAATTCCAAGACTTGTATTAAAACAAACTCCCTGGAGCCGCATGACGTGCATTCAGGTTGTTCTTTCATGGTTTTCTCCTTCGCATTAAGTGATCTGCCTCATCAGCGCCGGGTCCATCTCATGTCTCTTTAACAATAAGAAATTCTGGGTGGTTTTCTATGATTATCTTTTGATTACAATTACCTTGATTGCACTCACAAAACATACTAAACACCCCTACTTTCGCTATGTCTCCCATCCTCTTTCCCTCCTGTTTGGGTGATGTCCGACAACAAGAACGGACAAATTTTTTTAATCTTGGCTAGCAAAATACTCAATTACAATATCGATAACGACTTGAGCCACGCTTTTTTTCCCTGGGGCCGCCTTCGCCTCCGCCTTCAGTTTATCTTTTAGACTCTTGCTTACCCGAAAATCTATCTTTTCTGTCTTTGCCATTTCGTAACCTCACCCTCATTATACCAGGATGTCCGACAATTGCAAGATCTTTCTGAAAAAAGTTTAAAATAGGAGGAAATTAAAGGAAATAGCTGTAAACTAGAGGAAAGTGCCACCATCTCCGGGGTATATGGCTTTATATCGCTCCACATGCTCTTACATGCCTTAATATGGGAATTGGCTACATTGGTGCGAAAATGGAAGCAAATCAACGATATTAAGAGGTAATTTTTTATAGGGATCTAAAACCATAATCGCCTCAAACGATCTGATATAGACCCATATCGACCTTGACAACCAAATTTGGCTTATTATAATAGTAGCGACAGCGCCCAAGGGTGTAACATTGCTCATCTACCCATGGTAGAAGGAGTTCGGGATTTGTTTTCGGTTTCTTGGTATTCTGAATATCATGTTTAAATCATTGTTTCGTAGCTGTTCCTGTACCCAGTGTACTTATGGGAGCAACAAGAAAGATAAACAGAAAAGCCACAGGCGATTCCGGAGATCAGACAAACAAAGAATGAAACAGGGTTTATACGAAATAAAACGCCCCCCTGGAGAATATTGGGATTGAATGCTAGGGAGGAATGGCCCGTATAACCCAGAGTATCGTCACCCAATTTGACAAACCGGCTTTAAAGCGTAATAATTGCATTATGTCTAAATATCGAAAGAAGGTTATTGTTATGATAATGAGATAGAAATAAACCATGCCAGACGATCTTAAATTATTAACAAATCACAAACAATGGAATGCCCGACCTGCGCATGGGATTGATAATGGTACCGAAATTCACGGCAAATGGGTAAATTGTTATGATTCCATTAAAGAATGGAGCCCGATAAACTGTGAATTATCACAAGTATTATCGGGATTTGAAGTTTCTGATGCTCCTTTTTATTTTAAGGCCCCAAAACGATCAACCGGTTATTGGGAATTCAATGTAAATAATCGTTTTGATGTTTTTAAGAAAACTGAAATAAATGCACCGGAATTCTCACAGGTTATCAGAGGGCTGGGTATTAATGATGTTCCCGGAGAATTATTTGATATCGGTGGGAATGGTCGGTTGGATTCCGTTCTGTATCCGAAGGCTTATAATTCTGATTTTGTTGGAGATCTAGTATTATTCCCCGAACACGGAAAAGCCCCCAGATTAAAAAAATTAATAAAATTCGATACTGCCCCAATAGACGATATTTCCATTGAATTTGAAATTGAATTTAGTGGTAAGCCAGAACTTAGCCCAAGAAAATTAAATCACGGAGAAATACGAGAAGAAGAAAGGGATAAATGGGCTACAAATTTAGGAAAAGGAGAATATTTATACCTAAACTCACAGGAGGGAATATATATAAGGGCTTGGGAGGAACCGTTGAAAGTTGGAGCGGGCATCAAAACACCTATGATATGGGATAGCAATCCGGATCTATCATTAAGAAAATCTCAAATAATAGAAACCTATATAAAATGGATAAGTGGAAATAAATACATATTAACAAAAATAATACCAAATTCGTTTTTTGATGGGGCCGTTTTCCCGGTATATACCGACACGACGAGCACATTCTTCCCCGATCCAAATCCGGAAACAACAAGTGTTGATGGATCTGTGAGGAGAGATAATGATGGCTCTTGGGCCAATGCCAGGAATACCGCCGCTGCATTAACAGTAACCGCCAATTCGGTCAGCACTAATTGCAATAATTCAACTTCTGCGGGTAATTATACTGTTAGAAGAAATATTTTCTTATTCGATACTTCATCGATGCCTGACGCAGATATTATAAATAGTGCTGATTTTAGTTTATGGGTTGATGCTATTATGGATACTGATTCTGCGGGATTGGCCTTAACTCAATCCGATCCAAACCAAAATGTAGGTTTAATCGTGGGGGATTATGACGAAGTTAGTGATACTTTAAATAATCCAACTGAAGGAGCCCCTCGTCGAAGCTATGCATCAATGTCAACCAATCAGTATGAACCTTTTGTTTTAGACGCAACTGGCTTGGGCTGGATCGATAAAGCCGGGATAACAAAATTCGGCACCAGGGGTACACTAGATGTGGATGATATTACGCCCATTGGAAATGGAAATAGTGCCCAAGTTTTTAACGCAGATCAGCCAGGCACAAATAATGATCCCAAATTGGTGGTTATCCATGGGGGGGTGGGTGGAATAATAAATCAGTTTCAAGGACCGAATTTAGGGGCAGATCTTTTTAATGGGGCGATAATATAATGCATCAACACAGGATAATAGAGGATACAGTTTATTTCGGTGCAGGTTCAAATGATACCAGTGGCTCTGGCAATGACGGTGTTTCGGCTGTCTTTGATGTCCGGTTGGCTGGTGCCGCTGCCGGGGCAGCCCCGGTTTTAAGCGGGTCGGCAACTTTATTGACTCATGCGAATTTTCCCCCTTGATGTTATGAAATCGCTATAGCGGCAACTACTGGAAACGGTTTCGCTGCCGGCAATACATATCTAGTATTTTTTACCGTATTGGCAGATAGCCAAAATCCAACTGGATTTATGGGCTCTTTTTCGTTGGAGCCGATAATTGCAGATGTGAGAGAGTTGGCTGGCGCTGTTCAATCCCTGACCGATTTAAAAGATTTTGCAGATGCGGGTTATGATCCGGGGACAAACAAGGTTGAAGGGGTTAAATTGGTCGATACATGCACCACGAACACAGATCAGGCGGGAACTGATAACGCGGCTTTGGCTTCGGGGTTAGCTGCACATGACAGTAAATTGGATACCGCTCAAACCGATTTGGATACCTTGACGGGGGCCGATGGCGCTACGCTGGCCACAGCCCAGGGGAATTACGCACCCGCTAAAGCCGGTGATCAGATGAATTTAGTCGCCGATCAATCTGCTGCAACTGTAGGTACTGTGACCGATGTGTCTAATGACGTGGGAATAACTCAAGCCGGAGCGGATAAGGTAAACGGTTCTGGCGGTGCTGTTATTCCAGATATTGACATTGGCGCTCCGCCATCCACACCAACACCTCAGCAATACCGTAGCACTGTCTGGGCTTCTTTGGTCAACAAAGCCATTTCAGATACAAGCGGTGCTGGGGAATGGAAAATTTTTAGTGCCTCTGGTACTTTGGCTGCAAAGGGAACAATAACAGATGGATCAAGTATATTCACTCGCAGTAGATTGGGCGCACCTTCATAAATGGCTATTGATTCGGCAAACAAGAGATTATCTGCAATTAATGCTGGCTTAATGAGGATACAACCATTTCCAAATGGTTCATTAACCTTAACTGACAGAGTCATAGTTCTCGGTATATACGCCCATGATTCTTTTCCTGCACCGGTAATTATCACCAAGCAACTAAAGGTTGCAAGCATTTCCCTGGTTGATCAATTCAAGATCGGAGATATTGAATTTGTCTGTTAGCCCACCAATTTTAAGCCAAGAAACAAAGATAGCTCTGCAAGTATATCAAGGTAAAAATATCACATGGGAAATGCCCGTGGTTAACATCCAAGATGATACGGCTGTCGATATAACGGGAGCCGCTATAATATTTTCAGTCAAGGAAAGGGTTGCTGATTCACCCGCACTATTCACAAGAATAGTAGGGACGGGAATTGTGATTGACCCTGACCAAGTAACCAACAAAGGCAAGTATCAACTATCTTTAATTCCCGGAAATACGGAAGATTTAGAACCTCAGTTATATCAGTGTGATGTTGAGCTTACTCTAAACTCAAAGGAACAAACAATCGCCAGGGGAACGCTTGAAGTCTTGGATGTCGTGACTGGTCTTTAATGAGTTGCATATAAATATTAAGCCGGGATAGCACGGTGACCCTTGAAAGCGCCATATGAATTTCATAAGATTATTGCGAAGATAATAAAATAAGTTTGACAACGGAAAATAGCGTGGTACAATAGTAGAATAATATTCAAGTACCATTTATTTAATTTCAATCTAAGAGAGGACCGCTATGGGACAGTTACATGAAGTTCTGGCAGTAGAAAATGAATTAAAAAATATCGCAAAGAAAACAATTGAGGAGGGAATAACCACCTTCTCTAAAAAACCGGGACATTTCATTGGGATACAGAAAACTCTTAAAATGTTTGATGATGCCCGTGGCAATGAAGAGGCCGCTGCCCAACAATCTCAGGAAATGGTAACAACTGTAAGCGCAAAGTTGAAATATGTAATAAAAAGTGCTGTAAAAGCCTTGGATGCTACAGCACAGAAAGAAAAAACCAACCAGCTTGCTAAGTCCGATGTGATTATTAATGGTACGGCAATATTAAAGAACGTACCAGCCACATTATTATTAACTCTCGAAAAAGAGTTGGTGGTATATCGCAATTTATATTCAAGCATCCCGACATTGCAACCCGGCGTAGAATGGATAGAAGACAAGGATCAGGGCGCTGGCATTTATCGCGCTGCAAAAGTTGATATCAAATCAAAGACTGAAAAAACACGTCTCCATAAAGAGATTTCACCTGCAACAAGAGAACATAAGGCCCAGATCGAGACATGGACAGAAGATCGCCCTGTAGGAAATTACGAAACAACACATATATGCAGCATGATCACACCAGCCCGTAAATCTGATTTACTCGGAAAAATAGATGGTCTTATTCAAGCTGTGAAAAAAGCCAGGACACGGGCCAATAAAGAAGAAATAGTTGATGTGCACGTCGGACAAAGCATTTTCGATTACATCAACGCTTAAGGATGGAGGAAATTTAAAGCTTAAGCTCAAATTAATATAGCCATCAGGCTATTCAGATTTAATTTATTGCCTCCACAAATTTAGGCAGAAAGATATTTAAAAAAGACATCTTGTAAAAAATAAACCGAGGTCGGTGGTTCGAATCCATTCTGACCAGCCACCAACTCAAGAGTTATCTTGAGTTGATATATTGGTCAGTAGCTCAGTGGTAGAGCGCGGAAATTTAATTTAAAACAAGATGAGTTTTGAAAAGATATCTGGAGCCAACAACTATCTTTAGCTCAACGGTAGAGCACATCAATGATAATGATGCTGTTGTCGGTTCGATTCCGGCAAGATATTCATGGCAGGGGGTCACAGGCTAGTGGCCTCCTGCATTTTAAATTAATAATATTTAGCTCTGTAACTCAATATGAAAATCATAAACATAAAACTAAAATCTGAGATAGCCTTATCTGGCAGGCGCCAGATGGAGATAGCTTCATCGGCTAACATAACAGAGGAGCGGTTGTCGCAATTAGTTACCGGGCGAAGGAACGCTAACACGGAGGAGCGCAAGGCGATAGCTGAGGTTTTGGGGTGCAAAGAAGGGGAAATCTTTTAAATAAAAAAAATACCTTACGACCCTGCCCCGGAACCGATAAAAACATTCACAACCAAGCCGCTAAACATGAAAGTATTAAAAGCTGTAAAAGATGTCATAGAAAAAGAAATGTGCCTGGAATTGGAGTAAAATGGATATATTAGATTCCTTTAACATTTATAATGTAGATCACTTGAAAGCCCACAGATTACTTGAGGAGACTGGATCATGGCCGGAAGGTTTCTTATCAAAAGAAATTTCATTCTGTACTGGGTGGCAGATAAAACTTGCCGGTCTCATGGCTACCGCTTGGGCTAACCACAACCATTTAGGATTTAGGGATGAAGATTGAAATCAAGTTGGGCGACCCGAAATACTGCGACGGCTGTCCGTGTTTACAGGCAAGCTATTTTGGCGGATCGCCGGATTGTGGACAGTATTACGACATTGAAGACAATAGAGAGAAGTATCGTAAGTCAAACCAAGAGACCATCCGACCACCGGAATGCATCAACGCGCACGGGGAATGATGATGAAAAAAAACGATATAGAAAATTTCCAATCAGTTATTGAAGATGTGCGCAACGAATTTTTAAATAAATCTTATGAGTTTATGGGTGACCCCATAGAAACGCGAAAACAGCAAGCTTATGCACGTAACCGCGACATAATACTGGAAAAGTTACAAGAATCATTAATGTGGCTGGAAAATATGAAGATCTTTGATCCTTTTTAAGTCATGGGGGAAAAATGGACACAACAATCTCAACCATAATAACCCTGCTAACTCCAGGGATAACCGGACTCCTTAAAAGATTAATCCCCTTTAAGAGCGAGAAAACGTTTAAAAAGTTCCTGCCCGTTATTCCCCCGTTGGTGGGCGCTCTTTTAGGGCTTATCGGTGATCTTTTCGGCTTTCAGCTAACCCCGGAGATTAATAACGCTTTCACCGGGTTGTTTCTTGGGGCCATGGGATCGACGGTATACGACGCTGGGAAAGCTCAGAAGAGATGAGAAAACAAAGCGATGCAAAATTAATGGTTAAATTGGAGAAATTCGCCACTTTAAATCTAAATGCATCGGACTCACTTCGAGATCCCCCAATTATCTGTTATGATTGGCTTGATATTCAAATGTTTGGGTGGGGTAGAGATAAAAAAAGTGCAAAACAAGATCTTCTTGAATGCTTAAAGCAATATTTTAAACATTTGGTTGAAAATAAAGATTCACTCGGGGTTATCCCCACTCACGATCTTGAGGTCTTGCACAAGTTCTTTAATTGGTGAGGAATATAATGTTGTGAGATAGCGGCCGCGAGGATTAGGAAAATGGCTAAATACTGCGAGGAAATAATCAAACAAATTGAGGGTATGCTTGCCATAGGTGTGTCTAATAAGTCTTGCGCAGAGGCGGTAGGAATCAATGAAGAGACTTTCTATGATTGGATGAAAAAGCCCAAGTTTTCCAAGAGGATAAAAGCGGCAAAATCATTAGGACAAGTTAAGTTATTGAAAATAATAAATGAAGACCCTAGTTGGCAATCTAAAGCATGGGCGCTTGAGAGGATTTGGCCGAAGGAATTTGGAAAGAAAATTTTAGAAGTCTCCGGCCCGGACGGCGAGCCGATAAATCAAAACATTACAGTGACTTTCGTTGAACTCAAACATTGAAATACCAAAAGCATTCAAGGAATTATTTGACCCGCATAGATTCAAGGTTTACTATGGGGGAAGGGGAGGTGCCAAGAGCGCAAGTTTTGCCAGAACATTATTGATAAAAGCCATGCAAAGACCGCACCGGATAATGTGTGGCAGGGAGGTTCAGTTATCAATAAAGGATTCAGTGAAAAGGGTTCTTGATGATATTATCGCAGAATACAATCTTGAATATTTTTTCACTTCAACAAGACAGGAGATAACAGGTTTAAATGGATCATTATTTATTTTTACGGGCCTAAAAGATAATGTCCAGAAAATAAAATCAATGGAAGGCATTGATATCTGCTGGGTTGAAGAAGCGGATGGAGTCTCCCAAGCTTCTTTAGATATTCTTATTCCGACAATACGCCGAGAAGGTTCCGAGTTATGGTTCTCCTACAATCCAAGGGATATAAATGCACCAGTCCATCAAATGTTTGTGGAGAACAAACGGGATAACGCTCTTGTCAAGAAGGTAAACTATGATGCTAATCCCTGGTTTCCTGATGTTCTCAAACAAGAAATGGAGTGGGATAAATCCCATGATCCCGGCAAATATCAGCATATATGGCTCGGGGAACCGGTAAAATATACAGAGGCTCTTGTATTTCATGGAAAATGGAGCATTGACACATTTAATGCACCCCAAGATACAGTTTTTTATTATGGTGCAGATTGGGGTTTCTCCCAAGATCCTACGGCACTTATAAGATTGTACGAGGATCACGATAACCGTAAATTATTTATTGATTACGAAGCTGGAGGGGTAGGGGTTGAAATAGACGACACCCCGGAATTATTCGATCAAGTACCAGGATCAAGAAAATGGTTCATAACTGCTGACTCGGCCCGACCGGAAACAATCAGCTACATGAATCGTCAAGGGTTCAGGATTCTTCCGGCAAAAAAAGGCAAGGGATCAGTTGAAGAAGGTATTAAGTTTCTCAAATCTTATGAAATAATTATACACAGTAGATGCAAGCGTGTAATATATGAATTTGGTAATTACAGTTACAAGACCGATCCAAGAACAGGTGATATCCTGCCAGTTCTGGAAGATAAACATAACCATTTTGTCGATTGCGCACGTTATGCTCTGGAGCGGATAACAAGGAAAAAACAAGCAGGAAGGTTTTTTTGATACAATTAGGAGTTATTATGAAAACACCATTAAATAAATTAAGTCCAAGATTATCAAATAGGAAAAAGTTGCTTCGAACGCTAAAACAATATGAGCGCAATCTGCGGCGAGCTTTGCGTGGATCTGCTGAGATGTTCTGGAGGGGGGCCAGACCCTAGGACATTATGGGCGAAAAAATAATTTACTTTTGCGATCAATGTGGAAAAGAAGTAAAAGATTATTTTAAAATAGAAACACCAAAAGAGCAATTATTTTTTTGTGACATATTATGTACGGAAAAATATCTTAATATTTATTTTAAGTTCACAAATAATAAAAAAATAATTTATTTGAGAACATCCAATGGACATGTAAATGATTGCAACATAAATCATTTTCAAGTTTTTGCCAAATAGCAAAGACATGCTTCGGGTATTAGGATTAAATAGCCATGCCAAAACAAACTATTAAAACCAAAAAGAAAACATCAAAAAACTCGCCTGGGATAACATCCAACTTGGAGTTCTTCAAAGCCCTGTCAAGCGTTGCTCTCGCACGTGCGGAGCTATCCTCAAAACTCGGTATACAATATAGCGGTGAACGAGATTTATATCAAGCGTTAGGATACAAAACTGACTTAGAATACACCGACTATTGGACACAATACGACAGGCAGGATATCGCCAAAGCAATCATCGATAGACCAGTTCAGGCAACATGGCAAGGCGGGGTTGAGTTAGTCGAGTCTGACGATGATGAAGAGACAGAATTAGAAAAGTCATTTGGTGAATTATATGACAATAAGTCATTGGGATCAATATTCACAAGGTTGGATAAATTAACAGGCATAGGTTGTTATGGTATTTTATTGCTTGGTCTGAGCGATGTAAAAAATAAAGAAGATTATAAAAATGAAGTAACAAGTAAAAACATGGACATAAATTATATAAAACCATTAAGTCAGAATAGTGCCAAGGTATCGACATGGGAAGAGAATCCAGCCCATGAGAGGTTTGGCAAGCCGTTAACCTATGATATCACGCTCTCCTCTCCTGGTGGAACGGGAACGACCACGACTACGGCCACATCACAACTGCAAGTACACTGGTCAAGAATAATCCATGTTGCCGAAGGACTATTAGAATCAGAAGTAATAGGAACTCCCAGGTTAAAAGCTGTTTTTAACCGTTTATACGATATGGAAAAGTTGGTTGGTGGATCTGCTGAGATGTTCTGGAGGGGGGCCAGGGGAGGGTTCCAAATATTAGCAGAAAAAGAATATTCAATGGGAGCGGCGGAGAGAGCGGATTTAAAAGACCAGATTGACGAATATGAGCACAACCTCAGAAGAATTCTAAACATGCAGGGGGTTAAATTAGAAGCCCTTGCTCAACAAATATCTGACCCCCAGAATCATGTAGATATCCAGTTTCAAATGATATCGGCAGTTACCGGGATACCAAAGAGGATATTTACTGGGTCAGAGCGTGGGCAGTTAGCAAGTTCCCAGGATGATAAAACTTGGAAAGAATTGTTACTGGCACGGCGTGAAGAATTTGCAGAACCTATCATTGTCAGGCAGTTTGTCGATAGGATGATTTTGTTTGGAATACTGCCCCCGGCAAAAGACAAATACTCAGTTAAATGGTCTGATTTATTCTCACAAAGTGAAAAGGAAAAAGCAGAAGTCGGTAAAATTATTGCTGATTCTCTTGCTCTATATTCTCGTGATCCAATAGCACGAAACATTATTCCGCCATCTACCTTTCTAAAATTTGTTATCGGGCTTAGTGAAGAAAAAGTGAAGATGATTGAAGAAGATCGGAAGAATGAGGTTAAATTGGAAGTCGATGATTTTGCGGAGGGGGAATAAAAATGTTTTATTGCGATGATTGCGGTAAAGAAAATTCATGGCCGACAACTATGGGAAAAAATATTGGCAAATGTGAGATATGTAAAAAACAAACAGCATGTAATGATCTGCCTTCAAAATACCTGCCAGCCAGAGTCAAGCTAAAGCATGGGAGGAGATTAATATTAAGTTAATGCATCGACCGCACGGAAGAATGATGAAAAATTCTAAGATTACATTAATTAACATAGAAAACTTAAAGCCGGGTGATATATGTGTAATTCGTGAGGATGGGAAAGTTTATCTTGCAGAAGATGGCGACAATTGGTGCAAAACTTTTGTTTATGATCCAAATGAAATAATGTTTCTTAATGATGATATCTATACACCTATCCTTGTTGCTGATCCCATAGAAGATGACAGACCAGTTCGTCCAGAGCTAAATTAAACTAATGCCCCAAACAGCCCATAAACATACATGTAATCAGGGGAAGGATAAAAGGAAGGTATAATGTCTTTATTTATCGGTGGACCTATGGATGGCAAGTTAAGGGAAGTGGATCCCAATAGACAGACAATATCTTTTCTAAAACATAATCCTGATTGTTCTGACTTTAGAAAGGGATGCCAAATACGCGAAGAGTTAATGTCTGAAGAAGTAGAATACTACAAGATGACCTTTCTTGACATGCATTTGTGGATAGAAGACTCTCTAACCGAAAGACAAGCTATACATATGCTGATTCAAAATTATATAAAGTGAAATATGCCACAACAACTCAAAACACAAACACACACATGCAACCACCATATAGATAAACACCACTATGCGGTAACATGTTAAATATTTTAAGGGAGTAATAAAATGTATTTTAAAATTTCTAATAGTGACGGTGATACTTTGATACAAACATTTGAAGATAAGAATGAATTACTAAAAGAATTAAAGGAAAACGAGCCTAATTGCTTAATAAATGTTACAAATATGGACACAAATTATTGGGGCGAAAACTCTGTATTGATTATAAAAGGTACAATTGTTATGCCCACTGTCAAGAAAGTTATAGAAGAATTAGATATTGAATAAATAAGAATAATATGCCACAACAAATCAAAAACCAACCCAAACACACCATAGTATGTGATCTGTGTCCTTATTATAAATTTACAAGAAAAAATGTTCCTGATAATATTTTTAAGTTATTGTTTGCAGATTATATTTTGCATCCTCCGACACATCTCAATACTATAGTAGTAGAATCTGAAGAATTTTGGAGCAAAGTGGGGTGGGTTAGAATGAGAGAGTTTCATATTCCACATAAAAAATCTTATGAATATTTAAAAGAGTTATAATGATCCAACAACTTAAAAAATCACACAAGATTCACGTTTGCGGTCACCCCCCCCGCCACCTCTCCGCCAACGCCGTCCAGCAGTTCGACCCGACGCATACATTGACCCTTCGCAATGCCTTCGCTCGTGACATGAATAAACGGTTTACTGAGCTTCGCGGAATAATTCGCCAAGCGATTGTTGATGAGGATGTTTTCGGATTAACGAACCCCCCAACCGTTCTTCAATTATCGACACCCGGGCAAGAGGCATTCGCCTTTAGCCGATCCGGTCAAAAAGTCAACCAATTCATGTCATGGTTGAAGGAACAAGAGCAATTGGGAATCCTTGAAGTAAACGATTTTGGCTTTGGTATTCAGTTCGGGCAAGGGATAGAGCCAGCATGGACGGATAAATATATTCAGAGTGGCTACCAAGCCGGGATTAAGCAGGCCCGGCAAGAAATGAGAAAGGCTGGCTTTGATGTTCCTACCATAGAAGCCTCCGGTGGAATTGAAGCTGCTTTTAACAACCCCCTTCACATTGACCGGGTTGGTCTTTTGTTCTCCAGGACGTTCAACGACCTCAAGGGGATTACCGGGACAATGGATGGGCAAATAAGCCGTATGCTTGCCAAGGGATTAGCGGAAGGGCAAAACCCCAATACAATTGCAAGGTGGTTAACAAAGACTATCAGCGGGCCGGTGGGGGATACTCTCGCCATTACTGACACTCTTGGCCGGTTCATCCCTGCCCAGCGCCGGGCAAAGATGCTGGCAAGAACAGAAATAATCAGGGCTCATGCCGAAGGAACCCTTCAGGAGTTCAAGAATTTTGGCGTTGCTGGGGTAAAGGTACGTGCCGAATTTGTTACTGCGGGAGATGATAGGGTTTGCGCAGAGTGCGAAGCCCTTGAAGCGGAAATTTTTACCATTGAGGAAGCTCGGGGGATAATTCCGGTTCACCCGTCGTGTTTTAAAAAATATACTCTTATTAAAGCAGATCAGGGAAATAAATATATTTATGAAATTGAGGAAGGCGATAAAATTTTAACAAGAAAAGGATATAAAAAGGTATTAGAAACAAGCAAAAGAAAATATTCTGGTGTGATGATGAAGGTGGGACTGGAATCAGGAGTTGTTATTGATTGTACAGTTGATCACCCTATTTGGAAGGATAATGATGGTTTCGTAAGAGCTGATCAATTAAAAAAATATGATAGTCTTTTGAATTTTGGCGGACAACTGATCATGGTTGAACAGGTAGACTTCTTTGATGATATCACGGATGTCTATAATCTAACTATCGAAGATCAGCCCGAATTCTACGCAAATGGAATATTGGTTCATAACTGCCGGTGCGCATGGCTCCCGGTTACGGTGAATTAGATGAAGCGACAACTATTTGAATATAAGATTGATTTTGTGACTCGCAGAGTTGTCTTTAAGCCATATTGTTTTAGATGGGTCTTGGCTTATAGATTAAAAGAGTTTTATTTATGGCTGTTTTTTAAGATTGCAAAGCCGTTTGTATGGTTGGCACAAGACTTGGGGCATATCAAAGAAGGAGAAGACTTCATGTGTAATTGGTCTGATTATATGAAATTACCCTTTAAACCCTTGAAGCTGGAAAAGAAATGAGGGTGGAAGAAATCAGCGTTCTGCCAAAGACAGATTGGAACAAGATACGGATAAAAAACAATTTATTCAAACAATCTCTGAGGTGGTCAAAACACCCTCGCAAAGACATCTCTTATATTTAGAAATTAAGAATTGACATAATGAGTATATTGGCTAACACAGACTGGAATTCAATTTGGGCAGCATCCAGTTTGTCAAAAATGAACACACCCGCTGGAAGGCAGATGAAGCGATTAATTAAAGCGGCGCAAGATCTTGATAAAGAAAGGCAACTTGAAATAGCATGGGCGCGGGAGCATAATAGGATCAATGAATTAATGAATATGGAGAATAGTAAATAATAGACCAAGAAATAATCTTTCTAATTTTTATTTTAATCTTAGGCGGGGTATTAAATCACATGATCGCCCCAGACTAATAAGTGGAATAGAATCTTAATGTTCATAATGACTGAATATTTCTTCGGTTGCATCGTCGGTGCCGGTGTTATGGCGATTCTGACGATTGTTAATTCTTATTACGAGAGGCGGACGCTTCACCGCCTGATGGATGAATTAACCAAGGCAATCATGGAAGAGCAAAAAGAATTACATAAGCTAAAACTTGATAAACTAGCCTCTGGTATTGCTGAGGAGATTGTGCAAAGGTCGAAGAAATAATGGTTGCAGATAATCCCAAATGTTCGCCACCACCACGCATGATAACAAAGAAAGAGTTGGCAATTATCGTCAGTGAAATAGTTGCTTTGTTGGAATATAGGTCTGCTGATGATATAATTCTTGCGTTAAAGATGACTGAAGAATTCTTGATAAGACATGATAAAACTGGCAAGCCTGTAAAGAGAGCACGATGAATTTCTTGGAATCAGCAATTAGAAAGAACAAGCGTAATATTAAAAGAATAATGGGGAGCATTGACATTGATGCGCCAACAACGCATTCTTTTGAAGGTAAAGCATGCCGCCAAGCAATGATGAAGTCAATGAAAGGATACGGTGTGACTTATCAGGAAGCTTTGAACAGAATGACAGAATTAATGAAAACTATCGACAAAAATATTTCAATTGATATTCGCAAACTTGACAAATTTAAAGATAACGTTAATTTATAATTATGGTTCCTGACTATCCAGACCATGGGACAAGGGCGACGGCTGACGATGATACCGGAGAGACTGCTACAACTTTAAATTATTACGATTATCCGGTTTATTCGACCATTTACCAAGATGTTCCAGCCTTTGAGGTTAAAAAAGAAAAGGTATATTGTTTCTTCCTGGTGGCGCATAAAGGTATTTTACCTAATCCATGCCGGGACATCCGAAATGATGAAGTTCCGTATGGGTTTGGGTGATGGCGGAAATAATAAAGTGGAATGGAGTGGTAAGCGTGGCGAATATGCGACATGACCCGGATGCAATAGGCCGTATTTAAAAGTAAGCTAGTTAGAAACAGGGATACCGAAAGGATCTCGTGGGCTTGTTACCCACTCCATTCCACAATATCCGGAATTATAGCGATGACATAATGACGGACTAATAATCCAAGTCAACCCATAACTACATCGCTAGATTGTAAAAAGGATGATAATTTAGCAACAATTTGACAAAAATATTACTCAAGCGGGCTAGTTTATTTAACTAAAGAACGGGATTTCAGTTGTTAAGTGCATTAATTCATTATATTGAATTTGACTACGTGCTGCCATGATCTGTTTACCAACAGCATCTATGGCATTCTTGATATCCTTTTGAGGGATATCAATTTTTTCACCAGCTAATAATTTACCGGCGATTGTTCCCATTGCATCAATGGCTTGTGTACAGGTTTTGATTTCTGCCATAACTCACTCCTTATCGTTGTTATGTTGATTGTGAAGATTTCAAAGCCCGCTTGAGTAAAGTATGAATTTCTTTATATTTGATCAAGCGTGGTGGTATTTTATTAATAGAAATACCAGTTATTCCTTTTCTAAAATAACATTTTGCCGACGCTAAACAAGGATTTTTATAATATAACAGTTTTTGGTTTTCTTTGCATTTTTCACTATTCCTTAATTTCCACAAACTACTATATTTATTGTATCTTTCTCGGTTTAATTGCCTATGTTTTTTAGATGTTTCATAAAGACATTCTTTGCATTCGTAACTTTTATTATCAATTCTATTTTTATCGTTATGAAAATCATCTAAATCCTTTACTTTTTTACATCTATAACATCTTTTTATGTGATTATTAATTATAAGGATGCCATCTCTATTATTTATTCTAAATATAAGTCCAAATCTAATCATATATTGAATCATACTTATTATTATTTCAAAAGTTTCTTTTGATCTTTTAACGCGTGGATAATTTCTACATTCTTTGCAAATTGTTAATCTTCCGGATTTGTTCATACAGTTTTTATGAAATTCATTCAAACATTTATCCTTGTTACATTTATTACAAACCTTAGTTTCCATTTTACCATTACCGTATATACATATTAAACGAACAAATTTTTTTAATCTTTATGTTTTTGATACCATATATTCAACAAGTCCCTGATAATCATAGACATGTTTGTATTAAGTTTTTTAGCTAATTTCTTGTATTGATCAAGAAGTTCTTTATTAATCCGAAGACTGAATTGATTTTTATTAGGCATGGATATATTGTACTATAGTGTATATACGGTGTCAAGTGTCAATGATTTTGGCAATAATTTGACAAAAATCAAATAAATAGGTATCTTATAGATAAAGGAATGGACAATAACCTGAAAGAATACTACAAAGAGCAAGATGCCCTGATGAAAAAATACCGGTTATTGCCCAATAAATATACGGGGCAGGTGATCTTAATCTTTTTTCCGCTTATAATGATAGCATCAATGCCGGGGTGACCCACAACCGAGAGCTGGAGGGCTCTTATATTAACCTCTCTTGCTCGGGGTGCTCTATTGTTAACCACAAACATGACCTGACCGGTAATGGCATGGCCCGGAAAAGAGTTGGCATCCTTCTATGCTAAAAATGACAGAATTTAACCGCAAAGAATGGAAGAAAAAGATTTCCGCTTTAATAAAACAACATCCAGAACTTGTAAAAATGTCTGGCAAGATTGCTTTATACTTAAATAATGGAGAGACTTGTAAAATAAAGATTGTGGACAAGGAAATTTAATCAAAACCTTTTCGAAGAGGGCATTATGAGAGACAATGAAGAAACTAGACAAGATGTTAAAAATAGATCGTTATCCGGGAGGTCTCTTGATAACTTCGATGTAGATATTGCCGATAACAAGATTTACCATGACGATGGAGATGACTTCGATGTGGATATAACTGGCAAGCGAGTTAACAATGGTGGGCCCAGAAATAAAGATAAACCTTGGCTAGGCTAATCAAACCATTAGAAGCAGAAACCGAGATAGTGGTTGAGAACATGTAAAAGTTATTTAACAATTTAACACCCGGTACCTTTAAGCGCCTTTAATTAGGCCACCTTTAAGCCCGGATCGTAATTGAAGAGTGTAATACTTAAACACTCTTTGAAAGCGTTCCGGGCTTTTTTTATTTGCACATAGGCAATATGAAACAAAGTTTGATAATAATAAAGCTTGCCGCAAATGGATACACCGCGAGGCAAGAATCACTTAATGGCAATGATTATTTAGTCGTTCCAACCGCCATGCTTGTCGAAGGTGTCCACGTTGCCAATAACGGAGCTTTATATTATAGCCCTTCGGAGTTTGGCAAAATACCCGAAGCGTGGAATGGTATCCCTGTAACCATCTATCATCCGCAAGATGACGATGGTGAGTTTATTTCTGCAAACTCTCCGGCAGTTTATAAATTTCAGACAATAGGTATCATATTCAACACTCATCTAAACGCAGAAAACAAGCTGATGTCTGAATGCTGGATTGACATTGATAAAACAAGTTTGCTGTCTCCGGCTGTGTTGGAACATGTCAGGGCAGGGAAACCGCTCGAGGTATCAACGGGGGTATTTACCGAGAATGATGGTATTGCCGGTAGTTGGAACGGGGAGGGTTATACCTCAACCGCTTATAATTTCAGGCCAGACCACCTGGCTCTATTACCAGGCGGGGAAGGTGCTTGTAGCTGGGATGACGGTTGTGGCATCCGGGCAAACCAAAAAGGGGACAATGTGGAGCCTAAAGAATTATTAAAAATATTTAAAGATATAAATAAAAAAGGTTTTTCTATTAATCAGATTGGCTTCCAGGAAATATCCGGGAAGATTCAAACCAAGCTTGACAATATGGACACGGATATCCGAATACATTTTTTAGAAGAAGTATTCGAGACTGATTTTATCTTTGCCGTCCGAATGAATTTTCCTGGAGGTGGTGGAACCGAACTTTTCCGCAGGACATATATAGTCAATGCAGATGGAAGCATAGAGTTCACTGGGGAACCAACCCCAGTAATCCGCAATATAGAATTTGTTGGTGCAAATTCAAAAAAGGAAGGAGTCACAAGCATGAAAGAAAAAGATAAAAAAGAACCGTGTTGCCCGAAGCAGATTAAGTTAATCGTTCAGAGCAAGTTGACCCGGTTTGAAGAAAAAGACAAGGAATATCTGGAAACTTTGAGTGAGGAAAGGATTATTCAGTTATTGCCAGTAGAACCCGCTCCCGCTGCTAATTCAGTTGATAACCGGGATCAGGCCATTCAGGTCTTGCGTGAAGAGCTGAGAGACAAGGATAAGTTTATGGCTTTGTTGTCTCCCGAAGTACGCGCTCAATACCAACACGGACAGCAATTGGTCGATGACGAACGGATCAAATTAGTCGACCACATCGTTGCAAATTGCAACGACGCATATGATGCTGAAGCATTGAAACCGATGGGTATCGGTGCGTTAAAAAGGCTTATGAAAGCACTTCCCGCGCCAAGTGATTTTACCGGTTTGGGTGGTGGAATTAATAATCCAATCACGAATTCGGAAATGCTCCTTCCAGAAGGTGTCGAATAAGAGAAAGGTAGGTGATTATACGTGGCAAAAAACACTATAAGAGTAAAAAGTTATGTAGATGTCATGGAGGAAATGAAAGCAACTGCTATCGTCACTCCCGGCATGCTATGTGAGGAAGATCCAGCTGGAACACAAGCGGCGCCTTTTGTTAAACCTCACTCAACGGCAGAGGGCAACGCGATGCCCTTGTTTGCAATTGAGGACGAATCACAAGGAAAGGGTATCGACGATAATTATGCGGTTGACGATAAAGTGCAAGTATGGACCGCAAATCGTGGGGATTGGGTTTATGCATTGCTGGCAAATGGAGAAACAGCCGCCATCAATGATGATTTAGTATCTAATGGCGATGGCTATCTTCGCGTTCATGTTCCCGACGATTCCGGCTCCATTCAGACAAATGCTATTGTAGCAAGGGCAAAAGAAGCAGTGGATATGTCTGGTTCGAGTGGGGCAGATCCTTCGGGACGTATTTTGGTTGTAGCAGTTTAAAAAAAGGAAAGCGAGGTGAATTAAAAATGGAAAAAACAAATGTTGATCTTATTGGTAAAAACCAAGTTGAAGGTGTTCTGGCCAATAGAATGTTGGAAGAGGGATCTCTAAATATAAATGCCATGAGACCGTGGGTGTCCAAGAAAGATTGGCGGCCATATATAACGGTATTTACTGGTGGTGATCCTAAAAAGAAAACCAATTATCAAAATCGGCTGGTTACAAACGCAACTCTCCGGAGAGATGAATGGGTTGCCTTAGATGCGGCCATTCTCGAAGTATCCAGGACGCGTTTAAATGGGATTCAGGACTTGATTGACAAGAACCTGACTTTCGATCTTGGAAATGCCATGGGCACTACAGTATTAGAACATCATACTGTATCAGACTCGATGGAGGCTAATCTCACGATGACTGGAGAAACCAGGTCACCAGGAGATGTGCCTAATTTCGAGACTCTTTACACTCCCATTCCGATTATCCACGTTGATTATTCAATCAGCAAAAGAAAACTGGAATCAAGCCGTAAATTGGGAAATCCCTTGGACGTTACCAGCGTAAAACATGCCACGCGAAAGGTTGCAGAGAAGTTGGAATCAATGTTATTTACAGCAACTTCCTATGTGTTTGGTGGTGGTACTATTTGGAGTTATTTAAATCATCCCCAGCGCAATACCCGTGCACTTGGTACATCGTGGGCATCGAAAACGCCGTTACAGATAGTAACGCAGGTCATTGACGGGAAACAGGACTTGATTAATGACAAACATTACGGTCCATATGTTCTTTATATTCCGACTGCATATGAAACTGTACTTGATAAAGACTATGATGCAACCACCCCAGGAAAAACTATTCGACAGAGGATCTTGGAAATAAACAATATCGATAGCATCAAAGTGGTTGATACGCTTCCCGCCAACACTGTATTGCTTGTCCAAATGACCGAAGATGTCGTGAGGTTAATTCGTGGACTTGGTATTCAAAGCATGGAATGGACTACTGAGCCATTTATTGTAAAGCACAAAGTAATGACCATTCAGGTTCCGCAAGTTAGAGCCGATCAGAATGGGGCCTCCGGTGTGTTGCACATTTCCTAGCCAACTATTTTGCTAATCATGCAAAGATGAGGTTTTTACATAATGGAAGATGAAAAAAGATCAAAGATTAAATGGGTAAACAAAACCGGCAAGGTGTCTCTGGATAATGGAAAGACTTATAAAAGGGGAGAGCCTTTCCTTGCTCACGAAGAAGAAATCCCAAAAGGCGCACGTGACGTTATAAAGCCATTAGATGCCATACCAGCACCGGCTCCCTTAGTTCCGGTCATTGGATTTGAAATTGTCCCATCAAAAGACAAACCTGATGGCTGGTTTAACGTGATAAACGTCATGTCAAAAAAGCCGATAAACAACAAAGGACTCCGCCAGGAAGAAGCTGAATTAATGCTCTCGAATTTATTGGAGGGCTAAAGATGCCAGCGTGGCAAGTCCCAAATTTTTGGCAAGGTGAAACGTGCTGGATAATAGGGGGGGGGCATTCAGTTCCCCGTCAATTTGACGTTCCAGAGAATATTATTCATAGTGTAATGAATAATGAATTGCCGCTATCTGCTTATTCTCCATACCTTTCCCAGCTTCACGGTCAACGCATAATTGGTATCAATAACGCCTATTCCATGGGAGAATGGATAGACATTGTTTTTTTTGGTGATTGCCCATGGTATACAATCCACCGCTCCGCTCTGGCTACATTCCCAGGACTTAAAGTATCTTGCTGCCCCCGGTTCGTCAATAAGAAAAAAGAAAACTTCGTCAAGGGACTAAAAAAAAATCCTGACAGACGTTTCGGAATTACTCAAAACAAAACTAAGGTTTCTTGGAATGGCAACAGTGGGAGTGCCGCGATCAACCTTGCTGTGCATTTAGGCGTAAAAAAGATTATTTTGTTGGGATTTGATATGTGCCCCGGAGAAGATGGGAATACTCATTTTCATAGTTTTCATGGCAAAACTAAAAAGGCCACCCTTGCTCGGCATTTAAGAGGATTCCCGCAGATTGCGAAAGATGCCAAAGAACTTGGGATTGAGATCATTAACGCCAGTCCCGATAGTGCGATTAAGGAATTTCTGAAAGTTAGCGTAAAGGATTTATTGTGAAAGACAAAAAATATGGCGCTGAATTAATACTCGATTTACATAATTGTGACCCTTCTACATTCAGAAGATCGGTTATAGAAGAATTCATGACAAAATGCTGTGAAATTATGGAAGTTGAGCAATGCGCTCTTTATTTCTGGGATGATGTTGGTATTCCTGAAGATGAAAAACAAACTGACCCCAAAACAAAAGGAACGACGGCTGTACAATTCCTTCTTCAGAGCAACATAACTATACACACCCTTGATATGTTGGATAAAGTTTTTATTAATCTATTTTCTTGCAAGAAATTTAACACTAAAAACTTGAGTTACTTGGCTGTAGAGACATTTAAGGGGAAGATCGTTAATCATTACTTATTGGATAGATTATGATAGGAGTCCTGATAATACCCACAGGAATAGGCGCAACAATCGGCGGTCATGCTGGAGATGCAAATCCCGTATGTAAGTTATTAGCTGGGTGTTGCGATACCCTGATTACACACCCCAATGTTGTCAATGCATCTGACATTAACGAGATGCCAGAGAATGTTCTTTATGTCGAAGGGAGCATCCTAGATAGGTTTCTTAAGGATGAAGTTAACCTCGAACCCGTCAGAACCTATAATAAGATTTTATTAGCATGTAATAAACCAATTTCAAATCAAACGATAAATGCTGTTAACGCTGCCCGGATAACGATAGGCGCTGATATTGAGATTGTCGAATTAGAATCTAAATTAAGGATGGTGGCAAGATTCGATCAAGGTTTGGCTACTGGTGACGTAATGGGATATATGTCATTAATTGGGCAGATTAAAGATTATAATTTTGATGCTTTGGCAATTCACACTGTTATTGACGTGAAGAGGAATGTTGCTCTTGATTATTTTAAAAACGGTGGGATAAATCCATGGGGCGGCGTTGAGGCCAAGGCATCGAAATTAATTGCAAAGGCACTCATGAAACCTGTCGCTCATGCACCGCTTGAAGACATGGACACAAAAGATTCATTGCAAATAATTAATTCTGCCATGAATCCACGTATGGCGCCTGAAGTTATTTCAAACTGCTATCTTCATTGTGTCCTAAAGGGATTGCACCGGGCGCCGAGGGTTTCTACTGGAAATCGGACCAAGGGAATATCAATTGATGACGTTGATTGGTTGGTTGCTCCTGATGGTTGCTGGAACGTTGCGCAATCTGCATGCAAAAAAGCTGGTATTCCAGTAATAGTAGTAAAAGAAAACAAAACATGTCTTAATATAAACACAGAATTCTCGATTGATATTCAAAACTATTGGGAGGCAGCTGGATATGTCATGGCAATGAAGGCTGGCATAAAACCTGATTCAGTAAGGGTATGATATGAACGCCGCAATTCTCGAAAAACAGAATTCTCCACTAGTTATAGCTGATTTATGTCTCCCAAATCTGGAATGTGGCCAGGTTTTGGTTAAAGTGAAAGCTGCTGGAATTTGTGGCGCCCAAATAGGAGAGATTTCCGGATCTGCTGGACATGACAAATACCTTCCGCATCTATTGGGTCATGAAGGGGCGGGGATTGTTAAAAACATCGGTCGTGGTGGTTCTCACTTGAAGAGAGGCGACCACGTCGTGATGCATTGGCGAAAAGGGGCTGGTATAGATGCACAGCACTGCCCTGAATATAAATGGGGGGATAAGATAGTCGGGGCTGGCCCCATTCATACATTTACCGAATATGCCATAGTCTCTGAAAATCGTTTAACTCCAATTGACAAGGACATCCCTTTTGATGTAGCTGCCCTTATGGGATGCGCGGTCACAACCGGGCTTGGATTAATAAACAATGAGGCTCATTTAAAAATCGGGCAGTCAATAGCTATTATTGGTTGCGGTGGTGTCGGCTTGAATATTGTTCAGGGTGCTGCGATGGTTGGTGCCGGGATCATTGATGCTTACGATATTTATCCAAATAAGCTGGAGATGGCAAATAAGTTTGGCGCAACCGGTCTTTATGATCCCACTAACATTAGACTCATCTATTATCATGACTTATATGATGTAGTTGTCGATTGTACCGGCAAGACGGAAATGATTGAATATGGGTATAGCATAACATCACCAGGCGGTAGGATGATATTGGTCGGCCAGACATCCCACGATCAGGATCTTAAAATAAACAATATGCGACAACATTATTGTGGGAAGACGTTGATGGATAGCCAGGGCGGGTTAACCAATCCCACGATAGACATACCTCGATATTTAAAATTATATAAAGCTGGGAAATTAAAAGTCGATGAGTTAGTAACTCATAGATTTTCGCTTAATGATATCAACAAAGCCATCGGCATAATCAAATCCGGGCAAGTGGGTAAATGCATTATAACGATGGGGGATTTGTAATGGGATCAGGTGGCGAGGGATCATCGGATAAAGCGACATCTAGGGTAATACAATCTGACGATTCAAAAATAAAGTTAGCCAATACTGGCGGTTCAGCAATCAATGCAGCCACTGAAGAAAAACAAGATGATATTGTCACGGAACTGCAAACAGTCCGTGTCCTTGATTCTGGTAATTCTACAACAGGAAACCTTGGTAATGGTGGCATATTTGAAGGAGAATGGATTGATGTATTAAATTATGCAAGTTTAAGCATTGAATTATCTACAGATCAATTATCAGCAATAGATGGATTCAAAGTTGAGTCAAGTGACGATGCGAATACCATAAATCACACTCATTCTTTTTCGATAAATGCAGGCTCTAATAAACATTATACGTTTACTTTAAGTGGTAGGTATTATCGGGTTAAATATATAAACGGAACAACACCCACAGCAGCGTTTATCATAGGCTCTTCATTGAGCAAAATAGACCAATCACACCAGCACACTCATGGGGTGGAATTCGTTATCACATCCGATCATCCTGCGGATTTAGTGAGGTCAGTGTTAACGGCCAAGAGGGCTGATAATGCATATGCTAATATACGTTCTACGAATGGTAATAATCTAAAAATATCACTGGAAGAACTTGAAGCTGCCATAAGTAGCAACTCAAATACTCAATTAAACGTAACTATTTACGACTCTTCCGGCCTTGAAGTGAACAGGATTGATGATACGCCGATATTTTTTGAAGATACCAGCTTTGAAACTGGTGATAGTCCAGTTACACTGGACATAAATAGTAGTGCTGGGCTGGGAAGAGAAGGCACCCAGGGGTGGATTAAAAATGATGGCCCCGGTAACTTCACAATAGCTTTTTCAACTGACGGCGTATCTTTTGGCGACGAACATACTATGAAGCAAAATGAAGTTATGAGGTTTTCAGGTATTGTTGTGGACAGTTTGCGCATAACATGGATAGCTGATAGCGCTTATAGGGTATCGGTGATATAAATGGTAGAACTCACTCCTAATGTTGGTATTTGTGACGTCATTAGAACGCCTATTGTAGCCAATTCCGTGGACATAATTGATAGTGACGGTACATTGATATCTGGGTCAGTATCAGACATTCAAAACTGGGAAGATAATAATTCAATCCATTTCCAAGAAGTCACGGGAGTGCCAGGTTTTAATATTCAGTTTACATTTGCCAATGTTAGGGATTTTTGTTTCATTGGTATTTCAGCTTATTATGATGGAACACATTATATCCAGACACAGATATTTGATGATGAGAATTCAGTCTGGAGATTATTATGGACTTTTGATAGGGGATTAGATTTCAATTATAGGTTTAGTGATTTACCAGTGGGCATAGCAAGTAGGCGTAATTATATTAACGGCAGCAACGAAGTATTAATTAGGCTTTATCATCCGACAACAGGAAATGCATCGCATGATCTATTCATAAATTATGCATCAATAATAGGATAGAGTGTATTATGACTACAAAGCGCAGCTGGTGGTCAGATAATTGGAAATCATTGGCGTGGCTTATATTTTTTATGGGTGTGGCTTGGACTACATTGGAATATAAAATTGACCGCATCGAAGCCAGAGAAGTATCAAGAGAGGTTTTTGATGATCTTGGGTTCCCGAAAGTAGATGGAGAAATATTAGAGAACGAACTTTCACACATAAAAAAACAGCTCAAAAGGATTGAGGATAAGACTATCGAGACCCATGAACTTATAAAGGCAATCCACCCCCATGAATAATATTGAAAAATTCTTAAAAGAACTCACTGTCTATGATTGCGACCTGACAAAGGTTAGATTGGGCGGTCCAGGTGATGGCGGTTATGTTGTTCTGGAAGAGTTATGCCAGAAAACAACCAAGTTGATAACTGTTGGGGTGGGTGATGATATAGGATTAGAACTTGATTTCATGAATAAATTTAACCCGGATAAAATAATCTTATTCGATCCGACAATTGATGGGATTAAAGAGGATCATCCGAAAATTGAATTTCATAAAAAAGAATTCACAGAGAACTCTGTTAAAATCCCTTTGAGATCAATGCTTAAAATAGACATTGAATGGAATGAGTGGGATTTGTTGGAAAATTTAAGTAGGTCAACATTAGAAATGTTTGATCAGGTTCTTGTTGAGTTCCATATTATTCATACTCAACCCAAAGATGGACTATCGCCATATTTCAACGGTGTTTATCAAGATGCACATGACAAAATAAATCAAGATCTTTTTTTCAAATATTATTCTGAGTTGAAAAAGCTGAATGAAGTTTTCTGTATTTATCATATTCATGCAAATAATTCTTTGCCGGTTGTCAAAGTTGAAGAAGGAAAAGGCGGTGATCGATATAGTCATGTATTCCCGCCATTACTTGAGGTGAGCTTTGTGCACAAAGAACTTGCCGGGAATATAAAACCAAAGATCGGTACATTCCCAGAAGGTTGCTTGGATCGTTCAAATAAATCTGATAGGCCAGATATTTTTAATTGGTATCCCATATGTTGAATTCACTTAAAAGTAAAAAAATAGGTTATATTTTGATGACATTGAATTTTTGTTCAATATTCTTATATCCTCCCAAGCACGTACTGGCTTTTATGCTTTTCGGCTTGATGGGCGCTGTACTAATTCAAATGATTTTTTTTCCTAACGAGAATAAAAATGGTCCTTGTTCGGGAATTTTATAATTGGTACCCGATATGCTAAATATGTCTAATGATTTTTGGCTTGGTTTCGGTGTAGGCGAATTATTCATGCTCATAACTATTGTTTTATTTTTTATAAGTCATAAAAGAAAAATATCCCCGTATTATTTAAGCAAAGCTATTAGGAAACATATAAAAGAAAATGGTTGGGTTAGGTTTGATGGCACACCGCTGGTGGGGGGTAGTAAAGTAACAGGGCACTCCTTTGGGCCTCCTCCGGGAGTAATAAAACCAATACCCCCACCTTCACCTCCAAAAGGGAGGCGACCGCAATAAATGCTAAACGACCGCTCAAAACAAATCAGACGCGATACCATAAAGCTTTCAAAGGCTAATGGCGGGTATCACTGGGGCGGTGCTTTCTCGATTGTTGAAATATTGATTGCCCTCTATGATCACGTTCTTACCGATGATGACCGGTTTATTTTGAGCAAAGGACATGCTTGCTGGCCCTGGTATGTTATCTTGCGCGAGAAGGGGTTTAACCCGAGACTTGAGGGGCATCCATCCCGTGACCCTCATAACGGTATTATCTGCTCAACCGGGAGCCTTGGGCATGGTTTTCCGATGGGCGTTGGTATGGCGATGGCAAAGAAATTGAAGGGAGAGCCGGGTAAAATTTACGTTCTTATGGGAGACGGCGAATGCCAAGAGGGTACAACTTGGGAGTCAATGCTGATTGCGGCACATCACAAGCTTGATAATCTGGTTGTGATTGTGGATTCTAATAATATTCAGGGATCTGGCATGATATCCAATATATTACCCATGAATGCATTATGGGAAGCTTCAAATAATGCAGGTTGGATTGTAATGAAGACATTAGAAGGAAATGATATTGATAGGATAATTAACCTGCTACTTACCAAAACCACAACTCCAAACAAACCGAATTTATTTTTTATACATACAATCAAAGGCAAGGGCGTCTCTTTCATGGAAAACAAACCCGAGTGGCATGCAAAATGGTTGGGTGATGACCAGGAAAAGATTGCTATGGAAGAATTACAATAATGCATAAATACATCCTCTTATCAACGTTGCAGAGCACCGGTACCTGGTGGGTTATTGATGCCTTGCGGAAACATCCAGACATCGGTGGTCTCGCACATACCAACAACTTAATGGCGCTTCAAAATGGATGGGTATTGCGGGATGGGTGGACGGGTAATCCTCACAACGAAGCACTTGCGCCGGCCGGCAAGTTCACTTTACTATATGAGCATTACGGGGCGGTTCAGTCACCTTTCTACCGTTGGTACCCACAATCAGCACAAGAGTCAATGATGTTGGTTGTCCCGACGCTATCACCCCTCAGAGATCCGCTATTGTGCATGATTCGTGCCTGGCACCGGGAACCGCCTCTATATCCTTATGATTGGTTATTGGATGCCTGGATTAATATTGCAAACAAGGGTGAAACATTGGGAGTCAAGTTCTGGCGGATGGATCCGTTTGACCAACAAGGTTTTGTTAATGCGATAGTTGGAGTCGGCTTGTCACCTGGATATCCTCAATATCATTATGATTGGTTAGACAGCCTTAAGCCGGCAGAACGCATAAATAATACTCCGGGAGAATGTGATTTAAGGGTTGATTATGCAAACTTTGATACAGTTGCTTTGCAAAAGAAATTACCGGGGCCATGGCGAAGATTGAAAGAATCACAACCGGTGCTCCGGCCATTTCTGGAAAAGTATGGCTTCACAAACTTGTTATGGTGGGATTGATATGGAAATAGTATGCACAATAGGCCCGGCGACAAATTCACCATCAATGGTTAGAAAGCTTTGGTGTGCCGGTGTTACTATTTTTCGGTTGAATCTTTCTTATACCAATGAGATGGATGAGATTAAAGCATTTATTGGCATGGTTCGAACGGAAACCGGTGCAAAAACTTGTCTTGATACCCATGGCAAGAAGTTTTGTCCCCCCTCCAGTGACATTGATTTCACGAATTTCGATGCTAGGGCATGGACTAAATTCGTTGAATCAGTTGATCAATTTGCCATCTCATTTGCACAAAGCGCGAAACCCATAGAACAGATGAGACTTAAAGATAAAAATATGATTATCGCCAAGATAGAAGATAAGCGTGGAGTAAATAATAAAACAGAAATAATAGATGCCGCTGATATTATCTTAATTGACCGTGGCGACCTGTCAAAATCATTTCCACCTGAGGAGATACCCCGAATATGCCGGGAAATTATACTGACGTGCAAGGGAATGAAAACCCCTGTATGGGTAGCAACAAATCTCCTGGAATCAATGGTTGGAAGTCCACAGCCAACACAGGCCGAGGTGAATGATATCGCAACATTACTTATGCTGGGGGTTGACGGGTTGGTGCTAGCCGCTGAGACGGCAATCGGGAAATATCCCATAGAATGCGTGCAGTTTGTGCGTAAGATGGTGGATTTGTACCATGCGTAGACAGTTCGGAAAAACAATCGTAAAACTTGCAACAAAAGATCCCCGGATCATCCTTCTGATCTGCGATGTTTTCCAGGAGATGGAAGAGTTCGTGGAAAAATTCCCGGATAGATTCTTTAACACAGGGCTTACAGAACAGAGCACGATAAGCATAGCCGCAGGGATGGCGATAGAGGGATTGAGGCCGGTAGTCTATACATTGACACCTTTTTTAATTGAGCGGCCATTTGAGCAGATAAAGCTTGATATAGACGGGCAAAAACTACCGGTCATGCTGGTGGGGAATGCCGATTATCCCACTCATGGAGTTTCCCACAGGCCATTAAATGCAGAAGGGCTTGTCGGTTTGTTGAAAAACACCCATGGTTATTTCCCCCGAAATATGGCGGAAACAGAGAAAGCCATGTTTGACTCATATTTAATGGCAGAACCGGCTATTATTTGCTTGAAGAAAGACGGATTGCCGATATTATGAAAAAGATTATCAGGTATATAGGGATAGGTCTTTTCTCACTATTTTTGGCTATATTTTTCAATGGTCAATATAATTTACGAATAATGACCGATGAAGAGTTATAAAGAATGAGAACAGGGCAACTAATCATATTGATCGTTTCTTTATATTGGGGAATTTATTTAAGATTTACAAATCCTCAACTTACTGAATCACAATTATTTTTAAACAATTGGCAGTTAATCTTCCCTCTATTTATTGGATTTGGGATAGAATATTTTAGAAGAAAAAAATTATTATGAAAACAGTATTAATAACAGGGGCAACAAGGGGGCTAGGGTTATCATTGACTAAAGCATTCCTTGTTGGGGGCTATCATTTAATCTTGAATTCAAAAAATATCGGGGCATCTATGAATGAAAATATAGATGTCGTAAAAGGTGATCTTGCAGACAATAAAACAATCCCCGCATTGGCAAAAATAGCCAGGGAAAGAAATGTAGATGTTCTGATCAATAATGCGGCGATCTATCAGAATAAACAATTTAACGACATGTCTGAACGTGATTATCGGCATATTATGGAAATAAATCTTGCTGTGCCAATTAAGTTGACAAAGGCGATATGGCCAATCTTCAGGAAAAATGTCAGGGGCCATGTTATTAATATAAACTCAGTTGCGGGAAAACATGGTAGCAGTGGAGAGTCGGCATATTCTTCAAGCAAATTTGGATTACGTGGTTTTTCTCAATCGCTACGGGTGGAGGCCGCAAAGTTCAATATTATGATAACTGATGTCTTTCTTGGTGCAATGAAAACTGGCATGACGGCGCACCGACAAGATCATGATAAATTGATCGATCCCGATGAGGCGGCAAAGGTAATTTATACTGTATCCGCGACCTATAAAACTTTAGATATTTCAGAGATTGAAATAAGGCGGACAAATTATTAATGCCAAGAAGAGTTAGTTACACGAACCATACTTGCACTTGCGGGAGCAGAGATTTCCGTGAAATAAACAATTATAGCGAAGAATGTCTTGCTTGTGGCAAAGTCAGTAAAATTCTTTATACATCTAATGTAAACGGGCAGAATGTAATGACTGGCATCAGCGAGAATATATCCCCACAAATAAAACAAAGGAAAAGTTTATTAGCCTACAGAATGTATTCTGGAATTGGCGATTGGATGATGGCTCTGTCTGTTTTAAAGATGGTTAATATCCAATTTCCCAACATTGACATATATTTAAATATGGTGGGAAAGACCGTTGCAAGGCGCGGGGCTGGCCCGGTTATGTTGCCAGATATCATTAATCAAATTATTGATAGTTTTGACGTAAAAATAGCTGGTAAAACATATTTCAATAATCCATCTGATCATTCGCCAGACTATGATTATATTTCCGGTCATATGAAATATACTAAAAGCGACAAAGAGTTCTTTGTAAAAAGCATGGTTGATAATTTTAACATAAATACCGGTTTGGAATTAGTTTATAAAAAAGGTATAAGTGCAAAATATAATGGTGAAATTGCTACTTTGCCAACCGATATATCAAAACCATATATACTTATACAGTCTTGCTCAAAAAGAGGAAATATGAGCAGGAAATGGAAAGACTACGGCGCGCTTAACATGCAAAAAATTTGTATAAAATTAAGAAATTCATTTAATCTTATACAAATTGGCCAAAAAGGAGATTTTGAGATTGAGGGAATATCAAGATATTTATCTCCAAGCCTGTCAATGCTACATGCATTGATGGTCAATTCTAAGTTATTTGTTGGATTAGATGGCATGCTTGGCGTTTTTGCCAGTTATCATAAAGTAAAACAATATATTATCTATAATAACCCATCAAGCTATTCATGGACTTCATTCCCTCATAGGACCCAAATTGATGGCGAATCAATGAGACCTAATCAAATAGCTGGATTGATATGCAATCAAGAGAATGGATAATATTATGAATAGATGCATTTGCGGAAACAAAAATAAAAAACCATACAAAAGAGACAGCACTGTGTCCGTAAGCAATGAGGGGATATTAAAGAAGAAAGACATAAAACTGGTCTCTTGTAATGGTTGCGGAATCATAAGACAGACAGGAACAGCCATTAAAACGCAAAAACAGTATAATAAATATTACGAGGGATACCCACCCACTAAAAAAATATATACTAAAAAAACATATAAGCATGACCGGAGAGTGGCTGGCATAAGGTGCGAATCATACAAGATACCAACCGCCAAGACTGAAGGCATTGAAATACTTGACGTTGGTTCCGGCAGCGGGGCATTTGTGGATGAATGTAGGTCTCGGGGGCTTAAATCATTTGGTTGTGAGTTAGGAAAATATCACTACGAGGAAGATGGATCTTATATCTACAGAAAAGGCTTATTGGATATCCATTTCCCCACAGATCATTTTGATATCGTGACTTGCCATGATGTAGTGGAGCACGTGTTGGACCCCGTGAAATTCATAAAAGAGATGTTTAGGATAACAAAGCAAAACGGAAGATGCATTATTGACTTTCCTAATTTCTTCAACGAAAAAGGAAACCATCATTGGAAAGATTCTGAACATGTTTGGTTTTTTACCGAAGGACAACTGGCGAATTTGTTGAAAAATATTGGATTTATAGTTGATTCAATAAAAAATCCTTTGAAAACAAGGTCTGTATTTTACGCAACAAGGCCAACTCAAAAAAGGGTAAAAATACTGGTACCACCTGGGATGGGAGATTCTTATTGGTCCATCGTGAAAATGCAGTCATTCCTCAAATCGGAAGGAATAGATATGCCCGATATATGCATTGCTGCCGGCAAAGACAAAAAATACAATGGCCATGTTCGGGCTGTTCCGTTTTTGCAAATGTTCCCCTTTGTTAATGCTGCTGGCGGTCACATTGCAATGAAACAGATGGAAAACGGAAAAAAGATTTGGAATGAGGCTTATTCTGAAAGGGGACGGACAGTTTTCCGTGATATTTATGATCATGATTATATGCTTTCATATAATGGTCATATCAGGTGGGGCGTTCAATTAGAAGACGTAGATCCTCAGTATGAATGTGATTGGCACCCTCCGATGTTTGTATCCTTGGATCAAGAAAACTTTAAAAATAATTGCATTAAACAATATGGGAAATATTTCTGCATCTATTTACCGCTTTATGGACATTATGTTAAATGGTTAGAAGAATTTAGCCTTGACAATCTAATCAAGGCAATAAATAAAATCTCCAAAGAGAATGACGCTATCCCTGTTCTCGTTGGCGCACAATGGGATGCAGAAGATAAAAAGTTGAGTGCGGCAAAAGGTAAAATTAAAAAGCTTGTGGATCTGACCGGTAAGACAGATATGCAGCAGTTATTTGGATGTTTAAGGGGCAGCGAATTGGTTTTTGGGTTCCCCTCTGGATTAACTATTATGTCGGCTGCAATTAGATGCAAAACCCTTATGGTTTGGAATGATTTCTACGAGATTGGAGTCCATGGAAATAAATTTTATCGTTATGTATGCCCCCCGGACACATGGAATAAAAACTATTTTGCCATGAACACGGCAACAATGACGGTTAACAATGTGGCCAAAGCGGCAAATGATATAATTTCTGACAGAAAGCCAACTTTATTTTGGCCTGAGCGAGGGAATGGCAAAATTATCTACGGCCAGAGAAAAAATCAAGTTAAGCGTAAATATGAAGCCGAGCCGATCACTATATTATGCATTCATAAAACCGGGGACGGCTTTAATTTGCAATATGTTGAAAAATTAAAACGGGGAATTGAGAGAAATACAACAGTACCATATAAATTTGTCTGCTTAACGGATAAAAACATTCCTTTGGGGATATGTGAAAGCATTATACTAAAGGATAATTTAATAAAAGGGTCAATGGTTGAGATGTTCAGGTCCGGACTGGTTACGTCAAAACACATTATTTATTTTTCTCTCGATACTATTATCACCGGGAACATAGACAGGTTATTGATTCAACGTGATGATTTTATAGCTCTAAAACCATGGCACCTACAAAACAAACTGTTGGGTTTATTCGCTCCGGGTATGATGCTTTGGAAAAATGGCGGCACATATTCTTTTATTTATGACCAATTCAAAAAAGAAGAATCTGGAAATGAAATAGAATATATTACTAATAGTGTTAGATCAATAAATAATGCAATCCCATATTTTCAAGATAGTCATAATGGAATTTATAGTTATAAAAGACACTGTCGATCTGGTTTGCCCAAAGATGCAAGAGTGATATGCTTTTTAAACAGGCCAAAGCCACATGATATTGAGGCATCTTGGTTAGAGGAACATTGGATATGAAATCAATATGTGATAATTGCGTACTATTATTTACTCATCAATGTAATCCCGAACGATACAATAAAGAAATTAAAAAAATGTATTGTGAAAAAGCTATCTATTTCCCAACAATTGATTGTAAAACTTGCCACAAGCTAGAAATTAATTTTACAACTGGTTCTGTATGTTATGGCCTTGCTTTAGTCAAAAAACAAAGAGAAATATCTGAAATTGATTGTAGTGAATAAAATGAAAAATTTAATTACTAGCAACATGCCATCCCCAATTTTGATCACAGGTGCTGCAAGATCAGGCACATCCCTAATTGCGGGAGCGATTAATAGTTGTGGTGCTTATGGGGGCAAAATGTCCGGGCCAAACAAAAACAATGCCAAGGGTATGTTTGAGAATGTGAAAATAAGGAATGATGTTCTCAAACCATATTTACGAGAAATGGGATTTGACCCTATGGGGCAGTACCCTTTACCCATAATCAACAAACTATCAATTCCTGTGAACTGGAAGGACAGAGTTGAATCGATTATCAAGCAAGATGGATATATTAAAGGGTCATGGATGTATAAAGGCGCAAAAATGTGTCTTACGTGGCCGATATGGAGCCATGCGTTCCCGGATGCAAAATGGGTTATAGTTAGGAGAAAGTCGGAGGATATTGCAGATTCGTGTATGCGTACCCATTTTATGCGAGCCTTCGGCAATCCCGCTAACCAGACAGCTGTTGGGGTTAAATCTGCCCATGATGGTTGGTTGTGGTGGGCACAAAAACACCTTGAACGATTTAGAGAAATGCAAGATGCTGGATTAAACGTCAAGGTTATTTGGCCAGAGCGAATGGTATCAGGTGATTACACTCAAATAATGGATACAATTGAATGGCTCGGGTTGAAGTGGAATAGTCAAGTCGTTGCATCCTTTATAGATCCTAAATTATGGCATGCAAGGAATAAGGTATAAAAATGGCTCGTGTAAAACCAAGTGAAGTAAAACAGATAATAGACACCGATTTGAGCAATCCAAATATAGATGCTTTTATTTTATCAGCAAATATTACCGTCACTGCAATATTGGGCACCGACACTGTCATCACTGCCGCCCAATTAAAAGAGATTGAAAGATGGTTGACTGCACATCTGATTGCAAGTTCAAAAGAGCGTCAAGCCCATACTGAGAAAGCAGATGATGCAAGTATCACATACGGCGGAAAGACCGGGAAAGGTCTTAATTCAACCACCTATGGCCAGCAGGTAATGCTTCTCGACACAACCGGAAAAATGGCCGCAAGCGTTGGGAAAAAGAGGGCTTCTATAACCGCAGTACCGAGTTTTGATTGATATGGCTTCTTTTCCTTCAAGAAATCTTAACCGAAAAGCTGTTTACTGGGGTTCACCAACAAAAGACGGCTTTGGTGGTTTTACTTGGGATGATCCAGTGGAGATTGATTGTCGTTGGGTTGATTCTAATGAGCAAATATTTACTGGCAACGGTGACCAAATTATTAGCAAAGCCAAAGTAACGGTTAATCAGGATCTTGATGAACAAGGAATATTATTTCTGGGAGAAATTGCCGATTTGACAGTAGCCCAAAAAGCAGACCCGAAAACATTGTCAAGTACATTTCCAATTAAAAAATTCAAGAAGACGCCGACTATAAACAAGCCGACACGTTTTTTTAGAAAGGCATTTCTGTAATGGCAGATTTAAAAGGTCTTGGAAATGTCTTGAGAAACATGAATGTCTTGATAGATACCATGGAAGAAAGAAATATTAAAGGCATGGTCAAGGCTACAATTATAGTGCGAAGATCAATGGATGAAACGGCACCAGTAATACCATGGGATACTGGTAATTTACATGCCAGTTGGTTTGTCGTAACTTCATCAGGAGGAGTTGCTTCTGGAAAGTCACCAAAGTTTAAGGGTAAAAATGCAGGACAAGCCGCCACTGATCACAACGAATCCAAAGGTAAAAATAAATTCATTGCGGAGGCTTCCGGGATGCCCGGCGTAATAATGGGATTTAGCGCTAACTATGCATTATTTGTTCATGAAAATGTTGGAGCTAACTTCAGTCAACCGACAAAAGGTTTGCGTGGTAGATCTGGTGGAGCTGGTGCAAAATTTTTTGAAGCTGCAATCAAGCGAAATGCGGGGAAGATATTAAAGGTTATCGCGGATGAATCTAAAATAATATAATGAATTCTCCCAGTGAAGATATCAAAGACATTCTGGAAGACGAGGCCAGTCTATCGTTGACATTTGGAACTAATTTATTTGTTAGCAGGGAACCCGCTGAACCGGATGCAGTAGTCACTATTTTTGACACTCCGGGATTTTCCCCTGACTTGACCATGAACAAGAATGAACGCTATGACCGTCCGTCTATTCAAATAAGGATTAGAAATAATGATTTTACAGATGGATATAGCCTTGCTGACAGCATCAAAGAAATACTCCATGGTAAAGCTCACGAGATAAGGAATTCCACTTCTTATGAATCGATAAAAGCTGCAAGTGATATATCATTACTTGATTATGATGAGAGCAACAGAGTTAGATTGGTGATAACTTTTGATATTCAAAGGAAACCTATATAAGATTAAGTATTAAAAATAATAACAACTAAGGGTATAGTCTGAGAACCGGCCAGTTTTAAGACTATCGCAAGAATCAAAAGAGGCAATATTGGTGCCAATATCACCAGTGTTGTCTCTTTTTTTTGCCCTTAGCATTAATTTACAAGTAAGGAGGTGAAAATGATATGGCTATTGCAGGCGCAGGAACTCAGTTAAAACGGTATAACCCTCAATTAACCCAATGGGAGGTCATCGCAGAAGTTAATAGCATTACAGGCCCAGGAATGACCAGGGAGACTATTGACACAACTGCACTTGATACCGAAGGCGGTTACCGAACATTTATCCCGAGCTTTAAGGATGCTGGCGAGCTGGTGCTGGCGATGAATTTTACACGGGACGTATTAGAGATCATGCTTGCTGATTTTGAAAGTGATTCGTTGAAGCAGTATGAAATTATCTTTCCAGATGATGATAACACGACGATAAATTTCACTGCTTTTGTAACTGCTTTGGGATTGGCTGTTACCACTGACGACAAGGTCACACAGGACGTAACAATCAAAATTTCCGGGGCTCCATCCATTAACTCAGGCTCTGGTTCCGGTTAAAACAAAAATCCTAATCATGGATAATTTAAGGTGATGCAATGAGCTTTTTAACATGTGATAAACTTTTGCTAAAACAAAAACTTGAGATCATTAAGATTGATCTTGGCAACGATGATTATGTTTATGTACGGGAGATGACTGGCAGAGAAAGAGATGCCTACGAAGTTTCCCTTCTTCCTGAAAAGGGAGAAGAAGAACGGGAGATGACCGATTTTCGCGCCAAATTGGTTGTCCGTGTGGCTTGCGATAAAGATGGAAAAAATATTTTCAAACTCAAGGATTACACAAAATTGAGTCAGAATATTAGCGGGCGGCGTTTGAGGATAATTGCAAATGCAGCATCAAAGCTCAATAAAATATCAGAGGAGGAAAAAAAAGAAATAGAAAAAAACTCCGAAGCCGTTCAAGACGGCAATTCTACTTCCGACTCTGCCGGGAATTAGGTTATCCCCATCCCGACATATTGCTTGATATTTTAACATCTAAACAAGTTTCAGAGTGGGAAGCCTATGACAGAATTGACCCAATAGGCGAATACAGGAATGATACCAGGACTGCTTTGGTATGTTCTACCATAACAAATCTAATGCGGTCAATATGGGGCAAGAAGGGGTCAAAAATGTCGTCCTTATCTGATTTTATACTTCAATGGGGAAATGAAAAAAAGGTGGAAAAAAAACAGACACCTGAACAAATGAGGGATGCTTTTTTCGCCCTCACCGGATTAAAAAAGAAGAAATAAAATGGCAAACATAGGCGAATTAACAGCATCTTTGGGACTTAATAATACCGCTTTTCTAACAGGAATAGCTGCGTCTCAATCATCATTACTGACCCTAAGCAATAACTTATCAAAGCTTGCCGTTCCTGCGCTTGTAATTGGTGGAACTATTTTGCTTGCAAAAGGAATCTCCAAAGCCACGGACGCAGCCGCCAAGCTTGAAAAGAGCATGGCGAATGTAGCGACCCTTGTCGATAAGCCGAAAAAAGAAATAGCGGCATTAACTTCTGAAGTTCAGAATATGACCACAGAGGTTTTGAAATCTTCCGATGATTTGTCTTCCGGTTTATACCAAGTGTTCTCCGCTGGAATAACCGATAGTGCCGAGGCCCTAGGTGTCTTGCGCGTCTCCGCTATTGCGGCCACTGCCGGTTTGTCCGATACCCGTACTTCGGTTGATGTAATTACAACTATCTTAAATGCATATGGGTTAGAGGCAAGAAAAGCAACCCGTGTAAGTGATCTGTTGTTCCAAACTGTTAGATTGGGAAAAACTACATTTGAGGAATTAGCGGGAGCAATGGGTACGGTAACATCGATTGCCGCCACTGCCGGTATTGGATTAGAAGATTTATTCGGTGTTATCGCTACATTAACAAGGACAATGGAAACTCGTAGGGTTACTACTGGATTACGATCATTCATATTATCCATTATAAAACCATCTGAAGGGGCAATAAAAAAAGCAAAAGAACTGGGGTTAGAATGGAGTGCTGCGGCGTTAAGAGCAAAAGATTTAACCGGTTTCATTAATGATATGCGCATAGCAACAAAAGGAAGTGAAGAGGCAATGGCAGAATTAGTGCCAAATGCTCGCGCATTAAGTATCGTTATGGCTGTTGTCGGAAAACAAAATGCAAGCCTAAATAGGATTATGGGCGAATTCCCAGATATTGCGGATTCTTCTGCCGATGCCTTCAAGAAACAAGCCGATACCGTTGAAGCTCAATCTTTAAAATTAAGCCTAGTTACCGATCGGTTGTCAGAGAAATTTGGGAGATTGTTTCTTTCAATAAAGAAAGTAACAACAATTGGATTAACTACATTTTTTGAGGAACTTGACAAGGGATTAAGTAAAGCTCTATTAACCGAAAATATAAGAATCATTGAAAGCGTTAATAAAAGATTACTGGAGGGGGCGCGTATTGCCGGAACTGGGATTGATCTGACAACAATAAAAGTCAATACATTTATCCAGGCACTAAAGACCGCTGATATTGATTTAATTCAATTTTTTTCTAAGACGGTAAAAGAGCAGCAACGTCTCATTCAAGCTTTGGGTTTACCTTCTGAATTAATACCCAGGGAATTAAAACTTGGAATTGAGAGCTTGGTTAAGGAAACCCAAAAAGCAGCCGCTGAGATTTCAAGAACATGGGAAAGAACATCTGACGATATCAAAGCCGCTTTTGAAGACCTTGGAATAGTTCCGGAAGCCCAATTCGATCAAGTCATACAAGACACTCTGAAATCTTTTGAAACAGTGACCAGGGAACTGGATAAACGTGGTGAACTCAATGTTGAGGCCGCGACAAAAATCAGGCAAAAATTAATTGACCGGCTAAAGGAAGTTAGTGCCGAAGCTGCTAAAAGTGGATTTATTATTGATGATGAGCAAGTTGAGAGAATTGAAGGATTGCTTGAAGACTTGGGTGGTTCTTCTGTCAGGACTGCCCAGAAAGTTATAAGCGATACAGAGAAATTAGCAGATGCCACTACGGTCACAATCGAAAAAGGTGTTCTGGATACCAATAGATTTATAAAGAAAACCGCCACAGAAGCCATAAATTCATTCAAGGATACTGGATTAAATGTGTCATCAACGTTGGCAACTGAATTTTCCAGAACAGCGAGTGCCCATGTTGCTGCATGGAGATCTTCTACGGAAGGAATGAAGAATTTGGATATTTCATACACAGATTCTTTCTTAGGGGAATTAGATAAACGGAAAGACGGATTTGACGCATTTGCCCGATCAATAAAAGCAAAGGCATCACAACTTCGCCAGACAATCGAAGCAGCATCTTCCTTCCCCGGACAAATAACATCCTTTGACGTTCCTGTTCGTCATCAGGGTGTTTTGTCAGCTCCAAAAACAGAACTATCCTTGATAGAAAAAGGGGAACTGATTGTTCCCGCCGCACAAAATCCCTTTAATGACAATCGGACTTTCAATAACACGTTCAATATGGGACAACAAGAAGATGAATTCTCCCAGCGACAAAGTTTATCGAGTTTAATAGATAAAAACAGAGATAGAGTATCAATATAATGCCTAGTACTATATATTATCCTGATATTAATAAACCAGAGTTGATTCTTGAATTTAACCGTGGATTGGAAAATCTGCCCGTTTCCCAGCCTGGTCGTAATAATCAGACGCGCATGGAAACACCGGGCGGGGCGGCTATTGTTCAAGAACTCGGCCCCCGCATTCAGTTTCTTAATTGGAATATAAAAAATTTAGAGTCCGATGACAAAGTAATTCTTTTTAATTTCTTGAATGATACTGTCAATTGGTCATTATATACATTTGACTATATTGATATAGACGGTAATGTATTTAATGGTTGCCGGTTCTGGCAGGGAGATGATGACTTCCGGCAAGAAGGTTTTAATGATCTATTTGGGGAAAATATAACCATCAGAGTTAATGCTATTCAATTTCTTTATGCGGGAACAACAGGCTCAGAGATTTTTCGTTCTGACAATGGGACTGATTGGGAAGAAGTTGAAGATTTAGGAGAATCAGATGTTTTCTCTTTAATCATTTTCAAGGGTTTTCTTTATGCTGCTACAGGAAGTAACGGCAAGATATTCCGTTCTGGTAATGGTACGACGTGGGATGAAGTTGTTGATTTGACAGAATCAAGCATTAGATGTTCGGCCATTTTCAATGGTTTTCTTTATGTAGGAACGGGTACTAATGGCAAGATCTTCCGTTCAAGCAATGGCATCGATTGGGAAGAGGTCGAAGAGACTAGCGAGTCATTTCTTTATTCTATGACAATTTTCGGAGGTTTTCTTTATGCTGGTGGAGGCAGTGGCAAGATATTCCGTTCTGGTAATGGTACGACGTGGACCGAGATTATAGATTTAGGCACGTCTAATGTTTTTGCTTTAGCCGTTTTCAATGATTTCCTTTATGCTGGTACACATTCACAAGGCAAGATCTTCCGTTCAAGCAATGGCATTGATTGGGATGAAGTCGAGGATCTTGCTACAGAGACAAGCATTAGAACTTTAGCCGTTTTCAATGATTTCCTTTATGCTGGTACAACCCCAAATGGCAAGATCTTCCGTTCAAGCAATGGCATTGATTGGGAAGAGGTCGAAGAGACCACAGAGAACAACATTCTAGCATTAATAGTTTTCAATGATTTTCTTTATGCTGGAACGAGCAGTGGTGGCAAGATCTTCCGTTCAAGCAATGGCATCGATTGGGAAGAGGTCGAAGAGACTGAGCCATTAAATGTTGAATCATTGGCTATTTTCACTTTTTAATTATGAAATCATTAGCACCCGACATAGCCGGTTTATTTTCAGTCTTCGGTGGCGCTCGTCCCCGAATATTGGTTGAAATAGTTACCACCGGAGGCACAAAATTCTATTCCGATCAACATATATTTGTAGATGGGCAAGGTTATGAAGCACGTATTTTATCTTGGGGCCGCATGAGTATGGAACTTGGGCTGGGAGAAGATTTTATAAAGGAAGGTAGAGTTCCCATAAAATTATCAAATTATGTACCCAGAATTTCCGATGACATTGATGCCGGGGATGCAGTATCCATATATATCTGGGATTTGGGAGCCGCTGTAGGATCAAAATTCAAAATATTCGAGGGGACTGTTAATGATGATATTATTGCAGGATATGAGGAATTTTCCTTCACTTGCACAGATGTAAGCGCAAAATACAATAAACTTATTGGGGATAGGCTAGATATAGCAACCTATCCCGCTGCCGATCCCAACGATATTGGCAAGATTCAAAATATACCCTATGGTTTAAATAAAAATGTTCGCTGCCTGGCAATCGAGGCTGGGGCGGCAAGCACTATAAGTGCAGACCATGATGATTCCCAAACAACATTCAATATAACAGATACGACAAGGTTTCCCAGTTCTGATTCAAGCGCCGATCCTGCCGAGGCATTTATTGGTGATGAAAAGATTTCATGGACGGGCAAGACAGCAACAACATTAACCGGCGTTACTCGGGGCATTGACGGAACAACGGCAACATCACATTCATATGGGGATGCCATTTTACAAGCAGTAGAAACAGTAACTTATCAGGCATCCGAACGCATTGCCAAATCTCTTTTAAATGCGGCCATAGTTCCTTGGGGATCACCAAAAGAAGAAAAGGTCTCGGTTGATGACTTTGCCACTTATAGAGTTGATGATTTTGGCATCGCCACCATAGAACTATCACAATTACCTCAAATAAGAAAAAAAGTCGATATTGCCGTCACCCAGCAGCCAGATCAGCCGGTAACTTCCGAGGGCACTCATATTCATACTGGTTCAATCGCTGGCAATTCTCAGGTAACGATAAATGCTGATGCTATTGATTCTCAATCAGGCGTCACTAATCCAGGTAATGCTTTTGATCAAAATTCGGATACTTTTGCATCATTGGTGGCTGGATCAACTGCCCTTTTGGGATTGCAGTTTAGCTTTGCCGCGTTTGATGGATTAACAATAAAAAAAGCAACCGCTGTTATTCACCATCAGGCAGCATCTGGGGGATGGACGAATTATAGGGTTGATCTCGTTGGGAAATCATATACTCAAACGTTGGCCTCCAGTGCAGTTCCGGGAATAATTCAAAAATTTGAAGTTTCTGCATTGGTAAATGAAACCGACTGGTCTGAACTTGATGGATTGCGTGTTTTTGCCAGCGATGCAGGTGGTGTATCTGTTCGTTTATATGATTTGCACTGGGAGATTGAATATGTACCTGCCGTTACCATCAATACACATGCTGCTGACGACATATCAACCAGCCCTCGAACAACAAATGCAGCATTAGGTGGAGATTCCGTAGCTGCATCCCTTGGCGGATATTGTGTATGCGATATTGAAGGTGAACCAGATATCGCAGGGCATTGGACGGGCTCAGGTACGGATTTAATAGAAAAACCAGTTGATGTAATCCATCACATTCTGGAGACTTTTACTAATGGTCCTGTTGCCCATGCCAATATCGATATATCCGGATCATTCGCAGATGCCGAAGCAGAACATCCAAACATGGATAAATGGGGTTTTGTTATTACGCAACAGATTTGGGTGAATGAATTATTAACATATCTTGCTCAACAATTCTTTTCCCGGTTTATTTGGGAGGCAGGTATTGCAAAATTAAATCATATAAGAATAAACTCATCAAGTGTAAACGACAAATCAATTGACACTGAGTGGGATTCCATAAAAAGGAATAGCAAATTAACAGTCAAGGAAGATAGATGGGGCAAAGACCGCGTATGGAATGATATCACAATTAACTTTGATTTAGACTTAGTCTTATCCGAAGGTAACTGGTTTGCCAATGATAATTATAATCAGAATACACAAGATGAAGATGCAACTTCAATAACAGCAAATGGCCGCCAAACGCGCGTTTTTAATGCCTTTGCAATTGGCGACAATTCCAGTTATGCCGATGATTTAAGAGATAAATTATTAATATTTTATAAATTGAACAGGAAATGGAATTCTTTTAAATCTTGGACAAAATTGATTGACCTGGAGCGTGGTGATGAAGTTGATATAACAACACCACAATTGGGATTAGCGTCCTTTGATGCTGAAATTGTGAATATTGAAATTGATTTACCTAGACGTGGCCAATCATTAATTCCTATAATTACTGCATTAGAAATTTAATTATATCAAATTATCACATTTAATTGTAAAATTTCACAATCATCTCAATTTTAATTTTTACCAGGTATTAATCCTGAATATAGGATTACCTGTCTAATCCCTGCAAGTTAGTGAATTCCACCCCTGGTTGTGGGATAGCCGCGTATTTTGAGAATTAAATCCCCGATGAAGATGCTCTTAAATTCGCAAAATTACTGATAATTAAAGCGGAGATTTAATTATTACAAATATACTTCGAGTGACTTTGTTCATCTATTACGTGAATAAAAGAGTTCTGGGTATACTATAAATTCTCATCGAGGTACAATTCCTGAAAATGTTGAACAAGAAAAGCCCACCAGAGAACTCCACTTCCCCGATGGACTTATCTTAATTATTCTTTTATCTTCTTTTGTTCATTGTTTGCGTTTCGAACAAAATCAATGTTTGGTGTTTTTATACCCACCGCTTTGTTATATTCGAGTTCCAGTTTAACAGAAGAAATTATCTTGCCAGAAGCATTGACAATTGCATTTAGATTGGCCGGTGTTGTTTCTCCTTTCCGTATTTTTGAAATTTCCTCGCAGAGCACATTTCTCAACTCCACCACGTTTGTAAGATCAACGGGCATTGTTTTTTGTCTTTCTTCCACCCTTATCACCTCCTTTCTTTTTTAGCTAGTAGTACTATTTTGTGCAATGATATTAGTTCTTTTGGGATATCACCACGTTCCAAATCAGAATCTTTTGTTAATTGTTTTATTATGTAATTTTCTATATTTTTTTCACAATATTCATCATTGTATTTCTTTCTTCTAGCCCAACGTTTTTTGTATGAGCGCTTTCCACTTTCAACAATGGCTGCTTTATGTTGATGATAATATTCGCTATCATATCTTTTGTTATATTCTTTTCCAGCTGTTTGTCGTTCTGGGGTATTTCGGTATTCGGCATTGTGTTTATTTCTACATTTTTTGCAGTGGCTATTTTTGCCATCTCCAGAACTTTTATTAAGATGGAACTCTTTTAGTGATTGCTCCTTTTTGCATTTAGTACAAAATTTGTATTCAGGTTTATAAATGTAGATACCAGGTCGCCACCCTCTTGCAGTAGTCCTTACTAGAAAATATCCCCTAAAATTAATTATCAACGAAATCACCATATCGCATATTAATCCAAGGAGAGTTGTTTTATATTTTGTGCAAACCTTATTTTCCATTACAAGTACACATCTTCTTTTCCGCATTTCCCTGGATCGGTCATGGGATACAAGTTTTTTGCGAATTCCATCTGGTGGAATTTTAACTTTCCTTCATTCCCGCGCCCTTGCTATCGGGTGGGGATCCCCGGCTTTAGGTGCCTAAGCTCTTCAGCCGGCCTCGTTTCCCGCGCCCACCATGGCCGGGAATTCTTATTTCCCCCGATCCCTCAACGTCTCAAGCTCTAGGTCAGTTATCTTTTCCAGTGCCATCATGGAAACTGAGCGAGCGCTGCCGTCTGGTAGTTCGGCATAGAAACCCTTTTTCGTCCTGCCAACCGTCAGATCCTTAAATCTACCCTTATTGGGAGAGCACTTCTCCATTATGCGCAGAGCACTAGGGTGTGCGTTTGTCATCTTTATTTTGCCATGCTTCATTTTAGCCCCTTAAAAAGTTCTTCTTTCAGTTGCAAATATACTGAATTCTTCATGATTTATTATTCTCTTTTTCTGTAATTTAAGCCAACCGCATGCAACATTAACTGGCAGGGGAGTTCTTAATTTTTCCCACAAAAGGTTTATCTTTTTCCGATACCATTGTTTTATCAAGTTCTTCTATAAATCCAAGAAACTGCTTTTTAATGCCTGCGGCCTCTATTGCCATATTATTATCTCTGATAGTTACCACATACTCAGAAAATTTTAATACCATGATGTTAGTGAGAATGTTAACTTTCAATTCTGGTGGAAAAGCTGTTAGTGTTTCTTTAACTCCATCCAAAAAAGCACTAAGTCCTTTAAACAAGTCATCATTTAAAGAATCAAGAAACTTATCAAATTTATCTGAGTTCTCTCCATCGGCATTCACTTTAATTCCTCCTAATTTAAGTTTCCCGGCCCCGATCGGCGGGGACATTTTGTAGGATTCGGCCAACCGGGACCGGGGGGATTCTTGCGGAAATTGTGTAAGATTTACTTTTTGCTTACGGAATTCTATTATCCCTCAAGAAATAAACACAATATCATTTGTTGAAACTTCGTATATTTGCCCATCTTTACTTTCTACAAGAGCAAATTTTTCTAGTCCATGTTCTTGGTCACCGCATTGAGCCCATTCGTGAAACAATCCATCAGCATAGGATCGATTTAATACAGTACAGTATCTAACTTTTCTTAAATCACTTTTTTTCATGACTTCCCCCCCTCCCCGTAAACCCCCTGTTCTTTGAATATCTCATCCAATACCGAAAGACTTTCTTCTTCCATCTCCGCAGCAAGAATCCTTTCAATGGGTTTTTCCATGCGATCATTAAGCAATTCCAGGAGCTTGGGCTTTTGTAATGCATCTACTTCAAATAGCCAAGTCTTCTTTATTTTGTTTCTGATCACTTCGATATCTATTTTTTGTGGCTCCTTATTCTTTTCAATGCTCTTTAAATGGTCGATAATTTCATTACCCTGCTTTTTTGTCAGGTCTTTCATGCTTTTAAGGCTCAATAGTTTAACAATACCCGCCGACTTTGCCCTGACAACGTCATGATCAGTTATCCCCTCAGTGATCTTGTAAAGGGCATGGATGGCTTTAATCTGGTCAGCACTTATGAGGGGGTCTATGATCCTTTTAATGGTTTCTAGGCCATTCTGGAGGTCAATAAGATTCATGTTCTCAACAGCAGTCCATGAACCGGTTTTGAAAACATGTTTTATTATTCTTGCTTTTTCTGTTTTGTCCTTTGCGGTTGTGGAAGGATACTTCTCAACCAAACATGCCATTATCTCTTCAAGAGCAATTTTTTTATCCTTTTGTTCAATCTGCCAATCGGGACGGCCTTGGTGGTCAAATCTACCTTCAGAGTTGCGATCAGTATTTATTCCCAAATGTTTCCCGCCGATATTAAGGGCCACGAAATGCGGTTCAAAAGATTTAAAAGTGGGATAATCAAAAGACTGTCCATTAATAAGATCAAAACGATCTTTCATGACATGGCATCGATGAATCCATTGACTACCTTCTTTCGGTTTAAATGTTTGCCGTGCTGCCCTGGTTTTTAATTTGCTGATTTCTTCTTCATTGGCCGAAACGCGCTCCATATCTAATACAAGCGAAGGCTCAAACCCGAATTCGTTTTCAACCTTCATTTTTACACCGGTCTTGATGAGGTCTTTGTTCCCTCGTTCATCGAAAGTGTAATCATATTCAAACCCGGCACGCCCGCAGACAATTATATGTAGCCTGGAATTGACAAACAAATCTGTATATTTATGCCATTCTTTTTTGATGATCGCCCAATCTTGAAATTGAAGCCGTCCGTTTCTTTTTAATTTCTCGTCATAAGATTCACATAAATCTCTCCAGACATGAGTTATGGAATCTATTATCAATACTTTTATCTTGTTTGTTTGGCATTCTTCAATTGTAGTCAATAAATCCGTAAAAGACCTGCTTTTGATGTTTAATAATTCTATCCCCGCTTTTTTAAATTTGGCGATAAGAAAGTCTGAGCCTGTTTCTGTGTCGAAAAAAGCTACTTGTTTCGTTTTCTCAAGTTCACATATCCCGATGGCTATTTCTGCCGCTGTAAAAGATTTTCCGGCACCAGAAAAACCAAGAATTCCCACTTTTCCATATGCCTGTTCAAGCGTTGCTTTTTTTAATAATGCCATAACATCTCCTTTATTTTGATTCCTGGCGGGTGCTCATTGTTTTTCCTTTACGTTATTCATGTGGTCGATCAGATCATTCATGTGCTTTTTCTTTGAATCAATTTGCTTAGAAAGTTTTTCTATTTCTCTTTTGTAATCAGATATATGCTCTTTGTATTTTTCAATTAATGCTTTTGAGGGGGTTAAATAATATTTTTCCCCTTTGTGAAAACAGTCATAAGATTCATCATCATGATTTTTCATATCTACATATTCAAAACTGTCTGATTCATGATCAGAAGATTTTATTATTATTTCACATGGTTCACTTCCGTGGTCACAGCAAAGACATTGAATTTCATATAAAACAGAACTTTGTCTTTTTATTTCTGCTACGACTTTATACTCCCCTATTTTACCAAAAGTGAAATAGTGATAAATCTTATCGTTTATTTTTAATCTATTTTTAAAACCTTTCATGTCAATAATCACTCCTTTCTGGCTTATTTTCCCTTTCTTCCCCGTCTTCCCAATGACCCAAGCACAGCCCGTCCCGAACCGCCTCCGAGGTGCATAATTCGCATTGGTCCTCATCGGGGACGTGGTGTTCGTTAAGGTCGGGATCGTAAATGTAGCCTGGCATTAAATAATCCTGTGGTTATTCGCATTTAATGGCATAAACCGGCGTTTCTTTGGTGGAGACTTGGACTATTTCGCATGTTGACCCCTCCACCAATGCGGTTATAACTATGGACACATCACCCCTGTACACCTCCCAATTTAGCCCTGTTTGTATTGGGCTGATTGTGCCTCCTTTTTCTTTCTGGTGAAACCCATTAGCTGCGAGTTTTGTAAGCACACTTGACATCCCCTTCATTGGTGAACCTACTGAAACGCTGCACCAATGCGTGAGGAAAGATCCGTGTACTCTAATGTGTCCAAAGGTATAATTGTAATTTTCCAGAAGCGATGCGGCTAATTCAAGCGAAGGTTTATGTTTTTGGATACAAAAAATATTTTCTCGTAAGTCCAGTATTTCCTTTTCAATGCTGTTCATTTTTATTCCTTTATTTTATTGTAGTATTCGTCAAGTTCCTTGTCATGGATGTAGCCTGGTTTTGGCATTATTCCATCCCTAAAGGAGCCTTTTGATTGTTTTTGTAATCTGTGACTTGACACCACTCTTATCCATGAGAGAATCACCTTTGTATGCGTCGTTTATCCATCTGTAGATTGCATTGCTTATTTCCCTTGCCTTGGTGAGCCTGGCTTTGTTGTAAGTTTCTAACGCAGAGGATTGTTTGCCATAATTACATTCCTCATAAAAACCATATACACATGTTTCTGTTTTATCATAACAACGACAAGGATATTCTTCATCTTGAAAAAAACACGGTTTATCCATCTTATCATTCCCCTGTCTCGTCTTGTATCTCAAGAGCAGCGGGGATTTTCGCAAAAAGGCGGAAATCGTATGACATGACAAGCTCCCCGACCGCCTCTTCTTTATTGAAAGAGGAACATGCCGGAATACTGGTTCCGGGAACCGAGACGATGTAAATGTCCTCGGCCAGATCGTTTCCTTTTGTTATTTTTATTTTCATGTTTCCCTCACCAGCAAAAAAACCAATCCAAAAGAGCCCCTACAAAAAGCCAGAATAAAAGCTTAAGTGCAACGTACCAAGTACCTGATCAATAAAATATTTCATAATTTTCCATGGTTTATCCTTTCATTTTATGCACCAGGATAATAAGGTTCAACCCAGTTAGGTATAAAATCAGTGAATTTAGCTCCCCATACCTAAACAGCCTTGATCTGCTTAGGAATTGATAGCTAGGATTTTTTATAACACCACCTGCTCCCCCGTCCTCTTTTCTACAATGAGTATATTTATGGCAATTTGAGTTATTGTCCATATTTCCACAACAATGCTAATAATTGCCGCTTTCCACCAAGGTACTTGTGCGAATGTAGCTATACAAGAAATTGTTATTATAAATAAAACATTCCGCAGTCTTGAATTGCGCTGTTCTTTTTTATTTAGCTTGGATTTTTGTCTCATCTTCCCCTCCTGTTAATTTCCTCACAATCCTACCAATCTATAAAAAGCTTAACCCAATTCGTCAATCTTTCTTTTTAGGTCTTTTTTCTTTTTTTCTCTTTCTTGTTCTTTGTGCTTGTTGTACTGCTTTATATATTTATTATCCAACGTAATTTCGTGTTTTTTTGCTTCTCTCATGGCATATTCTCCCCGGTCATTATTAAACAAATCCTCCAACTTCTCCTTGAAGAATTCCAACGCCTCTTCCTTTGACGCAAAAGGCGTTCCCTGCCAATAAGAATCATTAATCTTTACTAATAAAACAGCCGCCCTATTACTCCCAGATTCAAGCCTTAAATCAAGCGTTGATTTATAAATATTGTCAAAAGAATGTATTGATGCACAATACTGATTGTAAGTAACAACGAAAGCAATTTTATCGGTAAAATAATCCGTCAATAAAGAAGGATTGCTGATAAATGACCCAACTTTTTTTATGGCGCGAGCAATTACCATGTCATCATTATTCAGCTCGTTCTTGACGAGCCTTAACTCTTTTACTAAGTCCATTAACTCGTTGGTTAGTTTTCGTCTTCTTGATTTTTGCTCGAATATTTCCTTTTTTAAGCTAGCGATCTCCGTATGATATGATTGCACTGGAGGCATGTCCAATACTTCTTTCGCTGAGATAACTATGATATTTTCGTAATAACAAGAGCATTCACCATCCTCACAATATAATAGGGGCCTAACGACCAATAAACCACTCGTTGTTTCATGCTCTACTGTTATTTCCCGCCCGTCTTTGAGATATTTTTTCATCTTCCCCTCCGGTTAAGTTCCGTTCCATTGACACTCCACGTCTGCCCACTGACGGGGCGGAGATTGAGGGTTAATCGCCGTTATACGCCTTTTCCAAATTCTCGACCGGAAGATTTACAAACTCCCTTCCTCCTCTGGGATAAACCGTATTCTTTGAAGCGAACAATCAATCATGATTATTTTGTGTCCATTATCGCCCATTCGGGTACTAAGACCAAAACCAGTTTCTGTCCCCTCCCTTCCCTTCACAACTTCATCATAAATTATCCGGGTTAGATATTGCTCGTCATTCCATCGCCATCTCTTTGCAAGGGCTCTTTGAACCCGCCCGGCTAATTCATATCCGCCCCAATGTGTGTAAATCCAAACACCTGCAGTATCACTATTCTTTATTACGACATTCGCCCTTAGTTAATCTAAATTCTTTAAGGGCGGCTTTAAAACCGATCAATTCTATAGAAGAAAGAAAATTAATGAATTCTGAATCAGGATCAAACCATTCTCCATGAATCCTTCTGTCTTTGATCATTTCATGTAATATTTCTTCCTCTTCTTCAAACCCCTCAAAAGCTATCAATAGTTTTAATTTATCGGGAGAACTAGATTGAATAGCCTTTATTCTTGCCTTCATTCGGGTTGTGCGCCCTATCTTAATCCTGTGAGTCATTTCACCTAAGAGCACGTAAATAAACGATTTTCCTTTAGGTTTTATTCTCATTTTATTGGTCAATCTTGGTATTTTCACAATGGTTTAATTCCCAATCACAAACTTACTCTACCAAAAACAATTCATTTTGTCAAATATTATTTTAAACATTGACAAGATAAATAATAAATGGTATAACTTAAGAAATTAACTTAAAGGAGGGTAAGATGGCGCTTAAACATGATGTGAACGATTTTAAGACAATAATAGTAAGAGATGTCCCGTTGTGGCTAGATTATGTTGTCGAGCAAAGAATGAGGGATGAAAATTTCAAGGGAAATAAGAATGACTTCATGCTTGAAATGATTCATAAAGCATGTGATGGCACTGAAGTCTACCAGAAGATGAAGAAATAATGGAGGTAATTTTAGGGTCATGGGAAACCGATATTATGAAACAAACAATAACAGTCTGCGATCACTGCCTAATGGCAAGCTGTTGGCAAGGTATTTTTATGTGCAATGAAAGTCTGGAGGCGGGAACGGTTGAAAAGACAGTGGAAGAACTTAAGGAATTAGCACTTGAGTCTGAAAGCTTCTGGGATATTGATCCTGATACGATGGTTGCCCGGTCATGGAGTTGATAATGAGTGAAATTATTCACAAAACAGATGACCGACATGCCGATGATTGTAAATGCCCAGAATGCTTTGATGGTAAATGTACAAACACAGAACCGGTATTTTCAACCCCCAAGGGTGCCGTTTATCGTTCTGAGTGCAATGACGATTGTCAAAATTGTGAATACTGGGTGGAGGTAAAATGAAAATAAAACAATTAGAACCTGGGAAGCTTAAACAATTCATAGACGAACTTACCGAAGCTTGGGATCATAATTATGGGACAATGAGTTATTCTGGCGCAATTAATGGCGAGCCGGAGGAATGGTCACTAGAACTGTCAACTGGCGGATGGTCTCACAATGAGGACATTATAGAAGATTTACAGAAGTACAACTTCTTCTGGTTTATCTATTGGCAGAAATCCGAGCGAGGTGGTCATTACTGTTTCGGTCCGGGGGAGAAATGAAAACCATCAGCATCCAGCGCCCCTGGCCGGAGGCCATTTTCCGGGAAGAGAAAACCATCGAATGCCGGAGTTGGAAGACTGATTATCGCGGGACTCTCGCCATTCACGTTTCGCAAAAAGCTTGGTGTGATAATTTGTTTGACGAAAGTTATTATCAAGTAAAGGGCAAGATTGTCGGAACGGTTGAGCTCATAAATATTATTGAGTTTTTTGGACAAAATACTTTCCATTACTTTAATGATATGCATTTGATCCCCATGGGAAACTGGACAAAATACGGATGGGTTCTTGAAAACCCGGTAAGATTTGCAACTCCGATACCCTATAGGGGGAAGTTGGGGTTGTGGGAATCACCCCGGCATGCTGATTTGTGCAAACATGCCAGTGCTTTTGAACGCGGTTTACTGGACTCTACTCATTGTTGTGGAGTTGATGTAGTGTCAGATGATGGCAAAACGTGGTTTGAGTCTATCGACGATGTTAGGATGATAAACGCCGATGGGGGCGGTTGCGATGATTACGAGAGGTGGGAGAAGAATGGACACGACAGAACTAAATATAAAGATGTGTGAGAAGGCGGTTGAGGTTCAGGAATTGTGGAAACCTGTAGTCGGTGATTATGTTGCATTGTCACGATTTCCAGGACAAGGGTTTCTCTTGGAAATAAAAACAAAAGGACATGAAGCTCGGCCGCTTTATCAAGTAGAACATGGGTTTAATAATCAATACAGATCGGAATTGATTTGGCTCCCAAGACAGGATCAGTTGCAGGATATGTTAAAGGAAAAACTTCCTATTTTTTCAGACAAGGGCTTGACGAAGCTTCTAAATATCTTTACCGATAGCGTTTTGTTAAAGACATTAGAGATTGGAATAATAAGGAAAATGTCTTTCGAACAATTATGGTTAGCCTTTGTCATGGAAGAGAAGTTCAATCTCACCTGGAACGGAGAGGATTGGGAGGCGAGATGACAAGAGAAGAGGCAAAAGAAGTATTTGGAATGAGGGTTTCCCGCTTGAGGACTGTGAGCTTGTAGATATTTGACACCCCTTTTGAAAGGAAGATTATGACTAGAGGCGAGAAAATAAAACAACGGCGGCTTGATTTAAAGCTGAGTCAACGACAATTGGGGAAAATGACAGGTATAACAGCCGCATTCATGTGCCAAATCGAGAAAGGGAACCGGTCTTTTTCTATTGATATTCTAATAAAATTATCAAAAGCCCTTAACTTGCCCCCTGAAAGAATAATTTCTTTTGAATTGCCAGAAGAAAAGCCCCAACTTGACAGGATTGAAGAGAAGTTGAAAACCATATTAGATTTTCTTGAACAAAACTACCCTAACTCTATTTCAAATTATGACATTCAATTAAAGAAAGAAACTTGACACCCCTTTTTTTACGAGATAGAAAGGATAATACAATGAGACCCTATCGACCAATATCACCAGGAGAAATTCTCAAGGAAGAGCTTGATGCCCGACATTGGGATGAAAAAATACTTGGGGCAATCATTAATAGGTCTGTTCAATATGTAATAAATATTAACGGAATTATCCCCTAACGTACAGTTTTTTGTTGATTTAGGTTGATATACTTGATACCCTCTTTGTTAATTATTATAAGGAGGTATCATGGCGGATAAATTGTTTGATATTGTATTTAGTTTCATAATTAATAGGTGGAGTATGGTTCAATCAGTGCCATTAGAGATTTATTTGATCTACTCATTATTGTTCTATTTTATATTTAATTGGCGTTATAGGGATATTTTCAAAACGAAAGATGAGACTATAAGCGCATTAAAAAACCAAATAAAGCACGCAGGTAAGAACACGCAAGAATCGCCTGACAATACAACAAAAAGCTTGAAGAAACAATTAATAGAGTTATCAGATGCAATAGTCGTATTTGTTTCTAAATGCGAAGAAGATGATATGCTAATCCATGATGTATTAGAAGATTATCGAGTTCATTATAATAACAACGTAGTGCTACTCTATGAACAAGCGAAAGAACAAGGATATTCAGATGATATCCTGGATAATATTTATAGACGGCCGCCGCTCCTTAGTTATATGAGTGCCATTGCAAAGAAATTAAGAGTAGTGTCTGATAAAATGCCTTAACCTAAAATTGCCTGGCTTAAAACCAAATCGAACATATTGGAATCAGATCTATTGTTCCAGCGAAAACAAAACTCGTTAATGTAATTTTGCAAATACTTAACCGACACATGATAATAAATACCGTAAATACCGCGTTTTAATGTAGCCCAGAAAGATTCAATATTGTTTGTATGAATATCGCCATTTGAATATTCAACTGTATGATCTATCCTCAAATGTGCATGGTTAGTCGAGGAAAACTTGTTGTATCCCTTGAATTCATCAGTAACTATTATGGAATTTTCTTTACTGTGTTTGTCCAAAATAGAAAGTAATTGAATGCCAGTTAATTTCTTTCCTAATCCGTCTGGAACAGCTACTTCAGCATGGACTTTCTTATTGTCTCTGTCGGCCACTCCTACAACTGGAGATTTTTTAGTACCCCTGCCTCTTTTATTGTTTTCATCATCGTTATTGTTCTTTTTAGGTTTCCCGCCAATATATGTTTCATCCATTTCAAGGACTGTTTCATTAAATTTATTGTCTCGTTCATTTCCCATAGATATTCTTATTTGCTTGAGCATTCTCCAGGCTGTCTTGTATGTAACACCAATCTCTCGTTGTAATTGTAGGCCAGATATGCCTTTCTTGCCATTCAAGAAAAGATGGATAGCATACATCCATTTTCGGAGATCAGTTGATGTTTTCTCAAAGATGGTGTCTTTGAAAATAGAAAAATTATTCTTACAATCATTACAAGCAAAAACTTTTGGATATTTATGTCTTTGATAAACTTTAAGCGATCCGCAATGATTACAAGCAACTTCTTTGCCATAACGGATAGCAATAAAATGATCTATAACTTTTTTTTCTGTTGGAAACTTATTTAAAAACTCAATGAATGTCATGGTACGCTCCTTTTGTGTCGTTAACTTATACTTTAAGTATACCATGATTTTACTGTATGTCAAGGGATAATTCCGAAATATAATCCAGAAAGATATGATTATGGGATAATAAAAGAAAGCTTTGTTTGTGGTTGTTCATCTTTTTCTAGTGCGAAAGATGGCAAGTTTACAATCAATACCTTCTGCACTGAATGTACTAAAATGATAGAGTTTCCCAAAAATAACCCGGCTTGACACCCCTTTGAAAGGAAGATTATGAATAATTTAAGTTTCCAAGGTTTAACGGAAGATGGTTTTAATAGAAGATGTCGGGATTTATATTCAGACAACAGACTTGTAATGATTTACAAAGATGGTGATGCCTGGTGTGCCTTGATTGGAGAGAATATACAAGAAGGTCATGCCGGATTTGGGAACACCGTTGAAGATGCCTTAATTGACCTTGCTAATGGTTTAAAAGCAAACTGTTCGGATTATATAAATAATGAGGGGGAATTATAATGGTTGTCGTAATCGGGCAGCGGTCCCCAAAAAACAAAATATTATCTTGTAATTATTGTAAATGGTCAAACATTCAGCCAAGACCTGATTGGTGTACAAGGGAACACAATGGATGTGGAAGATCGGCAGGTATAAATGATAATAGATTCTTTGAAGAAGCGGCGAGAAACCCTTGACACCCCCTTTTTTTGAGGATGAAAAATGGATCACGATGAATTAGTCTTGCGAGCCGGTATATGGCTCAAGAATAGCATGCGGTGCCGTCCTGTGTTGTTAGAATGCTCAACGATGTATGGCATAGAAATACCTGATGCCCTTGGTTTTGTAACCGGCACTGGCTCGTCAATCTTGATAGAATGCAAAGCCAGTAAGGGTGATTTTAGTTCAGATAGAAGTAAAATATTCAGAAAAAATCCGGAAATAGGAATGGGTGTGAAAAGATATTTCATGGTGGATAAAGACTTTATAATCCCTGGATCATTGCCGGATAACTGGGGATTGTTGAGGGTCTGGCCGAAACAAGTAAGGATCATAAAACAATCTGGTGGATTCAATGCCGACAGGAATGCAGAAATTAAATTATTATTGTCGCATATCTGGAAGTTGGGGAATAACCCGGCTTGACACCCCCCTTTTGAAAGGAAGACATGGAACCTAAAAATATTAGACGCAGGCCTTCAATTACACATTTTTCCCGTATTATGGAAAAAGTTCTAAGAAACAATGATCATAAACAAGGATGGTCTGATCTTCGGTTCGACATCCTTCTCACTCGCATCAGGCAGGAAACTGACGAACTGCTATATGCTCACTTCCGGAATAAGCTAGATACATTTGAAGAAAAACCATTAACCGAAAAACAAGTTGTTGAATTTGTAGCTGAATGTGCCGACATTGCCAACTTCGCAATGATGCTTTCTGAAAACATGATTCGTCGTTTTTCACAGAAAGACACACTAGAACGATATGATTTTGACTTTTTCTTTTAACCGTATTTTCTGAGGGGCGAGGGCTTAATTGGCACTTGGCACCCCTTTTTTTGTGGAGAAAAAAATGGCAGGACTAAAACCCCAAGGACATTCTTCTGGTGGCAGTGATCTATTAGAGAGAGAATCTTTGTCGGATACTATTGCAAGGCGTTTGGATTTAGTTAAAGAGCTGCATCTCATTGAGGGCAAATTGTCTGTAGTAAATTCATTAATTAAGAGGGGCGAAATTCACCATAATTGTGACTTGCAAAAAAACATTCAACAAAGACAAATATTAATATTAGAGAAAAACAATATTATTGATTTATTAATTACTTTCAAGGATGTTATAAATAAGAAAAAACAGTCCGTAGTGGATGGGCCGGGAAGTAAAGATAAGATATTATTACATATAGAGGAAGAGCTAAATAGCATAAAATGCCAATTGCATGACTTAATAGATATTATTAGATTTGCTATCGAGAAAGAATAAATGCGGCTTGACACCCCTTTTTTTTACGCTATAATGTAGAAAACTAAGCAAAGAGTTGAACTAAATTGGGGGTTTATTTTGATAAAAGAGGAAATAATTGCTATTCGCAAACGTTTACAATTGTCACAAGAGAGGTTCGGTCATTTACTGGGGGTATCCAGGTCAACGGTTATTAATTGGGAGAAGGGTAGTAATAAGCCTTCATTTCTGGCGCTGGAGAAACTCAATCGTGAAAAAGAACTCCTCGGATAATCTGCCAGCGTTCCAATTCTATCCGAATGATTGGCTCGGCGATATGAATCTAAGAATGTGTTCGGTTGGTACTAGGGGTGTCTGGATTGACTTATTATGCCTCATGCACAAGTCAAAAAAATATGGTTTTCTTGTCCATAAAGTAGACGGAAAGTGGGCCAATATGAGTCCAAAAACAATCCAAAAACTTACCGGAATGACCACTAAACGGATAATTATTGGCATCCAAGAGTTATCCAAAAACGACGTTATAAAACATGATGCCCATGGTTTGATATATTCAAAGAGAATGGTTAAAGATCATGCACTTAGAGTGATACGGAAAGAGGTTGGAAAGCTTGGTGGTAATCCTGCTTTGGTTAACCAAAGCCCCAACCAAACGGGCAACCAAAAGACACCCCCTTCATCTTCATCTTCATCTTCTCTTTCCTCTTCAACTTCAAAAGAACCTAAACCCCCTATAGTCCCCCAAGGGGGGAATGGGATGGTGAGAGAAAGATTCGATAAATTCATAAACCTTTACCCGAATGCTGTTGCCAAAGACAAAGCTTGGGTAGCCTGGCAGCAGCTATTCGTTAAAGGGTTTGCTGGGAGAAGGTGCACAACTAAATTTCTTTCCACTTTAACCGATAAACTCTTTAATGAAATAATCGAAGGGGTCGAAGCCCAGACAAAAGAACGTAAGTGGAAAAAAGAAGCCAAGGTCTGGATGGCACCATGGACTCACCCGGCCACTTGGCTCCGTGCGAAGCGCTGGGAGGATCGAGTTGAAGAAAAGCCAGAAGAAACCGTGAGGAAATTTGAATTTTTGGAGGGGGGGAATGAAAATAAACAAGACAGATATTAAAGTTTTAAAACATTGGGGGAAAAACCTAAAAGAAGCTAAAAGATTAATTTCTGTTAAATGGGTTGTGGGAAACAAGGATGATTCAAATTATGACCATTCATACTCATCATGCTCATATTGCCGTGTTTATAGGAAAAAAAATGCTTAGGATGTCCTATAAAAGTTTTTACGGGTGTTGGATATTGCCAAAACACACCTTATTCCGGGATTGATTATTATTTTGAGCGCAATAGCAATTGTACAGTAGGAAAAGAATTATATGACAGAACAAAAGCAGAATTCAAATTTCTCACTAAAATCATCAAGAAGAAAAATAGAAAATGACCCAAGAATCCGCAGCAACCCTATTAAAAAATTTTTCCGAGCCCTATCTATCGCCATACCGCTCAGAGTTGCCAGAGTGGGACGCTATGCGGTGGGTTAAGCTTTTTATGGAGTTGTCGATACCGTATAAACAGGCTGGGACTATTCTGACCGAATATTTATCAAATAACCCCCCACGATACAAGGAAGATGGTTCGGCTTGTGGAGTAATGCCAGATATTGATCAAATAAAATCTTTTTTATTGGGGATGGGCAAGGCAACGACTAATCCTGATTACTGCCCTTGTTGCGCCGGGTTCGGGTGGATCTTCTTTGAATCTTTGAATGGGGTTGTCCGTTGTGACTGTTCATCTCCTGAAATTGACATGGGGAAATATAATTATAGCGTCAAGACATTGAGTGATATCTACCCGAATTACGGAGAGGCAAAATGCGACTCTTTCCAGTGCGCCCCCAGGAAAGATAGCCCGTGCCCACTGGGATCACAGTTTTATAATGCCAAGAAAATTGAGTTCATGGATCGGGAAAGACAGAAGACTGGATGGAAACTCGGACTAACCTTCCATAAAAGCGGGTACGTAAAAGGGGTTATGGATTCGCTAAACGATATTGAGGGGGGGTGAGTATAGATATGAGTAGCAAAATAATTTATAGAGTTGATATTACAAAATTTTGGAACGGTAGCGTTAGGAATGATTGGTATGAATTGTTTACTACAAAAAAGAAAGCGGAGACATATTCTGATAAGTATCAAGAACATACCGAAACTTGGAGTTGTAGAGGTAGTCTTGATGGGGATGATGACGCTTCGGCTAAAGTGACGTATAGAAAAGAGATTTCAGAAGTCACAGTTTTATAAAAAAGAGCTTTTAAAAGAAAACAAGATCCTGCCTACCAACGAGGATTGAAAATGTTAAAGAAGAGCGGGTATGTGAAAGGGGTTATGGATAAACTTGGGGATATGGGGGAGGGGAAATGAGTATTCATGGCATATGCTTTGATACCGGACAAAGTGGAAATTGTGGAATGGATTGTGAACAGTTCCTTGATGGAGATTGTGAATGTCCGGGAGAATTTATTGACTGGTTAGAGGTAATGACGGAAGAAGAGCGACAATTTCAGATAAATGACTATGATTTATTGAATTTGTATCCTAGCGTGTTTGATTTCCTGTATACAGAAAGCATAGAGGACAGAGTGAAGAGAATTAGCGAAAGTATTAAAAAGGGGAGGTGAAGGATGACACAAGAATACAGTCCCAAAAACGATGAATATAAAATAGGACGTCGTTACAAAGTTAACGGAAAAACAATGCGTTTAACTGGTTTTTGTAGGTGTAGTCACTGGAAAGAACCTTGTAAACAATGCAATAGTTATTTGTTGTGGAATGGTGTCCTGGAGGCAGATTTCCGGACTGATTGTGGATATTCAAACGGAGAAACTATTTTTAAAGAAATTAGTGATATGCAGGGAGTTTCATGTGAAACAATAGAAGATCGCGTATTGCGAATACAACTACAAATTAAAAAGGAGGTGAGTAAAACATGACGCCCACTGAAATTATGGAAAAAGCCCAGGCAAACATCGAGAAGGGCTTAAATGACCATGCTGTATCAGAAATCGAAGAATTGCTAAAAGAACTGTGCGCAGCAAGAATAGTTGTCAAGAATGTGGAGGCAAGGATTGTCTCGGTCAAGAAAGACTTAACTGAAAAGCTAACCGATATCGCAGCAGTATAAATACGTATAACCACCATCTAGTTGAGCGCTGATCATAATCCCAAGACTTCCATTGATGCAATAGATTAGTTGGTGGTTGTGAGTGTTTAGTAGCATTAGGCAATTGTATATTATGGGCTGGTTTGAGGATAACCTAATGGCTCACATTGAGGATGTCGAGGGATGAAAATGAAAGGGAATGTATGGAAAACTCGTATAAAATAATACTGGATTTATG